>ERZ773245.1217-NODE-1217-length-19795-cov-7.181966_pt1 | contig 19795 bp, 18 predicted proteins | sample MGYA00580988_ERZ773245 | MGnify/ENA primary metagenome ERZ773245 (study PRJEB29015, sample SAMEA2737792) | human gut metagenome | biome: human gut; feature: human-associated habitat; material: faeces | place: China | collected 2012 ... | reverse complement strand
TTTTTTATGCCTGATTTTTTTAGTTTTGTGTCCAATTTTTGTTGACAAGTGCAAGAGTAAAAATTTTAGATACAGATATTATATTGATTCCTTTCGAAAAATGTAAAGGTGTCCTTAAAAATCACCCTATGATTTGGTGGAAAGCATTTACGGGTATTAAGCACAATCGTATAGAGTATTTTCCCAAAGCTACGTTGGAAAATTGCCTGCTTATGTTATCGGCATTATATATGTTGGAATGTCAGTGTATCTTAGAAATAGGTGAAAAAGATAAAAGTGCTGATTCTCCTAATCCAGAAAGCAAGCTATTTGTATTAGAAGATCGGAAAGCAAAATGGATAGCCCCATCTAATAACTTGATGTTTGAAATTAAGAAATAATGTTTTTATAGTTTCATTAAATAGACTAAAAAAATAAATCGCTTAGAGCATACCGTTTGATGATACTGACAAAGACTGGGATTTGTGATAGAATAAAACATGCTATAAAGCTTGAAGGGAGTTGTAGGAATGAACGGCCATGATGAGGTCATGAAAACATCCATTTCTATCAAAAATAAATACAGTACCGTCGTATTGCCTTTGGTATGGGGCGTTATTGATTATGTGGCAGTTTTGTTAGCTGAATACGTATCCTACTCATTACGTAATGTATTAATAACCGATTCGACTTTACATATTTCCTGGCTCAGTTTTCACGTAATTGGGCCAGCTATTTTTATCCTTTTCATGCAGGTCCAGTCCTTGTATACGCGGCGCATGCAGTTCTGGCGCATTATTTCACGCATTTTCAAGGCCAATCTGTATGCCGTCGGGATGATGATATTCCTCATGTATGTCATGGAAACAGCGTCCCATACATCGCGGTTATTTATCGGATTTATCTGGATTTTTGCCTTCTTCTTTCTCGTATTATTCCGTTTCATCAGCCGTAAAATACTGAACCGTCTCCATATGCTGCAGCTCCCGGTTCTCATCATGGGTGCAGGAAAGACGGCAGCCATCGTATTGAAATACTTCAGGGACGATTCCGGTCTTGCTTATGATTTCATCGGCTTTCTGGAAGATCATAAACCAGAACCGGAAGTTGCCAGACTCATGCCGCATCTGGGAACCTTTGCCGATGCCGAAGCCGTCATCGACCAGACCGGCGTCCAGCACGTCCTGTTCATCGCGCCGGGCCTGAGCAATGATAGAGTACAGGACATCATATACCGTCTGCAACCCAAGGTAAAAAATATCGCCTTTATTCCCGATATGGGTACAATGCCACTGGCTACCCTCGATATGGAAACCCTCATCGATGGACACATCGTCGCCTTCCAGATCCGCAACAACATGGCCCGGCTGTACAATCGTATCATCAAGCGCCTGTTCGATATAGTCTGTACCTGTATCGGCATTATCTGTCTGAGCCCTGTATTCCTGGCGATTTCCCTATGGATATACAAAGACTCACCCGGCCCTATCATATTCAAGCACCGCCGCGTCGGCCGTCATGGAAAGGAATTCAACTGTTACAAATTCCGCAGCATGTGCGTCGATGCCGATGTCAAGCTCAAAGAGCTACTGGCAAAAGATCCGGAAGCCCGCAGGGAATGGGAAAAAGAATTCAAACTCAAAGACGATCCGCGTATCACCCGGAGTGGCGCATTCCTGCGCAAGACCAGCCTGGACGAACTGCCACAGTTGTTCAATGTCCTCAAAGGGGAAATGAGCCTCGTCGGCCCGCGTCCCATTATCCAGGCCGAAGTCCCTAAATATGGCAAATACATCGAAGATTTCTACATGGTCCGTCCCGGCGTTACCGGCATGTGGCAGACCAGCGGCCGCAGTGATACCACTTATGATGAACGGGTTCAAATGGATACCTGGTATGTTCGCAACTGGAACGTCTGGTTCGACATCGTACTCATCTGGAGAACCATATCTGTTGTGCTGAAACACAAGGGGGCATATTAGAAATGGTGCTTTTAACGTTAGAAGCCTTCCCCGTGAGGGGAAAGGGGACCGCGTCAGCGGTGGAAGGGGCTTTACTCCAATTTTGAGCTATATCATGAGTCCATTTACTAACCCTATATTCAATCATCGAAAGGATGGAACACATTGTCAATAAAGATTATCATAGCAGCACATAAACCATACTGGATGCCATCTGATCCTGTATACTTACCAGTACAAGTTGGGGCAGAAGGGAAAAAAGATATAGGTTTTACGCCAGATAATACGGGAGATAATATTTCAGCTAAGAACCCTCATTTTTGTGAACTCACAGGTCTTTACTGGGCCTGGAAAAATCTTGAATCCGATTACATAGGCCTCGTCCATTACCGCCGTTATTTTACACGCAAAGAAGTACACAATATTGAAGCGAAACGCGAGCAAATTCTGACAGGGGAAGAATGGGATAGGCTTCTTTCTCAGAATCCTGTAATCGTAGCGGATAAACGGAAATATTATATCGAAAGCAACCTTTCCCATTACAATCATGCCCATCATCCGGAAGGAATGAATATTACCCGGAAAATCCTGGCTAAACAGCATCCGGACTATCTGCCGGCCTTCGACAAAGTCATGAATCGTACTTGGGCGCATATGTTCAACATGTTCGTCATGCGCCGTGATTTATACTATCAGTATATGACTTGGATGTTCGGCATCTTGTTCGAACTGGAAAAACGTGTAGATATCACTGGCTGGGATACTTATGAATCACGTATCTATGGCTTCGTCAGCGAACTTCTCCTGGACGTTTGGTTGGAAAAGAACCACATCGACTATAAAGAACAAAACGTCTCCTTTATGGAAAAACAAGACTGGGTAAAAAAAGGCGGGAAGTTCTTGATGCGGAAGATTTGGCACATGTGAAATATGTATGGTAATAGATATAAATGCTTCAAATGTGTTAATACTTTACTATTATCTTCAAGTTATTAGTAAGTTGGAGCATAGACAAGGGTGCTGATTATATCTATATTTACCAGATATGTTATGATGAAGAAAACTGCCTGGGATAGTTGTGGAACGGTGAGGTGGTAATGTTGTGATGTCGTGTAGTTATCGAACCTATCAGGCTTTCACGTTAATATGCTGTAATTGTTTGAGCGCAATAGTATCAAAGCGCCAGGTTACGAACTCATTATCGCTGAATGTCATTATTTTATAAGTAATATGTACCGTTTGATAAAAGAATTTCTTTTAAGAATTACTACTAAAAACCAGATAATCAAAATGATTGAAACAATAAATATAAAATAAAGTATTAATCCTGCTACCCATGAAAATGATATTCCTATAGGCATGCTCATACCCAGTACTTTTACAAAAGTGTGGCAAATAGCTCCACCTACAAAAATATGCATCATATAAACGGCAAAAGAAAAATTACTAACTTTGACAATTATGGCTCTAATTCTATTGTGGCGAGAGAATATACTTTCAGTTCTAGTTAAGATTTCAAATGTTGATATTGAAAGGATTACAACTAACAAAAAGTCATAGTTTTGTACACTATGTCCAGTTAACTCAATCACGTACATACAGAAAAAAGGAAGAATCACCCCCAATACAATCAACTTGTATGTCTTAATCTTTTTTAAAAATCCTTTGTAAATGGCATATCCTGATAATAAATAAATCATCCAGACACTTTCGCCCCAAACAGAAGCTCCAAAGATATTCATTCGCAAGACTGAATGAATGGATGGAGTATGGCCGGTCAAAGATACTATAGGTGCTACAGATGGGATTAATGTACCGCTCAAAAATAAAGCTATTAGCAGTATTTTCCGATAGGTTTTAGATGGGATATGATGACAAGCCACAGAAAGAATAGGCATACCAAGGTATAAAGCAATGGTCATGGGCAAATACCACAGGGCTGATAAGGTATCTCCCATAAAGAACGCAGCTTTCAATATAGCGTTCCATTTTTGAGGATCGTCTGCTACATGTGTATAACGCAATACATTCCAAACTATGTTCCAAACTTCATAGGCTATGAAAAGTGGCAAAAGATTCCTTGATAGATATTTCTGTAGATAAGAATTATCTTCATAATTGCGGCTAAACATAAGGTACCCGGTCAAAATTACAAAAAGCGGGACCCCAGCTGTTCCTATTACTTTAAAGAAAGCAAATATAATAAAATGTACATCAGAATTGAAAAAGAGCTTTTTTGTATGAACGATGATTACGAGTATCATAGCTAATACACGAATGGCATCCATGGAATAAACGCGTTCTTTCATCTGTACCTCCCGAATCAGTAAGTGGCTTACTAAATTTGAATAAAAAATGTTTTTAAACAATGTATTTTTATTATATATATGTATTGAGAGGAGAGCAAGATAAATTTAAAATAATGAAGTTATGCATCAGATATTTAGTTTAGTACAGTATATTAATAAATTCAACTTATTTGTTATTTTATTAATAAATGAATATACTTAATATGATAAAATTTGGATGTATAAGCATTTTCACACTTATTTCTGGGAATTACAATATTAGTTATCTACTACTAAATATAAGATAAGATATAATGGTTGTGAATTGATTCTATACGTCTATCCTTAATACATTTTAAATGAATTAATTCTAAAATATTAAATTCCCTTTATCAACAAGTTGGAGCATAGACAGGGTTGTTGATTTTGTCTATAATATACTTTATACGTTGTATTTAGGAAGAATAAAACCACGTAGAAAATCTGTAGGGTCGTTTTTTTCTATAGAGAATGAACAGGTTTTTGCCTAAAGCTAAGTCTATTCTCCAAAAAATGATTTCTATTATAGAGAAGCCTAACAGTTGGTATGTTGTGGGAGAAGCGTTAAAAAGCGACAATGACATAAAAAATTTTGAAAGAATCGCTAATAGCTTGGCATAAAATAATGATATGAATTAGAAGCTAAAACATGAATATATGAATAAAAGCTTAATCATTAATGCAACGCTAGAAAATTTATAAATGAGGAAGAATAATGAAAGAAATTTTAATGGAGGAACAAAAACAGCTTGCCCTTGCAATATTAAAGAGTATTGCTGATTATTGTGATAAACAGGGCTTGCGTTATTATCTGGCTTATGGAACTATGCTAGGTGCAGTTAGACATAAAGGTTTCATTCCTTGGGATGATGATATTGATATTATGATGCCCAGGGACGATTATAATAAATTTTTAAACGAATATAATGGGTATAATGATATTTATCGAGTCTGCTCGATTGAAAAAGATGATTCGTACCCTTATACAATGGCCAAGGTTTTTGATCAACGAACAAAATTAATAGATTTTACGCTGTGGAAACAATATAAATATGCAGGAGTCTTTGTTGATATTTTTCCTATTGATGGTCTGCCTTCAAAAACAGATGAACAGGAGCATCTTTTTAATCACCAGCAGTTTTTAAATCTGTTGGTTCATGGATCTTGCATGAAATATACTTTTAGCAATCATTATGTTGATTCTAAAGACTCTGGCGCTAAAATAAAAGCATTAATTAGAACTTTATTAAAATTTGCAGCAATTACATTGATGCATCCATTATCTACGCAAAAGTTAGTAAAAAAAATAAATCAAGAAGCTTGCAAATATTCTTTTGAAACGTCCGCTAATGTAAGTGTTTTAATTGATTGTGCTTCAGGAAATAAACGAGAAGTTTTGCCAAAAGAGATTTTCAAAAATCCTTGTTTGTATCAATTCGAACAATATCAATTTAAGGGCGTTGATAACTATGATTTTTACTTGACACATTTGTTTCATAATTATATGGAAATGCCTCCTGTAGATCGGAGACTACCCCATCATAATTTTCAGGTATACTGGCGTTAATTTTTCAGGAGGTATTTTAATGAAGCTTTTTACTGTTGGTCCGACTCAGATGAAAAAAGAAATTATGGAAGTAGGAGGACAGCTTGTTCCTTATTTTAGAACCAAAGAGTTTTCCAATGTAATGTTAGATTCTGATAGACTTCTTCAAAAATTTATGCATGCACCGAAAAGCGCTAAGAGCATCTATTTGACGGCATCTGGTACAGCAGCGATGGAAGCTGTTGTTATGAATTGCCTAAACTCTCGTGATAAGGTTCTGGTAATTGATGGAGGTACTTTTGGTCACCGTTTTGTGCAACTTTGTGATATTCATGAAGTACCTTATGAAAGGGTTACTTTGGCTGCAGATGAAAAATTGACAGAAGAACATTTAAAGCCTTTTGATAATATTGGAATTACGGCATTATTAGTTAATATTGATGAAACGTCTACAGGGCAATTGTATGACGTTCAACTTTTAAGCGATTTTTGTAAAAGAAATTCGTCGTATTTTGTTGTAGATGCCATCAGTTCTTATTTGATTGATTCTTATGATATGGAAAAATATGGTATCGATGCTACCATTATCAGTTCTCAAAAAGGTTTATGCATTGCTCCAGGTTTGTCTATAGTTGTGCTAAGTGAAAGACTGATTAAAGATAGAGTAGAAAATAATCAAATTCGGAATCTGTATTTTGATTTTAATGATTATCTGAGAAATTTCCAGAGAGGGCAAACTCCGTTTACTCCCTGTGTAGGTATTTGTATGGAAATGAATAAAGCTCTGCATCTAATTGATGAACAGGGAGAAGATGATTTTCTGGGATATATTGATGCTGTAGCAAAGGATTTTCGGGAAAAAGTTAAAAAACTTCCTGTATCAATTCCAGATTTTCCATTGAGTAATGCAGTAACCCCTGTTATTTTTGACAAACCCATTGCTAAAAAAGTGTTTGAAATTTTGAAGGATGAATATGACATTTATGTTAATCCTACTGGGGGAGAAAGGGAACCCTATGTATTGAGAGTAGCCCATATTGGAGATACAACAATCGAAGACAATAGCATGTTAATCGATTGCATGGAAAAGGCGATTAAGAAAGTAACTGAGGAATTAGGATGAAAAAAGTTATTACATACGGAACTTTTGATTTATTTCACCAAGGTCACTATAATCTACTGAAACGTGCTAAGGCATTAGGTGATTACCTTATTGTTGGAGTTACATCTGATTACTTTGATAAATCCAGAGGCAAGTTTAATGTTCATGATGATTTAATGACGCGAATTGAAAATGTAAAAAAAACGGGATTTGCTGATCATATTGTCATTGAAGAGTACTTTGGGCAAAAAATTGATGACATAAAAAAATTTGGGGTAGATATCTTTACTGTTGGGTCTGACTGGAATGGGTATTTCGACTATCTTAATGAGTATTGTAAAGTCGTTTATCTTGAGCGGACCCAAGGGATTTCCAGCACTCAGATACGCAATCAACATAGTGTACAACTGGGGCTTGTTGGTAATGAAATGATTCTGGATCGTTTTCTCAATGAGATGAAATATGTCAGTGGAATTGAAGTGGCTGGTGCATATGCTCCACAAGATAAAGTGGAAAATAAATACAAATCAACTCAATTCATGCAATTTACTCAGTATGCTACATATGAATCTCTACTTGATCATATAGATGCCGTCTATATCAATGCACCATTAAGTCTGAGAGATAATCTGATAGAAAAAGCTCTTGAAAAGAGAAAACATGTTCTTACGGAATTTCCGTTTAGTCTCGATTCTCAAAAAGCTAGTGAATTTATGAAAACTGCCTCTAAAAACAGCCTGGTCTTAATGGAAGGCTTAAAGACAGCTTATTGCCCAGCTTTTGGAAAGATGATATCTCTAGTGAAAAGCGGGAGGATTGGTAAAATACTCAGTATCGAGGCCAATTTTACTCAAATTCTGGATGAAGATCTTCAGAATCAAATACGTATAGCAGGGGGGAGTGTGGCTTCTTTAGGTGCATATCCGCTTTTAGTTATTTTTAAACTGTTGGGATATGATTATAAAAAAGTGGAATTCATTACTCATAAAGAAAATGGTATTGACACGATGACTCGGATGAATTTTATATACGATGGTGCCATAGCCACTTCTCTGGTTGCAATCAATGCGAAAGCCGAAGGATCATTGACCATTTCCGGCACTAAAGGGTATGTATATGTCCCGGCTCCCTGGTGGAAAACTGAATATTATGAACTACGCTATGAAGATATTAATAAAAATAGTAAGTTTTTCTATAAATTTGAGGGAGAAGGACTTCGTTATGAAATTGTAGAATTTATACGATTAATACGAAATAATCAATATATAAGTTTAGCATTAACTTCGTCAGATATAATAAATGAAAGCTTGGTTTTATCTTATTTTAAGAATAATAATGTAGAATTTTAGTAGTTGGAGAAAAATATGTCAATAAAAGTTTCGATCATTGTTCCTGTATATCAAGTTGAAAAATATCTTCCAGAATGTTTGGATTCTATCTTAAATCAGACATATAAAAATATAGAAATCATCATCGTTGACGATGGTTCACCTGATAGATGTCCTCTTATTTGTGATAAATATGCTGAAAAAGATTCTCGCATAAGAGTAATTCATCAAAATAATCAGGGATTGTCTAGTGCTAGAAATACTGGTATTCAATATGCAACAGGAGACTATATTGCTTTCATTGACAGTGATGATAAAATAAAAGATACTTTCATAGAGGTATTGTTGAGTAATTTGCTAGGCACAAAGGCAGATGTATCCTGTTGTAATTTTATATGGTCTTATCCTGAATATGATAAGGCTAATAAAATAAAAATCATGGGAACTTTATCTAAAAATGAAATTATTAAAATTTATACTACAGATTGTACGCCACTTTTCCTAAACGTAGTGTGGAATAAATTATATAAAAGAGATTTGTTTTATCCATATGGATCGCTACAATTTAAAAAAGGAAAACTTCAAGAAGATAATTTTTTTGTTTGTGATTTATTAGATAAGATACAGAACATGGTAATTACTAACATATCTCTTTATTACTATAGGCAAAGACCGAATAGTATTATGTCTAATTTATCTAATAAATTTATTCATGACACTATAGATTCCTATATTTATTTATATAAAAAGTTTTCATTAACATCAAAATATAAAGTGTGGTTAAATATTTTTTTAGTAAATTCAATGGTTAGTATAATAGCGCGATGCGTTAAAAATAAGTGCTATTATGAAAATAAATCAGAAATAAATAGGTATTCTTCGTTTTGTTGCCCTAAAATAAAATTTGAGTTTGAATCTTTTGATTTGTTATTTATTATTAAATATATATTAATAAAATTAAAATTAGTAAAACTTATATCACAGGCGAAGCTTTTATTAAGGAGATTTTAAGCAATGAAAAGAGGTAAAAAGTTAACTCTTTTAGAAATTAAGCAAAGGGAACTGGATATGCTATTATATTTTCAAAGAATTTGTAAAGAAAATAGCTTTAAGTTTTATTTAACGGGAGGAACCTTGCTGGGAGCTATTCGCCATAAAGGTTTTATTCCTTGGGATGATGATATAGATGTCTGTATGCCGAGAAAAGATTATGAAAAGTTTTTATCGATTTGTCAGCGAGATAATAGTCAATATATGATTCGGTCTGCTAAATTTGGCAATTTTTTAGCCCCTTATACTAAAATTGTTGACCGTGAAACTTTAGTCGAATATAAATATTATCAGGATGAAATGGATAGTCAGCTGTGGATAGATATTTTGCCTATTGATGGATTACCTAAATCAATAGACAAAGTCAGAAAAATCTATAGAATTTGTAAAATCTATCGAAAAATTTTTGCGTTATCCAGTGTAAGGTTAGGTGAAGGAAGAACATTCATTCATAAATATATAAAATATTTGATTAAACCAGTGGCACGACTTTATGGGCAAAGAAGAGCTGCACGAAAACTTGAACAGCTTGCTTTAACATATTCGTACAACAATTGTAAATATGTGGGGGCAATTACATGGGGACTCTATGGAGAGTCAGAAAGAATGTTGAAATCAGACTTTGAAAAAGAAACTTTAGTTGAATTTGAGGGGGCTTTATATCCTACTTTTTCATGTTGGGATAGTTATTTGAAAAGATTATATGGAGATTATATGAAATTACCGCCTATAGAAGAGCGACAAGCACATAATATGAATGTATATTTATTAAAATAGAAAGGATATAAATCAAATGAATATCGCTATTGTTATAGCTGGCGGATCTGGTAAACGTATGGGACAGGATATCCCAAAACAGTTCATTAATGTATATGATAAGCCTGTGCTTTTGTATACATTGGAAGGTTTTGAAAGACATCCGCAAATTGATGCTATTGAAGTTGTATGTATTAATGGGTGGCACGATGTACTCCAAGCCTATGCTCGTCAATTCAATATAATCAAATTGAAATGGATAGTTTCTGGGGGAGCTTCTGGTCAGGAATCCATTCGGAATGGGGTCTATAATCTGGAAGGTAAAGTACAACTAGATGATATTATTGTAATTCACGATGGTATCCGTCCATTGGTTGATGCTACTGTTCTGACGGACGTCCTGATTAAGGCACAAAAATACGGAAATGCAGTGACTTCCATGCCTTATAACGAACAGATTTTTATTATAAATCCCGACGATAACACCACTACAAAACAGTATATTCCAAGAGAAACGCTGCGTCGGGTTTCTACGCCTCAGGCATATCGTTTTGACCTTCTAGATAAAAAATATCATGAGGCCTTTGAAAAGAAAATCGGTATTTATGGGTCTTCCTATACCAATACCATGATGGTAGAATTGGGCGTAACTCTTCATTTTGCAGCAGGATCTGATAAGAATATTAAACTGACTACTAAAGATGATTTGGAACTGTTTAAAGCATATTTGAAAGCGGACAAAGATACTTGGTTGAAGTGAGGAATAGGGAATGGACATATATCAACATCCTTTATACAAAGAAGACGTTAAAAGAGTTGCAGAAATGAATTTGCCATGGGAAAAATTGCATGATTCTTCAGTTCTTATCTCTGGAGCTACGGGATTAATTGGTTCTTTTTTAATTGATGTACTTATGTGGCGTAATACCTATAAAAAATCAAATTGCAAGATTTTTGCAATGGGAAGAAGCGTAGAAAAAGCGCGAAAACGGTTTGCTTATTGTATTGACTCTCCTTTTTTTTATTTTGTTTCTCATGATATTAATGAACCCCTGCAGGGTAAATCGGATGAGGCCATTGATTTTATCCTGCATCTTGCCAGCAATACCCATCCTGTAGCCTATGCGACGGATCCCATTGGAACAATTACCACAAATATTATTGGCTTAAAAAACATGTTGGATTTCAGTGTGCAGCATCATGCCAAAAGATTTGCTTTTGCTTCTTCTAATGAAATTTATGGAGAAAATAGAGGAGATCAGGAACTTTTTGATGAACATTATTGTGGCTATATAGACTGCAACACATTACGTGCCGGATATCCGGAAAGCAAGCGGTGCGGGGAAGCTCTATGCCAAGCGTATATGAACCAAAAAAGTCTGGATGTAGTCATTCCCCGGTTTACCCGGTCCTATGGTCCTACTATGCTGAAAAGTGATACAAAGGCTATCAGTCAGTTTATTAAAAAAGCTGTGGCAGGAGAAAATATCATTTTAAAGAGTGCAGGTAACCAGTACTATTCATATACGTATATGGCGGATGCTGTTTCGGGACTTTTGACGGTTCTTCTTTTAGGAAAAAAGGGAGAAGCTTATAATATTGCGAATCAAGGGTCAGATATTACGCTAAAAAATCTTGCAGAAATTCTTGCGAATATTGCAGGAACAAAAGTGATTTTTGAGATTCCAGACGCTATTGAAAAGGCTGGGTATAGCAAATCTACGAAGGCAAGACTAGATGGGAAAAAAATTCAAGAATTTCATTGGAAGCCTTTTTATGTTATAAAAACTGGATTATATCGGACAATAAAAATTTTGAATGATATTTGGTCAGCGGATATCATCTTTAAATAAACAGGTTTACTTTTTATGAGGACGGTTTTTACAATGCAAAAAGAAAACATTCCACTTATTAGTGTGATTGTCCCAGTGTATAATGTAAAAGATTATTTAAATAAATGCATTGAATCATTGGTTAATCAGATTTATACAAACCTCGAAATATTGCTTATCGATGATGGATCTACAGATGGAAGTGATATAATATGTGATCAGTGGGAAATGAAAGATGAACGTATTAGAGTCTTTCACACTTTGAATAAAGGAGTAAGCCATGCACGTAATTACGGATTATGTCAAGCAAAAGGAAAATATATAGGTTTTGTAGATGCGGATGATTGGATAGAGCCTGACATGTACATAAAAATGGTTACAGCTCTTAATGAAACGGAAGCAGAAATATGTATTGGAGAATATACTAATGATGTTAAAAATAAAAAAATAATAAATTTTGATAAAGGACAAGCAAGAATTTTCACGCGAGATGAAGTGATAGTCCGGACTTATACATGGTTTCCTTCTACACAAAAGAGACTTATATCATGGGAATTATGTGATAAATTATTTTTACATGCAGTTCTTGAAAATGTAAAATTAAACGAAGATATTTATATGGGAGAAGATATGGTATTTTATTGGGATGCATTAAAAAATTCCAATAAAATAGTATATCTTCCGTTATTTAAATATCATTATAAATTAAGAGAAAATAGCGCGGTACATAGTGGAATTACAGAAAAATCATTAACAGGTTTCTATGCAAAACAAATCATATATAATGAGGCATGCCATGAGTCAAAAGAAATTTATTTAGCGGTGAAGAAAATGTATATAATTGATGGTGTTTATTATATGAGAAAAATGCTTTCATATGATTCTAATAAATTTAAAAATGTAATCATAAAGTACCAATGTTTTTTACGTAAAAACATTTATGAGGCAATTAAAATTAGAAAAACTTCGATTCGAGTTAAATTAGGAATGGTATTTCTATGCTTCCCTTTTCCTATTTGTCAAATTTTACATAAATTAGTAGTAAAATGATATAAGGAAATGGAAGAAGCTGGAATCCATGTGGATTTCGTCCAGCACAACCTGAGCATGTCCGCCAAAGGTGTACTGCGGGGGCTGCATTTCCAGAAGCGCTATCCCCAGTGCAAACTAGTCCTTGTCGTACGAGAATCTGTCTTCGACGTTGCTGTGGATTTGCGGGCTGATTCCAAAACTTACGGAAAATGGTATGGCGTGGAACTGACTGATGAAAACAAGAAACAGTTCCTGATTCCCGAAGGGTTTGCTCACGGCTTTCTTGTACTTAGTGACGAAGCAGAATTCTTCTACAAAGTCAATGACTACTGGCATCCCAATGACGAAGGAGAAATGGCCTGGAATGATCCGGAAATTGGCATCCAATGGTCCTAGGTAATAGGAGACTATCACGGTTCTGCCAGTGGAGATGGGTATTATATGGAAGATGGAACACCATTAAATCTTAGTGAAAAAGACAAGCAGTGGATGGGTATCAAGAGTGCGTTTAAATTTTGATAGCTTTGATAAGCTATTTTGAAAATATATGATTTAAGTAAAAAGCTATCTTGAAAATATTTTAGGTAACTTTAGTAGAAATAGATTGATTAATCTATAGAAAGAGAACATTATGTCCATATCATTACGGAATAAATCATTTTTTTGTATTGTATTGTTTGTTGTTTTTTCTAACATTCCTCTTCTTTTACAGCTTAATTTCATAGGCGCTTTTTTAGGAAAAGATTTAAGCTTTTATCCCATCCTTGTAGGTGCATTTTTCTCAGGATATACATTTTTTAAAAGGGAAGAACTGCAAATTCATAAAGAAGAAAGAATATTTTTTATTTATATTGCAGCCTATGTTTTTATTCTTATGCTGTCTTTTCTGCATGGATTAGCAATATATCCTTATTATGAAGCCATTCTGACTGGACCTGCAGATCAAATTGAGAAATTGCCTCTTGTTCAGCAATTTTTGTTAAATAAAGGCATACAAGTAGATACAGAGTCATTATTAAAAATTTGGATGTTCGCTCGCCCTATTAAAAGTTTTATTTTGGAAACTTTTTGGTACTTCGCATTACCTTATCTTATTTTTGCTTGGTATAGAAAGAATATAAATGAAGGCTTTTCTATTTTAACGAAGGCTGTGTTTATGGCTGCCGTTCTGGTTTGTGGGTATAATATAATAGATTTTTTCTACTTAAGTGGTAGTCCTATTGCTGAAAATATATTATGTGTGCTAAATCCGATTGTCCATGACATAAAGTCTAATGGAACCTGGTGGCCGCCACTTTTATGGAAAGGGCAGTTGCGGTCACTTTTTGCAGAGCCTTCTTATTATGGTATTTTTTCGGCATTTGCTATGCCATTTCTTTGGTATCGATTTGGTCAGAACCAGAATGCTAAAAGTAAGATTATGCTCATATTGATAATGTTCATCTTTACTTATGGGCTTTTTTTAACAAAAGCAAGAACGGCAAATGTACTTTTTATTGGTGAACTGATTCTTCTGATTTTCTTTTCTTTATGGAAAAGGCAAAGACAATTTTTAAAACGAACGTTTTTTATTGTGGCTTTTTCCTTTATAACTTTTGCTATTGCAACTTTTTCTTTAAGTTTTATGCCAGGAAGTCCGCAAGGGCATTCTATGGGGTATGGTGATGAAATTAATACAGAAATGGCCTCTTATATAAATGATAATCTGGGTTCCTTAACTAGCAAAGATAAGAGAAGCAATAGGGCTCGATTTTCCATGTTGGAAGCAAGTATTGCTATAGGAAAAGATCATTCGATATTAGGAGTTGGAAAATCATTGAGAAATGCCTATGTGCCTGATTATTTATCAGAATCAGGAAGAGCAGATTCTGAAGTGCAATACTGGATAAAAAATCAGAAAGAAAAGGGAATCATGAAGTCAGGTTTTCCGGCATTGGGTGAATATTCTGCCCGGTTTGCAGAAACGGGGATTCTTGGTTTAGTCATTTATTTACTGCCTGCTCTTTTTTTAGCATTCCAGCTAATAAGAAGGATTATATTGGCTGGTGAGCAGCAGGAAAGGGAACGATGCATATTTTTCTTTATTTCATTGTCAGGGATTATGGCTTCCGGATTGGGAGATAACATGAGTATCACTTGTTGTTATTGGATTCTTATGGGACTTGGTTACGCATTGATTTTGTCCCCATATAAAAAGGAGAACCATGAATCAACGTAAATTAGGAATTTTATTGAGTTATATCAATATCATATTACATGCTGTGATCGGCTTTTTATATGTCCCGATTTTACTTCATTATATCGGGAAAAGCGAGTATGGACTCTATCAATTGATAGGGTCCTTGATTGCGTATTTCAGTATTATGGATTTTGGCCTGACAGCTGCAGTTATTCGCTTTTATACAAAGTATAAGGCTCTTGATGATAAGCAAGGCATGGAAAATATTTTGGCCATTTCTCTCCGTGGATATGGGATTGTGACTTGCCTGGCACTGATTGTTGGGGGGATTTGCTATCTTTTCCTTGATACGGCTTTCAGGACTTCCATGACCGCTGCAGAGTTAATGGAAGCAAAGGATATGTTCATTCTTCTGTTGTTCAACATTGCAATTACTCTGTCTACCATGATCTTTCGCGCCGTTATCAACGCGCATGAACGTTTCTTTTTCCTGAAGGGCTTAGAAACGGTACAATTGATTTTACAGCCTGTTCTGGTTGTGTTGGTTTTGCAACGTCATCCCAGTGCTTTTTCAGTAGCCGCAGTACAGACGGGAATCAATATCTTTTTGATTATCTCCAGAAGTTACTATTGCTTTTTCAAACTGCATATCAAAATCAAATACCATTATTGGAATCCTGAATTGTTCCACTCGTTTAAACGGCTGGCATTGAGTGTATTTGCGGTAAGTTTGATTGACCAGGTGTTTTGGAAAACCAACCAAGTTATTTTGGGGGTTGTCAGTGGTACGGCAGCCGTGGCTGTTTATTCCATTGCTTCGTTGATTTATATGAATTATATGGCTCTTTCAACAGCTATTTCTGGCGTGTATTTGCCGCATGTCACAGAAATTGTAGCTAAAAGAGAGCCAGTTCAAAAATTATCTGATTTGTTCATCCAGATTGGTCGTTGGCAGTATTACTTGCTGGCATTAGTAGCTACGGGATTTATCATATTCGGCAAGCAGTTTATTCAGATTTGGGCTGGACGTGGATTTGAAGATGCCTACTGGATTACTATTCTAATTATCCTCCCGTTTACTATTGATTTGATCCAGAATATTGGCTTGGCCATATTGCAAGCTATGAATCAATACACATTCAGAGCACGGATTTATTTTTGTGTAGGTGTGCTGAATCTTTGCCTTGCCATTCCTTTAGGGATTTATTACGGCGGCATTGGCTGTGCTATTGCAACAGCGATTGCCATGGTATTGGGAAATGGACTGGCTATGAACTGGTTCTATGCCAAACAAATTCATCTGGATATTCGCAGATTTTGGAATGAAATGCTGCACATTTCTATTACCGTAGGACTTTGTTTAATAATTGGCTATATTGGAAATTTGATTTTTACATCAAATTCTCTTATTATATTTTTATCAAAAATTCTTGTTTATACCATCATTTATATTGTTGGAATTTATTGCTTTTCCATGTCGAATGATGAGAAATGCAGAGTGATGAATAGCATTAAACGATTTTTATGATAAAAACAGGACTGAAAACAAGCAACACTTATTATTGAATCAAGTATTATCGATCTAAGGCTGACATACAGTTGTTTGTAAAATGTGTACAACTTTCTTATCATTACATCACATCTTGATAATATAAATTTTGTCATGCGAAATAAACTAGAGTTTTTCGGTAATCAGCATGACAGAATGAAGCCTTATTTATCCTGTAAGTCCATTCCAAGGTAACATGAAGTAGCTCTTATATTTTTAACTAATGGTTCTGTGCAATTGATAGAGTGGCTTTATGTGAATGGATTTTATATTTTATTATTATAAGGAAAGAATATGGAAAATTTATATTTTGAGTGTAAAAAATGTGGCTTAAAAAGTAAGCAATGGAAAGGTGTTTGTCCTCAATGTGGGTCTAAAGATAAAATCATACTATTACATGAAATAGAAAATTTTCAGATACACGAAAGTGTTACAGGAAAAGACCTAAAATAGAATTACAACACGGTGAAGATTTTTCCATAAATAAGAACAGATTTTTACTAAAAAAGAGAGTAATTGATAGGAGTAATAATATATATAAAGAGCTTGTTATTGATCCTATAAGTGATATGGTAATTAGAGAATGTAAGGAACCATTAGATCAACATAGAGGCCATGGAAGTGATAAATTTAAGAGAAATAAAGGTTAGATTATAAAGTCTACTTTGCTTAAAGAAAATGTAATTAATGACAAGTAATTGACTGAGAATATCTGATGAAATATATATTGCAATTCTGATTACAGCTCAACGCCACAATGAAACTTGAAGTGGTACAAGGACTATTTATTTAAATTGACTATAGCTTTAAGGGGATGTTATTGTTATGTACGATTATCTGATTGTTGGCAGTGGGTTATTCGGTTCTGTATTTGCTCATGAAATGACGAAGGCTGGCAAGTCTTGTCTGGTCCTGGAACGGCGTGACCATGTGGGCGGCAACGTGTATTGTGAAGAAAAGGAAGGCATCAATATTCATAAATATGGTGCCCATATTTTCCATACCTCAAATAAGGAAGTATGGGATTATGTGAACCAGTTTGTCGAATTCAATAATTATGTCAATTCGCCTGTCGCAAATTATAAAGGTGAGTTGTACAATCTGCCATTCAATATGAACACCTTTACCAAGATGTGGGGCGTCATAACACCGGCAGACGCTGCTGCCAAGATTGCCCAGCAGCGTCAGGAAGCAGGGATTACGGAACCGAAGAATCTGGAAGAACAGGCCATTTCCCTCATTGGTACGGATATCTATACGAAACTGATAAAAGGCTACACGGAAAAACAGTGGGGACGGAGCTGTACAGAGCTTCCTGCTTTCATTATCAAACGTCTGCCTGTACGCTATACGTTTGACAACAACTATTTCAATGACCGCTATCAGGGCATTCCTATCGGCGGTTATAATGTCTTGATTAACGCACTCCTTGAAGGCATCGAAGTGCGGACTGGAGTTGATTATAATAAGGCTCGCCAGGAATATGAAGGCATAGCAAAGACGGTAGTATATACTGGCCCGGTTGATGAATACTTTGATTATACATTAGGACGACTGGAATATCGGGGACTCCGCTTTGAAACGGAACGGCTGGAAGAAGTGAATCACCAGGGCGTAGCCGTCATGAATTACACCGACCGGGAAACGCCGTACACGCGCAGCATCGAACACAAGCATTTTGAATTTGGCACACAGCCTGTCACGTATGTAACCAAGGAATATCCGGCTGACTGGCAGCCCGGAAAAGAAGCATACTATCCGGTAAATAATGAACGGAACCAGAAATTGTACTGTCAATATGCCGCTCTGGCAGCAGAAGAAAAAAATGTCATCTTTGGCGGTCGTCTGGCTGAATATAAGTATTACGATATGGATGATGTCATTGCCAGTGCATTGGATATGGTAAAGAAAGTAATGGCAGAATAGAGTAGGAGATATAATGATGAAACCGATACGCAAGGCCGTCATCCCGGCAGCTGGATTTGGTACCCGTTTTCTACCAGCTACTAAATCTATTCCCAAAGAAATGATTCCTATCGTAGACAAGCCAGTCATTCAATACATTATAGAAGAAGCGTTGCAAAGCGGCATCGAAGAAATTTTAATTATTACCGGTCATGGAAAACGGGCTATTGAAGACTATTTCGACACCAACGTAGAATTAGAGTATGACCTGTATCAAAAAGGAAAAGCCCAGATGTTGAAGCTGGTACAAGATATTTCGGCAATCAACGTTCATTATATCCATCAGAAACATATCCGCGGTTTGGGAGATGCCATTCTTTGTGCTAAATCATTCATTGACAATGATCCCTTTGCCGTCCTTCTCGGCGATGATATGATGTATAATAATCAGAATCCTGCACTTCAGCAACTATTGCAAGCCTACGACAAGACAGGAACAACGATTATGGGCTGTCAGCCAATGACGGAAGAACAAATGATGCCCGTAGATGCCTTGGAAGGAAGCCAATGTGCCGATAGTGGACTCATACGCGTTCACAATATACAAGAGCTGCACAAAGCACCCAAAGGTAGCCAAAACTATAATTGCCTGGGAAGATACGTTTTCACCCCGGATATCTTTGAAATCCTGAATCGGGTAGAACCCAGGGACGATGGAGAAATCCACTTGCACGATGCCCTGCGCCTCATGCTGGACCGACAGACTATATATGCCTGTCCCATACAAGGCAAACGATACGACACCGCCAACAAGCTGGACTACCTAAAAGCAACGGTAGAATACGCCCTAAGACGACACGACCTGGGTCCGTCTTTTCGCGAATATTTGAAAGAGCTATAGGCACATAACATTCCAACCATATATCAAGTATAAACCAAAACCCCTGTCACCAGATTCCCATGATTCTGACTGGCAGGGGCCGGTTCGCAGGCAGCATAGTTGAATATTCAACCATATTACATATATCGCAGCAGACTGATGGGAAACAAACGAAAACTTTTTGACAGTAACCGGGTCTTGAATCATGATTGACGTTCTATCACGCCAATGATAGAATGAATTAAGAGGTGATTGCGATGCCAATGCAGGATATTCCTGATATTACTCATTTAAACCGCCTTAACGATGTATTCTTTAAGGCCTTGTTAGGCTCTGAAGAGCGGAAAACACTGACGTTGAATTTCATCA
>ERZ773245.1216-NODE-1216-length-19815-cov-5.283249_pt1 | contig 19815 bp, 12 predicted proteins | sample MGYA00580988_ERZ773245 | MGnify/ENA primary metagenome ERZ773245 (study PRJEB29015, sample SAMEA2737792) | human gut metagenome | biome: human gut; feature: human-associated habitat; material: faeces | place: China | collected 2012 ... | reverse complement strand
AGCCGCCCCGGTTTCCGTAACAGGAAGCCGGGGCGGTTTTTGTGTTGCAACGTACAGGAAAAGCAGAAAATATCTTTTACAGAAAGGACAAGCAAACTGTCCAACAGGATCGTTATAATAGACAGACAAAAGGGCATAAACGCCATCAAAGGAGAGTGCACAATGAAAAAAATATGGATGTTTCTGCTGGGCGCGGCATTTGCCGCCGAACTGTTTCTGCTTGTCTGCATGGCAAGCAGAAGTGCATCACCGCGTCAGGTAATGTACACTTTTAAGGATGATGTATGGGATGTGATCTACCGGCTGAACCGCAGATGGAATTTGTGAGAAAAGCACTTGGCTTTTTGGAGGATGGACAGACAAGCTGTCCATCTTTTTTTGTATACTGGGGTTGTGCAAAAGAGACAAAAATTTTATAGCTGTTTCACAAAACAACAAAATTTCACACAAAGAATTGCGACTGTTGTTGCACTGTGTTACAATGAGCAGAGAAGGAGAATGAACCGTGCGTAATAGTAGATTAGACCGTATACTCTATATCCAGCAGGTGCTGGTACAGGGCGGGGTGCTGAATAAACAGCAGACGGCTGACCGCTTCGGTGTCAGCGAGAAAACCATCCAGCGCGATCTTGATACCCTGCGCAGCTATTTTGCAGACAGCGAGCCGCGCCGGGAGATCTTATACAACTCCGCAAAGGGCGGCTATCTGCTGGATGACACGCTTTCCCGCTTCCTCACCAGCAGCGAGATTCTGGCGGTATGCAAGATTTTGCTGGAAAGCCGTTCCATGGTCAAGGAGGAAATGTTCCCCATTCTGGACAAGCTGGTGCAGGTGTGCACCCCGCTGGACCGGTTGAATCAGGTGAAAGACCTTATCAGCAACGAACGCTTCCATTACGTTGAGCCGCAGCACGGCCGGAAGTTCATTGAGAGCCTGTGGGAGATCGGCACGGCAGTAGAAAATCACAATGTTATGGAAATTACCTACTGCCGCACCCATGACGGCGAGAGCCGTGTGCGCACCATTGAGCCGGTGGGCATCCTGTTCAGTGAGTATTATTTCTATCTGGCAGCGTTCATCGAGGGCATCGACAAGGATAAGCATTTCCAGAACCCGCAGGATAACTCCCCGACGATTTACCGCATCGACCGTATCCAGAACTATAAGACCCTCGATCGGCACTTTGCACAGCGGTATACCGACCGTTTTCAGGAAGGCGAGATGCGCAAGCGCATCCAGTTCATGTACGGCGGCGAGCTGCAGACCATCCGGTTCGAGTATACCGGGCCAAGTCTGGAATCCGTTCTCGACCGACTGCCCACTGCAAAGGTGCTGCAAGTGACAGAAAAGGGCTGGATCGTGGAAGCCGAGGTGTTTGGCACGGGTATTCAAATGTGGGTGCGGAGCCAAGGAGACTATGTAAAAATTATAAATACATAGGGAGACTATCATTATGAGCAAAATTCAGGTGGAAGTACGTTTTACGGATAAACTGGAGTCTATCCGTGTGGGTGGGCGGCAGGAGATGGAAATCCCGAATGCCATCAAGACAAAATCTGTTGAAGAATGGTTTGAACCGGCGGCTGGCCGTGTGAATTGGGATGGTCTGGGGGCTGAGATCAAGGCTATGGATTTCAGCGATGAGAAAAATGCCGCGTACAGTTTCCTGTTCAACGGCCCGGAGGACAAAAAGCAGGAGTTTATGGAGTGCGTGGAGCGCTTCTGCTTGGGCGAGGAAGCACAGCAGGAAACAAAAAAGAAGACTGTGCAGGACTACCTGCAGGAGGCTAAGAAAAATCAGCAGGCCGGCAATGCCGAAATGGCGTTCCAGCAGTACATGGTCGCGGCCAGAGATTACGGACACCCAGAGGCACAACTGGAAGTGGCACGGTGTTACCAGAACGGTATTGGTGTAGCAAAGAATGCGGAAAATGCCGTTGTGTGGTATAAAAAAGCTGCCGAGCAGGGTAATGCGGAGGCGCAGTGCGCACTGGGCGAGTGCTATTATCAGGCTCGGGGCGTTGAAAAGGACGACAAAGAGGCCCGCAGATGGTACGAAGCGGCGGCAACTCAGGAAAATGCAACAGCGCAGTATATGACCGGGCGGCTGTATGCGGAACTCTCGTACAATGAGGCGGCTGTAAAGTGGTACACCAAAGCGGCAGAACAGGAATGTCCAGAAGCGCAATATGAATTGGGCGATTGCTATAGTTATGGTATAGGCGTCGCAAAAGACTTGGAACAGGCATTTGAATGGTATAAAAAAGCGGCTGAACAAGGAAATGCAACAGCTCAATGTAGTCTTGGATACTGCTATGAAAACGGCATTGGCGTAGAAAAAGACGTCATTAAGGCGACAGAATGGTATCAAAAATCTGCGGAGCAAGGCAATTGTAGGGCACAATGTAATCTTGGCTATTGCTATGACAATGGAGAAGGCGTGGAAAAGAACAGCGCGAAAGCAGTTGAATGGTACCGTAAGGCGGCAGAAAATGGAAATGCAGCTGCGCAAAAGAATCTTGGGGGGTGTTACGAATATGGTAGAGGTGTTGCGTTATCAAAAGCAGCCGCAGCGGAGTGGTACCGGAAAGCTGCAGACCAGGGCGATGTAGATGCACAGTATAAACTTGGTTTGTTCTATGAAAATGGATATGGCGTGGCACAAAACAAAGAAGAGGCAGTAAAATGGTACCGGAAATCAGCAGAGCAAGGATACGCAGACGCTCAATATAATCTAGCAGAACTTTTGTATAATGTAGCAGGATTTTTGTCGTGGAAAGATGGAGAAGAGGCATTCAAATGGTATCAGAAAGCTGCGAAACAAGGCCACGCAGGTGCACAGGATAGTCTGGGCCTTTGTTATGAGGAGACGGATATGGAGATGGAGATATATTGGGGTATGGGTATGGGTGTTGAGAAAGACTCAGCCAAGGCAGTGGAGTGGTACCGGAAAGCTGCAGAGCAAGGTCTTGATTCAGCGCAGTACCATCTAGGCCGTTGTTATGAGGGGGGTAAGGGTGTGACGAAAGACCTTACGAAGGCGGCGGAGTGGTACCAGAAAGCTGCAGAGCAAGGTCTTGGTTCAGCGCAGTACCAGCTAGGCCGTTGTTATGAGGGGGGTTATGGCGTGACGAAAGACCTTACGAAGGCGGCGGAGTGGTACCGGAAAGCTGCAGAGCAAGGTCTTGGTTTAGCGCAGTACCATCTAGGCCGTTGTTATGAGGGGGGTCATGGCGTGACGAAAGACCTTACGAAGGCGGCGGAGTGGTACCAGAAAGCCGCTGATAAAGGCTATGATAAAAAGCTACAGGGCTGCGACGTGGGCTCTGCCGTCGCAGCAGGTGCGGCACTGGCTGTGACGGGCCTGATATGGAAAATTTTGAGGGGTTAACAGCAGAAAGGAAAATAAATCATGGCAGACGAGCTTGAGGTGCTTGAAAAACAACAGCTTTCCGCGCAGCGGTCGCTGAATGACCTGACGGACCAGCTGACCCTTGCAGACCATCTGGTGTATAAAAAATATCTGACGGAACTGCAGAACTATGGCATGGTGGAGCTTTCTCAGAAGATGCTGGAGGTGCAGGATCCCGCTCAGTGTATCCGAATGTTCCAGCTGAAGAAACTGACCCTGAAAAAGGGCGAAGATATGTTCCAGAAGCTTTCCACGGTGTATTATTCCAGCATGGCGCAGGGCTGCAGTCTGGCGGTGATGATCGATGTGCCGGAAGGAAATGCAGGTGCCAATATCTATCTGGGCGTTCGCGAGGATCCCCTGAAACAGAGCATGAAGAGCCGCAAGCTGGAAATTTCCAGCAAGGCGTTGCAGAAAGTGCTGCTCTCCAACTTCCCCGGTTCCGATATAAAAGGCATTTCTCCGGAGGCGGGAAAAAAACTGTTGGAAGAAGCCTTTGGCGAAGAGCAGGAGGCGGTGGCCTCAGTGTCCTGTGTGGCAGCGCTGCGCGATAAGTCTAAAACGGAAGATAAAGCCTTTGTGCAGGGCATCGAGCGCTTTATGGACGCGATGGAAGGAGAAAAGTATACTGCGCTGTTTTTGGCAGAACCTGTTTCCAATGAAACGCAGGCGGCTATCCGCAGCGGGTATGAAAATCTGTACAGCACTCTTTCGCCCTTCCGCAAGAGTACATGGTCTTATACCGAGAACCAGAGTACTGCTGTGATGGAGAGCCTGTGCAGTGGAACTTCCCATACCATCAGCGATACTGTCAGCACGACTACAACGGACGGTACGAACCAGTCCTCTTCGGTGACGGACGGCACACAGAAAACGAAAGGGGTCAGCGGCGGTATCAACGGCGGTGTCGGCAGCAGCTTCGGCACCTCGGTCACAAAAATCTCGCCGGTGGCTGGCGGCATTGCAGGCATTCTGGGTCTGGGCGGCTTGGCAGCTTCGGCCCTGATTCCGGGCGCGGGGGCCGTCATCGGCCCGCTGCTTGGCACGGCGGGCAGGGCCATAGGAGGCATGACGCCAGCCAGAACGGCTTTCAACAGCATCGCCCGGAACATCGGCGGCTCCATGGGCGTCAATGCTTCGTGGGGCACCAGTCACTCTACCACCGAACAGACCGGTACTTCGCACAGCACCTCCGATGGAACATCGCATGGAACATCGGACACCACCAGCCAGCAGGAGAGCCACGGCACAACGGACACCCGCGGCACGGGCCGTACTCAGCAGGTGGAACTGTGCAATAAATCGGTGGAGGAACTGCTGGAACGCATTGAAAACCAGCTCAAGCGTGTAAAGGAAAGTGAAGATTATGGCTGCTATAACTGTGCAGCGTATTTCCTTTCGTCTACTCAATCCACAGCACTTTTGGCGGCCAACACTTACCGCGCATTGATGGTCGGCGAGGGCTCCTCGGTGGAGAGCGGTGCCGTCAATGTGTGGAAGAACAATGAGGCAGAAGTGGCACAGCTGCGGGAATATCTCAAGCGGTTCATGCAACCGGTCTTTGCTCGCCCACTATGGGAGAATGCGCCGGATAGTCTGCTTTATACACCTGCAACGCTGGTCAGCGGGCGGGAACTGCCAATGCACCTTGGCTTGCCCACCCGCTCAGTGCATGGTTTGCCGATTATTGAGCACGCGGAGTTTGGCCGCAATGTGCCGGATGAGGCGATGCCGGATGAGGACAAGATGAATCTGGGCAAGATTTACCACATGGGCAAAGAGGAAGCGGCAGGACTGCTCTTGAACCGGCAGGCGATGGCTTCCCACACGTTCATCACTGGCTCGACCGGCACAGGCAAATCCAATGCGGTCTACCATCTGCTGGATGAGATCACAAAGAACGGACAAACGACGTTTCTTGTGGTGGAACCGGCCAAGGGCGAATACAAGAACGTGTTCGGCAATTGTACAGATGTGCAGGTGTTTGGTACAAACCCCAGAGAAACGCCGCTGCTGCGCATGAACCCCTTTGCGTTCCCTGAGAATATCCATATTCTGGAACATATTGACCGTCTGGTGGAGATATTCAACGCCTGCTGGCCGATGTATGCAGCCATGCCAGCGGTGCTGAAGGATGCTATTGAGCGCAGCTATCAGAAAGTAGGCTGGGATCTGCGCAATTCTGAGAGCGAGAAGGGAGTTTTCCCAACCTTCTTTGACCTGCTGGATATTCTGCCGGGCGTCATTGAAGAGTCGCATTATTCCAAGGATACCCAAAGCGATTATGTGGGCGCATTGTGCACCCGCGTAAAGTCTCTGACAAACGGTATTTATGGAAGTGTGCTTTGCGCAGAAGATGCGCTGAGCGATGCTGAAATGTTCGATCAGAATGTGATCGTAGATTTGAGCCGTGTGGGCTCTATGGAAACGAAATCGCTGCTGATGGGCATCTTGGTGATGAAGTTACAGGAATACCGGATGTGCAGCAGCGGGATGAACAGCAGGCTTCGCCATGTCACAGTGCTGGAAGAAGCGCACAACCTGCTGCGCAAGACCTCGGCAGAGCAATCACAGGAAGGTGCAAATTTGCAGGGCAAGTCGGTGGAAATGCTGGCAAATGCCATTGCGGAAATGCGTACTTATGGTGAGGGGTTTATCATTGCAGACCAGGCACCCGGACTGCTGGATATGTCGGTCATCCGCAACACGAACACCAAAATTATTCTGCGCCTGCCGGACGAAGAAGATCGCAAGCTGGTAGGCAAGTCTGCCGCCCTGAAGGAGGCACAGATCGACGAATTGTCCAAGCTGCCGCTGGGTGTGGCTGCCGTTTACCAGAACGAGTGGCCGGAGGCGGTGCTCTGCAAGATTGAGGCGTATCCCATGCCGGAAAATGCTGTTTACCACAAGCCTTCAAAAATGCCGCATGAAATCAACGCAGAGTTTGTATTCGGACAACTGGCAGTGGGCAAAGAGCTGGAACCGCTGAGCATTTCGGAGATGGAGCAGCTGAAGCTCTGGCTGAAACGCCATGAGACTGTGCTGAAGCCTGAGGACAGCCGCTACCTGGAACGGGTCTTTGCAGGCGGAGAACTGGATGTGGCTAAGACTCGGAAAGCTGTGTTCGATTTCTTTGGTGGGATCGGTACAGTCGTTGATTACTGTGCCGCAGCTAAAAAATCGCTCACACCCCGTAAAGAATTTCTGGAACAGCTGCAGGGACAGTACGGCCTGAAAGCTGCTGCTGCAGACTGGGTGCTAAATAGCGTGATAAGCATGGGCATGAGCCTGAACCCGGATGCAAAGGCTGTAGATAATCTAAGGACGAATTTTGAACAGCAGGGAGGTCGTGTGCTGTGAGGCGAGAAATCTCAGAAGCGAAACCGATGGAAGCAAAAACGCACATTGGGTTGGATGATGTCGTCAAACGGTCATTTGAGCGTCTACAGAAAGGCGTGACAGAAAAGGCAGAAGAAAAACTGGATGCTGCTACGGAAAAGTCATTTGCAGAGCTAGAAAAAGAGCTGGAATACAAAAATAACGATGATGGAATGCCGTACCGTATGGAGCAGGATCTTTTGTCGGATGCAGAGTATAAAAGAAACGGATATGAGTACACTACCGATCACCTTGGAAGGCTGTTTACAGCCGAGGGAGACCTGCATCTGAAAGAGCATGATGGTCGTCTGCAAATTAAAGACAGCATCCATGACATTGGAAAAGGATATGAAAAAAGTACCGATGATCGAGGTCATGCAATTGCAGATCGCTTTGATGGGGCAAACGATTTGGAAAATCTCATTCCGCAGGATTCTGGACTAAATCGGAACGAATTCAAAAATTTTGAGAATAAACTGGCACAGGAAGTGGAAGCTGGGAAAAAAGTCAATCTGAAATTGGAGATGCATTATCCGGGAGACTCCTTCCGCCCGGATACCATTACTGCTGTGACAACGATTGACGGAAAGCAGGAAGTTAAAGTATTTCTGAACGATTAGTATTTATAAGTCCACTGCACTTTCAGATTATTACAATCCCGGTCGATTGCACATACAATACAAGTATCACTTCACAAAACGGAGGGTACTTGTACTATGGTGGACTACGCCGACATCGGAAAACGTATTCGTGCCTGCCGCCTTGCAAAGGGCATGACGCAGGAGCAGCTGGCCAATGAGGTCGGCGTTGTGGTCACGCACATCAGCCATATCGAGACGGGCAACTCGGTGCCCAGCCTGAAAACGCTGATCGACATCATCAACGCACTGGACTGCTCCGCAGACGAGCTGCTGTGCATCGAGATCAAAAAAGCAAAGCCGGTGTTCGACAGCTGGATGACCGAACAGCTTGCAGATTGCTCTGCCGATGAGGCAAAGATCATCAAAGAAACGGTAGTCAGTCTGAAAAAATCGCTCCGAAAAGTGTACGGAAAGTCCTCTAAATACAGATATGACTAAAATTTCAAAAACTAAATGTCAGTTGATAGGTATTGAGTGTCTGAAAGAACACCAATAAACAGAATGAACCGCCCCGGTTTCCGCAATGGAAGCCGGGGCGGCTTTTTATACAAAAAAGAAATCGTTTTTTTGTAGCTTTGATGAATTGGCGCGGAGCCGTTGACAGCAGAAGGGCAGAAGCGTATCTTTGGAACAGAAGGCGGAACAGGGCCATAAATAGCAGTTTTCTTTACCTTGCAAGGACACTTTCGTTTTGATGAGGCACGACCCGGTGTGCCGCTTTTTTCATTTGCGGAGATAAAATGCAAAAAGTACGGATTATAGTACACATTATCTGCTATGCTCGGTACACGGAAGGCACACACACCGGAAAAGGAGCAAAAATGCGCTGGACGTTGAATAAAACAAGGCTTTTGGCTGGTAAAACGGACCCGGAGAATACCAGCCTGTGGCTGCCGCTCTGGATGCACCTGTGGGATACGGCGGGCATCATGGAGCGGTTGGTCCGGCAGTGGCTCCCGGAAAGTGCAAAACGGGCCATGGGCTTTGAGTGCGAGGAAGCGTTGCTCGCGCATGCCCGGTTTTTGGGTGGAATCCATGATATAGGCAAGGCTACGGTAGCCTTTCAGGCAAATATCCTGCGCACTCTGCCGGAGGCGCGGCAGCGGCTGGAAATGTTGACGCCGCTGGACTGTCCTGAACAGAACCGCCGGGAGTCGCCGCATGCCCGGGCGGGCGAGGCAATCCTGCTGTGGGATGATTGTCCCGGCGGGCTAGCCTCCATTGTGGGAGCGCATCACGGCAGGCCACAGAGCTGCGCGGCGGTCGATGATCAGTTAGAGGGTTGGGAGAGCAACTATTACCCCAAGGGACAAAAAAGGTCTGGGAGAGCTTTTGGACAGAACTGCTCATGACTGTTTTGCAGGACTGCGGCTTTGATGATACGGCGGAACTGTACGACCTGGACCCGCAGGAGGAAGTGCTTCTGACCGGACTTCTGACCATGGCAGACTGGATCGCCAGCAATACGGAATACTTCCCCCTGATCCCGGTAGAGGAGCTGGGCAGCATGCAGGATTACCCGGCGCGGGTGGACAGGGCGTGGGAAAAGCTGGCGCTGCCCTTCCCGTGGGAGGCACAGCCGGGCATCGCAGACCCGCAGGAGTTTGCGGTGCGGTTCGGCTTTGCGCCCAATGCGGTGCAGAGGGCTGTTCTGGAAGCTGCAGATACCGCAGCGGAACCGGGCATTCTGATCTTGGAAGCACAGATGGGCGTGGGCAAAACCGAGGCGGCGCTGGCCGCTGCGGAGATCATGGCCAGCCGGTTCGGGCTGGGCGGTGTCTTTTTCGGGCTGCCCACACAGGCCACGGCAAACGGCATCTTTCCCCGGCTGCTTGGCTGGGCAGACACGCAGTCTGAGGAGACGCTGCCGCAGGCTATAAAGCTGGCGCACGGCATGGCAGAACTGAACGAGAACTATTTGCGGTTACAGGGGCGCGGAGTGCAGCTGGAGGAAGATGCGCAGGAAGAGCATCGGGTACAGGTACACCAGTGGTTTCGAGGAAACAAACAGGTACTGCTGGCAAACTTCGTGATTGGCACAGTGGATCAGCTGCTGCTGGCGGCACTTGCCCAGAAGCACGTTATGCTGCGGCATCTGGGACTTGCGGGCAAGGTGGTCATTATTGATGAGTGCCACGCCTACGATACCTACATGAACTGCTATCTGGACCGCGCACTGGAATGGCTGGGCTGGTACAAGGTGCCGGTCATCCTGCTGTCAGCCACCCTGCCTGCCCGGCGGCGCGCGGAACTGGTCGAGGCTTACCAGCAGAAAAAGGCTGTCCCGGACGCCCCATGGAAAACCAGCTGCGGCTATCCGCTGCTGACATGGACGGATGGCGCAGAGGTAAAGCAAACGGCCATCCCATCGGACGCACCCGGTCAAACGGTGCAGCTGACCACGCTCACAGAGCCGGAGCTGCCCGCGCTGCTGCGCCGGAAGCTGGCAGAGGGCGGCTGCGCGGGAGTGATCGTCAACACGGTCAAAAAAGCGCAGAAGATCGCGCAGCTGCTGCGGGAAAGCCTGCCGGACAAAGAGGTGCAGCTGTTCCATGCGCAGTTCCTGATGCCGGACCGTGCGGCGCGGGAAAACCAGCTGATGGCACGCATTGGCAAGGGCTCTGCACCGGAGTGCCGGAACGACCTGATCGTGGTGGGCACGCAGGTGATGGAGCAGTCGCTGGACATTGATCTGGACGTTCTTGTCACAGAGCTTTGCCCCATGGATCTGCTGCTGCAGCGCATTGGACGGCTGCACCGCCACTACCGCAGCCGCCCCGCTCCGTTGCAGCAGGCCTGCTGCGCGGTGCTGGACACCGGGGAAGATGCCTTTGACGCGGGCGGCAGTGCGGGACGGCGACCCCTCGGTAGAGGTGCTGGTAATGCAGTGTCGGGCAGACGGCAGCATCCACTTTCTGCCGTGGCAGGAGGGCGGCAGTGCCGTAGCTGTCGACAGCCCGCCCCCGCCGGAAACGGCACTGAAGATCGCCCGGCAGAAGCTGCGGCTCCCGGCGGTGTTCGGCAAGGCGTGGAAGGTGGACGGGGTCATCCGGGAGTTGGAAGCGGACAACCGCAGCCGTCTTGCGGCGTGGCAGCTGTCGCCGCTGCTGCACGGAGAACTGATCCTGCTGCTGGATGAAAACCTGACTGCCCGGCTTGCGGGCATGGAACTTTGTTATGACCGTGAAAACGGCCTGTATTACCAAAAGGAGGAGACGGATGAAGAAAATTGAATTCAACCTGCTGACCGAACCGTGGATACGGGTGCGGCTGCGGGACAACACGGTGCGGGAGGTGTCCCTGACCGAGGCGCTGGTGTCGGCGCAGGATTATGTGGACCTTGCGGGCGAGATGCCCACCCAGAACGCCGCCGTGCTGCGGCTGCTGCTGGCGGTGCTGTTCACCGTGTTCTCCCGGGTGGATGCAAAGGGAAAACCCCAACCGCTGGCACAGAGCGATGATGCACTGGAGCGCTGGAGCGCGCTGTGGCAGCTTGGGCATTTCCCGGCAGAGCCTGTCCGGGATTATCTGGAGCAGTGGAAGGACCGCTTCTGGCTGTTCCACCCGACACACCCCTTCTGGCAGGTGCCGCAGGCAAAGATCGGCACGGAATACGGTGCGGCCAAACTCAACGGTGAAATGTCGGAAAGCAGCAATAAACTCCGGCTCTTTCCGCTGTATGCGGGGCAGAGCAAGGATCAGCTGAGCTATCCGCAGGCGGCGCGGTGGCTGCTGTGTGTGAACGGCTATGATGACACCTCTGCAAAGCCAAAAGGAAAGGGACTTCCATCCGTAGGAGCCGGGTGGCTGGGAAAGATCGGTTTTATTCAGGCACAGGGTGATAATCTGTACGAGACCCTGATGCTGAACCTGACGCTGCTGCGCGACGGCCGGGAATGCTGGGGCGAAAGCAAGCCCTGTTGGGAATTGGAAGCACCAAAGAGCACGGAACGGACAGAAATTTGCTGCCCGGATAACCCGGCACAGCTGCTCACCCTGCAATCCAGAAGGCTGTTGCTGCACAGGACAGGGGAGAATGTGGATGGGTTCTGTCTGCTGGGAGGAGATTTCTTCCCTTTGGACTTCTTACAGCCGGTGTTCAGCTTCCAGCGGTAGGAGTAATCGGCAATGGGGTGATCACTTCAACGAACTGGTCAATCAATTCGGGAGCAAGACGGGTTCCGTGTACATCGAACTTCTGAAAAAGAGTATATCTCAACAGCCCTGTATTTGATTTCGATACCAAATACAGGGCTGTTTCTTTGATTTTAATACTATATTTTGTACTTTCTTCGAATATCTTGACACCGTACCTTGTGGCTTGTCGCTTATTTGTCGCTTAAATCTGCAATAAGACACTGAAAAATAGCAGAAGAAATTAGAAGATTGCCTGTTGAAAAACGGCGGGTGTATGCTATACTATTATTTGTATTATTGTACCTGAAAGGTAAGGTCAGGCTATGGACAAGTACATTTTGGAACGGGATGGACAGTTAGACTTTTATAAGGTCTTTTTGCCCCGTGTCAATCCCGCTTTAGATATTGATGAAATACTTGCAGACAATAACGATGGGGTTATCAACGGAAACTTGCTTGAATTCAAGTTGCACGTTACCGATTTGAACGCCGTTCTTTTCCAATGTATTAAATACCTGTCTGCCTTGCGCGTCAAAGGCAAGCCCGTTCCGGCGAATATTTTGATTATCGATGTAAACGCCGCCACGCTTTGGCTGTACCGCTCCGCGCCGTATTTGTCGGATATTGAAAAGCTGTATTTCGGCGGCGCATCAAAGGACAATAGTGGATTTATCGGTTGCAACGCTGAAACAGTGTTGCACTTTGATAAACCGCTTGACGTGGAAAGCATTGTTACCCTGCTCAAAGAATGCAACTATACAAAGATACACATTGATGAAAATTGCATTGTTGGGTGGGCTATGTCCTTTTACAAAGCAGTACCAATGGCGCGGAAAGAAGATTTCCTTGGTGATGATACAGGCAAGCACAAAACAATCGGGGAAATTAGAAAACCCGTTCATTTTAAACGGTACATTTACCCTTATACCGGGCAAACAAATGTCAAATTTAATTATTTGATGGATAAGCTAAATGACACGCTTCAGAAAAAGAACTTGGGGGCATTTTACACGCACAAGCTGTATGCCGAAAAGTCCCTTGAATTGGTGCGGGCTGCAATCGCCCGTGTTCCCACCGGAAATGACTATATCATTCTTGACAGGTGCGCCGGAACAGGAAACCTTGAAGCAGGTTTGACAGACGAGGAACTTTCACATTGTGTTGTTTCAACAGTAGAATATTATGAGTACAAGGTACTTCAAGAATTGTTAGGGGCAAAGGTTCGGCACATTATCCCGCCTATTGAAATGACAGACACATTTAACGCCGGGCTAGTTTCGGGCGCAGACGCTTTAAGCAAAGAATATATAGAAAATCCGGTCATAAAGCAATACATTGCCAACCCACAATGCACGATTATATTGTTTGAAAATCCACCGTATGCAGAAACAACTTCTGCCGAACACCAACGACAGGGACAAAGCAAAAAATCATCTACTTGGAAACAAAGCTATGTAGTAACTGAAATGAAAAAAGAAGTCAAAGGAACAGCGTCCAACGATTTAGGAAACGTTTTCATTTGGTCTGGTTTTAAATATTATTTGCGGCAACCAACAGATAGCTATATAGTGTATTCTCCTGTCAAGTATTGGAAAGCGCAACATTTAATTGACAGGAAATTTGTCAAAGGATTTGCATACAATCGCCGCCATTTTCACACTAATATTGACGCTTGCATTATGTGCGCATATTGGCAAAATATAGCTGACAGCAGAAAGGAAATTGAAATAGCGGCTTATGATATAGACGATAACACAGGCACGTTGGTTTCGTGTGGACTGCTCCCTGTAAAACAGGTCTTTACAACATACAGCAAAATATATTATGACAAACGCCCTATACCAGATGAGCAGCGGACGGGTATTCTTGCAGGGTTAAATGGTCTTGAAAAGGTAGGCGGCAAACAACGAAACAAGCCCGCAACCGCACCCGATATAATGGGATATATGGTCGCACACAGTTCGGGATTTGATAACCCAGACTTGGATTCTAGCCTTTTGATAGCGGCTCGCTATGATGGAAACGGTTTTTTCCTGCGTAAAGATAACTATCTTGAAAAACTTCCTATGTTTTGCGCTTCACGCTATATTACATATAACAGAGCATGGACGGAACGTGCTCGCATTATGAAGTCGGCGGATGGCGCGGACAGATACAATGCGGACGTTGCAAGTGGTAAACTTGCGCAATTCCTCTTGAAATGCCTGCTTTTCACCTGTACAGAAATGCAGAACCATATGCGCACATTCACGGGGAGCGATGGGCGGTTTTATCGCGATGAACTTTGCCTTGACGGTACAAACGGAAAAACAATCGCCCTGCGCGATATAAAGGGGCTTATCCCCGGTGATAGGGAAAAGGCTATTTTGAATCAATGGGAAACGGTTCTGCAATGGGCAAAGAAAGCAGAAAATTATAGCCCTTCTTTGACATATGGTGTATATCAGATTTACGCTGAACTGGATACATCGCACGTTGACGAAACGACGGGCAATACAATTTGGGATAACGTGGAATTGCATACTGCTCTTGCGGGCTTGAAAACGCTTGTCAAAGACTATTACAATTCTGAAATCGTCCCAGTGCTTTTTGAATATGAGTTTATAAAATAACAAAAACGGCGGCAGGCTTTTGGAGTTTGCCGCCATTTCATTTGTTTTTTCGCTTGCAATACAGCTTCAAGTCTGCCTTGTAGCCCTCGAACGGGTCGATGTGAAGTAACCGTCAAATCTCCCGGCGGATGGACACCCATGGGATAATAGTAGTGGAACGTTTCGCGACGTTCCACTACTATTAACATCAGGGAGGACACCATGACATCAACAGAGCTAAAGCACCAGGCACGACAACAGAAATGGGTGGCAGCGATTCAGAATTGCAGAAGCAGCGGTCTTCCGGTACGGCAGTGGTGCAAGCAAAGAGGAATCACACCATCTACATACTATCGTTGGGAACGGGAAGTGCTGTCCATCGCAGATGCGGCACCGGAATTCCCCGGGGCACCTGCGTTTGCAGAGTTACCAGCACCGAAACAGCAGGATCGGAACGTTTCAGAATGTTCCGCCACGCTGCGGATCGGCAATAGCAGCATTGACTTCTATCAAGAGCTGAGTCCGGACCTGCTGAAAGCCCTGGTCGAGGCGCTGCGGCCATGCTGAACGATTTTTCCGGAGCGGATCGGGTCTATATCGCCTGTGGCTATACCGATCTGCGTAAAGGCATAGACGGTTTGGCCCGGATGGTGCAGCAGCAGTTTGAATTGGATCCGTTCACCAACACGCTGTTCCTGTTCTGTGGGCGGCGCAGAGACCGGATCAAGGGACTATACTGGGAAAAGGACGGGTTTATTCTGCTCTACAAGCGGCTGGAACAGGGTGCATACCAGTGGCCGAGAAGTGAATCTGAAGTACGGTCACTAACGCCGCAGCAGTACCGCTGGCTGATGGAAGGCTTACAGATCGAGCAGCCAAAAGCCCACCGCCCAGTATCTGGGCTGAGCATAATATAAGGCAGATTAAATTTCCGAAAAGCATCGAAAACACTGGCTTTTTGACACTTTTTGTGGTATAATTTTCACATGGAAAACGAGAAGAGAATTGCCACAAGTAACGCTGAAATGGTGACCATTTCACGCGCGGAATATGAATCTCAGCAAACTCAGCTCACTGAACTCAAGCTCCAGAACCAATGGCTTCTGGAGCAGTTGGGTCTTGCGAAAAAGCGGCAATTCGGCTCCTCCTCCGAGAAGTTGCAGGAGGGCCTGATGGATCAGCTTTCGCTAAGCTTCAATGAGCTTGAAGCCTACGCCTATGGCACCAAATCCGCTACGCCGGAGCAGGTTGCCGTGAAAGCCCATGCGCGCAAGAAGCAGTCCGGCAGCGTGACCGAGATCGTTCCGGAGGGCACACCCACTGAAGTGGTGGAGCACCGTCTGAGCGAAGAAGAGCTGATCTGCTCCGCCTGCGGCAGCAAAATGGAGGAGATCGGCAAAGAGGTCCGCCGGAGCCTGCAAATGGAGCCTGCCCGGTTCTGGATTCGAGAGGATGTCTACTATACCTACGCCTGCAGGAAGTGCGAGCAGGACAGCGGCGAGGCCAACATCCTGAAAACACCGAAGGAGCCTGCGCTGCTGCCCGGCAGCTATGCTTCCGCGGAGGCGGTAGCGCATATTGCGGTACAGAAGTTTGTGATGTATTCCCCGCTGTACCGGCTGGAGCAGGAGTTTCACCGCCAGGGATTGAAGCTCTCCCGGCAGACCATGTCCAACTGGCTGCTGAATGTCTCTGATACCTGGCTGCAGCCCATCTACGAGGTGCTGCACCGGCAGCTCTGCAGGGAGAAAGTTCTCCATGGCGATGAGACGACGCTGCAGGTACTGAAAGAACCCGGGAAGGCGGCGACCAGCAAGTCCTACATGTGGCTGTACAGGACCAGCGGCTGTACGGAGCATCCGATTGTCCTGTATGAATACCAGCCGAACCGGAAGGCAGAGCACGCGGAGGAGTTCTTAAAGGGCTTCTCCGGCTGGCTCCATGCGGATGGATACCATGGTTACCACAGGCTGCCGGAGAATATCCGGGTGGTTGGCTGCTGGGCCCACGCGCGGCGAAAATTTGATGAGGCGCTGCAGACGCTACTGCAGGAAAAGCGAAAAGATTCTCTGGCAGCGGCCGGCGAGTGCTACTGCTCAAGGCTGTTCCAGTTGGAAAAGTCTTTCGCAGAACTGACACCAGAAGAACGACATGCTAAGCGGCTGGAACAGGAAAAACCGGTTCTGGACGCTCTATTGGCGTGGGCAAATGCGGCCAGCGGCAAGGCGGCACCAAAGTCCGCTCTGGGTAGGGCGCTGCACTATCTGCTGGAGCAGTGGCCATACCTGATCCGTTATCTGGAGGATGGGCGGCTGGAACTGAGCAACAACCGTGCTGAACGCAGCATAAAGCCTTTTGTTATGGGCCGCAAGAATTGGCTGTTTGCCAATACACCGGGCGGCGCACAGTCCAGCAGTGTGATCTACAGCCTGATTGAGACAGCGAAAGAAAACGGATTAGATCCGTACCGTTACTTGCTCTGGGTTCTGCGGAATGCTCCCGCTATGAGCCAGATGGACGAGGCTTGGGCCGAACAACTCTTGCCTGCCAGTGCACCCCAGGAATGCAGAATACCAAAAGAATGAACATCTCTGGCCCAGCTGCGGTTGCTAAGCCAGAGATGCTTTTTTATGCGCCGGGAGATTTGACGGTTACGATGTGAACAATATCGTACTGCACGCCCCGGAACAGTATCATGTGGCTTGTGGTAAGGTTAGCCCGGTAGCCGATTTGAAACAGCGCAAACAAAAAGCAGGCAGTGTCGTGGAAAGGAGGAGGAAAGCGACACTGCCTGCTGTATAGGAACCCCTGAACATTGCGGCTTGATCAGGAGGGATTTGGTAGTCTGTCCGCCGTTCTGGCTATTGCCTCGCATAGAAACGGGAGACAGTTTTTTATGGGCCTGCTGTGCGCCGCTGCTGCGGCCGCATCCGCAGGGAAATGTGCCTGCATGGGCTTTTGCGGGGAGAACCTTTCGGAGGTTATGGGGGATGTCCGTTCCGTTCTCCCTGAGTGCACCCTTATTATGCCAGACAATCGTGGCAATTCTTTGTGGTAAATTTGAACAGTTTGCAAATATTGCAGTTTGCGTTTGTAATGTCCGAGCAACATCCGCAAACTGCATATCGCAAATATGCCGTTTTGACAGGCACTGTTTTTGAAAATTGCGATAAACGCCCTGCCCATGAAAAAAGACTGCTGAAAAGTCCCGCGCTTCTCAGCAGTCCGAATCTGTAATTTTTCCGCGTTACACCCCAAAGAACTCCTTGGCGATGTCGGCGCTGCGCTTAGCGTCCTTGGCGTACCAGTCCGCGCCGATCTTTTCGGCGTATTCCGGGGTCAGCACGGCACCGCCTACCATGATCTTGCAGTCCAGCTGCGCCGCGTGCAGGGCGGCAATGGTCTCCTCCATGCTTTTCAGGGTGGTGGTCATCAGCGCCGAAAGGCCTACCAGATGCACGTCCTTTTCCCGCACGGTGTCCACCACCGTCTCCACCGGTACGTCCCGGCCAAGGTCCAGCACCTCAAAGCCGTAGTTTTCCAGAATGACCCGGACGATGTTCTTGCCAATGTCGTGCACATCGCCCTTGACGGTGGCAAGGACGATACGCCCCTTGCTGGCGCTGCCCTCGCCCTTTTGGGCAATGGCAGTTTTGATCTCCTCAAAGGCGCTCTGGGCGGCGCTGGCAGCCTGCAGCAGCTGCGGCAGGAACAGGGTGCCTTTTTCGTACTTGGCACCCACGATGTCCAAAGCGGGGATCAAGGCTTCGTCCACCACCTCCAGCGGCTGCTTTTCTGCCAGCAGGGCGCGGGTATGGGCGGCGGCGTCACCTTTCAAGCCCTTTTCCACCGCTTTCATCAGGGCGGCGTAGGGACCGGTGAGTTCTGCTTCGGCGGCACTGGCGGCAGGCACGGCTTTTGCAGCCTGTGCCAGCGCAGTGCTGGCGGGCACGCGGTCGGCAAAGCGCTCGATGTACTTTGTGCTCTGCTTGTCCCGGTTGGTCAGCACGTTGTAGGCGTACACCGCCGCCATCATCTCCTCACTGGAGGGGTTCATGATGGCAAGGTCCAGCCCTGCGTACATGGCCATGGTCAAAAAGGTGGTGTTCAGGTAGGTGCGGCAGGGCAGACCAAAGCTGATGTTGGACACGCCCAGCACGGTGCGCACTCCCAGCTCCTTTTTGCAGGCTTCCAGCGCCTGTACCGTGGCCAGCACATCTTCCTGCTGGGCGCTGGCGGTCAGGGTAAGGCAGTCGATGTAGATATCCTCCCGGGGGATGCCTGCTGCCAGCGCCGCTTCGGTGATGCGGCGGGCAATGGCCACACGGTCTGCGGCTTTGGGCTGGATGCCTTTTTCGTCGATGGCCAGACCCACGATGGCGGCACCGTACTTCTTGCACAGCGGCAGGATGGCGGCAAGTTTTTCCGGCTCGCCGTTGGTGGAGTTGACGATGGGCTTGCCGTTGTACACCCGCAGACCCCGCGCCAGCGCCTCCACGTTGGAGGAGTCCAGCTGCAGGGGCAAACTGGTCACGCTTTGCAGCGCCTTGACCACCTGCTCCATCAGCACCGGCTCGTCTACGCCGGGTGCGCCTACGTTCACGTCCAGGATCTGCGCACCGGCCTCTGCCTGACTGACGGCCTGCTCCAGCACATAGTTCATGTCGCCTTCCCGCAATGCCTGCTGGAAGCGCTTTTTGCCGGTGGGGTTGATGCGCTCGCCCACCACCGTGATGCCGTCCACCGTGACCGTGTCCACCGGGGTGCACAGCACCGAGGGCATCCGGTGCGCGGGACGCCCCGGGGTGCAGCCTGCAAAGGTGCCGTTGAGCAGCTTGATGAACTCCGGGGTGGTGCCGCAGCAGCCGCCGGCAGCAAACAGGTGCAGCTCCCGGTAGGGCTTCATCTGCAAGGCGAACAGCTGCGGGGTGATGTCGTAGCCGCTGCCGTCCGCCCGGGGCAGACCGGCGTTGGGCTTGACGAACACCGGGAAGTTGCCGGGCACGGCCTCGGCCAGCCGCTTTGCCATGGGGAAGATCTCTTTGGGTCCCAGCGAGCAGTTGATGCCCACGGCGTCTGCCCCCAAGCCCCGGGCGGTGGCGGCAAAGCTTTCCACTGTGCAGCCGGTAAAGGTGCGCCCGCCCGCTTCAAAGCTCATGCTGGCCAGAATGGGCAGATGAGTATTCTCCTTGGCAGCCAGCAGGGCGGCCTTCAACTCGTACAGGTCGGTGTAGGTCTCAAAAAAGATCAGGTCTGCCCCGGCGGCTTCGCCTGCCTTGACGATGCGGGCATACTCAGCCACAGCATCCTCAAAGGCCAGCGTTCCGCTGGGCTCCAGCAGCTCGCCCAGCGGGCCTACGTCCAGCGCGGTCAGCGCACCGTAGGGCGCGCAGGCGCGCTTGCAGTTTTCAATGCCTGCGGTGATGACCTGCTCCAGCGTGTAAGCGCTGCCTGCCAGCTTGTGGGCAGAAGCGCCAAAGGTGTTGGCGTTGACGATGCGGCTGCCCGCCGCAGCGTACTGCCCATGGATGCCCTCGATGAGCGCCGGGTCGGTGATGTTCAGCTCTTCCGGGCGTGCGCCCAGCTTAAGCCCGGCAGCTTGCAGCATGGTGCCCATGCCGCCGTCCAGCAGGATGGTATTGCTCTGTCTGAAAA
>ERZ773245.1193-NODE-1193-length-20179-cov-4.035430_pt1 | contig 20179 bp, 20 predicted proteins | sample MGYA00580988_ERZ773245 | MGnify/ENA primary metagenome ERZ773245 (study PRJEB29015, sample SAMEA2737792) | human gut metagenome | biome: human gut; feature: human-associated habitat; material: faeces | place: China | collected 2012 ... | reverse complement strand
TATAATTTTATATCTAAATCTTTTTCCATATCTTACCCTGCTTTCATATATACAAACAAATGAAAATAAAAAAAGTTTCAAATTATTGTAATTTTTTTATTTTATCACATTATGCATTATTTTTTACTTTGACTAACACTACAATGATTTCGCATTTACATTGATATTATAACACCTAACTACCAAAAAAGACACAAATAAATAATAAGTAAAGAATCGTATAATTTTCATATATGCATTCTTTACTTACCCTTACATTTATTCAAATAATACTTTTTTTAACTTTTCCCAAAAACTACTTTGTTTTTCTTTCCTCTGCATTAGTCTATCTTGCTCCTCTTTCCAAATAATTCTTTTTGCACAAAGTATTTTATATGCAAGTTCAGATCCATTAATTTCTGGAAATTTATGCACACAATTTGTTATGTTTTTATATATGCAACATAATCCATAGTCTGGCGAAAATGATACTACTACAAATTTGGGACTTGTTTCTTCTTTCTTCATAATCACTTCTTCCTCCCATTTTTTATCACTCTCCTTTCCTATAATTAAGCAACAATGAAAAAATAATGTTAATATTGAACTTAACATTGCTACTCCTATTAAAATTAAAATATACAATTGATACACCTTCCTTTCAAAATAAAAAGAACTTATATAAAGTTGTGTTGTATCTTAACTCTTACACATACTTTATACAAGTCTTATTCTAATTCTTCTTCTTCTATTTCTTTTTTATATCCATATTTTTCTAAAATAGGCTTGTAAAATTTCTCTTCTGCCTTTCTTCTTGCTTCCTTTGCCTCTAATATATTATCAAAATACCCAAGAAAATAAGTTTTTTCTTAAATTCAATTGTAGCCTTATATTTATCTCTATCCTTTTTAAAAGATACACCCCTAACTCCACTCGTGTTTGCTTTAGATAATTTATTATTCAAATTATCTAATCTTGTACCTTCTTTTAAGATATTCTCTCTCTTGTACTCATTTCCTATTTGAGTATATGTTTTTGTTTGATTTCTTTTTACTTCTTCACAATTTTTTATTTTCCCTTGCCTTAGATATCTTCCGTTTATGACTACTTCTTGTCCACAATCACATTTGCATCTCCAATAATATTCTGCTTTATTAACTCCATTTTTATATTTTTTGTATTCTACCTTTTCAATTTTTATAACTTTAAGTTCATTTATCTTTTTACCTGTTAAATCAATAAAATTCCTTTTTCTATTTTTTATTGCATTTTCTTTACATAAGCATCCACAACTTTTTGTTTTTCCTGATACTAAATCATTTCTAGCATTAGTTACTTTCTTGCCACAATCACATCTACATAACCAATATCCTCTATCTCTATTCTTTCCTTTAGCATCTCTTTTATATTCTACTCTGTCAAATTTTATAACCGTTAATTTTCCAAACTTTTTCCCAACTAAATCAGTAGTATTCAAATCATTCACTCCTATGTTTCTTAAATTTGCTCTATGTTAACTCTTAATCGAAGTTTATTCAAGTTATTTTTATACTTTTATTTACATTTGAACAAATTCTTCCCAAGCAAATCCATCCCTACCAAAATGTCCATAGTTAGTAGTCTTAGAAAATATTGGTTCTCTTAATTTTAAATATTCGATTATACCTTGTGGACTCAAGTCAAATCTTGCTTTAATTAATTTTATTATCATCCATTCTGGTACTTTATTTGTGTTAAAGCAATCTATATAAATTGAGATTGGCTCTATTACTCCTATGCCATAAGAAAGTTGTATCTCACATTTTCTAGCAAGTCCATTTGCAACAACATTTTTTGCAATATGCCTTAACATATATGAAGCAGACCTATCAACTTTTGTTCCATCTTTACCTGAAAAAGCCCCTCCGCCATGATGTGCTAATCCACCATATGTATCTACCATAATTTTTCTACCAGTTAATCCTGTATCTGCTACAGCTCCACCTAAAACGAATCGTCCAGTCGGGTTTATATAAAACTTTGTTTCAATATCTATCATATCTGCAGGTACAACTGGAATTATTACTTTCTTAAATATATCCTTTTGTAATGTTTCAATATTAACATTTTCAAAATGCTGAGCAGATATTAATATTGTATCAACTCTGAAAGGCTCATCATTTACATATTCAATCGTAACTTGAACTTTTCCATCTGATTTTAAATATGGTATTTCTCCATTTTTTCTTACTTCCGCTAATTTCCTTGACAATTTGTTTGCAATACTTATTGGATATGGCATATAATCCTCTGATTCATCAGTTGCATAGCCAAACATAATTCCTTGATCTCCTGCTCCTCCATAATCAACACCTAATGCTATATCTTTACTTTGCTTTGTAATATTTACTTCAACTTCACAAGTTTTATAATCCATATTTGTTTTTGAATCTGTATAATCTACTTCTTTTAATTTTTCTCTAACTATCTTTTCAATATCTATTATTGCATCCGAAGTAATTTGACCTGCAACAATTACTTTATCTTTTGATATAAGTGTTTCTACTGCAACCCTTGAATTCTTATCTTGTTCTAAACAAGCATCCAAAATAGAGTCAGATATAAAATCACATACTTTATCTGGATGTCCTTCGGTTACTGACTCACTTGTTAAATAATACTTTTTATACTTTTTCATATTTTACTATATTTTCTCTCCTCTCTTTTATTCTAGTATAACTTCATGTCTTTATTTCAGCTTTTATTTTTTAACAACAACCTACTCGACTTTTTTTATACCTCTACTAATTATTTATTGTATATTTTATATTTAAATTTGTATAAAAATAGAGTAACTAAGTTACTCCATTTAATCTTAATTTGATAATTGAATTTCATATTCCTCAATAATTTTTCTTATTTTGTAATAACATTCCTCTGATACTGCTTTTTCTTTATTAATCCATGATAATATGCTCCTTCTATTAATTCCTGCTTTTCTCGCAAATTCATTTTTAGATATTCCACTTTTCTTAAAGAAATTAACTAATATTTTATCAGGTCCAGACATTAAAAATTCTACATAATCTGATAATATTGGTTTTTCAGAAAAATCAAGAACTTTTATTATTTTCTTTATCTTTTTTATATCTGTAACTTCAATTTCATTTAATTCATACCTTCTATATGTGTCTTCACTTACACCAATTTTTTCTCCAACTTGTCTTTGACTATAGCCCTTCAAGTTTCTAAAATATCTCATTTGATCTGCAAAGTCTGTTGTATTACTATTTAGAATTTTTTTAGGTGTTTTATCAACTTTTATTTTTAAATTATCTTCAATATTTTCTTTTTCTTTTATTTTTGAGAACAGTTCTGCCATTACTTGTCCATCAACAAAACTGCTTTTTTCAGCTGTATTCAAGGCTTTGGCAGGTTTGCCACTATTTGTTGTCATCAGACCACCGTTGCAATTGATAATGCCATAACAATTATCGCAGGCATCCCTGCTCCCACCCAAATAATAATTACTGGTCCAAGTGCTATCTTAGGCAAACTATTCAAAATAACTAAAAATGGTTCTGAAACTTTAGAAATAAATGGTGACCACCAAAGTATTATAGCTATTATTACTCCTGCAATACTACCTAATCCAAAACCAATTAGTGTTTCTTCACATGTAATTTTTAAATGTTCTAATAAATTGTTTGAAGATAAATTCATAAATGTTTTTACTATTCTAGATGGTTGACTTGCTATAAAGCTATCTATAATTCCTCTTCTTGCAAGTATTTCCCACACTGCTATAAAAGCTATTACTATAAATATCTGGGTTGTTAAAATTTCAGCTTTTCTTATTTTTATTTTTCTTAGGTACTTTTTTCGTTCACAAGAGATTATTTCTTTATTTTCCATAATTTATCACATCACTTTCAGTTTTACATTGTATCACTGATATATTTTATGTGAATTTTGCTATTGATGTGATACTCAGGTAATACTATTACAATTATTTATTCAGCGTTCAATTTCTCTTTTTTGACTCTTATAAGATTTCAAATCAGTTACAGGTTCAGGCGAAAATCTATATCTTTCCATAAAAGATTCTTTACTTCTATGGTCATCTAAAAGAACTTGTCCTAAATCATAAATATTAAATCTAGTATATGTTTCCGCTTCTTTATCACTCTTTTCATACAATTCAAAAATTTGTTCTCCAATTTCATGAATAACTACTATAGGATATTTTAAAAAATCCATATTTAGATTAGACGACTTTTTTAAAATTCTAGGAGATTTACTCAAAAATTCATAATCTAGAATTAAACTTGCTTCCCAATCTCTTGGTCTTTTACCTTTGTCTATTGAATTAACTAGTTCTTTTGTAACTTCTTGTAATTCAATTTTTATGCTAGGTCTATCTCCTTTGTTGTATACAGCTAAAGTTCCTACAAAAGGAGCTGCAAAATATTCAGGTGATACTCTATGTATTACAAACTCCATATTTTTATCCTTTTGTTTTTGTTCTTTCATAAACTGTTTTAATTCTTTTTTATCAGAAAAAGTCCCTTGTGGTAAATTTAATTCAGAACCAATTGTTCGTCCACCTCTTACCCTCCACAAATTACTTTTTTCTAATTCTTGTTCATCCAGATTTTCAACTTTATCAACAAATAAGCAATCAACCGTTAAATCCGGAAAATTCTTTTGTAAAAATTTCAATCCATCTATTTTTCTCATATTACACTCCCTCTATTACATCAAAAAAATCATTTTCATTTGTTTCTGATAATACATTCATTCCATTCCACCAAAATGTACCTTCTACATAATATCTTCCTATTGGTGAAGTTGCATTTATATAGTAATTATCATATTCATTTAATTCTGACTTACCTTCTATTTGTTCTATCCTGTTTAAATTAAATTCATCAATTTTTCCATTTGGCATTATTACTTTATATTTAATTTGACCATTAATAACTTCATCTGAATTATTGTAAATTTTCATATGAAATGTTGTAAAATTATCTTTGCCTTTTATTAATTTTTTAGGAAATATGCTCATTTCTAATCCTCCCTTATCTCAATATGTACAAAAAAAGTGACAATCTTCTAGGACTGCCACCATTTTTAAATATTTTATCCGCACATTCTACATGTAAGTATTTTCTTTTTATCATCTTTTACATTTTTTACTTCATTTACTGGTTTGTTTTTTACCTCTTTGTTCATAACTTCTTTTTTCATTTTAAGCTCCTTTCTAGGTAATAAACCTATTAAATTTATATGTATTGCAAAAAATTGCAACATTAAAAACTATAATAAACATAATGGATCTTCTTCCAGTAACGATTTCTTTAGTGCTAATGCTGTAGCTCTACATCCACCACATATCATTTTATATGTACATTCTTGGCATTTTCCTTTTAAACTTTCTTTATATTCTTTTAGTGTAACAAAAAGTTTGTTTTTTTCTAAAATTTCATCTAAAGATTTCTCTTTAATATTATCTGCAAACATAGGTATATATGAACAAGCTCCTACATTTCCTTTAAAGTCTATATATATAATTTCATCTCCTGCTTCACATCCTGCATAATATTGACTAGCCTCTTTTAAATCTATTCCAAAAACTTCTGGAAATATTGGAATCAATAATGGATCACCCGTCCTGAATTTTATGTTTAGTCTCTTGCACTCTTGTATCAATTCCTTAATTATAATTTTGTATTCCTCATTAGATATCATTAGATCTTCACTCGCATTTCCTGTCAATATAACTCTTCTTGTATTAAATTCTTCTGCTCCATTTTTGCTGGCTAATTTTAATACTTCTTTCGCATCTTTAATTGTGTCTTTTGTAAGAGTATATCTAATTGAAAATTTAATTCCATTTTCTTTTAATATTGGTAATGTATTAATTATTTTCTGAAATGTTCCTTTTCTTCCTCTAAATTTATCATGTATTTCTTCCATTCCATCTATACTTATTGATAATCTAACATTAGGATATTGAGCTAATTTTTGAGCTATTTTATCATTTATCAATGTACAGTTTGTTGTTATTACTATATCGTCAAATTTTGTGGTATAATCTAATATTTCAAATAAGTCTTTTCTTAAAAATGGCTCTCCTCCTGAAAGATTTAATTTGGTTGTACCACAATAATATAATTGAGATAATAAACTTTTGGCTTGTTCTAGTGTTAATTCTTTTTCTTGTGTATTTTTGTTCAAAACTCTGCAATGTTTGCAATTGAGATTACAGTCATCATTTATATCCCATTGAGCAACCATAGGCATATTTTTCGCCCTCCTTTATTCCAGTTTTTACCATTTTATACCTATATTTTATATTTGTCAATATTTTCCAGAAAGTTTTTCTAATAAAATTTTAAATGCTTCTATATGGCTTGTTTTAAATGTTCCATTATCACATAATTCATTAACTTTTTCTTCTGGAAACCAATAAATATTTTCAACTTCTTCTTTTTGAAGTTTCATTTCGTTTTCGTCATAGTCTTTTTTTAAATAATATAAATCATAAAAACATCTATTAACATCATCTCTTTCTGAATACATTAATTTCAGTTCTTGTGGCTTAGCCTCCACTCCTAATTCTTCTTTTATCTCAGTTATTATTCCACTTAAGCTAGTCTCTCCTGATTTTGGATGTCCAGAAGTTAGACCAAATTCTCCGCCTTTTTGTTTACTTCTTTTCTGAACCAAGATTTCATTTTTGGAATTTTGAATTAATGCTAAAACTACTAATGTATAAAAATTTTCTGGTGGTCTTTCTTCTTTAAATATTGTTTTTCTCGTATTAATTTTTTCTATATTATATAAATCTCTTTTTTCCATTGTGACACCTCGCTCACTAATATATTATAATATATTAATTTTTTCAATATATATTTCAAAAATGATTCTTGCTTTTCCAGATTTTTCTAATTTTATTGACTTTTATTTCCATTTTTTGTATAATATAAGCGAATATTTTCATATAGTTATTATAAATTAATAGTAACTATCTAAATATACTTTCGATGGTTACGCCACTTATTAAAAGGAGGACAAAAAGATGAAGCAAAATATTTTCATAGGAGGCGCATGGCCTTACGCAAACGGACTACTTCATGTAGGCCATCTTGCAGCACTTCTACCAGGAGATGTTATTGCAAGGTACTATCGCAAATGTGGTGCAAATGTATTATATGTTTCTGGAACAGACTCACATGGCACTCCAATCACAACTAGAGCACGCAAAGAAAATTGCAAGCCTATCGAGATTGTTGAACATTATCACACAGATTTTTGCTATTGTTTTAACAAATTACAGTTTTCTTATGATAATTACACTTTAACATGTAATCCATATCACAAGAACTTTGTGCAGGATTGTATTAAAACAATCTACAATAATGGCTATATTTATGAAAAGGATGGTCACCTTTGTTGGAAACTCAGTTCTTTTCAAAAAGAAATTGAAGCTTTTGTTTCTTCGCATAAAAACACCTGGCGTTTTAATGCAATAAATGAATCGCACAAATATTTACAAGCTGGTTTGCGTGACCGTGATATTACTCGTCAACTTGATTGGGGAATTGATATTCCTATCGAAGGATATACAGATAAAAAAGTTTATGTATGGATTGAAGCAGTTCTTGGCTATATATCAGCAGGAAAAAACTATTGTGAACAACATGGATTAGATTGGAATGAATTTTACAAAGGCACAAATATAAAATCTTATTTTGTTCATGGTAAAGACAATATCCCATTCCATACAATTATCTATCCGGCATTATTACTTTCATTAAATGATGGATATCATCTTCCTGATTACATGATTTCAAGTGAATATCTTAATGTGAATGACAAAAAGATTTCAAAAAGTCAAGCAAATGGTGTAACTGCTAGAGAACTTATTGACAAATACAGTTCTGATACTATCAGATATTGTATGATTGCTCAAGCGCCTGAGCAAAAAGATTCCAATTTCAATTATGAATTGGTAACACAACTTCACAATAAGAAATTGGTAGGTGAATACGGTAATTTTGTTAATCGTAACTTAGCGTTTTTGACGAAAAAATTCAATGGCGTTATACCAAATGGGACTGTAGATGAACATGTAAAAACTTGCATCATGAAAACTTATAATGCAGTTGGCACTTTGATTACAAATGGCGAACTTAAAACTGCTATGACTAGAATTCAGGACTTAGTTCAATTTGCAAATAAGTATTATGATGATAATAAACCTTGGATTTCTGTAAAGAATGATATTGCTAGCTTTAACAATATTACTCTTACTTGCCTTGAGCTTATCGTCAATATTGCTAATTTATATGAACCTTTTATTCCTGAATCTTCTAAAAAAGTATTTAGCTTTTTTGATAAAACAAACTGCAATTGGGAGTATATTTCTGTTCAGCCTTTAACTGTTCTTCAAAATGTTTCTGTTCTTTTTGACAGAGTATAAAGTATATTTTCCCCTCTGGTGCTTCCAGAGGGGTTAAGTTATATTTTTTTCTCCAAGCTCTTTCCACATTAAATTAAAGTATTTACTAAATTTAGGATTTTCTCTACAATTTAAAGGTGTTCTATTTTCCATTTCAAAGTCTATTTTGTGTATTGTTTTTACAGTTGCAGGTCTTTCTGATAATACTATTACTCTATCTGACATACTTATTGCTTCTGATATATCATGAGTCACCATTAAAGCAGTAATATTCTCAGCTTTTAGAATCTTAAAAATATCTTCTGTAACCATTAATCTTGTTTGATAATCTAAAGCAGAAAATGCTTCATCTAATAATAAAATTTTAGGACGAATTGCAAGAGTTCTAATAAGTGCAACTCTTTGTCTCATTCCTCCTGATAATTGAGCTGGATATTTTTCTTTAAACTCATATAGTCCATATTTTTTTAATAATTTTTCTACATATTCTCTATTTTCTAATGTATTTTCTTTTTGAATTTCCAGTCCTAGTAACACATTTTTATATATTGTTCTCCATTCCAGAAGATTGTCTTTTTGCAACATATATCCTATCTTACCATCTATATAAATTTCTCCTGAACTTTTATTTTCAAGTCCTGAAATTATTGATAATAATGTAGATTTTCCACATCCACTTGGGCCTATTATGCTTATGTATTCTCCTTCTTTTATGTCAAAGCTTATATTCTTCAAAGCTTCTATTTCTCCATTTTTGGCTTGATATGTTTTACAAATGTTTTTTACTTCTAATATTTTTTTCATATTCAATACCTCCCCTTTATATATCTTATGAAAAAAATAAGAATACGCCACATGTGACGCATTCTTCCAAATTATTTTGATATTAAATTACAAACTAAATTACTAATTTCTGTTGGATTTTCAATAGGTAAGCCTTCAATTAATCTAGCTTGAGCATATAGAACTTTAGTATATTCTTTAAGTTCATCTTTATTATTTTCATATAAATCTTTGATTTTTTGAGCAATTGGATGGTTCTCATTAATCTCTAAGATAGTTTGAGCTTTAATTTTTTCTTCATTATTAGGCATAGAATTTATGACTTTTTCCATTTTAACTGAAATTGCTCCTTCACTTGTCAAACATACTGGATGATTTTTTAATTTGTGTGTATATCTTACTTTATCAACTTCTTCTCCTACCGCTTCTTTCATAAGTTCAAACATATCTTTATTTTCATCATTTACTTTTTGAAGTTCTTCTTTTTCTTCTTTTGTTTCCAAATCAATATCATCTGCACATACATTTGCAAATTTCTTTTCTTTATATTCTTGTAATACTTGTATTACAAATTCATCAACATTTTCAGTTAAATACAATATTTCATATCCTTTGTCTTTTACACCTTCAACTTGTGGTAACATATCAATTTTGTCAATAGATTCACCTGAAGCATAATAGATAGTTGCTTGTCCTTCTTTCATTCTAGAAACATATTCATCTAAAGTCACTAGTTTCTTTTCTGATGAAGAATAGAACATTAATAAATCTTTTAATTTGTCTTTGTTCATTCCATAATTATCATAAGTTCCATATTTTAACTGCATACCAAATGTATTAAAGAATTTTTCATATTCCTCTCTTTCAGTTTTTAACATATTTTGTAATTCTGATTTTATCTTATTTTCAAGATTTTTAGCTATGATTCTTAATTGTCTATCATGTTGTAACATTTCTCTTGAAATATTTAAAGATAAATCTGGGCTATCTACTAATCCTTTTACAAATCCAAAATAGTCTGGTAATAATTCACTGCATCTATCCATTATTAATACACCATTTGAATATAATTGAAGTCCTTTTTCGTATTCTTGTGAATAATAATCATATGGTAAATGTGATGGTATATATAATAATGCATTATATGTGAATTGCCCTTCTACTGATGAATGTATTACTTTTAATGGTGGCATAAAATCATTGAACTTTTCTGTATAAAAACTGTTGTATTCTTCTTTAGTTACTTTGCTTTTTTCTTTTTTCCAAATTGGAATCATACTATTTATAGTTTCTGTTTCTATCTCTGTTTCATATTCATTTTCTGTTCCTTCTTTTTTGTGTTGATGTTCTATGTCCATTTTTATTGGATATCTAATATAGTCTGAATATCTTTTAATTAATCCTTGTATTTTGTATTGTTCTAAGAATTCACTATATTTTTCATCTTCATTATCTTCTTTTATGTGCAATGTTATTGTTGTACCAATATCTTCTTTTTCACATGGTTCTATTGTGTATCCTTCTGCTCCTGTTGATTCCCATTTATGCGCTTGTACTTCATCTACTGACTTACTTTCTACAGTTACTTTATCACTTACCATAAATGCTGAATAAAATCCTACTCCAAATTGTCCTATTATATCAATATCTTCTTTTTTCTCATTTGCTTCTTTAAATGCTAATGATCCGCTTTGTGCAATTGTTCCTAAATTGTTTTCAAGTTCTTGTTCTGTCATTCCACATCCATTATCTTTTATGATAATTTGTCTTTTATCCTTGTCTACTTCTATTTTGATTTCTAGTTTTGATGTATCAATATCTAAATTTTGATCTGTTAATGAACGATATGCTAATTTATCTATTGCATCACTTGCATTTGAAATCAACTCTCTTAAAAAAATCTCCTTATTTGTATAAATTGAATTTATCATTAAATCTAGTAGTCTTTTTGACTCTGCTTTAAATTGTTTTGTTTCCATATTAAAACACTCTCCTTTGATATTGCTATTATATATCTATATTTTAGCAATGTCAACAAAAGAGTGCTAATTTTCACAAATTTTTCACATTTATAATCCCATAATAGCTGTCGCGATATTAAAATACACTAATACTGAAAGAATATCAACAATAGTAGTAATTAAAGGTGCTGCCATTATTGCAGGATCTAATTTTAGTTTTTTAGCAAGTAATGGTAATAAGCATCCAATTGACTTAGACAATATAACTGTAACAGTTATACTTAATCCAACTGTACAAGCAAGTTGCAAATTTTTATATTGTACAAAAATTCTTAATCCGTTAATTAATGCTAATGATACTCCAACTATTACTGCTATTCTTATTTCTTTCCATAAAATTTTAAATACATCTTTTACTTCAAGTTCATCTGTTGCAAGCCCTCTTATTATTAATGTTGAACTTTGTGAACCACAATTTCCTCCTGTATCCATCAACATTGGTATAAATGCTACTAATAATGGTACGGCAGCAAATGCATTTTCATAATTTGTTATAATTGTTCCTGTTATTGCTGATGAAAGCATTAAAATTAATAACCATACAATTCTATTTTTAGCATGCTTAAATACTGATGTTTCAAAATAACTTTCTTCTGTTGGAGACATAGCAGCCATTTTTTCGAAATCTTCTTCTGCTTCATCTTGTAATACATTAATTGCATCATCAACTGTTACGATGCCTACTAATCTATTTTCATTATCTACTACTGGTAGTGCATATAAATCATATTTATCAAATTTCTTTGCTACTTCTTCTTTATCTTCTAATGTATTTACAGATATTATATTTGTTTCCATATTATCTGCTATTAAGCTTTCTTCTTTTGCTAATATCAACTCTTTAATACTTATAATTCCTTGAAGTTTTCTGTTTTGGTCTAGTACATAACATGTATATATTGTTTCAGAGTCTGTACCTATTTGACGTATTCTATCAAGAGCTTGCTCTATTGTCATGTTTTCTTTTAAATCTATAAATTCTGTTGTCATTATACTTCCAGCACTGTCTTCTGGATATTTTAATAATTCATTTATAACTTTTCTATCATTTTTATCAACGTTTCGCAAAATTCTTGTTACTACATTTGATGGCATTTCTTCTATTAAGTCGACCGTATCATCCATGAATAATTCATCAAGCACATTTTTTAATTCTGTGTCTGTTAAATCTTTAATTAGTTTTTCTCTCATATCTGTTTCCATGTATGAAAATGTCATACCTGCTTTTTCTTTTGATAATAACCTAAATATTATAACTGCTTGTTCTTTATCAAGTTCATCTAATATCGTTGATATATCTGCACTTTTCATTTCTTTAAGTTCTTCTTTTAGTTTCGTAAATTGTTTTTTTTCAATTAATTCTTTTATTTCTTCAATATTCATTTTACCATTCCCCCTTTACTACAGTCCCATAATATGTGTTGCAACTTGGAAATACACCAATATTGAGCACACATCAACAACCGTTGTAATTAACGGAGCTGCCATTATTGCAGGGTCTAATTTTAGTCTTTTAGCTAGTAAAGGTAAAGTACAGCCTATTATTTTAGATATAACTACAGTTGCTATTAATGTTATTCCTAAAACAATTGCAAGCTGGATATTTTGATATTGAATCATTATTCTTACTGTATCTACAATTGCAAGAGCAATGCCCACTAGAATAGCTACTCTGATTTCTTTCCAAAGTACTTTAAATACATCTTTTAGTTTTATTTCATCTGTTGCAAGTCCACGAATTATTAGTGTTGAACTTTGTGAACCACAATTTCCTCCTGTTCCCATTATCATTGGAATAAATGCAACTAATATTGGAACTGCTGCAAATGCATTTTCGTATTGTGTTAATATATTACCTGTAAATGCTGCTGATAACATTAATATTAACAACCATAAGATTCTACTTTTAGCATGTTTAAGTACTGACATTTGAAAATATCCTTCTTCTGTTGGTGTTATAGCAGCCATTTTCTCAAAATCTTCTTCAACTTCATCTTGTATTACATTTATAGCATCATCAACTGTAACTATTCCAACTAGCCTATTTTCATAGTCAACAACAGGTAATGCATAGAAATCATATTTATCAAATTTTTTTGCAACCTCTTCTTGATCTTCCACTGTATTTACAGATATTATGTTTGTTTCCATTAGACTTCCAATTTGTGTCTCTTTTTTACTTAATAAAATGTCTTTGATATTTATAATTCCTTTTAAGATTCTTTGCTCATCTAGAACATAACATGTATATATTGTTTCTGAATCTGTTGCTATTTTTCTTATTCTTTTTAATGCTTCTTCAGCAGTCATATTTTCTTTTAAGTCTATAAATTCAGTAGTCATTATACTTCCAGCACTATCTTCTGGATATTTTAATAATTCATTTACTATTTTTCTATCTTCCTTCGAAATTGCTTTCAATATCTTTGGAACAATATTTGATGGCATTTCTTCTATTAAATCAACTGTGTCGTCCATAAATAATTCATCTAGTACACCTTTTAATTCAGCGTCTGTTAAATCTTGAATTAGTTTTTGTCTCATGTCTGATTCCATATGTGAAAATGTCATTCCTGCTTTTTCTTTTGGTAATAATCTAAATACAATTATTACACTTTCTTTGTCTTCTAGCTCATCTAATATTTCTGAAATGTCTGCACTGTTCATTCCTTGAAGTTTATTTTTCAATACTGTGAATTTTTTTGTTTCTACTAATCTTTTTATTTCTTCTATTTCCATTTCTTTCCCCCTCTTAATTTTTTAGAAATGGATTAAAAGATAACATATTAAAAAATGAGCAAAGAACTTTTCCTCACCTTTTGGTATGTTATATTTTTATCCATTTTCAGCTTTGGATTTTCTTTCGGTCCTTCACTCATTTTTCTCACACTCCTTATATATTTTTATTTTCTACCTATATAATAATTCTTCTTACCTCTTTTGATTATTATGTATGTGTTATCTATAAACATATTATCATTTATCATTGTTGCTACATCTGTAATTTTTTCTCCATTAATTGAAACAGCCCCACTTTGTGTAAATTCTCTTGCCTCTCTTTTACTAGAAGCTGCTCCAACTTTTACTAGCATATCAACTAAGCTTATATTGCTTTCTACATCTTTTATATCTTGCTCATCGAACAAGTCTGAAATATCTTGTTTTGTCAAGTTTTTAAACTCATTATTGAATAAACTTTGAGCTAGTTTTTCTGCTCTTTCATATTCTTCTTTTCCATGTAAAAATGTTATAATTTCTCTTGCTAATGCTTTGTGTGCTTCTCTTAATTCTGGATGTTCTACATTTTTCTTTGCATATTCTTCAATTTCTTCTTTTGATAAAAATGTATATATTTTTAAGTAGTCAATTACCATACTGTCTTCTACATTTACAAAAAACTGATATAACTTATAACTTGATGTTTTATTTTTGTCTAACCATAATGCATTTCCTTCACTTTTTCCAAATTTCTTTCCTTGTGAATCTGTAACTAATGGCATTGTAAATCCATATACTTCATCACCTGTTGATTTTCTTATTAAATCAATTCCAGCAGTTATATTTCCCCATTGGTCAGAACCTGCACATTGTAAATCTACACCATTAAATTCGTGCAAATGTTTAAAGTCTAGTGCTTGTAATATCATATATGAAAATTCTGTATATGTAATTCCAGATTCAAGTCTTCTTCTTATTATATCTTTATCTAACATATAATTTACATTAAAATATTTTCCGTAATCTCTTAGAAAATCAATTACATTTATATCTTCGTACCAATCATTATTATTTACAACTTCAAACCCAAATATTTTTTCTACTTGTTCTTTTAAACATTCAAAATTATGCCTTACTTGTTCTTTACTTATCATAGCTCTTTCTGTTGTTGGCCTCGGATCTCCTATCATTCCTGTTCCACCACCAACTAAAAGTATTGGGTGATGCCCTGCCTCTTTTAATCTTTTTGATATTAAAAAACTTGATAAGTGCCCAACATGTAAACTATCTGCTGTTGGGTCTGTTCCTATATAAAATGTTAATTCACCTTTATTTAATTTTTCTTCTAATTCTGGACTTGATATATCTTTTATTAGTCCTCTCCATTTTAATTCTTCTACTAGTGTCATATTAGCTCCTTTCAAACTCGTAAAATCTTTACATATTATAACATATTCACTTTATTTTTACAATTATTTTTTTCTTTTTTGACAAACAATGTTTCATGTTGAATGGAAAAAAGGACCTTTATTAAAAGTCCTTCCTCCGTTTGGCATTACAATTTGGCTAACATTTTTTTGGTCTGCTTTACCATTTCTTCTACCTTTTTTAGCTGATATGCATTCATTTCGTCTTCTTCAAGCCAATTTTCACCTAATTCTATAAGCTGATTTCCTGCTGTTCTTATAGCTTTTCCAAATTTTTCTACTTTTTCATCATTTTTCAAGTTTTTTTCAAATGCACTTTTCTTTGAATATGCATCTTTAAAACTCTGAAATGAATTTTTGAAAATTTGGAATCTTTTTTTCATTTTGGCTTGTCTTATAATGAACATTCCTAATAATGCAAAATCGCAAATCATACTTGCAGAATAATTTAATACTAAAATTTCATTTTCTTTGTAAGTATTAATCATTTTTTTGCTTATCAGCATATACAAATAGCTTAAAATAATAGCGGCTAACCATAAGTTTCTTTTAGACATTTTTTTCATAAGTTCTCATCCGTTCCCAAGCTCTCTAGTATTTTTCTTGTTTCTACTACCATCTCGTTGATGCTGTCATTTCTTCTTGTTCCAAACCTGGATGTTGAAATGAACTCAAAACCCATTTCTAACAAATAATTTGCTGTCTGTGAGATTTCATCTTCAATACCTGTAATTTTCTCGGTTTCATTTCTGAAATATGCATCAGACCATTTTCTCTGCAGGTCTTTCAGTTTTTTGAAGCCAATTTCATATTCCCGGAAGTCTCTGCTGTCCATAATTGCTGCCATTATAAAGGTCATTACCTCTATAGTAGCTAGTATGTAGCATATACTCATAAATCCAGTCATTGAGGAACTCATGCTACCTCCTACTGAAAATTTTCTGGTTAAGTCTAAAATACTCAGACACGCCAGAATAAACAGTGCTTTTACCAAATTCTCTTTTCTTGCCATTTTGTTTTCCTCCTTAAAAATTTTTTTACTTTGCGGCATGTACTCCGATGAAAAATGGAGTTTTATTGGTAACATAATAATTATAACATATATAGGCTTTATTTGGCAAGCCTTTTTTTCAGTTTGGATGCAACTTTTAGAAATTTAAACCTCTACAAATTCCATTTTCACTTTAAATAAGTCTCCATCTAGTGTCAATTCGAATTTTCCATTCTGTAACTCTGTTAAATTCTGTGCAATAGAAATTCCAAGTCCACTTCCTTCTGTTGTTCTAGATTTATCTCCTCTAACAAACCTTTGCATTAGTTCCTCTGCTGAAATATTGAGTCTATCTTTAGAAATATTTTTTATTTCTATACTCAAATTTTGCACATCTGAAAACGCTTTTTTTCCGTTCCTTTTTACATCAATATATACTCGTGAATTCTCTAATGCATATTTCGAAATATTGCTATACAAGTTTTCTATTATTCTATACATATATCTACTATCTGCCATAATATTTATTTCATCATCAGCAGAATTAACTATAACTTCTAATTTATGTTTTTTGAATTTATCTTCAAATTCTCCTGTTGCCTGTTTTATAAGCTCTACTACATTAATTTTTTCAAGCTTTAAAGATATATTACCTGTTGATATTTTAGAAGCTTCTACTAAATCTTCTGTGAGTTTTTTTAATCTTTGTGACTTATTATCTAATATTTCTATATATTCCTCAGCTTTTGAATTTTGAATATTTTCTTGCTTTAATAAATCAACATAGTTAATTATTGAAGTTAATGGTGTTTTAATATCATGTGAAACATTTGTAATTAGTTCAGCTTTCATTCTTTCACTTTTCATTCTTTCCTGAACAGCATTTTCAAATCCATTTGAAATATCATTTAGATATGTTACAGAACTTTTGAATAGCATTGAAAATTCATTTTGGTTCAATTCATTTTTATTATTTCCGTCATATATTTCTTTTAGTTTGTTTTCTATTTGCGAATATTCTTTTGAAATTTTTATAACTTTATATATACAAAAACACAAAAATGCAACCACTACTAGCGGAAATGTCCTACTGTTTTCAAATATTAAAGCAATTACTATCCATAAGAAAATCATTATACTAGCAGAAATTATAACCTTTGATGTTGTTTTGGCTGAATATGTAATTGTTTTCCATATGTCTTTTGTTTTGTTAACTATTTTTTTGCAAATTTGTAACCACCATATCAAAATCTTGCCTATTATAGATGTTCTAAGAAACTGTTTTGCTTTTATTCTTTTTATTATAGTTGTCATAGTTATTACTGAACATATATATATTACAAAATATGCAGTTATCGCAATTGAGATTATCGCATCATAATTATTTTCAGCAACTTCTAACATTACAAATGGTATACAACTTATTAACATTGCAAAAAATATAACTATTTCTATTGGAATATTGTCAAAGCTGTTCATTTCAACTTTTTTAACTTCATCACTATGTCCAACAGAAATTACTAAATATATAATAAGTAGTATTGTTAATATTGAACTAGCTGGAAAAATCACATATGCATTATCATTTATTGGTTTTACTGTGTTTAGAAAGTTTAATGCAATTTTTCTTTCAAAATTCTGATTCAATTCTTCTTTATAAGAACTATATATTTCAAATTCCTTTATATTTGCCGTAATGTATTCTATATAGCGACCATCTACAAGTGTAGTATCTGTTTTGTTAGTATCTGTTGTATAATATGTAATTATAAAGTTATTCAGATACTTGTTGCCATATCTAGAAATACTTTGAGAATCTGTTTGTATATTTCCATTTAAAATATCGACTTTTTTACTTTGGTCTGATTCTATTTTCTTTTTTATTTCATCAATTGTGTTTGCATTTATATTCGTAATAGCTTTGTTTTTATATATAATCAAAAAGTTCATATCTTTTAACTCTGAATAACTTGTATATTCAGAAGAATCATATAAATGATATATTTCCATTTCTCCGTCTTTTATGCAATTATATGAACTATTATTATGTATTAGTCCATTAGAAATCTCTCTTAAAGTCATCAAATAATCATATGAAAAACTTTCAGAGTTAAAATATTTCTCTTCACTAAAATATTTAGAATTTTTTATAGCTATACACATAATAGATAATATTAATGCTATTATTGTTATTGATAATACACCATAACTAATTCCTTTAAAAAACTTATTTTTCTTCATTTCTACCTCCTGCACATTTTATTCCGCTTTTTTTCCGTGCAATTTTGCACACCTGAGATCGCTTTTTTTCCGTGCAATTATAACGCTTCAACTTTATAGCCTATTCCCCAAATTACTTTTAGATATTTAGGTTCTTTAGGATTTATTTCAATTTTTTCTCTTATGTGTCTTATATGTACTGCAATTACATTTTCTGCTGCATAACATTCTCCATCCCATACATTTGTGTATATCTCTTCAATTGAAAATACTTTTCCTTTGTTTTTGGTCAAAAATTTTAATATGTTGTATTCAGTGGGCGTTAGTTTTACTTCTTTGTCATCTACTATAACTTGTTTTAGTTCATCATTTATTATCAGCTCTCCATCTTGAATTATATTTGATGTTTCACTTCCAGAAGCGGATTTTTTTATTGAACTTCCTAACTTTGTGTATCTTCTTATTAATGCATTTACTCTTGCAATTAGTTCTATTGGATTAAATGGCTTTGTAACATAATCATCTGCACCAATATTTAGTCCATTTATTTTGTCTATGTCTTCTGATTTCGCTGATAGCATTATCACTGGTATATTTTTATCTCTTCTTATTTCTTCAAGTGTTTCTATTCCATCCTTTTTAGGCATCATTACATCTAATATTATTAATTGTATTTCGTTTTTCTTTATTTCTTTTAATGCTTGTTCTCCATCATATGCTTTTATTATTTCATAGTTTTCTTTTCCTAAATATATTTCAATTGCTTTTACTATTTCCTTATCATCATCTACTACTAATATCTTGTACATGTTTTTATCCCTTCCTTTTTCATTTTATATTATAACAGATTTTTATTAATAAAAAATAGAGAAATTATTAAGTTTTTATTAATTCATATAAAATGTTTTTTTCACACAAATAAAAGAAGAGAAAGTTTAAAACATAAATCTTCTCCTCTTTTATTCTATCTGTCTTGTATTTCTGATGATTTTCTCGAATGTTGGCTATCCATTTCTAATAAATTCTTTAAATAGTCTCTTTTGGGATTTGTAAACTTTTCTAATTCTTCTGTTGTTTTTCCTTTTTTTATAAAATGAAGTTTTCCAAATTCTATTTCTAAATTGTTTTCTTTTAAATATTCTAAATATTTTTCATAATACTCTTGCATTTGTAGCTTATTCATATTTAATTGTGCTTTTGCATATAAAATATATGTATGAACTTTCTCTCTAGGAAGACATATATAATTTATATGAAAGTTTTCTACCATTTTTTTATCTTGCAAATTGATGTTTAACTCTTCTTTACATTCTCTTATTATTGTATTAAATATATCTATTTTTCCATCTTTTATGTCATTATTATCTGCACTTCCTCCTGATATTTGCATACAATGTGGAAATGAAGTATTATCTGCTAACTCTCCTACTATGTAATAATTATCACTAGTTTCTATTAAACACCCTGCAACTAAACTGCTACATGCATATTCTTTACTTAGTCCAATTCTTTCATCATATAAATAATGTGCATAATTTGTTTTTTTACAAACAATTTCTATTTCTTTTCCCTCTTTTTTATATTCGCCAACACA
>ERZ773245.1174-NODE-1174-length-20408-cov-3.438019_pt1 | contig 20408 bp, 19 predicted proteins | sample MGYA00580988_ERZ773245 | MGnify/ENA primary metagenome ERZ773245 (study PRJEB29015, sample SAMEA2737792) | human gut metagenome | biome: human gut; feature: human-associated habitat; material: faeces | place: China | collected 2012 ... | reverse complement strand
TACAAAAACTTTTGGACATTCCTTCTCTTTTCCCTTGATTTTTAAGACTTTAAGGACGAGCTATTTGCAAGTGGGAAACTTTAGCTTTCTTAAAAGGAGAGACGAGGATGGCATCGGGTTGGAGCGCCATGACCGTCTCGGTGTCGAAGTTTCCTTCATAGCCAATCTTGGCGATCTTACCCTCAGCGATGCGGTGCCTCACGTCTTTGTCTTGCAGATGGCGCACGCTGGTGATGGCCGAAACCTGGTCGAGTGCATGCAGTTGGATGAACGCAGCCAACTGCTCCGTGCCCATAGGAATGCAATGCTCCACCGGTACTTCCACCCGATGATTGTATTCCTTAGGAATGCCGGAAGCGTTGACACCACGGGGAATTAGCGCCAGACGATAAGTGCTCCGGCTCTTATGTCCTGCCACACTGATGTCGACAAGACGTGTTCCGTCGGAGAGATAGCGTACGGTGAAGTTCTTTGCATAACGAAGCGTGACGTGGGCACTGTCTGAGAGAATCTCGCTCACGTCGGCTTTCTGCCCCCGATGGCTGAGCGTGCCCGGTCGGCAGGCAGAAAACAAAAGAAGGCACAGCACTATGGCCATGCCCTTCTTCATCTCTCTTCTCAATAAATATCTGTCAATCAAAAAATGGATTCTTTTCATATTGTCTTAATGGGGTGGGTAGCTCATGACTTTCTCGTCATTCTAATCTTTATCGGAGACAGTCTAAACCTATCGCCTTTTAACTGAATGCGCCGTTGAGGTACTTTCGTGTCAGTTCGTTCTTTGGATGACGGAAGACCTGCTCGGCATCGCCTTCTTCCACGACTTTGCCCATGTACATAAAGATGACGTGATCGGCAATGCGTAGCGCTTGACTCAATGTGTGTGTGACCATCACGATGGAGTTGTTGACTTTCAATTCAGTAAAGAGCTCCTCAATCTTGTGGCTACTGATAGGATCGAGTGCGCTTGTGCTCTCGTCAGCGAGCAGATAGGTGGGCTCTACGGCCAAGCTGCGGGCCAGGCACAGACGCTGCTGCTGTCCGCCGCTCAAGCGGGATGCCAGAGAGTTGAGTCTGTCCTTGACCTCGTCCCACAATCCCACGGCGCGGAGATAGTGGCGCACGATCTTGTTTTGCTGATGACGGTTATGGATGCCGTGGATGCGGCAACCGTAAGCCACATTGTCGTAGATGCTCATAGGCAGAGGGCAGGGACGCTGGGGCACCAATCCAATGTTGCGCCGCAGTTCCGAAAGGCGACTGCTGCCCGCTTTGAGGATATTGTCACCATCGAAGGTGACCTCGCCTGTCATGCGCAGACCTTCGATGTTGTCGTTGAGACGGTTGAACGTGCGAAGCAACGTGCTCTTACCGCACCCCGAGGGACCGATGATGCAAGTGATCTTGTTGCGGGGAATCTCCACATTGATGTCTTTCAGGATATGAGCGCCATTGATATAGACATTGAGATGACGGGCTTGAAGACGTGCACCCGTGGCGTGAGCAAACTTGTTGGTTACGGAAAAGGATTCGTCCCCTCTGTTGAGGCTACTGAAAGCAAACGGAAAGAAATCGTTGCCAAAGTGGTGGAGTGTACTTGCTATTGCGTTCATAAGCGTCTCTGATTTTACAGTTGCAAAGTTACGGAAAACATCGATGCCGGGGAATACCATGCTGATAGTATTTTCATACCACAAAGATGGTAGAGTCAAATACCCTTATAGGGTGATTGTCTATTTTGTGGATTCATTCTATCTTTGCATGAAGATAAACAAGTAATATGCGATGATGAATAACCCGTGCAAAGAGCAGACAACTCGATACATACCATATATAATAAGGTGTAGAATGGCGAAACTCACTATTGCACTTCTTTTATTTCCTTTGCTTTTCAGTGGTTGTGGAAGGAAACCGGCTGGAAAAGCAGAAGACCTGCAGGGCAACATTACCGTGTCGGGTGCGTTTGCGTTCTATCCGCTGATGCTTCGTTGGGCCGACGCTTTCAGTCAGAGACATCCTGGAGTGACCATCGACGTATCGGCCGGTGGCTCGGGTAAGGGTGTCACCGACGTGTTGGCAGGACAAGTAGACTTGGGCATGGTATCGCGGGAGTTGAAAGCTCCGGAGTGTCAGCGCGGTGCAATGGCGGTGGCGGTAGCCCAAGATGCTGTCGTGCCTATCAGCAATATCCGTCATCCACTCTATCGTCACTTGCTTCGACGGGGACTCTCTCAGAAGGTGGCATGTGGTATTTGGGTCACCGGAACCATCAAGACCTGGGGGCAGGCAGCGGGCGTGAACAGTCATGTGCTTATCAATGTCTACACTCGCAGCGATGCTTGTGGGGCTGCGGAGACCTTTGCCGCCTGGCTGAAGTCGCATCAGGAGGACTTGCGCGGCACGGGTGTCTACGGCGATCCGGGCATCGTGCGTCAGGTGGCTAACGATCCTTATGGGCTCGGCATGTGCAATATCAGCTATGCTTTCGACGATCAGACCGGGCGTCCCAACGAAGGCATTGCACTCTTTCCCATTGACGCGAATGGTGACGGACGTATCAGCAAGGAAGAGCAGTTCTATGCTTCCAAGCAAATGCTGATTAAGGCTATTCAAGACGGACGGTATCCTTGTCCACCGGCTCGCCAACTCTACGTGGTGAGCAAAGGCAAACCTCAGGATGCCATCGTCAAGGCTTTCCTTCGTTTCATCTTAGAAGAGGGACAGCAATACAATGTCCCGGCGGGCTTCATACCGGTGAATGAAAAGAACAAGGCAAAACGCTGATTCGTTGCACACCGCTTGGGGGTGTTGTGCAGAAAGCGTTGAGTATGTTTTAAATTAGTTTAATTGTACCCTTAGACTTAATAGTATAAAGCGGAAAATGGATAACTTTGTTATAAACTTAAAGTTTTGAAAGTGTTAAAGTCAATCAATGATGACAGATTTTAAAGAGATATTTGAGAGTCGCTACACATGGATAGAGGGATTTATGCGCAATGTCCGCCGCTATGGATGGCGCACGGCAATGATAGATCCCATTCAGAAGAAAACATGGACTTACCGTGAACTCAACGCTGATGTCAACCGGCTTACCAACCGTCTGATGACCGACGGACTGAAAAAGGGTGACGTGATGATGATGATGATGCTCAATTGTCCGGAGTTTGCCTTTATTTATATTGCAGCCCACAAAGGCCATTTTGTCAACAGTCCGGTGAGCTATCGACTTTCGTCGGGAGAGTTGGCTGACCTGCTGAAAACAAACAAGCCGAAGATACTCTTCTTTGACGAGGCACGCAAGGGCGATGTCCTCGCTGCCGTGAAGATGAGCGGATGGCATCCTCAGCGTCTTGTGGTCGTCGATGGGGCCAGCGACGGCACGGTCATCTCGTTTGTCGACTATGTCGATGGCAGCACAGCCGAGGAGCCGGCGTTCACTTGCGAGTATAACATCTACGACGAGACAACACGCCTCTTCACCTCCGGTACGACGGGACACGCTAAGGCTGTGCCACTGACGAGCATCAACGAGGTGCTCTCCAGCCACGACGTGATGATCCATTTCCCGATGAGCTATAAGGACGTGACGATGAACACCACTCCTTGGTTCCATCGTGGCGGACTGCACTGTGCCGGTCCTTGCCCTACTTTCTATGCTGGAGCAGCCTTGGTGGTGATGCGCAAGTTCGATGCCGGACTGACGCTGAAATATGTCGACCGCTATAAGATCACGTTTGTCATCGGCGTGCCTACCGTCTTGGAGCGTCTTGCCGACGAGCAGGAAGACAAGGGCTACGACATCAGCACGCTGCACGGCATCGTGACGATGGGCAGTCCGCTTGAGCGTTCGGCCTGCATCCGCTATCAGAAAGTGCTCACGCCAAATATCTTCAACGGCTATGGCACAACCGAGACCTTCTGGAATACCTTCCTCCGGCCTTTCGATCTGCCGGAGAATGCCGGTACGGCCGGTGCCTCTTGCGTCGATGATGACGTGCGTGTGGTGAAAGTCTATGAGGACCGTCGCGCCGAGCCCGATGACCTGGCCAAGGACGACGGCACGGAGATCGGCGAGGTGATCATCTCGTCGCCGGCAAAGTCGCCATTCAAATATGTCAACAATCCCGAGGAGACCGAGCAGAAATACTACAAAGGATTCCTCTATACCAACGATCTGGCTACGTGGGACGAGCATCAGTTTGTCACCATCGTTGGGCGTAAGGACGACATGATCATCTCTTCGGGCGAGAATATCTATCCCGTGGAGATTGAGGAAGTACTCAACCTCAATTCTAAGGTGAAGGACTGCATCGTCACTTCTGTGCCTGACAAGATGCGCGGACAACTCGTCACGGCATACGTCGTCAAGGCTGACGAGAGCCTCACAGCCGAGGAGTTGGACGAGTTCTGCAAGGAAAGCCCCGAGATTGCCAACTTCAAGCGGCCGCGTTACTATCGCTTCGTGTCGAGTGTTCCACTCAATGCCACGGGTAAGAAACTCCATGCCAAGATCAAGGCGATCGCCGCTGAAGACCTGCGCAATGGTTTGCTCTATCGCGTATAATTCTATCGAAGTGAGGGCTTAAAACGCATAGGAGAAGCGATGGAAACGACAAAATTCCGTTGCTTCTCCTATTTTTTTGTGTCTTACTCTCAGTTTTTCTCTTTTTTTGTCAACACTTTGCTGGTGTTTTTCTTACTTTTGCAGAAAGTTTAATCTTTTAACCTGTTGCTATGAGAAAGCAGTTATATTCTCTGATACTATTGTGTTGCTGTCTGTTGCTGTTCTCCTGTCAGAAGGCTTATGTAGGCGACGACGACTCAGAAGAAGTCCGCAAAGAAAGCGGTGTGAATCTACGGCTTAGCATTGTCAGGCTTGGCGATGCCGATTTTGAGAAGTCCTATGAAGTGTTGCGCAGTGCGGATGTCACCACCTTGTGCAATAGGGTGAGCGTCGCTGTTTATCGAGATGGTACAAGAGTGAAGCAAGTTAACCAAACGACATCGGACCAAGACTTCGGAAAGATACAGCTGACACTGCCTGCCGGAAAGTACAAGATCTTGATTTTGGCCTACAGTGGATCGAAGAGTGCGACGATGACCGACGCGGAGAAGGTCTGTTTCAGTGGCGGAATGAGTGACACCTTCTGGTATTGCAAGGACATAGACTTGGAGTCCGACACGTCAGAAGACATCACGATGAAGCGTATCGTGGCGATGTTCCGCTTGTCACTGACCGATGCCATGCCAAAAAATGTTAAGACTTTGAAGTTCGCCTACATGGGCGGCAGCTCAACGCTCAATGGTGTGACAGGCTTAGGGTGCGTCAACTCCCGGCAGAGCGTGGAGTTTGCGATCACGTCGGATATGGTCGGCAAGGCCAATGACTTTGATATATACACCTTTCCCAAACCAGACAGTCAGACATTGAAGGTCACAGTGACAGCCTTGGACGCAAGTGGCAATCAACTTATCCAACACATTTTTAATGGCGTGGAGATCCAGTGCAATATGATTACGAAGTACACCGGCGCTTTCTTCTCTGATGTTGGTTCGTGTGCCAACGCCAGTTACTCCGGTCGGTTGCTGACCAATGATGAGTGGAGACTGAGCGATAACACATTCTGATATAAAATGAAAAATCCCCGGCTTGAGCCGTTTGCTCAAGTCGGGGATATACTTATGAAAGACAGAGACCCTAAGCCTCTCATCCAAGATATTGGGTGAGGATTTTGGCGTAAGGACTACGTCTGATCTTCTCAATAGCCTTTTCGCGTATCTGGCGCACCCGCTCGCGGGTGAGTCCCAAGCGCTCACCGGTTTCCTCGAGCCCTTCCTCTTGACATCCAATGCCGAAACTGCGTGTAATCACCTCTTGCTCACGTGGCTTCAATACTTTCTTAAAGATGCTCTCTAAGTCGATGCGCATAGATTCGCGGTTGGTGATATTCGACACCGTATGGTCGGATGAAGGCAACAGATCAGCCAGGCTGTTGCTATCGTCTTCGTTGAATGGTGCGTCGATGCTCATGTGCCGTGTGTCAGCAGTCAGGGCGTCTTGTATCTTATTGCTGTCGATGTTGGTGAGGGCAGACAGCTCTTCTGTGGACGGCTTGCGGTGATTGGTTTGCTCAAACTTCTCTATCTCTTGGTTGATCTTCGAGATGGCTCCCACTTGGTTGAGTGGCAGTCTGATCATTCTGCTCTGTTCGGCGATGGCCTGCAAAATGCTCTGACGGATCCACCACACCGCGTAGGATATGAATTTGAAGCCTCGTGTAGGATCGAACTTCTCAGCCGCCTTGACCAGTCCAATGTTGCCCTCGTCGATGAGGTCGGGCAGTGAGAGCCCCTTGTGCTGATATTGCTTGGCAACGGACACGACGAAGCGCAGGTTGGCACGGATGAGCTTGTCCTTGGCACGCTCACCCTCGCGGCCTCCTTTCTGTATCTTCATAGCCAGCTCTTCCTCCTCGTCGATGTCGGCCATTGGTATGCGGCCTATCTCCAAGAGGTATTTGTCGAGTGACTCGTTCTGCCGGTTGGTGATGCTACGTTCAATCTTTAACTGTCTCATGACTATTATGATCCTTTCTTATCTTTTTATCCAAGAAATTAAAAGCAAAAACCATACCAGATGCCAGCTTGGCGAGAGCAACGAAACAAATCAACAAAAGGTATTAAGCTTATGCACCTGTTATAGAAGTTCCTGTGAGCGATGTGGCAGAAAAAGTAGCCTTAAAAGGAGCTTCGTGCTTGCCTGTCGGAACAAAACAGCAAGGATGACGGCATGAAATCACCGAGATGACCGGGCAAAACCACCGAGATGATCGCATGAAATGGCTGATTTGACAGTGCAATTTCAGTGAAGAAGTGGAAGAAGAAGCTCTTTTTGACAGAATCATTTAGTACTATTTTTGTGTATAGCGTTAGTTATCAGCATGTTATAAAAAAGCTCCAAAAAAACGCGAAATCGCGGCCGGAATAGGGCTTGCCTTGAAAAATCGCATTCTCAGCCCCGTTTTATAGCCAGAATACTTAACAAATTACATGTTGAGTGAAAAGATCATCCAAACATGAAGACTACTTGCCACAGTCTTTCGCCTGGCTTGTCTCACGAAATCCAAAAGGGGAAAAGTATATCGTTTTTTTGCTTTTCTGACATAGATGTCGATTTTTTTTTGTAAGTTTGCCAAATGATTAGCGATGCTACCCACCTATGTGTTGGATGAATGCGCAAATCGTTTGGTATCTGATGACAATCAACATGAACAAGCATATTATGAAGAAACTCATTCCTGTTTTGGGCCTCGCCCTGATGATGGCAGCCTGCGGTGGCAAGAAAGCTCAGCCGGCTGCAAGTGCTGACTCCACAAAGGTGGCAACCAATGATAGTGCGGTTGTAGACACTTCCTACTGTGGCACTTATCGCGGTACCCTGCCTGCAGCAGACTGTGAGGGCATAAAGACCGTGCTCACGATCAGTTCCGACAGTACCTACAATCTGTCGAGCGACTACATTGACAAGAAAGACGGACAGTTCGTCACCAGTGGCGTCTATCATCTCAAGGATGGAAAGCTCATCGAACTCGTCACTCCTTCTTCCGGAGAGAAGACTTACTACAAGGTGAAGGACGCCAAGTCTATCGTCATGACCGACTCTCTCGGCACAGAACCAGAGGGCGAGACAGCTAAGCTCTATGTGCTGACGAAGTGATTCTTGAAAAAATAGCGAGTGTTAAGGCTTCAACTTCATTCGTGAAATAGTTACTATGCCCTTTGTAGAGGTTAATGAAGCTTAAACCTAAGGACAGTCACTAAACGATGGCAATCAAATGTCATCAAAGAGTTATCATTTATCAGATAAAATAAGTCGAATATGATTAAGAGAAACGCAAAGATTCTTATGAGTGCTTTACTGTTGCTCGGCGGTAGCAACATGGCGCTCCAGGCCAAACAGTGGTCGCTGGGCGACTGTGTCAACTATGCGTTGGCCAACAACATCTCGTTGCGCAAGTCGGTAGTGAACTATCAGAGCGCACAAGAGACCTTGTTGCAGAGCAAGTCGGCCCTGCTGCCCTCGCTGTCGGCATCGACATCGCAAAACGTCACCTATAACCCATGGCCTGAGCGTGGCAGCTACATGATTGCCGGCGACAAGGTGCAGACCAATGTCGACAAGACTTACTACAATGGTTCATACGGCATCAACGCTTCCTGGACGGTATGGAACGGCAACAGAAACCACAATCAGGTGAAGCTTGACCAGCTTTCTGTCGATGAGGCCCGTCTTGACTCGGCGACTACTGCCAACAGCATTCAGGAGCAGATTGCTCAGCTCTTCGTGCAGATCCTCTATTCCAAGGATGCCGTCGCCGTCAACAAGGCTACGCTTGAGGCTTCCAAGGCCAACGAGGCTCGCGGCAAGGAATTTGTCAAGGTCGGCAGCATGAGCAAAGCTGATTTGGCACAGCTCACTGCCCAGCGGGCCCAAGACGAATACGCAGTGGTGCAGGCTGAGAGCAGTCTGAGAGAGTATAAACGTCAGCTCAAGCAACTGCTGCAAATCACCAGTGAAGAGGATTTCGACGTGACTGTGCCGACCACGACGGACGCGATGGCGTTGGCAGCAGTGCCCAGCGTCTCCACGGTTTATGAGAGTGCACTGACCAACCGGCCGGAGATACAGCGTGCCGCGACAGCCATCAAGGCCAGCGACTTGCAGTTGAAGATTGCCAAAGCGGGGAAGATGCCCACTATCAGCTTAAACGCCGGACTGAACAGTAACACCACGTCGATGAGCAACAACAACTGGGGGACTCAGCTGAAAAACAATTTTGCCTTTGGCGGTGGCGTGACGCTCAGCGTGCCACTCTTTGACAACCGGCAGACCAAAACCGCTGTCAACCGGGCCATCCTTGAGCGGCAGTCCAATGAGCTTGACCTTCGCGACAAGCAAACCACGCTCTATTCCACCATCGAAAACTATTGGTTGCAGGCGGTCAACAACCAGGCGCAGTATCGAAGTGCCAAAGTTAGCACCGAGAGCGCGCAGACCAGTTACAACCTGCTGCAGGAGCAGTTCAAGCAAAACTTGAAGAATGTCATTGAACTCATGAATGGCAAGAATGCGCTGCTCAAGGCACAGCAGGCCGAGTTGCAGGCTAAATACCTGGCTATCCTCAATCAGGATATGCTGAAATTCTATCAGAACGGAACCTTGAAACAATAAGAGAGACGAGAACACAACACAGACACAGCACGAGTCAAACATAAGAAAGAAAACACAAAACCGAAATTGATAAAGAGAAAAATGAAAAAGATTAAAATCAGCAAAGTCTGGATATTGGTAGCCATCGTCGTCGTGCTGGCCGTGGTGGCTTTCCTCTTGTCCGGCAACAAAAAGAAAGAGCAGGTGCAGTTCAACACCGCCGAGGTGGCACCTGCCAACATCGTGAACACGGTGACGGCAACGGGTACGATAGAGCCGGTGACCTCCGTCACGGTAGGTACGCAGGTGTCGGGTATCGTCAGTAAGCTCTATGTCGACTACAACAGTGTGGTGAAGAAAGGGCAGGTCATCGCTGAACTCGACAAGTCAAACCTGGTCAGTGAGCTAAACTCAGCGAAGGCCAGCCTCGAACAGGCCAAGGCTTCCTTGTCGAGCGCAGAGAGCAGTCTGAGCTATCAGGTTGCCAACTTCCGCCGCAACAAGGCGCTTTATCAGAAAGGACTCATCTCGGGCAATGACTACGAGAGTGCCCGCCTGAGCTATCAGACGGCGATGGCCAGTGTGTCTTCGGCACGCGACCAGGTGTCGGCAGCCCGCGAGCAGGTGAAGAAAGCGCAGACCAACCTGGGCTATGCCACAATTACCTCGCCGATCGACGGCATCGTGCTCTCGAAGAGCGTGGAGGAAGGCCAGACGGTGGCCGCCAGTTTCAGTACGCCTACGTTGTTCACCATTGCCAAGGACCTGACCAATATGCAAGTGGTGGCAGATGTCGATGAGGCTGACATCGGCGACGTGAAGGTGGGAGAGCGCGTGACGTTCACTGTGGATGCTTATCCCGACAACACCTTCTCCGGTACCGTCAAGCAGGTGCACCAGGAGGCTACGACAACGAACAACGTGGTGACGTATTCTGTAGTGATCAGCGCACCGAATGCCGACCTGAAGTTGAAGCCGGGACTGACGGCTACTGTCACCATCTATACCCAGGAGAACAAGGGTGTGCTCAGCGTGCCCAGCAAGGCACTGCGCTTCACACCGGAGAAAGAGACCGTTGGCGGTATGAAGATCAAAGACATCGCCAACGCCAAGAACAAGGTATGGACGATCGAGGGCAACACTGTGGTGGCTCATCGTGTCAATATTGGTATGACTGACGGTTCGCACACACAGATTCTTAGTGGCATCCGTCGTGGGGCAAAGGTGATCACGGGCATCAGTTCGGCTACGTCCGATGATGACGGCGACGACAACACGGCTTCTTCCAGTGAGTCCAGTCCGTTTGCGCCGAAAGGACCGGGAAGCAAGAAGAAGTAATGAATGTTGAATGATAAATGGATGCAATGTTGGGTGTTCAATGTTGAATGATGATTGAACGCAATGTTGAACACTCAATGTTGATTGATGAATGGATTCAACAAAACAGAAAATCCACAATGAACAACAATAATCAAAAAGATATCAGCAATGGCGACAAGCGCAAAGTCGTCATTGAGTTGCGCGATGTGAAGCGTGACTTCTTGGTCGGCGACGAGACCGTACATGCGCTGCGTGGGGTGTCGTTCAAGATCTATGAGGGTGAGTTTGTCACCATCATGGGTAAGTCCGGTTCCGGAAAGTCCACGCTTCTCAACCAGCTCGGCTGTCTCGACACGCCCACGAGCGGCGACTATTTTCTCGATGGCGTCTCCGTGCGCACGATGTCGAAGAGCCAGCGTGCCGTGCTGCGCAACCGCAAGATAGGCTTTATCTTTCAGAACTATAATCTGCTGCCAAAGACGACATCGGTGGAGAACGTGGAGTTGCCGCTGATGTACAATCCCGACGTGTCGGCCCAAGAACGCTTCCGCCGGTCGGTAGAAGCCTTGAAGGCTGTGGGACTGGGCGACAGACTCTATCACAAGTCCAACCAGATGTCGGGTGGTCAGATGCAGCGTGTGGCCATCGCCCGCGCGCTGGTCAACAGTCCCGCTGTGATTCTCGCTGATGAGGCGACGGGTAATCTCGATACCCGCACGTCGTTTGAGATCCTAGTGCTCTTCCAGAAGCTCTATGCCGAGGGACGCACGATCATCTTCGTGACCCACAATCCCGATATTGCGCACTATTCTTGCCGCAACATCCAGTTGCGTGACGGACGTGTCATCAATGACGAGTATAACTCACATATACAAAGCGCCGCGGAGGGCCTCGCCGCTCTTCCGGCCAATACTGACGAATAGGAAACATGAACTATACCAATCTTTTCAAAATAGCCCTGCGTGCGATCATGGCCAACAAGATGCGGTCGTTTCTCACAGCACTGGGCATTATCATTGGCGTGGCATCGGTCATTACGATGCTCGCCATCGGACAGGGGTCGAAGCGAAGCATTCAGGCCAACATTGCAGAGATGGGGTCCAATATGATCATGATCCACCCGGGTGCCGACATGCGCGGTGGCGTGCGTCAGGATCCGTCGGCCATGCAGACGCTGAAACTCTCGGACTATGAGTCGCTGCGCGATGAGTGCAACTACATCAAGGGCATCAGTCCTGTGGTCAGCAGCTCGGGACAGTTTATCTATGGCAACAACAACACGCAGTCGACGCTCTATGGTGTCAACCGGGAGTACCTCGACATACGCTAGCTGAGCGTCAGCGACGGCGACATGTTCACCGATCAGGACATCAAGGCGGGCGCGAAGGTGTGTATCCTCGGACAGACTGTGGTGGACTATCTCTTCCCCGACGGCAGTGATCCCGTGGGGCGTGTGGTGCGCTTCAACACCATTCCCTTCCGTGTCATTGGCGTACTGAAGAAGAAAGGCTACAACTCCATGGGCATGGATCAGGACGATCTTGTGCTGGCGCCTTACACGACGGTGATGAAGCGAATCCTCGCCCAGACCTATCTGAGCGAGATACAGGCCTCGGCTATCACCGAGGATGTCACCGACAAAGCCACGGCAGAGATGACCACCATCCTTCGCCGCAACCATAAACTCAAGGATGCCACAGACACCACGCAGGGCGACGACGACGATTTCAATATCCGCTCGCAGGAAGAGCTCTCGTCGATGATGAACTCCACCACCGACATGATGACCATCCTCTTGGGCTGTGTGGCAGGCATCTCGCTGATAGTGGGTGGCATCGGCATCATGAACATCATGTATGTCAGTGTCACTGAGCGCACCCGTGAGATCGGTTTGCGCATGAGTGTCGGCGCCCGTGGCGTGGACATCCTCAATCAGTTTCTCATCGAAGCCATCATGCTGAGTGTCACGGGCGGCATCATCGGTGTGTTGCTCGGTATTGGTGCCAGTTACGCTGTGAAGCTGTTTGCCCACTGGCAGTCTGGAAGGGCTCAGGCCGTCCAGGGAAAAGCTGTTTGCCCACTGGCCGATCTACATAGAGCTGTGGAGCATCATCATGAGTTTTGCAGTCTGCACGTTTACGGGCGTTTTCTTCGGCTGGTATCCTGCCAAGAAAGCAGCACGTCTGGATCCTATTGAGGCGATCCGGTATGAGTAGTCTTAAAGGATTTTAGTTATAGGGCGGCCGTCATGATGCTTTCGTGGCGGCCGTTTCTGTTATATAGAATTTGCCCTTCCTTATTGCAAGTTTGCTTCATACCGGCTTCCGTATTCAAGCCATCGCTCTCTTACCGTCTGTTTCCTGTTTAGTGGCACTGATTATTTGGTGCATCTCTTTGTGCTTTGCGTTTTTTTTTGTAAGTTTGCAAAAAAGAATGTTATGAAAGAGATCAGTTGGGGATTCATAGGTTGTGGCGAGGTGACAGAGAAGTCCGGCCCCGCTTTCAACGTCGTGGAGGGATCGCATGTCGAGGCTGTGATGAGCCGCAACGAGGACAAGGCGCGCTCCTATGCCGAGCGTCATCATATCCGCAAGTGGTATACCGATGCCCAGCAGCTCATCGACGACCCTGATGTCAACGCCATTTATATTGCCACGCCACCTTCGAGTCATGCCACGTTTGCCATCATGGCCATGCGGGCCCATAAGCCTTGCTATGTCGAGAAGCCTCTGGCAGCAAGCTATGAGGATTGTCTGCGCATCAACCGCATCAGTGAGATGACCGGCGTGCCCTGCTTTGTGGCCTATTACCGACGCTATCTCCCTTACTTCCAAAAGGTGGAGGAGATCATCAACGAGGGCACGCTGGGAAAGATCCTCAACGTGCAGATACAGTTCTCTGTGCCGCCACGCGACCTCGACTACCGTGCCGGCAACACGCTGCCGTGGCGTCTGCAACCTGATATATCGGGTGGCGGCTATTTCTATGATCTGGCTCCCCACCAGCTGGACATCCTGCAACATATCTTTGGCGTCATCACGCGGGCCCATGGTTATCCCACCAACCGTGCTCATCTCTACAAGGCTGAGGACACGATAAGCGCAGCCTTTATCTTTGCGTCGGGTATCCCAGGCAGTGCGTCGTGGTGCTTTGTGGGTCACGAGAGTGCCAAGGAAGACCACATCACCGTGGTTGGCGACAAAGGATCGCTCTATTTCTCGGTCTACAACTACGATCCCATCCATGTCGTGACCAGCGAGGGCAATGTCAGCTACGTCGTCCCCAATCCTTCCTATGTGCAGTTGCCGATCATCCGCGAGGTGATCCGCCATCTGCAAGGCGAGGCCGAATGTGAATGCACGAGCGTGAGTGCTACGCCGGTCAACTGGGTCATGGACCGCATTCTTGGTAAGTTCTGATGAAGATGTTGAAGCTTCGATACGCTACATTTTTCCTTTTCTGCATGGTCGCCCTACTGTCGTGGGGTGAAGAATGCAGCGATTCCACACAGCACAAGATCAGCCGTGTGCGTAGGATTGTACGTAATTTTTCGAGCATCGATACCGCTTACATAGAGCCGCAGCACTACAACTGGTCGGCGATGATTCAGAACACCAACACGTTTGAGAGCTACCACATGAGAAATAAAAACGGTCACGAATATTATTTCTCACCCGACCCTTCGTATAAGTTGGGACCCTATTTCGGTTGGCGGTGGGTATTCTTGGGCTACACCATCGACTTGGTGCATCTGGGTGCTTCGGATAAGAAGCAGGACTTTAACCTGAGTTTATACAGCAATCAGATTGGCGTGGATCTGTTTTACCGCAAATCGGGCAATGACTATCACATTGCGGGAATTAATCTCGGAAAGAAGTTTGATACGTCGGCAATGAAGAATGTGGACTTCAAAGACTTGAGTTCTTCCATCAAAGGCTTTAACCTCTACTATATCTTTAATCACAGAAAATTCTCATATCCGGCCGCATACGCACAGAGTACGAGGCAGAAGCGTTCATGCGGAACAGCGATCGCAGGTATCGGATATACCAAACATAGCCTTGACATCAATTGGACAGCCCTACAGGAACTGGCTGCCCCGAGGCTGTCGAAGGAAGTCATGTCGGTGATGGACTCCTCGATGACATTCAGTAACATCGACTACTCTGCCTACAACGTTTCCGGAGGATATGCTTATAACTGGGTTTTTGCACGCAATTTCCTGTTCGACATCTCGGTGCAGGCCTGTTTGGCATATAAGCGGGCTACCAATGAGGTGAAGTCAACAAATCTCAAGAATTTCCTGGACTTTGACTTCCGCAATCTGAATGTCGACGGTATCTTGAGAAGTGCTGTCGTGTGGAACAACAACCGGTGGTATGCCGGATGCAGCTCTGTCTGGCAGTTCATCACTTATCACCGCAAGGAGTTCTACACCAATAACATTTTTGGAAACCTCAATTTCTATGTAGGTTTCAACTTTGGAAAACGATAAACACGATATATCAATCAGGATAATAGCTCATCAGATGAAGAAGAAAATCAAATATCTGTTGTTCTTTTGTTTGCTCTTCATGGGAGCAGCAGAGGCACACGCTGCCCAGATCGACTATTGGCGCAGCGATTCTATCAAAGTCATGAAACTGTTCAGAAAGGCGCACCGTGAGGTGCGTGATTCCAACTACATGCTGTACTTTGGTCGCCAATTCATTGGTTTGCCCTATGTGGCCAAGACGCTCGACCTGCACAAAGATGAACAACTCGTGGTGAACCTGCGGCAGTTTGACTGTACCACGTTGGTGGAAACAGCCCTGGCACTCTCGGAATGTATGAAGTGGAAGACACCGGATTTCACCCATTTCTGCAAGGAGTTGGCACTCATCCGCTATCGCGATGGCATCGTGTCTTATCCTACGCGTCAGCACTATTTCACCTATTGGATCAACCAGAATGTGAGAAAACGGCTGGTCACCGACTTGCAGGGACCGGTGCCTCCGTTCACGGCAAAGCAGCTGGTTAGCGTGAATTACATGACTACACATCCGTCGGCATATCCAATGTTGAAGATGCATCCCAATTGGATTGGCGAGATCAGGAAGATGGAGGACAGCATTTCGGGACACACTTATCGTTATATTCCCAAGGCTGCATTGGACAATAGCGCACTGCTGAGGTCCACCATTTACAATGGCGACATCATCGTCATCCTCACCTCTAAGCGTGGTCTCGACACCAGTCATATCGGTATTGCTGTTTGGCATGCTGATGGTCTTCATCTGCTCAACGCTTCTGCCATCCGGCACCATGTGGTTGAGGAGCCCAAACTTTTCCGCACTTACATGATGGAGCACCCGACGTTTACAGGCATTAGAGTTGTAAGGGCAATATAAAAGGTCAAATTCAACCCTTCCGTTGACATACACTTCATAAATGACAAAAGAAGATATAGAAAGATTCATGAAACATCTTGCAATACTATTAGTTGCGCTGTTAAGTACACTGAACATTTCTGCGACGTGGGCCAATGTTGGGGGAAAAAATATTCAGACTGTGACGACAGACAGCCTTCGCACTGCTGACTTGCTTTTTGTGCTCAACCCAAAAGGCAATGCAATTACCGAAGTGACAGAGGGTGTTGACCACATGCCCATCGATCATGTCGGCATTGTATTCCGCTCTGCGGACGGACTATTTGTTATGGAGGCAACAGCAGCACAGGGCGTGACATTTACACTTCTCTCTTCTTTCATAAAGCGGAATCATCAGCCCAACTTGATAAGTAGCGTGGTTGTGGGAAGACCGCGCAAAGATGTAGACCTTAAACGACTGATGGATAAATGGGAATGCTATCGAGGCCTACCTTACGACTCTCTCTACATGCCCGATGATCAAGCGATGTACTGTAGTGAACTGGTGCAGAAAATGCTATACGACAACAATGGCAAGCCTATCTACGGTACTATTCCTATGTCGTTTCACAACGAGCATGGCAAGATAACACGCTACTGGCGGAATTTCTATCATCGGCGTGGACTTGAAGTTCCAGAAGGAAAGCCTGGCACCAACCCTGGACAAATCTCTCGGGATGCCAATACTGTCATACTTGGCTTGCTTATAACAAATATAAAAAAAACACAAAGCCCAGTACAATAACCATGATATTGCACTAATATTTGTATCTTTGCATTTAACAATACAAAGAAACGAAACAATGATTCATATATTCAATCCTGAACATGATATAGCGTTGGGTGCACATGTAGAGCAGTTTACCGCTCCACATGCTGCTCGGCAATTGCGCCACGACTTAGGTTTCTTACCGATGATATGGGCTGAGGAAGGTGACAAAGTCATCGTGGAAGACGTTGAAGCGGCTAAGGAAGCTTTCCGGCATTTAGGGTTGAAAGCAAAGGGATCATGGCATAGCTGGAAGAGAATTGCGGAGGTGCTGGATGTGCGTCAACCCGAGGAGATTGATCCGTGGGGTTGGGATCAGGCACTATTCCGTCGAATGACAAAGGCAGGAGTGTCTCCTGCGCTGCTGCCGATGCCCAACCGTATGGAAGCTATCCGGCAGATGAGTCATCGTCAATGGGCTGCTGAACACGTGTTGCCGGCTATGCGTCGTCTGCCCAACACTGTGGGCGAAGCTACGACAGTATCCAATGTCAGCTGTTTAATGGCTTTGCTGCATGATCATGGCCGCGTTGTGGTAAAGGCTCCGTGGAGCAGCAGCGGCAGAGGAATAAGGTATCTTGACGGGCAGGATCAAGCATCGTACGTCGCACCGATGCACAACTGGGCCCGTAACGTCATAGGTCGGCAGGGCTGTCTCATGCTGGAGCCCTATTATAATAAGGTGTCGGACTTTGCCATGGAGTTCATTTCAGACGGTCGCGGTACGGTGCGCTATTGCGGATTGTCGGTCTTCGACACACGCAGTGGTGCTTACACGGCTAGCATCCTCGACACGGAGGAGGACAAAGCTGCACGATTGGCAACTTGGATTAGCGCTGACCAGCTCATACTAATCAAGGAGCAGTTGACAATGGTACTCGCCAGAGAGCTTGGCAACAGCTATCGCGGCCCCTTAGGTGTCGACATGATGGTGGTCAGCGTGGACAACAAGCTGATGGTGCATCCCTGCGTGGAGCTGAACCTCAGACGCACGATGGGACACGTGGCCTTGGCACTGACACGTCGCTTCAAAGTATTGCCGAAGATCATGAGCATCGTGTACACGGATAAGTATAGGTTGAAAATAGAAGCCCCTCTCTAATTCCCCCAAGGGGGGAGAAAAGCAATACCCCAAAGCTACCGTTGTGGTGACTTTGGGGTATTTGCTTATTATCTATTGATGAATGTTGAAAGACTTACTAATCATTCAACATTCATCATTCAACATTCATCATTCGTTTACGCTCCGTGGAACAGATATTCCTTTTGCGTGTCGATGGCGATGCGGGTGAAGAGCTCGTTGACCAGAGCGTCAGCAACCTCAAGGGCGTGGTTGAAGAGTTGGTCGCTGAAAGCCTGCAACATGTCGTGAGCTTCCATCGGCCGTTCCTTATAGATGGCGAGATAGCGCTCCTCAAATTCTTTCTGCCGCTGATCGTTCTCAGCTTCGAGCTTGGCGTAGGTCTCCTTGATCAGTGGCGCATAGGCGTTGTAGTTGACCATGCCCAGTGTCATCACCTTGCGGAAACGCCAGTAAGCAGAGGCTGAGTCGCAGTGATTGTCGCCAATGCTGTAGGCTTTCGGGAAAGAAGAGATGCCCTGATAGATAGGCAGGAAGACACCGAGGTCGGCCATGCCGTTGGCTACGTATGTAACACAGCCGATTTCCTTCGGCAGCCACGGGCGCACCTGCAAGAGGTGAGTCTGAGTGGTGCGGAAGATCGACACGGGACGGAAAGGCTCCTTACCGTTGTTGTGGAGGTAAGGATCGTGATCAGTACCGTCGTAGTGGAAGCGGAACGCATTGCGCAGACGCGCGATGGTGATTGGCTTCTCGGGTTCAGCAAAGACGGGGAACGTGTTCTTCGTCACATCCTGCTTCATGCCCGGGGTGAAGATTCCCTGCAATCCCCATACACGTGGATAGTTATAGGTGGTATCGTCTTTGTCGTCCTTGGAGTAAGCCTCGTGGAAGTCGAACTCACCCTTTGAAGGGTCGTATAGTCCATGCTTCTGTGCGAACTCGATGAGATCCTTCGACGCGATATAGTTCTCCTTGTCGTTGGGATCGTATTTGCGGAAACGGCTCTGGTTACCCGTCACGAAGTACTTGTCGTTAGGCATACGGCAAGCCAGAAAACGGTGTCCACAGCAGTTCTCGAGATACCAAGTCTCCTTATTATCGATGAATCCGATGCCAAAGCCCTCAGCGGAACCATATTTCTCGATCAGGGCGCCGAGTCGCTCCACGCCCTCGCGTGCTGAGTGGATATAGGGCAGCACGATGTTGTAGGTGCAGTTCTCAGCGAGTCCATCCTTGACGTATGGATCAAACTCCAGCGCTTTGGGACTGCTGAAGATCGTCTCCGTGCTGCTCTCACCGATGCCCAGCGAGTTGAAGCCTGCGCTTCCCCACTCGTGGTGATATTGATAGTCGGGCAGGGCTGTGTAGCCCAAACGCTTCTTTGGCAACGGGCAGCGGAAGCCACTGTCGTCAGCGACAAACTCCTCGGGACCGTTGTCGGTGTCGGGGAAGACCAGCCAGTTCTTGCAGCGCATGGCGTCGAAATCCTCGGAACGGGCATAGATGTGTGATCCATCACCTGTAGCCTTGCAGCCGACAACGATCGTCGTGCACTCTGAGGTCAGGCGACCCATGATTTTCTTTTCTTTCTTTTCCATAGTCTTTGATGATTATAAGATCGTATGATGTTTGTGATATCTTACTTCTTGCGACCCAGCGAGCGCAGCCATTTCAGTGGGTGGCGCAGCACGCTGCCGATGCCCTTGCTCTGTGTCGGGGCAGACAGAGTTGCCGGTTGCTGCTGTGGACGTTTTTTCGACTTGGGTCTGTTGCCTTGTGCACCCTTCTTTCTGTAGTCCTGTGCATTGCCGTTTTGCGGATTGCGACCCTCGCCCTTCGGCCCTCGCTGTCGGCGGTTGTTGCGGTTGCGCTCCTGGCCTTGACGCTCCTCGGCGCCACGGTTCTCACCGTTGCGAGCCTCATTGTTACGGTTCTCGCCGTTGCGGTTGTCCCTATTGCGGTTGTCGCCGTTATGTCTGTCCTTGTTGCGGTTGTTGCGGTTGCCCTTGTTGGGGTTCTGAGCGTTGTCGGCTCTGTTGTCTGTCGTCGGTGTTTGATCATTGGTTTGAGCTTCCGCGTTGTTACGGTTTCCGCGCTGTCGGCGGTTGTTGCGGCGGTCGTCGCACTGCTCGCCCGGTGCGCCCTGCTGGTTTTGTGCATTGCGGTTAGCGCGCTTTGTGTCTTTGTGTGCAGTATTGTCACGGTCTTTGCGACGACGGCTTTTTGCTGAAGTCTTGCCATTGCGCTTAGAGATCGTGTACTCCGGGCCCTCACCACAGCCTTCGGGCAGTGGATTCTTCTTGATATCCTTCTCAAGGAACTTCTCGATCTGGTGGAAAGCATACATATCGTCTTCGTTGACGAGCGTGATGGCAACGCCGTCGCGGTCGGCACGTGCCGTACGGCCAATGCGGTGGACATAGTCTTCGGCATCGTGAGGAACGTCGTAGTTGATGACCATCGCGATGTCGTCGATGTCGATACCACGGGCCAGGATGTCCGTGGCCACCAAGACGTCGATCTGTCCGCTCTTGAACTTGAACATCATATCGTCGCGCTCGGCCTGATCGAGGTCGGAATGCATCTCGCCACTGTTGATGTGCAGACGGGTGAGTG
>ERZ773245.1167-NODE-1167-length-20527-cov-3.229045_pt1 | contig 20527 bp, 10 predicted proteins | sample MGYA00580988_ERZ773245 | MGnify/ENA primary metagenome ERZ773245 (study PRJEB29015, sample SAMEA2737792) | human gut metagenome | biome: human gut; feature: human-associated habitat; material: faeces | place: China | collected 2012 ... | reverse complement strand
TGTAGCCGGACTTAACAAGCAGATTAATAAAATGGATGCAAGAAGCAGGATTGTTATTGATAAAGAGCTGGGCATAGGTGCTGATTATGTTAATCTTGACCGCAAGACCAAGACATCTACTATTATAAAAGGGGCGATTGCAAGAAAGATTGTAAGAGATGGAATATCCGAGGAAGAAAGAGTTCTGTATGTTGCAATGACACGAGCAAGGGAAAAGCTTATTATGATGGGAAATGTCACTGACACAGACAAGGCAATGACAGGCTGGAATTCAATTGCTGATGAGATTAGAATGTCTGGAATATATTCTTATGCTGACTGCGAGAAGATAGACAAGTTCGCAGATATGGTAATTCCAGTTGTACTTACTGGAAAGGAATACAATAAAGGAGAATTCAATATAAAGCTTATTGGTGTGGAAGAAATTAATTCTTTATTGAACAAATCGGACATTGACCAGACCGGAATCCAAGCGGCAGATGAAAGTCAGGTAGGCGAAAAAACAGCCTATGGAACTTCGCCTTTAAAGGAGCTTCCGCCATATATTAAAGACCCTGATGCAGACAGAAAAGTAAAAGTAACTGTCAGTGAGTTAAAGAAAATGCAGAATGAAGCAGATTACGAGCAAAATGCTTTTGCGGCAGACAGTATCAAAAAGGCTGTGGGCATTATGGAGGCAGAAAGAATTAAAGAAGCGGCTGGCGGTGTTAAAGAAGCAGACGGCGGGACAGAACCTGAAGCTGCAGACGAATATATTCCAACAGTTCCTAAGTTTATAAGCAGTGAAGAAAAAGAGCTTGTAAGTAATGAACGTGGAACGGCATACCACAGGGTTATGGAATGTCTGAATTATTCAAAAGCTGGAAGCACTGAGGATATAAAGAATGAAATTGACAGAATGGTAAGAAAAGAAAAGCTGTCATTAAAACAAGCTGAATGCATAAAGCTTAAGGATATAGATACATTTGCAGGTTCATCAATAGGTGAAAGAATTAAGCGTGCATATGCTTACGGCGGGGTGAAAAGGGAACAGCCATTTGTATTTGAATATGACAGACAGCTTGTACAGGGGGTCATTGACCTGTATTTTATTGAGGACGGACAGCTTGTTATAGTTGATTATAAGACTGACCGGGTGTTAAGAGGCAGGGCAGGAGAGGACGAGCTTAGAAGAAGATATTCTATCCAGCTTGATTACTATGCTATGGCACTGTCACAGATAACAGGCTTAAAGGTTAAAGAAAAAGTAATATATTCCTTTGCACTGGGAAGAAGCTTAACTGTAGAGTAATTATCTGGAATAGGTAATAGAATAAACTGAGTAGTTTATAAAATAGTCCGGCACTAAGTAGTTGAATTAAATTGATGGATACTATATACTAGATTAGTTAAAGTGTAAAATGATTTAAGAAATGGAGAAATTATGTCAGATATTACAAGTGAAATTAAGAAAAGAAGGACATTTGCAATCATATCCCACCCGGATGCTGGTAAGACAACACTTACTGAGAAGTTCTTGTTATATGGTGGTGCTATTAATCTTGCTGGTTCTGTAAAGGGTAAGAAGACAGCGAAACACGCAGTATCAGACTGGATGGAGATTGAGAAGGAAAGAGGTATCTCTGTAACATCTTCAGTACTTCAGTTTAATTATGATGGATATTGCATTAATATTCTTGATACACCTGGACACGAAGATTTCTCAGAGGATACTTATAGAACTCTTATGGCTGCTGACTCAGCCGTAATGGTTATAGATGCTTCAAAGGGTGTTGAGAAACAGACTATCAAGCTTTTTAAAGTATGTGTTATGAGACATATTCCGATCTTTACATTTATTAATAAAATGGATAGAGAAGCCAACGACCCATTCGAGCTTCTTGATGAGATAGAAAATGTACTTGGAATTGCTACTTGTCCTATCAACTGGCCTATAGGCTGTGGTAAGGCATTTAAGGGTGTATATGACAGAAAGCAGAAAGAGGTATCACTCTTTAAGGCGGCAATGAATGGACAGAAGGAAGTAGATACTAAGAATATATCAATAGATGATGATGAGCTTAAGGCAGAGATTGGTGATGATTACTGGGCTAAGCTTGAAGAAGATGTGGAACTCTTAGATGGTGCAAGTGCAGAATTTGATCTTGCCAAGGTTCAGGCAGGAGATTTAACACCTGTATTCTTTGGTTCAGCACTTACTAACTTTGGTGTAGAGACATTTTTACAGCATTTCCTTGATATGACTACATCACCACTTCCACGTAATTCGTCAGTAGGTCTTATAGACCCATTTAAGGAAGATTTCTCTGCTTTTGTATTTAAGATACAGGCTAATATGAATAAGGCACATAGAGATAGAATTGCATTTATGCGTATATGTTCAGGAAAGTTCACTGCCGGTATGGAAGCTAACCACGTTCAGGGAGGCAAGAAGATAAGACTTTCACAGCCACAGCAGATGATGGCACAGGAAAGACACATTGTAGAAGAAGCTTATGCAGGAGATATAATAGGTGTATTCGATCCGGGTATATTCTCAATAGGTGATACTATATGTACTTCTAATAAGAAGTTCCAGTTTGATGGAATTCCTACATTCGCACCGGAACATTTTGCAAGAGTAAGGCAGATTGATACAATGAAGCGTAAGCAGTTCATTAAGGGAATAAGCCAGATTGCACAGGAAGGTGCTATTCAGATATTTCAGGAATATAACACTGGAATGGAAGAAATTATTGTCGGTGTTGTCGGTGTACTTCAGTTTGAAGTTCTTGAATACAGACTTAAGAATGAGTACAATGTAGATATAAAGTTAGAGCCGCTTCCATATGAACATATCAGATGGATTGAAAATCCAGAAGAAGTTGATGTGAACAGAATTGTCGGTACTTCTGATATGAAGAAGATTAAAGACCTTAAGGGCAATCCGTTATTGGTATTTGCTAACAGCTGGTCAGTTAATATGGTGCTTGAACGTAATGAGGGACTTAAGTTATCTGAGTTTGGAAAGAACAACTAAATTGCAGATTTAATAAGGAACAAGGTGATTAGATGAACGTAAGCTACAGAGAGATTATAAAAAAAGCAGTAGCCATAGTACTTATGGCAGTCATTCTTGTATGTATGGTGACAGGATTTTCGTATACATTTACCGCTAAAGCAGATGATACAATTATTGCTACAGGTTATGTTAATTATGATGTAACAAGCCTTAGAATAAGGACAGCACCTGTTAATGGAAGTGTAATTACTAAAGTAGATGGTGGATTTAAGTTCGATATATACGAAGAAGTGAATACGAGTGCGACATATAAGTGGTACAGCATAGGTTTTTATCTCAACGGTGAATACACAAGAGGATATATAACATCAGAGTATACTACCAGGGAAGCAAAGTCAGATTATACACCAGATAATAATTTTGAAGATTATCTTGAGGCACAGAATTTCCCGGCTTCCTACAGGGAAAGCTTAAGGCAGCTTCACAGTGCATATCCATTATGGGTATTTGTAGCAGACCATAATGGAAGGGACTGGGATACTATGGTTAATGCCCAGAATGTATTAGGACGAAGCCTTATATACAGTTCGGCAGATGCTTCGTGGAAGTCTACGGCTGATGGCTGTTATGACTGGAATACAGGTGAGTATACAGAGCTTGACAGTGGTGGCTGGGTTCAGGCATCTGAGGGACTTGTGAAATATGCACTTGACCCAAGAAACTTTCTTGATGATACATACATATTTATGTTTGAAAGTCTTTCTTATGACTCATCAGTACATAATATAGACGGTGTGCGCAATATTATAAGCGGAACATTTATGGAGAATTCAAGCCACAATCTTGACGGCTATGACTATGCTTCACTGCTTATGTATGCAGGTGAAGTATCCAAGGTAAGCCCATATCACCTTGCAACAAGAATTATTCAGGAACAGGGTGCAGACGGACGAGGCAACCAGATATCTGGAAATGTAAGCGGATACGAGGGCTATTATAATTATTACAGCCAGAACGCTTATGCAAGCGGCGGTCTGTCAGCAGTCCAGAATGGTTTGAAATATGCCAGACAGACCGACAGCTCTAATATGAGGCCTTGGAATTCGCGTTACAGGGCTGTTGTAGGTGGTGCTGTCAATCTTGGAAAATGGTACATTAACAAGGGTCAGGATACTATATATTATGAGAAGTTTGATGTTAAGAACTTCTCACACCAGTATATGACCAATGTGCTTGCACCAAGGTCAGAAGCGACAAGGGCTAAGAAGGCATATAGTTCATACACGCTTAATAATACAACATTTAAATTTAACATTCCGGTATATGATAATATGCCATCGTCAAGATGTATAATACCAGATGGCAACCAGAGTGCGAATAACAGGCTTAGTTCATTATCAGTAGATGGTTATACATTAACTCCTACATTTTCATCTGATAATACTGATTACAGTCTTATTGTAGAAAATGATGTTACAAGTGTTAATGTATCGGCAGGCCTTATAGATGGCAATGCAACAGTAAGCGGACGTGGAAGCCACAGCTTAAGCGTTGGCAATAATGTAATCAATATTACTGTAACGGCTGAAAATGGTGACATAAAGACATATGTAATCAATATAACAAGAAAGTTTGCACAATCTGGTGGTAATACAGATGGTTTTAAGACAGATTATAATGTTGATTCATCAAAGAAGATAATGACTAAGATAGGTGTCGGAAGTCAGGCATCAAGTGTTCTTGATAATGTAGCATACAGCAATGGCTGTTATGGAAAAATATTAAAGAATGACGGAAGCGAGAGAGACGACACAGTAGTTACTGGTGATAAGTTAGTTGTATACAAGGCAGACGGAAGTGTATATGATGAATATTCTATAGTTATATATGGAGATGTTAATGGTGACGGAGTTATAGATTTATATGATTTCGTGGCTATTAAGAGAGCAGTTCTTGGAATTGGACAGCCACAGGGCAGTTATAAAGAGGCTGCGGATATTAACAGGGACGGAGTTATAGATTTGTATGATTTCGTTGCTATTAAAAGACACATATTAAATATAGGATATATCCAGCAGTAGTGACTGCAAGAAGAGAGGACATATATGAATAAGGTTAAAAAGATAATTTCAGCACTGCTTATTATATGTATGTGTGCTGTAATGGCTTTTGTGAATAAGACAGATATATTAGCGGCAGGAACAGCAAGAGTATCAATTGGTTCAGCAAGTGGTACGGTAGGCGATACAGTATCCATAGATGTGTCAATCAGTGCATCGAGCGGAATAGGTGGAGCTACAATATATGTATCCTATGACCCATCAATATTAGCATTAAGCGGAAGCTCAAGTAATTCGGGAACTGCGATGGTCAGCTTTATGGACGAAAGTACAGCAAGCAGCCAGTCAAAGACAATAACATTTAAGATTATCGGAGCTGGTACTTCAAGCCTTAATGTTATAGGTGATTCCAAGGTTATTGATATAGATATGCAGGCGTGCAGTATATCCAAATCGTCAGGTTCAGTTACAGCTTCTGCACCAGCTTCATATTCATCAGATAATACATTAAGTTCATTACAGATAAGTCCTGGTGTGTTATCTCCAGCATTTTCACCAGATGTAACTACTTATACAACATCTGTTGGTGCTGACTGTGCAAGCCTTACAGTAAGTGCAGTTCCTAATGATTCAAAGGCAACTGTAAGCGTATCTGGCAAGAGAATGGATCCAGGATTTAACACAACAACAATTACTGTAACAGCAGAAAATGGCAGTAAAAGAACTTATACAATAAAGACAACCAAGGAAACTAATTCAGCTTCTAATGAAAATAATCAGGCAACAGGTTCTGACTCATCTAGTGGATCAACAGACAATAATAATGGTATTCCTGATGTGCAGGATCCTAACAGTGAAGCAATACAAGAGCCTAATATTACAATAGATAATGCTGAATATAAGATTGTATCTGCCAATGATGAACACCCACTTCCAGATGGTTATACTCCAACAGAGTATGATTATAATGGAACAAAGGTATCAGCAGGTATTGGAATAGATACAGGAGTAACAATTGTCTATCTTGAAAGTACAGATGGTAAAGGTGAGAGCGGTTATTATGTATACGATTCGGTGAGAAAGACATTTTCACAATTCGTAGAAGTAAGCCAGCCACAATTTACATACTGCATACTTGCCATAGATGAAGCGTCTATGGAACTTCCAGAAGGCTATGATGTTGGAAGAACAGTAATCAATGGCAAAGAAGTCGATGCCCTCCTTGACAGAACAGGCAACTACGCATTATTCTATGGCGTAAGCTCTACAGGAGAAACAGGCTGGTTCAGATACAATGTCAATGATGGCACAATACAAGGCTACGCCGGTTACAATATGGCAGATGAACAGGTAATCAACACCAACACAAAGACAGCTGACAGTGATAAGGCATTTAATACAGTCAGCAGTTATATATTCGTTATATTAGCAGTCCTTGCTGTTGTAATAATAGCATTAATAGTTGTAGTTATAGCCTTAAGCATTAAGCTTTCAAAGAGCAAAAAAGCCTTCGTAGGAGCAATGGACGGCTACGAAGACGAAGATATAGACGAGGAAGACTTAGACGATATGGAACTTGAAGATGATGAAGAAGATATCTTATATTATGACTCAGAAGAAGATATTGATGATGAAGCATCTGATGATGCTTCTCCACATCAGTCATCAGCCACACAAGATCTCCCTGAAGAATACAATGAGTCTGAGGAACTGGAACTAGAAGAAATAGACGATAAATAATAAATATCTATCGTCCACCATAAACAGCCATCAAATAGTTAAATCATAATCTAATAATAAATAGGTGATAACCACCACAACAGTCTGACAATAGACCCTCAATCCCCAGTCCCCGCCTTACTGGCTTGTCTAGTAACAGGGGACATCCACTTTTCGTAAATCTATTGCCAGGCTGTTTTTTTACGCATAAATCCCCTTTTTATATCTCCATTCCTAATTCCTATTTCTTTCCGCTAAAATATATTTAAAAGTTATTCAAATATAACATATTGACAAATATATTTCACTATGCTATAAAATCTACTTAATAAATAAAATAAAATATACCAAGGGTTGAAAGAAAGCCAGCGATGTTAAAGCGGATAGAAGCATAAGAAGACGCTGGGGAGCCGCCGGTCCTTAGCTGGCAGTTCCAACTGGCAGCTTAGTACCGCTGCGGGCGACATGCAGTGCAAACGTGTCTTTGTTGCTTCTATCCGCTTTAACAACGCGTCCGGTGTCCGTCTATCTTCCACCCCCATCAATTTAAAGAAGGAGATGTACAAGAATGATATCTAAATTACACCAACTAAATTTACATGACAAAATAAAATACATTTACGCTACTGTAATTAAATTTATGATTTTATCAGGAATTGTAAGCATAATTGGTTTATCTCTTCTGGATATAAGATTTAATTCTTATGTAAAAGGGGCTCAGAAAGCAAATAATGCTGCTAAAGAAAGTATTATAGATATTAGTTCTGCTGCCCGCAATATAAGAGAGATGGCATTAAATGACGACAGTTCAACTTATGAGAATTATAAGAATAATGTTAAGACAGTTCTTACAGACTCCCAGACACAGCTTGATATTATAAAGAATACCAATATAATAGATGATGATTTGTATAACCAGTATGTTAAAGCACTTAATGAATGGGGCAGTATCGGTTACGATATAATTAACCAGATTGAAAAGGGTGACCTTGCAAGTGCCAAGAATAAAATCCACACAGTATGTACACCTGCACTTAACAACCTTATGAGTATTGCGGATAAAATGGAAGATGAAACCAACAAAGAGGCAGAGCAGGCAATATTGTCAAGCAATGTTGTGGCTGTCATAGGCGGTGTGGCTATTGTGTTATTTATTGTAATAGCGAGCTTTATATCAAAGAAAATAGGTGCTAAGATTACAGAGATGATAATAGAACCATTAAGGGATATAGATAATGTAGCTAAAGACCTTGCTAGTGGCAACCTGCACAGTGAGCTTACATACCATTCGGATGATGAATTAGGAGCATTAGCCCACAGCCTGCGTAAGTCAATAAGAACATTAAGTTCATATGTTGATGATATTAAAAGGTCTATGCAGGAATTCTCACATGGTAACTTTGATGTTAAGCCAGAGGTTGAGTGGAAGGGCGATTTTGAGGAAATATTACAAGCATTTATGAGCTTTGAAGCAAGTATGGCAGATCTTGTAAAGCACCTTCAAAGAGTAGCTGACCAGGTGGCAGAAGGTTCAGAACAGATAGCCTCAAGTTCAACAGAGCTTGCAGAAGGAGCGACTAATCAGGCGGCTTCAGTTGAGGAGCTTACAGCTTCCCTTGCAAGTGTGTCAGAAAGTGTTGCACAGAATTCACAGAATGCAAGAGAAATAAGTGGCAAAGTAAATGAACTAGGAACACAGCTTGATGAAAGTAACGGCAAAATGGGTGAGATGGTCACATCAATGAGTGAAATAGAAAAAGCTTCCAAAGAAATCAGCAAGATAATAGAAACTATCAACCAGATAGCTTCACAGACTAATCTTCTGGCACTCAATGCTTCTATAGAGGCAGCAAGGGCTGGAGATGCCGGAAAAGGCTTTGCAGTAGTTGCAGATCAGGTATCAGCACTTGCGGCACAGAGTGCAGAAGCTGCTAAGGAGTCAGCTTCATTAATAGATACATCTGTTGCGGCAGTTGAGAAAGGTATGGTTATTGCCAATGACACAGCTTCCCAGCTTGGTGTGGTTGTGGATAATTCAAGGCATATAGTTGATGAAGTTAATAACATTGCAGATGTTCTCAATACTCAGACAGAGACAATTAAGCAGGTTGATGACGGCATTGAAGATATCAATGATGTAGTACAGACTAATTCTGCCACATCACAGGAGTGTGCCGCTGCAAGTCAGGATATGAGTACACAGGCAGATACATTAAGGGGGCTTATTGCAACACTTAAAATAGCACATTTTAAGAAAAAATAACTCCTGATAATAATTATTAAAATGGCAGATAAAGATATATTTGTGAAATATGTATATGAGTGTTTAATAATATAAAAGTTTGTGATTAATAAGTACAAATAATAAATAATAAAAAAATAATAAAAGGCAGTAAAGGCACAAGTGGTTATCTAAAATATATTCGTTTTACAGGGCAGACAGGTAATGAGAATATATTAAAAAGCTTTTACTGCTTTTTTCTTGTAAGAATATATGTTCTGCCTTATAATGGAATTCAATGTATAAAGTATGTAAGCATATATAATGAATGCAAAAGAAAATTATTATATAATAAACATATATGTATACAATAGATTGAAATATAAGTTTTAGACAGGTTATGGACAGAACATTGAACAATATATTATATGAAACATCGGAATATGAAGATTACGAGGCTTTTGTCAAGGCTAAAGATAGGATAATTGGCAAGGCACATAATAACAAGGGGATAGGAACATTATCAGAAAAGACACTTCACGCTGTCCTTAAGCTGTATTATGAACCTGATGAGGACAAGCACGAGGTCGCTATGAGCGGTTATTATGCTGATATATATAATGACAAAGGAATAATAGAGATACAGACACGCCAGCTTAATAAACTGAGGGATAAGCTTTCGGTATTTTTACAAGATTACCACGTTACTGTGGTGTATCCACTTCCATTTAACAAGTGGTTAAGCTGGGTTAATCCTGATAATGGAGAGGTTCAGGGCAGGAGAAAGTCGCCAAGACATTTTACGGAATATGATGCATTTTACGAGTTATATAAGATAAAAAGCTATCTGAAAAATCCTAATCTTTCAATCAATCTTGTGCTTATGGATATGGAAGAATATAAGCTTCTTAACGGCTGGAGTTATGATAAGAAAAGAGGCTCAACAAGATATGACAGAGTACCAGTCGGAATAAGAAGAATAGTAAGATTTGACAGGATAGAAGATTATATGCAGTTAGTACCGGCAGACTTGAAGGAAGAGTTTACGGTGAAAGATTTTGCCATAGCGGCTGGTGTCAGTGTTGAAGCGTCAAGATATACGCTTAATATTCTTAATTATCTTGAGATAGTAAAGCGTACTGGCAGAGTAAAGAATGGGTATGTCTATAACGTCACAGAAGAATTTTAGTATAATGAGCACAAAAGTGCTCATCTTAAAAGTTCCTTGCGGAACTTTATATGCGCTGAAAAGCTGCGCAAAAATTATGATATAATGAGCGCAAAAAATACGCAGAAATATGATATATAAGGAGGCACAGATATGTATGTAATTAAAGATAATACATTTAATATATCAGTAAGAAATCTGGTTGAATTTATGTGCCTTGGTGGGGATATTGATAACAGGGATACAGGTGTTACTGACGTTAAGGTTATGCAGGAGGGTGCGAGGCTTCACAGGAAAATCCAGCACTCTATGGGTTCTAATTACAGGGCAGAGGTGCTTCTTAGGAATAAAGAGGAGCTGACATCAAAGGGAGGAATTGAATACGAGCTTAGAATAGAGGGCAGGGCAGACGGAATAATAGCTGATATAGAGGAAGATGAGGATGGCAGTAAGCTTCCGATTGGCGGGGTTACAATTGATGAGATTAAGACTATGCAGGCAGATGTAACAAAGCTTAAAGAGCCGGTGTATGTGCATAAGGCACAGGCTATGGTGTACGCTTATATATATTTAACAAAGTATAATCTGGAGAGCATTGATGTACAGCTTACTTACTGTAATACAGAAACTGAGAAAATAGTAAGATTTAAAGAGCAATATGACAGTGAGTCAATTATAAAATGGTACAGAGAACTTGTAGCTGGCTTTAAAAAGTGGATGGATTATGTATTTGATGAAAGGGCGGAAAGGAATGCTTCAATACAGAAACTGCATTTTCCATTTGAGTACCGGGAGGGGCAGAAGAAGCTGGTTGCGAGTGTATACCACACGGTAAAAGAACAGAAGGTGTTATATATACAGGCACCGACAGGAGTAGGAAAGACTATATCAACAGTATATCCAGCCGTGCAGTCGTGCGGTAATGGCTTAACTGACAAGATATTCTATCTTACCTCCAAGACAATAACGAGAACGGTAGCCGAGGAAACATATGCGATACTAAGAGATGCAGGACTGCATTTTCGCACAGTGACACTGACGGCGAAGGATAAAATATGTCATCTTGATGAGCACAACTGTAATCCAGAGGTGTGCGAGTATGCAAGGGGGCATTTTGACAGGGTAAATGAAGCTGTTTACGATATAATCACTAATGAAGCGGTAATTAACAGGGATACGATATTGCAGTATTCAGTGAAGCATAAGGTGTGTCCGTATGAAATGTCGCTAGATGTTTCATACTGGTGCGATGGAATAATATGCGATTACAATTATGTATTTGACCCAGATGCTTCATTAAAGAGATATTTTGGTGATGGCGGCAAAGGCAATTATGTATTTCTTGTAGATGAGGCACATAATCTTGTTGACAGGGCAAGGGAGATGTACAGTGCAACGCTTGTCAAGGAAGATTTTCTTGCCTGCAAAAGAGTAGTTAAGGATATGGACAAAAGGCTGACTTCATACCTTGAAAAATGCAACAAATATCTTCTTGAATTAAAGAGAGCCTGTGATAAAGAATATATAATAATAGATGATTACTGTGGCACATTTTTAGCTAATCTGCAATCGTGTTATTCGTATATGCAGAAGTTCTTGGATAAGAATAAAGGAAAGCCGGTGTGCGATGAGATAATAGAATTCTTCTTTAAGATAAGACATTTTATTAATATGTATGACTGCATAGATGAGAAGTATGTTATATATGCTGAGCATATCGATGACGGTGACTTTGCACTTCATCTGTACTGTGTTGACCCGTCAGGACAGTTATCGCAGAGATTAAGTCAGGGAATATCGACAATAATGTTCTCGGCGACACTTCTTCCAGTGAATTATTTTAAGGAAATGCTTTCAGGAAATGCAGATGACTATGCTGTGTATGCACATTCGCCGTTTGATACAGATAATAAGAGAGTGCTTATTGGACGTGACGTTACAAGCAGATATACAAGGCGTAATTATAATGAGTATGCTAAGATTGCAGGTTATATCCACACACTTACGCAGTCGAAGCAAGGCAAATATATGATATTCTTTCCTTCTTACAGCTATATGAGAGAGGTGTATGATATATATATACAAAAATATGCCTGCAATGTTATAGATCTGCACGATGTTGAGGATGGAAGCTACATTTATCATATCTCTGAGGGAGAAAATGTATTGATACAGGATAATAATATGACGGAAGCCGATAAAGAGAATTTCTTGTCAGTATTTATGGATAATACAAGTGGAAATGTCACGGGCTTTTGTGTGCTTGGCGGTATATTTTCTGAGGGAATTGACCTAAGGGATAAGTCACTTATAGGGGCGTGTATTGTAGGAACAGGTATACCTATGATATGCAGACAGCGTAATATATTAAGAAATTATTTTGACAGTATAGGTAAGAATGGCTATCAGTATGCGTATGTATTTCCGGGAATGAACAAGGTGCTGCAGGCGGCTGGAAGAGTTATAAGAACTGCAGATGACAAGGGTATAATACTTCTGTTAGATGACCGTTTTATGACACAGGAATACCAGATGCAGTATCCAAGGGAATGGGATAAAGTGTACCCTGTAGATATTAATAATACAGGAAAATGTATTGAGGATTTCTGGAGATTATAAGGCATATGGGGAATTATGAGGAAATTTGTCGATTACGGTGAAATTCGGCAAGTAATATGTTGAGAAATTGTCAGACATATGCTATTATTCTAGTATAAATACGGACTGTGACAATTAATTATATGATTATTTATATTGGAGAGAACTATGGGAGAGAATGAAATCAGGAATTTAGCGGATTCCCATGCGGGAATAGATGAATGGAAGAAAGCTGGATTTAACGAACTTCAGGTGCTTGAGATTACTAAAGGTAATGATAATGGCGTTGACATTTCAATATATGCCAGTCCCGAATATAATTCAAGGCAGATGAAGGTTATACGAATGGCACTTGAGGAAGGGATTGATGTAAGTGCTATGGCAGATCCGGAGTATAATTATATGCAGATGGAGCAGATTAAAGAAGGCATAAAAGAGGGTATTGATTTATCGCTTATATGCAATCCGAAGTACGATTATTCTGTTATGAGAGAGATTCGTCTTGCATTAAAGTACAGATTTGATCTTACAAGATACGCAAGGCTTGGATATTCTGGAGAGGTGTTAAGACAGATAAGGCTGGCTAAGAGAGATGATGTTGATTTAACATTTTTCGTTGATGAGAATTTCGATGCACACCAGCTTAACGAGATTAGAATAGGCTTGTTAAAATGTGTAGATGTATCGAAGTATATGCTTCATGAATATACAGCAGACCAGATGAAACAGTTAAGGTTAGGACTTGAGGCTGGAATAGATATTACCAAGTATAATATGATAGGTTTCTCCTCAGGACAGATGGAACAGATAAGGTTAGGAGAAGAAGAAGGGATAGATGTAAGTCCATATGCAGATCCATTTATCAATGCTGTCCAGATGAAAGAGATGAGAGAACAGATTGAGAATGATGGCAAGGTTCAGGAAGAACCACAGCTTAATGAACTTCAAAGTCAGGAGATATTGCTTGGACTTCAGAGTGGTGTAGATGTAAGCGTATACGCCGATGCAAGATATACTTGCAGACAGATGGAGCAGATAAGAATAATGCTTGAGAGGGGTCTTGATCCTTCGGAATTATTAATATATAAAGACCAGTAATTAAGGACATACATATAAGGGGAATTCGATTATAAAGATGACATAAGACAATGTGCTATGGTTGATTGGAGGAGTCAGAATTGAATGATGTACTTAGAGAACAGATACAGTTAAATACCAAAGAAGTAGTTGTCAATGTTGATAATGATCATATGAAAGCAAGTATAGTCCTTAATGGCATAGGCAGTGATGAAGCTTATACATATGAGGAGATTGCAGACAAGCTTTCACAGGCAGGTGTGCGTACAGGAATTAATGAAGCGAGAATACGCGAAGTTATTCTTAATAAGCTGTACGATATTGAAATCGTGGTAGCAGAAGGTAAAAGTGCAGTTAACGGTACTGATGGTTATTACAACTTCTTCTTTGATTCAGAGTATGAAAGAGATAATAAGCCTACATTAAGAGAAGATGGTTCTGTTGATTATTTTAATGTAAAGCTTTTTGAGAAGGTTAATAAAGATGATAAGCTTGCAGAGTATATAGAACCTACCAAGGGTGAATTTGGATATGATATATTTGGAAAGCTTTTAGTTCCAAAGCCAGGAAGACCAGGACCTAAGTTAAGAGGCAAGGGCTTTACAGTGTCAGAGGACGGCAAGTCTTATTATGCCCAGTTAAGCGGCAAAGTAGAATATCGTAACTACGACCTTAATGTAAGTAATGTATATAATGTCAGCGGTGATGTTGATGTTGGAACAGGAAGCATAGATTTTAATGGTGACGTAGAGATTAACGGAAGTGTCAGAGGCAGTGTCAAGATACACGCTATGGGTAATATATACATAGGCGGATATGTTGAAGATGCAGATATATGGTCAGGGCAGGATATTATTATACAGGATGGTGTTAATGCAGGTGAGAACGGAAGAATCGAAGCTATGGGCAATATATCAGCAAGGTTTTTCGAGAATGCACATATTATAAGCCATAGTGATATAAAGTGTGATTATATGCTTAATACAACAGCTTTGGCATATGGCGGAATATATCTTGAGGGCAAGAGAGGTTCTGTAATAGGCGGAGATGTCACAGGCGTAAGGGGCATATGTATTAAAGCTTGTGGAAGTGAGTCTTATTCTAAGACTGTATTAAGAGTTGGTGTAACTAAGGAGATAAGCAGTGAATATGCCAAGGTGCTTATGGTGCTTAAGGATATAGATACGCAGATAGACAGATTTAATCAGGCTTTACAGAAGCTTGATATATTAAAGAAGGCAGGTTCTGATAAGTTTGATGAAACACTTAACAGAAAGCTGTTGCAGTCAAAGATTGTTAAGACAGCAGAGAAAGCCAAATATGAAGAAAAAAGCCGTAATCTTTATACACTTGTAAGGGAGTCAGACAGGGCAGTTGTAAGGATTGATAAGAATATATATCCAGGAAGCCGTGTATTTATGGGCGATAAGACGTATGTTCCTAGTACTGTATTTACGCATATTGCCTTAAAGAAGACTTCACAGGGTGTATTGATAAGAAATTATGATTCTATGTAGTGAGAATATATTTACAGAGGTTAGTTTATGATAGAAGAGGTTGTTTCAATAGAGCTTCCTGTACATGAGAGAATGGTTATTAAGAAGAACAGGCTCACACCGAAAGATTATAATGGCGAGCCTGTTCCAAGAATATCTATTGTTACAGGAATACACGGTGATGAGCTGGATGGACAGTATGTGTGCTACGAAGTCATAAGACGCGTTAATAATAATCTGGAAAGATTAAAAGGAATTATAGATATATATCCAGATGTAAATCCCCTTGGAATAGATACAGGTTCAAGGGGAATTCCTATGTTTGAGCTTGATATGAACAGGGTATTTCCGGGTGATAATAATGGAGCTGTGGCAGAGAGCGTTGCAGCAGGAATTGTCAACGATATAATCGGAAGTGATTTCTGTCTTGATATTCATTCAAGCAATATATTTGTAAGAGAGATGCCACAGGTAAGATTGAATGAGGAAAATGCGGAAAGGCTGCTTCCATTTGCAAAGATGTTAAATGCGGATTTTGTATGGATATTTTCATCAATAACAGTGCTTGATGCGACACTGGCATACAGCCTTAATCATCTTGGTGTACCTACTCTTGTAGCAGAGATGGGCGTTGGTAACAGAATTAACAGGGAATACAGCCAGCAGCTTATTGATGGTATATTTAATCTTATGAGTAATCTGGGAATATGGGAAATACCAGAGGCTGATAATAAAATAGCTGTCAGAGAGCCTATTATCTCAACAGAGGGAGAGGTTAATTTCCTGACAGCGAAGGAAAGCGGCATATTTGTTCCATCTATTAATTCATGTGGCAATATCCATATGGGAGATGCAATAGGCGACATAATAGAGCCAATAGAGGGAAGGATAATCCAGCATATTGAATCTCCGGTTGATGGCATTGTATTCACATTGAGGGAAAATCCAGTTGTATACAAGGGAGCACTTCTTGCGAGAGTACACGGAGGAAGAGTGTAGTGAAAAAAGAAGTTTTATATAGTCTTAAGGGAATATACAGAGAGAATTTTGAAATAGAAGGCTACAGGTTTGGGCATGGTGAGAAGTCAGCATGTATAGTCGGAGCTATGAGGGGTAATGAGATACAGCAGTTATACATATGCTCACAGCTTATAAAGGTGTTAAAAGACCTTGAAATGAGAGGTGCAATATCGCATAACCACGAGATTTTAGTGATTCCGTCAGCTAACAGATTTTCTATGAATGTTGAAAAGAGGTTCTGGCCTGTAGATAATACAGATATTAACAGAATGTTCCCTGGTGATGAAGCGGGAGATACTACCAAGCAGATAGCTGCTGCAATATTTGAAAGCAGTAAGGGCTACAGCTATGGAATACAGTTTGCAAGCTTTTATATGCCGGGAGATTTCATACCTCATGTACGTATGATGGAAACGGGGTATCAGAGTGCGAGCCTTGCCAATCTTTTTGGACTGCAGTATGTTGTTATAAGAAAGCCAAAGCCTATGGATACGGCAACGCTTAATTATAGCTGGCAGATGAATGGAACAAATGCTTTTTCGATATATACAAACAGCACAGATATGGTTGATGAAAAGTCTGCAAGACAGGCAGTATCGTCAGTGTTAAGATTTCTTACGAGAATGGGAATATTAAAATATAACAATCACAGTGGTTACATAGCAAGTGTCATTAACGAGTATGATTTATCAGCCGTTAAGACATATGATGCAGGTTTTTACAAAAGGCTTAAAGAACCGGGGGATCCGGTTGTCCATAATGAGGTAATAGGTCAGGTTATTGATCCGTGTGAGGGATATGTCAAGAGTGAGATATTATCACCGACAGATGGCATAGTATTCTTTGCACATACAGCCCCTCTTGTTATGGGTAATGAAGTTGTATACAAGATTATAAGACGTATGCATGAATAGTGTATACAATATAGAAATATACACAACATTGTTCTTGTGTCTTGTTTCTTTAGTAATGATATGATAAAATATTCTACATTCTTGTTGAAATAGTAGTGACAGGAGTACAGCTGATTAAGAAAGGAAATAATTAAAATGAGTGGCGTTAAAAGAGTTTTTGTTGAGAAAAAGAAACCTTTTGCTGTTAATGCAAAGGAGTTACACGATGAAATCACAGGTTATCTCGGTATTAAGACAATTACAGATGTAAGGGTGCTTATCAGATATGATATTGAGAATATTTCTGATGAGACATATAAGAAAGCACTTACAACAGTATTTGCAGAACCACCTGTTGATGATGTGTATGAGAATGAATTTAAGGCTTCAGATGATGATTTCGTATTTTCTGTAGAATATCTTCCGGGACAGTTCGACCAGAGAGCTGATTCGGCAGAGCAGTGTGTTAAGTTCCTTAATGAGAACGAAACTCCTGTAATTAAGACTGCAACTACTTATATTATATCAGGCGAGCTTACAGATGATGATAAGGCTAAGATTAAAAACCATTGTATCAATCCGGTAGATTCAAGAGTAGCTGATGAGAAGCTTCCAGATACACTTGTTACTAAGTTTGATACACCAGCAGATGTTGTTGTATTTGATGGCTTCAAGGATATGAGCGGGGACAAGCTTAAGGAATTATATGATTCACTTGGTCTTGCTATGACATTTAAGGATTTCAAGTTCATTCAGGATTACTTCAAGAATGAAGAGAACAGAGATCCATCTATGACAGAAATCAGAGTTCTTGATACATACTGGTCTGACCACTGCCGCCACACAACATTTGCTACAGAATTAAAGAATGTAGAATTTAAGGACGGATATTACAGAGCTCCTATAGAAGAAACTTACAATAAGTATCTTGCTGACAGAGCTGTTATATATAAAGACAGAAAAGATAAGTTCGTATGTCTTATGGATTTAGCCCTTATGGGTATGAAGAAGTTAAAGGCAGAGGGAAAGCTTGCTGACCAGGAAGAGTCGGATGAGATTAATGCCTGCTCGATAGTTGTCCCAGTTGAGATTGATGGAAAGACAGAGGAGTGGCTTGTAAACTTCAAGAACGAAACTCATAACCACCCAACAGAGATAGAGCCATTTGGTGGTGCTGCTACCTGCCTTGGTGGAGCTATAAGAGATCCACTTTCAGGACGTACATATGTATATCAGGCTATGCGTATCACAGGTGCGGCAGACCCTACAGTTCCGGTAGCAGATACACTTCACGGCAAGCTTCCACAGAGAAAGATTGTTACAGAAGCAGCTCACGGCTACAGCTCATATGGTAACCAGATTGGTCTTGCTACAGGTTATGTTAAAGAAATATACCACCCAGATTATGTTGCTAAGCGTATGGAGATTGGTGCGGTTATAGCGGCAGCTCCAAGAAGCGCAGTTAAGAGAGAGAATTCTGATCCAGGAGATATTATTATCCTTCTTGGTGGACGTACAGGACGTGATGGCTGTGGTGGTGCTACAGGTTCATCTAAGGTTCACACAGAGGAGTCTATAGAGACTTGTGGAGCAGAGGTTCAGAAAGGTAATGCACCTACAGAGCGTAAGATGCAGAGACTTTTCAGACGTCCGGAAGTAACTAAGCTTATTAAGAAATGTAATGACTTTGGTGCAGGCGGTGTATCAGTTGCAATCGGTGAACTTGCAGCAGGTCTTACAGTAGATTTAGATAAAGTTCCTAAGAAGTATGAAGGTCTTGACGGAACAGAACTTGCTATATCAGAGTCACAGGAAAGAATGGCAGTTGTTGTTGACCCAGCAGATGTTAAAGCATTTTTAGAGTATGCCACAGAGGAGAACCTTGAAGCTGTTGAGGTTGCAGTTGTAACAGAAGAACCAAGACTTGTACTTAACTGGAGAGGCAAGGATATCGTTAATATTTCAAGAGCTTTCCTTGATACTAACGGTGCACATCAGGAGACATCAGTGCTTGTAGATATCCCAGATGACAAGGCTAATTACCTTGAAGCTAAGCCAGTAGATGATGTTAAGGGCAGATGGCTTAAGACACTTGCAGACCTTAACGAGTGTTCACAGAAGGGACTTGTTGAAAGATTTGATGGTTCAATCGGTGCTGGGTCAGTACTTATGCCATTTGGTGGAAAGTACCAGCTTACAGAGACACAGGCTATGGTTGCCAAGCTTCCAGTGCTTAAGGGCAAGTGCGATACAGTAACTATGATGGCTTATGGATTTGATCCATATCTTTCTAAGTGGAGTCCATATCACGGAGCTATGTATGCAGTAACAGACTCGGTTGCTAAGATTGTTGCGGCTGGTGGCGATTACAGCAAGATTAGATTTACATATCAGGAATATTTCAGAAGAATGACAGAGGATCCTTCAAGATGGAGCCAGCCATTTGCAGCACTTCTTGGTGCATATGAGGCACAGATTGGCTTAGGACTTCCATCAATCGGTGGTAAGGATTCTATGTCAGGAACATTTGAACATATAGATGTACCACCTACATTATGCTCATTTGCTATTGATGTAGCTAAAGAGCAGGATATTATCACACCTGAATTAAAGAAAGCTGGCAATATACTTGTAAGATTTGACATTGAAAGAGATAAATATGACCTTCCTGTATTCTCACAGATTAAGGAATTATATTCATCTATCCACGAAGCTATTAAGAGCAAGGCAATTGTGTCTGCATATGTTCTTGATGCTAACGGCTTAGTTCCAGCAATAAGCAAGATGGCATTTGGTAATATGCTTGGTGTTGCTGTTGAGCCATCTGTATCAAAGGAAGAATTATTCGCACCAGCATATGGCTGTATAGTAGCAGAAGTAGACAGCTCTAAGCTTTCAGAGATTAAGGCAGCTTATACTAAGGTTGGTACAGTAACAGAAGAAGCTAAGTTTACATATGAAGATGTTTCAATCAATATTGAGGAAGCATTAAGTGTATGGAAAGATACATTAGAGGGTGTATTCCCAACAAAGGTTTCTAAGGAAATTGATAGGGTTGAGTCACCTGTATATTCAAAGGGCAATGTATATGTATGCAAGAATAAGGTTGCGAAACCAACAGTATTTATACCAGTATTCCCAGGTACTAACTGTGAATATGACAGTGCCAGGGCGTTTGAGAGAGCTGGTGCAGATACTATTGTCAAAGTATTCAAGAACCTTGATGCTGCAAGCATAAGAGAATCTGTTGATGAATTTGAAAAAGCAATTAACC
>ERZ773245.1164-NODE-1164-length-20646-cov-3.616677_pt1 | contig 20646 bp, 16 predicted proteins | sample MGYA00580988_ERZ773245 | MGnify/ENA primary metagenome ERZ773245 (study PRJEB29015, sample SAMEA2737792) | human gut metagenome | biome: human gut; feature: human-associated habitat; material: faeces | place: China | collected 2012 ... | reverse complement strand
TAATCTTATATTGTCTGGTTTGAACCCACTTAAGGGACTTTTTAAAGTGGACTCAATTATCAATTATGCAAGAATCACCATGAAAAGAAAGCCTCCTGTTGCAAAACAATAGGACCCAAAAAGCGCTCATAGCCAATACTATCGCGCTCAAGAACCCAATCATCATCAAAGAAAAAACCTAGAACGAAGTAGTATGAATTTTAATCTTAACAAAACCATGCTGTTGATGGGTGCCTGCACGGCTTTGGGACTTACCTATAGTCCCTGTGTACATGCAGCCTCACCAAGCCTAATGGCGCAAGCTGTGCAGCAGGCAAAGAAAGTCACCGGACATGTCGTTGACGTAGATGGCCCTGTCATCGGTGCCAGTGTTGTGGAGAAGGGTAATCCTAAGAACGGTGCTGTCACTGACCTTGATGGCAACTTCACGCTGAACGTCAAACCCGGAGCTACCCTCGTGGTGTCATACATTGGCTACAAAACGCAAGAAGTCGCTGTAGGAAATCAGTCCAATCTTTCCATTACGATGAAGGCCGACGACAAGACCCTTGAGGATGTGGTCGTTGTCGGTTATGGTGTGCAGAAGAAGAAACTCGTCACCGGCGCCACCGTAGAGGTCAAGGGTGACGATATCGAAAAGATGAATACCACCCAGGTGCTCGGTGCTTTGCAGAGCAAAACTCCGGGTGTGAACATTACGGCCGTTTCCGGTCAGCCTGGTGATGGTTTCAAAGTAGCAGTGCGTGGTGCTGGTACCAACAGTGATACCAAGCCTATCTATGTTATTGATGGAGTAGCTGGCGGCGACATCAATAACCTCAATCCTGCCGACATCGAACGCATTGATGTGTTGAAGGACGCAGCATCTGCAGCCATCTATGGTGCCAACGGTGCTAATGGCGTGATCCTTATCACTACCAAGCAAGGTAAAGCTGGCAAGATTTCCGTCAGCTATGATGGCAACATCGGCTGGCAGAACATGTATCGCATCCCTAAACTCTTGAACGCTAAGCAGTACATGCAGGTGCAGGACATGGTATCAATGAACAATGGCGGATCAGCTTATGACTGGTCAAAGTATATCGATGCAGACCTGCTGAAAGATTATCAGGATGGTTCAAATTCTGGTACTGACTGGTTAGACATTCTGCGTAACAAGAATGCTATCACCACCAATCATGACATCAACATCACCGGTGGTTCCGACCGTAGCAGATTCTCTACAGGTGTTGGTTATCAGTATCAGGACGGTATCCTCGGCGGCGACTATGCAAAGTCCGATTTCCGTCGTTTCACCATCCGCTTGAATTCAGAGCATGTCCTCTACCGCAACGACAAAGGACTGGACGTGGTGAAGTTCGGCGAAAACCTCTACTTCCAGCATCGTGAGAAGCAAGGTATCCAGATTGGCAACCAGTACAGCAATGTGCTTTCTACCGCTTTGCGTGCCAATCCTTGCGTACCTGTTTATGACAAGGATGGCAACTATTTTGACTCTGACGACTTGAAGAAATCCGGTACCGAGGGCTGGATGAACTATAACTCCTATACCCTCAACCCAATCTATCAGTTGGTCAACAGTCAGAGTGCCAACAATAAGAGCCGCAACTTCACGCTCAATGCTATCGGCTATATTGAAGTTCAGCCTATCAAGGGACTCACTTATCGTGGGCAGGTCAACTACAGTCAGAACTCTTACTCCTATCGTTACTTCCTACCTATCTACAGTGCTAACACTACCAACAAGGATGGCTTCCGCACAACGGATGAGACCAACCAACAGATGGGTCTTGGCTGGACATGGAGTATGACCCACACGCTGAACTATAAGTTTGCTTTGAACAATCATCATTTCGATGCTCTTGTCGGTACCGAGTACTATCAGACACGTCCGGGTATGGGTGAGAGTCTGACAGGTATGGCTACCAGTAGCATCTATGGTGACTTCAAGCATGGCTATCTCTCGCTGACCAAAGACCGTAACGGTGGTGCCACTGTCACTGGTACTCCTTATACTGACGAGACAGCAAACTCTTACTTCGGCCGTATCAACTACGACTACAACGAGACTTATATGTTCAGTGCCATTCTCCGTGCTGATGGTTCATCCCGTTTCGCCGACGGACACCGATGGGGCTACTTCCCCTCTTTCTCAGCCGGTTGGGTGATCAGCAACGAGAAATTCATGCAACCCACAGCTTCTTGGCTTGACTTCTTGAAGTTCCGTGCCGGCTGGGGTCAGAATGGTAATAAGAATATTGGCGATGCCTTTGGCTATCTGGCTACATTCTCTTATGGAGATTACGGCAACTACTCCTTCGGAAACACCAAGGAGAATTCTACTCAGGGTGCTTATTTGAGCCGTCTTTCCAATGATGATCTTAAATGGGAAACTTCTGAGCAGACCGACCTCGGTTTCGATGCCCGCTTCCTGAATGGTCGCTTGGGCGCTACGATGGACTGGTACTACAAGAAGACGAAGGATCTGCTCGTACAGGTTCAGGTTCCAGGAACCTCTGGCTTCTCTACGCAGTGGCAGAACGCCGGTACCGTACGTAATACCGGTTTTGAAATCGCACTTAACTGGAACGACAAGATTGGCCGCGACTTCAACTATGGCGTGAACTGGAACATGGCCTACAACAGCAACAAGGTTACCAAGATCAACAATGCCAACCATTACAATGAAGGCGGTAATGACTTGCTTGCTCAGAACACAGGTATCATGGCACGTATGGAGGAAGGACACCCAATTGGCTACTTCTATGGCTACAAGACCGAGGGCGTGATGCAGAATGCAGCCGACATTCAGGCTTATCTCGACAAGAACTGTGGCGGCAACGCTGCCAACTCATTGCAGGGAACAGACATCAAGCCGGGTGATCTGAAATTTGTGGATGTTAACCACGATGGTAAGATCGATGGCAACGACAAGACTGAGCTTGGCGATCCTAACCCCGATGTGACCATGGGCTTTGGCTTCAACATTGGCTACAAGGGCTTCGACTTGAGTGCTACAGCATATGGTGCTTTCGGACAGCAAGTGATGCGCTCTTGGCGTAAGTTCACCGATGGTCAGTATGAGAACTATACCACAGAGGTATACAAGTACTGGCATGGTGAGGGCACTTCCAACAAATATCCTCGCCTGGCTCCGGGCAACACAGGTCCAAACTGGCAACAAATCTCTGACATCTATTGCGAGAACGCCAGCTACCTGCGTTTGCAGAATCTCACCGTTGGCTATGACTTCAAGAGCATTTGGAAGAGCTGTCCGTTTGAGCAGTTGCGCCTCTACTTCACTGCTCAGAATCTGTTCACCATTACCGGTTACGACGGTATGGATCCTGAGAACGGTATGGCTCTCAACAGCAGCGAGCCTTGGGTGACCGGTGTGGATGTCGGCAATTATCCTTCACCGCGAACATACCTGATTGGTGTCAATATTAAATTCTAAAACCAGAAACAATGAACAAGCTATTATATTTATTGTCAGCAGCCACGGTAAGTCTCACGCTGGCATCCTGCTCTTTGGATGCTGACGACATTACCGAAGCTACCACCGACAAGTTCCCTACAACGGAAGAGGATGCAACAGCCTCGCTTGCCGGCGTATATAATAATCTAAACCAGGTGGCCGCCACACCACAGGAGTCATTCCTCTATGTTTCCATGCTGGCCAGTGACGACAACCTCGGTGGTGGTGGTACTAACGATAAGCTCATGCAGGCTGAGGACTTGCTCTGCAATTATAACCAGAACATGACCGAGCAGTTCTACAAGGATCGCTATCAGGGCATTTCCCGTGCCAACATCTTGATAGAGGCTCTGCCGAAGATCACTTCTCTGTCTGATGATGTGCGCAACGCCGATTTGGGCGAAGCTCTCTTCCTTCGTGCTTTCTACCACTACGAGCTTGCCTCCATGTATGGCAACGTGCCCTTGATGACATCGGCAACAGGTAAAGTAGTGAAGCAGGGTGACGTGAAGACCCTCTGGGGACAGATCCTTCAGGACCTTTACCAGGCCACACAGTTGCTGCCCGCAAAGCGCCGCTACGACGGACATGTGGACAAGTACACTGCAGAAGGTATGCTGGCACGCGCCTGGTTGTTCTACACTGGTATGTACTGCAACGGCACAGAATTGAAGGATTTGGTCAGCACCACGTACAACCCTCTTACAGAAGTTGATCTTCCCGATGGCACCAAGCTGACGAAGAAGATGGTTTCTGACCTCGTCGATGACTGTGTCAACAAATCTGGCTACTCTCTTGTTTCTGACTATCGTAACCTCTGGGCCTATACCAACCGCTGTACAGTGGAAGACTATGACTACACCAAAGGTAAGGGCTTGAAATGGGTAGAGAACGACCAGACTCAGGCAAACGACAGCAATCCGGAGTCTATGTTCGCCATCAAGTTCAACAAACTTGCTTCTTGGAGCACGACCATCGGCTATGCCAATGGTTACGCACTTCACTTCGGTATGCGTGGCGGCCAGGACTACGCTAATACGTTCCCCTTCGGCCAAGGCTGGGGTGCAGGTCCTGTAGCTCCCAATCTTGTAAAGGAGTGGAAAGCTGACGAGTCCAACGATATGCGTCTAGAAGCTTCTATCCAGGATGTCAACAAGCTGCCGGCTTACAAGAGAGGCGGTTGGGCTGACTTCGTTCAGGAGACCGACTATTACGAGAAGAAGATTTCTCCTATTTCTGCCAAGGACGGCAACAAGTATGTATGCTGCTTCGAGGATTTGATGTATGGTGACAAGGGCGGACTCAGTGGCGGCTATGGCAACAACATGCAACTCGATAACATCCACGACCTTGTACTTCTGCGCTTCGCTGACGTGCTGCTCATGCAGAGCGAGTTGGAAGAGAACGTAAGTGGTATCAACAAAGTGCGTGCTCGTGCCGGACTGGCTCCTATTGCATCATACTCTCTCAAAGCTCTTCAAAACGAACGTCGTCATGAGCTCGCTTTCGAAGGTGTACGTTGGAATGACATCCGTCGCTGGCATATCGCCGCTCAGGCTTTGGAGGCACAGAACAACCAGCCTGTCTACTATTGTGGCAAGGAGGCCAAGAACACAGCTCACAATGGTGGCTATGCAGCCCGCTACAATGCTACAGCAGGATTCTTCAAGATGCCTGAGAACCAGATCTCCTTGGGTAGCGTAGAACAAAACCCAGGCTGGGACAACAGTTCCGAATACCAGGGCTGGTAAACGCTTTGTTTCACTTTAAAAGAACATTGACATGAAAAAGATATTTTTTGCAATGCCTCTGCTGGCCTTGGCATTAGCTTCCTGTGATCCTTCTGATATTGAAGGTGGATCTGAGTGGAGAAATGTCGCCGCTGACCAGCTTAAGGTAAGTGCCACACCCGTTCAAGTGGACGGAAAGAACTCCAACCAAATACATGTGGTCTGCAATTCCCCGACCAATGTGGCTTGGCAGGCAGACCAGTTGATAGAGAACACTACTAACACTGTTTCTGCTGATGCTACCATCTATTTCACCAAGTTGGGACAAAACACAGTAAAGTGCCTGACAACCAATGATGGCGGTACTCCCGAGGAGAAAGACCTTACGGTACAAGTAGATACCATCACTTACCTCACCGATGATCTGAAGAATCGTCTTTGCGTCGGTCAGACGGGTGGTGCCGATCACTTTGGCGTAGGCTTTAACAAAGCCCTTATCAAAGTAGAGCAAGACAAGAATGCTCAAGGCCGACTGGGCAACAAGCTGAATATTGTCAGCAATGTCAACCCTGTGCTCTGCACGTTTAAGTGGGGAACCACAACGCTTGACAAGAACATCGGTTCGCTGACTGTCTATGACATCGACAAGCCTTTGAAGCTTTCTGTGGATATCATGGATGCAGCAGGCAACACGAAAACTATCGATCTCGGTGAATACACAGCCCAGACTTACACCGAAGCACCTGCTGAGATTAAGCTGATCACCGGTTGCGATCCTAAGGATCCAACGACAGCCAATGCTACCAAGACATGGGTGCTCGCAGCTGGCAACAACTGGGGTAATGGCGCAAGCACTGATGCTGCCGGGAGCTGGTGGACTACTGATGTCACTGGTCAGGGTGGTTCTTACGGCGAGATGACCTTCTCTTGGAAGGACGGTACGCTGACAACAACCATCTATGATGAGTCCAACCAACGCGGTGACAAGAGTGGAACTGGTACATTTAAGCTTGACTTCTCTGCACGCAACACCAGTACGAATGTTATCTGTAACCTCATCACAAGTGGTTCTGGCAACATTGTCTTTCCATACATTATCAATGAGAATTACAAGGAGGGCCATAACTTCGAGATTACCAAGGTCACAGATGAAGATCTATACATCCGTGCCCAGCATACGACACCAAGTGGAGAGGGTACATTCTGGCACTTCGTTGTTAAGAAATAGGTTTCTTTAAATTGTCTATTCAAGCATGCGCCATGAGTCTGTCCAAACAGGCTCTTGGCGCTGCTTTCTTCATTTATCATTTGTATCAACTACCTTTTTTATGTGGTCGTTCATTCATAAGCATCAGCAAGGCTTCCTTTCCCTGCTCTTTGCCGTCGCCGTCGCGCTCTTTTGGTCTATTCCCTACCGCTGCGCGCTCAGCTACCAAGAGCAGTATCAGCTGTTTCTCTTCACCCCATCCTATTTCACCGAGCGCATCAGCGTTCCGGGTGGACTGGCTGACTATGTGGCCGAGTTCATCACCCAGTTCTACTATGTCTATGCCTTAGGAGCCATTCTCCTTGCCCTTGTCTTCTTTAGTCTGCAACGACTCACATGGGTGCTGATGCGGCGCAACGGCGTGTCGCCGTCGTGGTATCCGCTGAGCTTCATCCCCGCCGTTGCCCTTTGGGCGCTCATGGGCAACGAAAACGTGCTGCTCTCCTTTGCCATTGCCTTGCTCGGCATGGAAGAGATGATGCTCCACTATATCATCGTGCGTGACCATAGCCGTGGGTGGGTAGCACCGACCGTCTATCTGCTCATCGCCATCCCCGTGGGTTACTGGTTGGTGGGACCGGTCGCAATCGGATTAGCATTGGCAACCGGGTTCCACAGATCCTCCTCCACTATCTCAAAGAGAGAGGAAATGAACAATCCACAAACACGCCCACACGCCTCTTCTACAAGCATTAGCCCGACACAAGTCCAATCCTTTGCCGAGAAGAAGGCGGAGCACAAGCCGTTGGTGACGCCAGTGGGATGGATGCTGCTGAGCGTTCTCTACTTCGTAGCCATTGTCTGGTTGGGCGGACACTTCTTGCAATATCCTTATTACAAGTTGTTTGGTGGCATCAACTACTTCCGCTATCCCGGCATCATCCCCTTGATGCAGTGGGTAGTGGCAGCATTGTTTGCCCTGTTGCCCCTTGCGGCTTCCAATCTGCCACGTTCGGAGGGAAAGAAAGCCATACGCGCCGAGATTGTTCAGCTTGTCGTCGTCGTGCTTGCCGCCGTGCCTCTGCTGCGCCTCAGCTTTGACCGTGCCACCTACGAACTCATTGATTACGACTATCTCGTACGCACCCATCAGTGGCGGCGCATCATAGAGAAAGCCGAAAAGCATCAGGCTTCCTCACCGATGAGCGTTAGCTGTGTCAACCTTGCCCTTGCCATGCAGGGCCAGCTCTGCAACCGTCTCTTCGAATTCTATCAGAATGGTGCTGAAGGGCTCTTTCCCACGTTCACCCGCGACATGACTTCCCCGCTACCCACTGCCGAGACGTTTTATCAGCTGGGTATGGTCAACGATGCCGAACGCTACACCTTTGAGGCTCAGGAAGCCATCCCCAACTATCGCAAGAGCGGACGCCTGACGCGCCGCATCGCCCAGTGCGAAATCATCAACGGCAACTATGCCGTAGCCGCCAAATACCTGCGCATGCTTGAGAACAGTCTGTTCTACCGCCAGTGGGCCCGTAGTCAGGAGCGTTTCCTCTACAACAGTGCCGCCGTCAAAGCCGATCCGGAGTACGGCCGTCTGCGCGACATCCGCATCAAACATCACGACTATCTCTTCAGCGATCAGGAGATGGACCAGATGCTTGGCCTGTTGCTCGTCGACAACAAGAAGTACGACAACCGTATGGCTTACGAATATCTCATCGCCTACGAACTGCTCCAGCGTGATGTCAATCGCTTCATGCAGTACTATCCCCTCGGTCGCTTCGTACAGTTCGACCATATTCCCTACGCTATCCAGCAGGTGCTCATCGGCTCGTGGCTGCAACGCCACAACACGCTGCAAGGCATGCCCTACAGTGTAGACCGGCAGAATGTCGACGCCACAGTGGCTTTCATCCGTGCTTATATGACCAACCGCAACGATCCTGCCCTCAACCAGCCGCCACTCGCCTACAACGCCTGGCACTATCTGCTCATGGGTGGCAACACCAAGAAGAAGGGCAAGGAGAAGATGCAAACCATCTATTGATAACCTTTTATAGAACTACACAGAAATGAAGAAAATAAGTTTCATAATCGCATCATCGCTTGTTGCGGTCCTTAGCCTTAGCCTTGGACTGCTGACCTCTTGCAGCAACAAACCGTCCAACGCTACGCCGGTCAACGCCCAGCCAAAGATATTTCCCGACTATGCGGGTACAACCATCCCCGTGGACATCGCCCCTCTCGACTTCAGTGCGGTGGGCAGGGATGCCGAGTCCATGTACGTCGTGGTGAAAGGTTCGAAGAGTGGCGAGATGGAAGCCGGTGGCGACTATGCCGACTTCGACGTTGATGAGTGGCACCGTCTCACCGAAGCCAACAAAGGCGGAAAGCTCGTGTTCTCGGTATACATCAAGCGCGGCGGCGAGTGGAAGCAATATCGCGACTTCACGGTCAATGTCTCCTCTGACCCGCTCGGCGAGTGGGGACTCACCTATCGCCTTATTCCTCCCGGCTACGAAGTCTACGGCAAGATGGGACTCTACCAGCGCAACCTGAGCAACTTCGACGAGCAGGCCATCCTCGTCAACACTGCCGTGCCCGGTGCTTGCCTCAACTGTCACACAAGCAACCGTACTTCGCCCGAACAGTTCACCTTCCACATCCGTGGTGCCAACGGCGGCACGCTCATCTCGCAGCACGGACGCATGGAAATCCTTAAAGCCAAAAACGACTCGCTCAAAGGCTCGATGGTCTATCCCTATTGGCACCCGTCAGGACAGTGGGTTGCCTATAGCACCAACCAGACTCATCAGAGCTTCCATGCCGTCCGCAGCGAGCGCATCGAAGTCTTTGACCAAGCCTCCGACGTGCTCATCTATCATCCCGCCACTCATCAGATCGTGCTCAACCCAGCAGTGATGACGAAAGACCACTACGAAAACTACCCCGTGTTCTCGCCCGACGGACGCACGCTCTACTTTGTCTCCTCTATGGCATGGGACATCCCGGCACACTATAAAGACATCAAGTACAACATCTGTCGCGTAGGCTTTGACCCAAAGACCGGACACACCGTAGGCAAGGTCGACACCATCTTCAACGCCCGTCTGATGGGAAAGAGTGCCAACCATCCGCGCCCGTCCTACGACGGCCGTTTCCTGCTCTTCACGCTGAGCGACTATGGCTGCTTCCCCATCTGGCACAAGGAGGCAGACCAGTGGCTGCTCGACTTGCGCACGATGAGCGCCCACCCACTCACGGAAATCAACAGCGAGAACGCCGACTCATGGCACAACTGGAGCCGCAACAGCCATTGGATCGTCTTCACCTCACGACGCATCAACGGCTACTATACCCAGCTCTATCTGGCTCACGTCGACAGCCGCGGACGCATGGGCAAGCCTTTCCTGCTGCCTCAGCGCAATCCCTGGCTCTACTACGACCGCCAACTCAACAGCTACAACACGCCCGACTTCACCCTCCGCCCCGTCCGTCTCAATGCCCGTAAGGCTGCCGATGGCATCCGCAGCGAGCAGCGCGTGGCGACGGAAATCAAGTGATCTCTGTCCTTAAAAAGGAGAAAGTTCAACCATTCGGGGGTTAGGACGGCCATAAAAGCCGTCCCTACACCAAAACCATCAATACCTATTCGAGTGCATGGATAGCAAGGTAGGGACGGGCTTCATGCCCGTCCTGCCCCCCTCAAACATCATCAAAACATTTCACAAAAGGCCTTTCTCTGAACCTTGCATTCTAGAGAAGAGAGGCAGCAATAAGAGGGCTCTTTTCGTCAAAAAACGACACGGCAGGAGTGAAAAAGGTGGTTTCTCACTATCAAAACAGTGGTTTTACACGGTCAGAAAGGTAGTTTTACACGGTCATCTCGGTTGTTTTACCTTGTCAAAGTCCCTTTCTGAGCAAAAATTCTCTAGAGAATTTTTGCTCAGAAAGGGACTTTTGTTATTCGTCCTTTGGCTTTGTCTATTACCAAAAAACAAATAATCTCATAGCAGTCTTATTACCAGAGAATTACAAAAACACGCCGATTTTTCGCGAAATTGAGAGCAAAGTGACCTCTCGTGCAAAAGATCGCCAAAATAAGGACCGTTTTTTGTCAGTTTTCTAAACAAGCACAAACGTTATAGCATAGCCAACTCTTCTGCTGCAATTGGTTTTTTGACGATTCAGCCATCGGCTGGCAAAATGATGTGGCGATAATAGTCAGAATATAGAGAAGCCATACTATTCGTGCCGAAAATGTGAAGGAAAGCGAAAAACTCGTACCGAAAATGTGATGAACTACACTGAAACTCGTGCCGAAAATGTGATAAATATGATTAAAACTCGTGCCGGAAGCTTGAAGGTCTATTGCGAGAAATACCGTCCCAGACTGGCTCTGCGTACAAGTCTTTTACCCTACGAGCGCAACGAAGAGGCACACATCGTTAACATTCCGCTCTATATGCTCTTCGCTCTTTCTGCCGAGCTGGATGGAGAGTAACCTACGGCTCTTTATTGTCTTTTCAGTTGGAAACTGGCGGCTTCTTGCTTCATGGCTCGCTGCACATCGACAGCATCGAAGGGCAGAGGACCACGGCCGAGCTCGGGCACATTGAAACTCTTGAGGTTCATATCATAGAACTGCGGGTCCTGTTGCGGCAACACAAAAGGCTTGTGAGCATGTCCCTGGCGGTCGACATAGCAGAAATAGGGCTTGCCATAGAGACCGTCGTCACGCTTGCTGGCAAAGACAAGCCACCGGCTGTTGCTCGACCAGGAATGATAGGTGTCGCGTCCATTCGGGAGCGGTCAGCTTGCCCAGTCCGGGCGCGGAGAGGATGTCGCCGACGTTCATCATGTAGCAGGACTTCGTCAGCGGCAGCAGCGACAACGGTAAGGCCGTGGCCACAACAGACAACCCAAGCGGTTGATGACGACGGTGAGCGATGCTATATATAATAAGGAGTAGCAGGCAGAGGAAGCCACCGTTGCCAAACAGCCAAAAGGCAAGGGCAGAAGCACACAGCAACAATATGGTCATGAGCACACGACCGCCTCGGGTAGACGACAGATGAGGCAGCAGCAACATCACCAGCCAAGCCAGCGCGCATCCGCCGTCGGCAGCGATGACAGAGGCAAGCCGATAGCTGTGCTGTAAGGAGAAAAGGGCGAAGAGCGTCATCACCACGATGGCGATGGCAAAGGTTCCGTGTCGCAGTCCGATCCGTTGCAGACTGCGCCGCGTGAGGTCGCCCACAACGAGCAAAGACGCTGTGAGGATGGCCGCTCCGACATAGCGATAGTAATAAAACTGTGTCAGGAAGTCGCCAACGAGACTGGCCAGCCATGCGGGACGGCGGAGATAGTCGGCACAATAAGTCCAAGAGAGCAGAAACAACTGGTTTTGCTCCTGATAGAAGAAGTGATAGGCCTAGGTCGTCTGAAAGAAGACATAGCAGGCAATGGCCCAAAGAAAAACACAGAGGTAAGGTAAGAGGTGCTTAATCGAAAGGTGAGGTAAGGCGAGATTCATGGTTGGTTGAGTAAATGATACCGGGCGCTCTTGATGAGCGGCGTGCTGAGGTATCCGCGTACGGTATAGTATTCCGGCTGACCGTTTTGGTTATGGGTGAGCATCAGATAGATGTCGTCGGGTGCCCCGTTGTCGTGTTTGATGATGGTGTCGACGACGAGTCCTACCTGCTGTGCTTTCTGTCTCTCATCGGTCTGTCCGGTCTTCACGTTGAAGGCGACATTGAAGTATCCCCCACCCTCCCATGTGCTCTCTACGGTGATAGCATCGGTAGAGAGCGTGGCGGCCTTTTGTTTGCTCACCGGCTGCGTCACCAGCACGGAAGTGGCAGAGAACATTTGACGGGTAGTGACATCGTAATAGACCAGCGCACGGTACAGCGAGTCGGCCTTAGAAGCCCAATTGAGTTTCACTGGTGTGGCTATTCTCACAGTGTCACCGCCGTCAATAAGCAGATAGTCAATGGTTCCCTTGTCCGACGTGTGCATCATGCAGAAGTCGGCACGAAGATAGGAATAGCGGCTGTCGCCCGACTCATAGGAGTCGTTTTTGCACGATAGCAGGAGCAGAACTCCCGCTATCAGCAATAGGACCACTGCCGGTCTTGGGATTCTCATTGACATGCTGATGGTCTTAGAACTTAAACGTGAGTTTGCTCATCAGCGACTTCAGTCGGCTGGACTCGGCGTCGCGTGCATTGTAATAGTTCTTCACGGGATTGGCATACTGGTTGAGCAGGCACTCGCGGAGGAACTTCTCATCCTTGTTCTCGATATCAATCTTTGCCAACTGACCGTTGATATACTGCTCGAAGATCGAGCGTTGCTTGGGCGAGTACATGTCGTCGTGCTCCTTGTTGCCCTGAAGCATGTCGAGAGCGACGTAGTTGCCGGGGTACAGACGGTAGTTGTAGTGGATCTGTGTGTCGATATACTTGGCGATGCTGTCGAAGAGCTGGTTCTTGGGCGTGTTGGCGTTTAGTTTGCGCAACCAGTCGTTGATGCAGGGCGCGCAGTGGTACTGGATATGTCCCTTGAAGCCTTTGATGCCCACGCTCATGCTTTCGATGTCGTCGCCCGGTGTCTTTTTCCAGAATGGGACGTCGCGCTTAAGCTGGAACTCACGTGCCTTGAGATAGTCGCAAGGGTCGTACTCATACGAGATCGTCAGTGGCACGATGTGCAGAGCGGCCAAGCGGTCGATGATGCTGCCTTCGCCGCCCATGACCATCATCTTCAAGATGGCAGGCTGCGTATTGTCGGTAGAGTCCTTGGAACGGCCCTCACGTTGTGCAATCCACACGTTTTCGTTCTTCTCGCTGATGACAAAGTGCATGTATTCCGACATGCGCTTGCTGGCCTTGTACATCTCCACAGCATGCAGGGCACGCTCCACGGTAAACGACTTGTTGATGCGCACGAGGTCCTTCACCCATGGAATGGTGAGCAGGTTATCGCCGATGGCGATCTCGCACGTCGTGCTGAAGCCCACGTCGAGCAGCAGCTTGTCGAGCAGAGCAGAGTCGAGGACGATGTCGCGGTGGTTGCTCACAAAGGTGTAGCGGTGGTTGATGTTTACGCTCGAAGCGTCCATGCTGCAACCGAAGCTGGCCTTGTGGATGAGGTCTTGCAGTACCGGATAGCAGAAAGCCTTCTGAAACTCCAGGTTGGTCTTGCAGCTTTTCATCTTCTTGCCCAGGTCTTCCAGCGATACGCCGGGGAAGAGAGTGGTGATAACTTGCTGAAACTGTGGGTCGGCCAACAGCCGGTCGTATACTGCGGGAAGCTCCTCTGGATTGAAGGGGCGGATGGGATCAAATTCTGATGGAATGTTCATATTGCTTAATTTTAGAGGTGTCTATGGTTTCAGATGGTTTATCTCTGACGCAAATCAGTCTTTCATCTCGGCGACAATCAGCTCGATGCCCAACTCCTCGATGCGGTTTTTGTCCGCGGGGCGGATGTTTGAGTCTGTGATGATCGTGTCGACAGTGTCCATATCGCAGATTTTGGCAAAGCCGCGACGGCCGAATTTCGTGGAGTCAGCCAGTACGATGACGTGCTGGGCAGCCTTGATCATTTTCTGATTGAGGTGAGCCTCACGCATGTCGGTCGTGGAGATGCCGAAGTCGAGGTCTATGCCGTCCACGCCAATGAAGAGTTTGCTGAACGAGCAGTCATCGAGAATCTTCTCACTGTATTGCCCTACGACTGAGAGACTGCTGTGGCGCAGCATGCCGCCGAGCTGGATGATGTCGACATTCTCGTTCTTGACCAGCGATATAGAAGCCTGCAACGACGCCGACACGACGGTGAGACGATGGTTGGTGGTGATGCAGTTGGCAAAAGCATGGATGGTCGTTCCCGAAGCGATGATGATGGAGTCGTTGTCTTCTATCAGCTTGGCAGCCTCCATACCGATGCGGTGCTTCTCTTCGGGACAGTAATGCTCTTTCTCATTCACCGAGCGATTGTTGGCAAAAGGATTGATAGCGATGGCCTTGCCATGGCTGCGATAGAGCTTGCCTTCCTTTTCCAGTTCGGTGAGATCCTTGCGTATCGTGACCGACGAGACCCCGAGTTTGTCGGCCAGATCCGACACGAGCACGACGTTCTGCTTGAAGAACTGATCCATGATAGCCTCGTGCCGCTCTTCCTTGGTCATATTGCTTGTCACCATAACGTTACTTTCGACGATTGTTTTACAAATATACGACTTTTTCCTATTACACGTTTTGCTGTAAAGAGGTTTAACAATAAATTAACACAGAAACCAGCGTTAGAACAGCAATAAGAAAACGTGCTGATACCTTGCGCCCATCGTAGACACGAAAAAAGGGACGCGGTCACCTGGCCGGTCCCCCAATTAACTACAATAGAAATTAAGCGAGATTATGAAATACAGTAGTTACGAAAAAGTTGTTGTCCGCTTATAAGTCCAGCAAAGTGATGCCTACTCGGAAGTAGCCCTTGTTGGCCTCTGGATTCCAAACGCCCTGTGCAGTGACCGGCATAGGATGCTTGCCCACCTTTAGCTTATAGGTGCAACCCAGACGAACGTCGTTGATGCCGCTGCTCTTGCCGTAGAAATGGTCGTTGGCGTTCTCATCATAGTTGTTGAGAGCGAACGCTCCTGCCACGCTACCGTCTACGCGGAACTGCTCATCCTCGTAGAACTTATACGAAGCCTGAACCCAAGATGAGTAGATATTCTGCTTGTTGGCAGTGCCACGGTCGCGGCCTGCAAGTATCGTAGACCAGTAAAGCGTCAACGGAAAGCCTGCCTTCACGGCGAAATCATAGCTGACGGCAGCGTCGATGAAGTGGCCGGTAGTGCGGCAATTGTAGTTTCCGATCTTATACCAGTCTGAGCCTTCAGGAGCAAGACCGTCTGAGAAGTTGTAGATATCCCATACGGCAAGGTTGAAACCACTGTGATTGAAGTTGACATAGTAGTCAAACTCCTTGTAGTCGCCATTGATCTGCATACCACCCCACAAGCCTACGCGGAAGTGATTGTTGTTGTCTGACAAACTAAACTCGTTGTCAAAGGTCAGTCCCTTGCTGACCTCCAGACCGCGCCAAAGGTGTGTGGTCTCCAAGCCTGCGTTGTAATGCAGTTTCTGAGCCTGCATACCCATTGGAACAAGTGCCAGTAACGAGAATAACAATGATTTGAAAATCTTTTTCATGATGCTTAGGTTAAAAGTGGATGAAAAGGTGTTTGAACAGGCAGTGGAGCCAAATCATGGGATTCCACTGCCCTTTAGTGATAGTCAGAACAGATTAAAGAGACATCAGCCAAATGCCTGCCAAACCTGCTACTGCACCACCCGCGATAGGACCAAGAACAGGTACCCAAGAGTAAGCCCAGTCGGGATCTCTCTTGTCCTTAATCGGACAGATAGCGTAAGCAATACGTGGAGCAAGGTCGCGGGCAGGATTCATAGCATATCCTGTGGTGCCGCCTAATGACATACCCAACGCTACGATAACGTAGGTAATAGGCACTGGACCCAATGCAGACAGACCAAAGGTATGAGACTCTGGGCAATAGCAGTTGCCCTTTGTGCCGAAAGCTACGATCAGGAACACCAGCAGCAAGGTTGCGATGAACTCGCTGATGAAGTTGAGAGGATAGTTGCGGATGGCAGGAGCTGTACAGAATACGCCCAGCTTGGTGTCTTTGTCGGATGTGGCATCGAAGTGATCCTTGTAGAACAACCATACGATGATACCGCCAATCACGCCACCGATCATCTGACCGGCCACATAGGCAGGAACAGACGCCCAGGGGAACTTACCGGCAACAGCGAGACCGACAGACACGGCAGGGTTGAGATGAGCCCCCGTGTAAGGCCCGGCTATCAACACGCCCATGCACACTGCAAGACCCCAACCGATGGTGATTACGATCCAGCCTGCTCCTTGAGCTTTACTCTTGTTCAAACTTACGGCACAGCAAACGCCGTCTCCGAAAATTACCAGTACCATCGTACCGATCAGCTCCATAAGAAACTGTGTTGTCATTGAATAATCCATAAAAAAAGTTTTTAGTTGGTTTTGTTCGTTAAGATTGATAGTTTTTCCCGCATCAAGCGAGGGGAGGATACTATGCCCAAGACAGACTATGTCCTTTCCCCTCACTCAATGGATGTCAAGAGACTGATTACTTTTCGGTCAGCGTTCTTTGGATGGCATCAGCCCAGCCCTTCTTTGCTTCTTCGATCTCCGGGCTGTCCTTGACTGGTTCAAAGGTGCGCTCCACCTGCCACTGCTTGCGCAGCTCATCGACATCCTTCCAGAAGCCTACTGCCAAACCAGCGAGATAAGCAGCGCCGAGAGCCGTTGTCTCTGTGATCTTCGGGCGAACAACGTTAATGCCCAGCAAGTTGGCCTGGAACTGCATCAGCAGGTTGTTGCGTGAAGCACCGCCGTCGACCTTCAATTCTGTCAATGGGGCGTTCATGTCCTTGGCCATTGCCTTTGCGATGTCATAGGTTTGGAAGGCAATGCCGTCAAGGGCTGCGCGGGCGATATGGGCGCGGGTGGTACCACGGGTAATGCCGCAGATCAGACCACGAGCGTATGGATCCCAGTAAGGAGCGGCAAGACCGGTAAGAGCCGGCACAAAGTAGACACCGCCACTGTCGGGTACGGTAGAAGCCAATTCCTCTATCTCACTGCTGCTATTAATAAAGCCGAGGCCGTCACGAATCCACTGCACGACGCTACCACCAACGTAGATAGAACCTTCAAGGGCGTAGTTGACCTTATCACCAATCTTCCATGCTACCGTGGTAAGCAGGTTGTTCTTGGACTTCACAGGCTTCTCACCGACATTCAGCATGACGAAGCAACCGGTGCCGTAAGTGTTCTTGATGGAACCAGGCTCGACGCACATCTGACCGAAGAGGGCGGCCTGCTGGTCACCGGCAACGCCGGCGATAGGCACCTCATGGGCAAAGATGGTAGTCTTGGTATGAGCCATAATCTCAGAACTGCTCTTTACCTCAGGCATCATAGAGCGTGGAATATCGAGAAGCTTCAGCAGATCATCGTCCCACTGCAGCGTGTTGATGTTGAAAAGCATGGTACGCGATGCGTTAGTGACATCGGTGACATGGGCTGTGCCACGGGTCAAACGCCAGATCAGCCAGGAGTCCACATTACCAAAGCGCAGCTTACCCATCTCTGCACGCTTGCGTGCTCCCGGTACGTTGTCAAGGATCCACTTGATCTTGGTGCCGCTGAAGTAAGCATCGATAATCAGTCCGGTCTTCTCACGAACTTTGTCGACGAGGCCCTGAGCTTTCAACTTGTCGCAGTACTCTGCGGTACGGCGATCCTGCCATACAATGGCATTGTAAATGGGTTCTTCTGTATCTATATCCCAAACGATGGTGGTCTCACGCTGATTGGTGATACCAATAGCGGCAATGTCCAAACCGTTGATATCGATAGCAGAGATAGCCTCGGCGATGACAGAAGCCTCGGAAGACCAGATCTCATTAGGATTGTGCTCCACCCATCCTGGTTTGGGGAAGTACTGTGTAAACTCTTTCTGTGCTACTGAACAGATCTGTCCATTGTGATCGAAGACGATAGCTCTCGAGCTCGTCGTGCCCTGGTCAAGTGCCAGGATGTACTTTTTTTCGCTCATAGTGTTATTGGTTTAAGAGATTGTATAACTGTTTTTAATTGTTTCCAATAGGATTGGACGTATAGCCTTAGCAATTCTGATTCAATGCTTTTGTCGCTTCCACATCGAGTGCGTCGGCGAGGATGGAGATAGGATTCATGACGGGATAGCCTGTCGACATCTCTATCTGCCACTTACATGTCTCGCAGTCGGTGGAGACATAGTCAGGATCGACTTCCTTGATTTGCTGGAAGAGAGGCGCACCGATCTTTTGTGAGCGCTCGTAATTCTCTTTCTTGAAGCCGTAGGTACCGGCAATACCGCAACAGTGGCTGTCGAGCATCATGAAGTCGAGCCCGGGAATCATCTTCAGCAACTGGGTGCTATAGAGCGTCCAGCCCATTCGCTCCATGTGGCAAGCGGTGTGATAAGCCACCTTCTTATGATAGTCTTTGCGGAAGACCAGCTTGATCTTACCCTCATCAATCTTCTGACAGAGGAAGCGGGTAGCGAGCATCAGACTGTCGCGAACGCCCTGGTTGTCGACCTTAAGCAGGTCGGGATACTCGTCGCGCATGGTAAACGTACATGTGGAACTCGTCGTCAGCACTGCTTCATTGCCTTCTGACAGCGAGCGGCGCATGGCCTGCATGTTGTTCTCACCCTGTCGCTTGGCCTGGCCGGAAAGTCCGTTGGCAATCAGTGCCACGCCACAGCACGTCTCTTTCTCCAACAGATGAACGCCATAGCCACAGGCATTCATGATCTTGACAAAGTCCTGACCCAACTTAGGATAGTTGTAGTTGACATAGCAACCATGGAAATAACCGACGAAATGCTTATAGTTCTGCTGCTCAGCCTCAGCGTGACGATGGAACCAAGTCTCGAACTTTGTACCACTGTAAGCCGGGAACTGACGGTGATGATCGATCTTCATCACTTTGTCCAACACCGTCTTTGCGGGAGAAAGGCCAAGGAAGAAGTTGGTAAGAGGTGCCACCAGTGTAGCCATCGAGCCGACGAAATCGGTATTTGCCAACATGCGGTCACGCAGACTGGGGCTATGCTGACTGTACTGGATGCGGGCTTCTTGGATGATGTCACCGACTTTGACACCATGCGGACAGGCTACCTCACAACGCTTACAGTTGAGACAGAGTTTCAAAGTCTCGTTGAAGAAGTCGGGATCCTTCATGCGGTAGCGCATCAGATCCGGTCCGGCATGCTTAGGTCCCGGGTAGTTGGGCTCTACAGCAGACACCGGGCAGTAGACCGTACAAATGCTGCACTTCAGACATTGTTCGAAGTCGTGAGCACTGAGATTATGGAGTTGAATCTTTTCAGACATAATAGATAGCGTTTAAAGAGAATGTGTTGCAATCACAAAACAGCCAAAGCTGTCAGCAAGTCAACGCCCGTGGCATCAGCCTGATGCTGTGGGTCATTGCCACTGAGAACAGAACCAATAGCATAGAGGTTGTCTATCGTCGTGCCGTCTTTGCTGACTCGGAACTGGTTATCGGCTTTCACACCGAAGCTCTCGTAGGGTTGCTTGTCAAAGAGATTGTCTGTTGTCCAGTCGACATGACTGGCAGCTCCGCTCAATTCTACGTCCAGGCCAAAGACAGACTCGCGTACACTGTAGTAATCCGAAGAAAGACCTCCGCCGAGGAACGACCCCGTGGCCAGTACAAACTCATTGGCTTCCAGACGTGTATCGGCGAGATTCTCGGTACAGACATACTTCAAGTGGTTGTTCTCAAAGCCTCCTCCCTTGACCGTGTCGTTGGGAAGCAGTGTGCCACCCAACTGCTGGAAGCGGCGACGCAACAGACTTTGGACGCGTGTGCCGGGCACCGAGGGAGGAATTGTAGCCACAAAGCGTAACGGTGTCTTCACGCTTTCTTTCAACAACTTCACCGCACGGTTGTTGGCAATGCCAAGAATAGCAGGCAAGAGCAACAGTTCACAATAGCGGGGAGTGATAGAGTTCAGCCGGTCAGCGACTTCTTTCACATGGCTGTCGTCATCGAGATATTTGGCAATGTTCGTCGCTCTCATCTCTGAAGGACTGCGGCGTGCATTCTCCAACAACGGTGTCGTAAACGAGCGGACAGTCACCTCTGCACCCATATCATGCAAGGCATCGGCAAGATAAGGCACGGCGAAATCGAGGAATCCCACGATATTGACCAGTCCAATCTTCTTACCTTTCAGCTCCTCGGCACTGCCTACGGTGAACATATCTTCCATTGTCAACCAGGTGGGAACCAACTTTCCTATCGGCGAAAGGCGGAAATGATTGTGATGAGCATCTCCCTGCGTACCAACGCCTGCGTCGGCAAGCAACTGACGGGCTTGCGTTGCCAACTGCTCCACATCGCCAAGACGATGGTAAGGATGGCTCTCGGGAAGTGCGGCAATAGCGGTCACGGGGTCACAGACCGGCTGCCCCTGCTGGTAACCCAATAAGTCGAACGAGCCGGAATGGAAGTGGAGATTGCTTTGTCCTGCCGCAATGACAGCCACTCGCTTGCCTTTCTGACCC
>ERZ773245.1162-NODE-1162-length-20654-cov-4.033982_pt1 | contig 20654 bp, 13 predicted proteins | sample MGYA00580988_ERZ773245 | MGnify/ENA primary metagenome ERZ773245 (study PRJEB29015, sample SAMEA2737792) | human gut metagenome | biome: human gut; feature: human-associated habitat; material: faeces | place: China | collected 2012 ... | reverse complement strand
CGGCAACGGTTGGCAGACCATCCGCTTCGACAAGCCACAGCAGGGCCGCTTCCTGGCTATCCTCATCAGCAGTAATCATAGTGGCAAAGACCTCTCGGCTATCGCTGAACTCTATCTCCAGGATGCCCAAGGCCACCGTATCAGCCGTGAGTCTTGGACAACGAAATACGCTGACTCGGAAGATGCCGCCAACGGCAACCACACGGGCGACAAGGCTTTCGACCTGCAAGAGTCCACCTATTGGCAGACTGTTCCGGGCACCGACCTGCCCCACCTGCTCGTCATCGACCTCGGCTCCGTACAGACTGTCACAGCCATGGAATATCTGCCACGCGCCGAGCAAGGAGCACCGGGCAGCGTCAAGGACTGCAAGGTGTTTGTGTACTAAAAGATATTCCCATTTCAACCCAAAAAGGGCTTGCGAACTTCACAGTCCACAAGCCCCCAAGGTTGAATTATATACATCTCTTAGAGTTTTGCGAGATGCATGTGGCAAGTCTCACGACTTGCGAGTGTTACTGCGATTACGGAGTTATTAAAGGGATTAAAAAGCGAGAAACGGCCGGACTGGCCTGCTGCGCATCTTGCCGTCGATGCCTTCGTCGAGGAAGCGAACAGAACCGGCTCCCTGCCCATCGTCGACTCCCGAATCGACGATGATCGTGTACGCGGCGGAAAGCTCCGTAGAGGTCCACTCCCAAGTGTACACCGCTTGGAAGAATTCGGTATAGTTGTTCGCACCCACCTTTCTCAAAGCGGTATTTACTTTGGACGAAACCGTTGTCATGTTGGAGACCCAATCATCAATGTTCCAGCCACTCGACGGGTAACCGCCAATGGCATGCATGATGGCATAATACTGACCTGCCGTCGGCAGGAACCAACCGGTAGAGGTAGACGGAGCCTTCAATGTGGTATAGGCAAGTGCTGCCTGTGCCGCAGGATGGGCAGAGTTGTTCAAGGCCACTGATTCTTTATAGCCTGAGCCGTAAGCTTGGGTAGAGGAGCCAACAATGAGAGCTGAAGTGTTTACCTTTGACCGGTTATCATCAGTATTGCTTGTCTTCCATTGATAGCTTGTTCCATGGTTTGTGGTACCTGTTGAGCCAATGGTTTTTAAGCACATCACCAATGCATGACCGCCAATACCATTTGCCTTGGTATTCTTTTCCGTCCAGTAGTTGCTGCCGATATATCCCACGATGCCGATTGGTGTCTTGCCACTAATCAGACTTTCACTTTGATGCGACATATCGCCATCGCTGTAATACACGTCACCCAAGGCCATTGTATAGCTTGTTTCTGTATTGTTGGGAGAGCAGGTAGCTTCTTGTGCTAAGTATTTGTCAGCTGATAATTTATAAGAGAGCGTCTTGGTCCACTTATCTTCCCCAGTTGAAGTGGTATTATAGACTACAGTAGCCGCTGGCTTTTGTATAGCAACGTAACATGTACTGGTTTTCTTATAGGGGGTGATACTTGCACTTATCGCAGACGAAGCTGTAACGGTGTATTGATTATGTACCCACTTGAAGTTCGCGTCCGTCGACAAGTGTCTGTAGTCATAGTGCGTCTTCTGTCCGAGATTGATGACCGCCAGCCCCATCTGATGGCTCATGCTAAAGTTTACGGTAGAAGCATTTGTTGTGGAGACAACGCCTGCGGCCACTTGCAAGTCACTGTTATATAGGTTAGCAAGCGTGCTTTGATTTGCGTTGGGGTTCCATGCCGATATGCCGGAGGCAAAGAACGTGGCGGCATCATTGGCAGCCTTGCCCGTGTTGGCAAGGCCACTCGTGCTATAGGGATAATAGACATAGAACCTGCAGTTCTCGGGCAGGAGCACACGGGAGGCTGGTGTCCACTTGCCATTGGAGCCGAGTGTCAGCTTGACGTTGCTGTATTTCAGTCCGCTGGCATCAGCCACATAGATGCCCACGGCATCGCCGGCGGCAAAGGCGGTCTTGGGATAGTTGCTGCCCCATGATGTGGCAAAGGCGATGCTGCCCAACTGCAACTTTGAGACGGAGTGAGGCGAGACCTTGTAGACGATGGACTGCCCCTTGTCCCACTTTGTGCCTTTGAGTGAACCGGTGAGGTTATACGTGTTGTTGTCGAAGACGTAGGTGATGTCAATCTTCTGATTGTCCGTGGTAAATGACTGCGGAATCATCAGCAGCGTCTTTGTGCCAGAAACTATCTCCTGGTCCTCTGAGCCCGTGAGCTGTAGACTCATGTTGCTGACGGTGTAGTTGCCCGTGGCCGTCGTCGTCCAGTTGCCGCCCAGCGACAGCCGCCCTTTGGTGGCGATGTTTGTGAAGCCCACCGAGGTGATCTGTCCTTTCGGCATGTCCGGTCCGGCCACGAAGCGGATGGAGGTGAGCTGATGGTCGAAGATGAGCGGCACAGCCTTGTTGGTGCCAACAGTAGCGAGCGTCAGGCCTTTGGTTGTGGCCATGATCAGGTCGGGTTGGTTCTCCGCAGTGGCGGGAAGGGCATAGTCGATGTAGGGCGTGCCTGCTGTACTGCCGGAGGACAGCGTCAGACCATTGGAAGAAGAAGGAATGGGAGCGTAGGCATAGAAGGCCACCCTGTCGGTGGCAGGCCAATAGTGCTCGTGGGCTGTCTTCCAGCCGTAGCTTGCGGTTGTAGCCGTCTCGTTGTAGAAGAGGCTGTTGGGCGTGGCCGAGGCAAAGGCTTGGTCGTTGGCGTATGGGATGGCGGACACGCCAAACTGCGTGAGTTGGTTGATAGATTCGATGCGGGTGCCGCGCGTGAGCGGCTCGTCGGCGACCTTCTCGGCCATAGCGCCGCCCACACGCTCGGAGACGAGCGGATGGAGATAGAGCGTGTGGCCGCCGCCCGTGGTCTTCAGCGGAGCGGCAAAATAAGACTGGGGATCGGGCGCAGAAGCCGTGGAAATAGCGGCGGTCGCTACGCCACGGGAAGCCTTGGCCGAGGCGGACGAAGAGTGGGCGACCGGCGTGCCGTCGATGGCATCCACCTTAAACGAGATTGGTTCGGAAGAGAGAACGGGCGTGCTGTCGGTCAGCGTCTCACTGCAACCGGTGAGAAACGACAGCGCGCTTAGTGACAACAGCAGCAGGTCACAAGAGCGGAACTTAGAAACAGAGTGACGTAATCGCATAATTCTACAGACCTTTAATATTACTTACTTTTTCGTGGCCTATAGAATCGCCCCTGATTCGGCTCCCTTTATATATAATGTGTTCATGTGAGGACATAAAAAACGTGGGCTTCTGTACAATTTGTCCACATCTCAGGTCGTAGGAAAACCCTGCATTGAGCAATTGCACAGAATGCCCCCGCCTGAGGTTATGATACGCCACACCCTTTCGGGTGCAGAATATATACACCAGAGCGTAGACATTCACTTGGCAATATCTTCAATGCAATTCAAATTTCCTACGTTTGAGATGTGAAGATAATGTTGTAAACGTCTTTATGTGTCGCGGCCTTTGGTGTGCCGGCTACGCTTAGCCGACGGCGACGACACGACTATGTCCGGCGAAGACATGCGGCGGGCCGCACATCAACTCCGCTGCAAAGATACGGAGTTTTTGCGACATCTCCACGTTCTCGCCCAAGTTTTTTTTAGTAGCCTCACCCCCGTGCCCCTCTCCAAGGGAGAGGGGAGTAGAATGCTTTGCGGGTGCTAAATACAGAGAAGACAAATCTTCCTGTGAATTCTTGTAACTATCCAGCGAATGATATTGGAGTCTTAGCGCTCGCTATTTTTTTATCAAGAATTTGAGATCTATAGAATTTCCCGCGCGTCATTGTGAATTGATTAGAATTGGAGTATATAAGCAGCTTGCTGCTTTCGTCTGATAATACTTTTTTGCTTTCTGTCGATGGAAGTATTCTCTCGTTCTCAAATTCTTGAGAAAAATAGTCCCGGAAATCTTTCGCTCAATAGTTACGAATTCTTCTATATGCTCCAAAGACTGTTAATTCAATATTTCTTCTATATGCTCCAAAGACTGTTTATCCTGCATTTCACTCCCCTCTCCTTTGGAGAGGGGCACGGGGGTGAGGCTGAGCATTCATCTGTTGATAAAACTGACAATTTTCCGCCCACGAGAATCGTTTCTTTCGGGCGAAGGCCTATCCTGCTCTGATTTTTGCGAAAATAGGTGTGTTTTTTATAAGTAGCAGACAATCAAGGAATTGCAAGATTTCGCCTTTTGCGACATGCCAAAGCGGCCTTGTTTTCGCAATGCTTTTCAGCCTTTTTTCTGACATCTCAGGCTTTCGGCAGGACAAAATCGGCGAGATGACCTTGACAAATCACCGAGATGATCGTGTCAAAAGGCTGAGATGACAACAAGAAATCACTGGTTGAACCTTGCGACAAGCCTGAAATGGGACTGGACAACAGGAAATCCATGACTTGATTTCCTATTTTGCACGTTGCGCGGGATATGGCTTTGTCAAGAGAAATCAGCGCAGCGCAGGTCCCGAACATAATATGCGGGGCAAGAAAAAAGGCGACAGCACACGTGTGCCGTCGCCTTTTATGGTTTCTCTGTATGGTTCTTGATCTAAGAACTAACAGAACTGCTGTTAGAAATAGTAAGCCAGACTGACCTGCCAGCTGTTGTTGCGGCTCTTGGACTTGCTGGTGACCAGATCCGACACCGTTGACGCAGCGCTCTGCCACGTCACGTCGGCTGTCTTGCCACAGGCGATGTTGTAGTTGGCTGACAACTGCAAGTGGGAGGCAAGCATCAGACCGGCACCGAGGTTGACGCTGAAATTGGACTTACGGAACTCATAGTTCGACGTGTCTGACCACTTGAAGCTCTTGTCACCGACGTTGATACCCCACTGCGGACCACCAAAGAAATAGAGACTGGCCAGGTCGCCCAAGCCGAAGCCATAGCGGAGGTTGACGGGAATGGCGATCTGCTGCTGCTTGATGGTCTTGTCTTCTTTGCCTGCATTCTCCACCTTGGCGGAGCGCTCGTCATAGAGAGCACTGGCATCTACACCCAGCCCAACGATAGGCAAGGTGAACTTCACGGTAGGACCGAAGAAGAAACCAGCACGGTTGGAGGCGTCCAAGACATCGTTGGACAAGGACATGTTGGTGACATTCAAGCCGCCCTTCACACCAAAATTGACTTGTGCCTGCGCCGTCGTTGCAGTCAGCAACATGCCGGCAGCGAGCACGAACATTGCGAATAACTTTTTCATTTTTTACTTACCTTTTATGTTTGCTATCTATGTGTATGCTGCAATATCTATTGTATTGCTGTCCGACAAGATCAATGACGCTGACGGCGTACGGTGACACGGGCCTGACCGCCTGGGGTGACAGTGCCCGAGGAGAGAGGCTTTGTGCGCACGGAAGAGCGACGGCTGCGAGGTCGTGCACTCTTGAGCTTGATCTTGCCCTTCTTGTCGAGTTTCGCGATACTGTCCAACGAGTCACGCTTGGCCGGATCGCCCCATATATGGGTTTCAAAAGCCTCAATCTCCTTGTCGATGCACAACTGCTCCTTGCTGAGCTTCACCGAGTCGCCGCCTGCTATCTGTGCCAGCGTCTTGCCGAGCATATTGGTGGTCTTGTAGATCTTGCCACGGTAGCTGTTGGTGGCGAAATAGTCCTCAAGGCTCATCGTGGCAGCATTGTTGAGGTTGCTCGTCATGATCGTCTGCTTGGCCAAATAGGGGGCAAGGTCGTCATAACGTATCCAAAACAGCGGGTATTTGGTAGCGCCATCGCCGAAGTCGTCCTCACGGTACATCACCGGACAGAGCGCCAGGACCTTGGTATGGAAAGTGGCTGTGTTCTGGTCGTAATAGGAACTCTCCTTAATATAATAGCTTTTGACTTGAGCCGAGGGAATGTCGCTGTCGTCGATATGCACACCACGGTCGGTGCGCTCATAGAAGATGTGGTAGTCGTCGAGAAACTTCAACGGCTGGATGCGCACACTCTCGTCGAATCGCTCGTTGCCCGTATTGACATCGTAAGCGTAGGCGGCAATACCGCCATGACGCGGACCTGCCATGACAAGTTTAAAGATATAGGTGAAGAGATTCATCTGCGTGCCTAAGGGCTCCGTGGGATAGTAGAGACCCGAGTTGGCCTCGTCCTCCAACTTGATCTCGCGGTAGACATCACGGCGCCATACCACGTCCTCGTTCATCTTCTGCTCCGTTGGGAACGAGATCTGCGCCCGCACCGTCATGTTGTTGGCATTGGACTTCTGGGCCGCGGCAGCTTGTTGCTCAGCGCGGCGCGCCTTAGGCTGTGCTGCCATCCCCTGCGAGAAGAGGACCACCAGCATCAGGAAGAATATCTTTTTCATCAACTCTTTCATTGGATCTATCTGTCTTTGTATACTGTCTGAAATATGTTTATCTCACCTTCACCTCCATGGCACCGGGCAGACTGCGCGTGATGCCGTCAGGACCAACGGCCTTGATCTCCGTGATATAAAAGCGGCGGCCATGTGACAGATGACGGAACTGCTCGCGCATGCGGTCGCTGAACGAGGCACCGGAAGTGGTCATCTGCACGGCATTGCCCATATTGTCATAGAACACAGTAGAGAAGCTTACCACCCGGAACTGTATGTCAAGAATGCCGTCATCAATGGCTGCGTTGAGCTGGTGAGCGCCCATCAGGCTGCCCTTCATCAGCCAGCCACCTTTAAAACGGTCGGTGCCCACGGAAAGATATGCCGTGGGATCGGGCAACTTGCGCACGTGGAACGTGAAAGGCGGGAAGGAGCGCACCTGCTTGCCGTCGCGCGCTGAGACACGGAAAGTGACATCGTGACCGACAGCAGACGGCACAGCGACATAGCGGCCCGGGCCGACCATTGACAGTCTGCCACCCGTCATGCTCAACGACACGGCATTCTGTGGCACGCCCGGCACACTGACGCTCATCGGATTTTTATAGCCTGCATAGAGCACATTCATCAAGTCGGCAGCAATCGTAGCGCCTCCCGGCACGGGAATGACCGTGTACTTTTGCAGGAAGTTACGCCGCAGCACGTCGCCCTTGGTGTTGTGCATGAGAATGTAACCGCTGAACTGATGCTCGCCGACACCTCCTGCTGTGAAGCTGTATTGTCCGTTGCGTGTATTCACCCGGGAACCGTTGACATAGATCTCGGGCTGCTGGGTCGTGTCGACCGCCGCCATGACTATGTTGGCAGAGAATCGCTCACCGGGATAGAGCGTGGTCTTCTCCGGGACAACAAACGCGCTGAGCTTGTTGACGCGGATGTCTTTCATGTCGATATTCGACACCAGCGTGTGAAGCACTTCGCCTTCGGCATAGCGCACATCGTTTTGCAGTTTGGAGAGAAGCGTGACAGCGGCTGCCACCGGCATATTCTCAAACATGTATTCCTGCCAGTTCTTGCCAAGGGTATTGGGCTTGCGCGGCACTTTGGTGGAAAGGTTGCTGACTATGATTTTGCGCTGACGCGGATCGGTGACATATTGCAGAATGTTCTCGCGATAGGCATTGATGGCTTGAAAGAGCTTTTTGCCCTTGCCGGTGATCGGTGCCAACATCACCTCGCCTGCTGCATCGATATTGTCGTCGTTCTTGATATTGTGGACGTCGCCGTCAGCACCGTCGGCCTTGCGGACGATCGCCTCCTTGAGTTGCTGGGCAAAGTCATAGAGAGAGTCACTCATATTCTTCACATGAGTGGCTTTCTCAAACCATTCGCGAACCTTTTCGGGATTGGCTTCCATCTGATGGCGGAAGTCGCCATAGATGGCTTCGTTCTCCGAAGAGGCGTTGGCAGTAGTGCGGTTGAGACTCTCCTCGACAACGGAAAAGCCGTTGAGCACCTCGGTAGAGATGTTCAAGGCAAGCATGGCCAACAAGACGATATACATCAAGTTGATCATCTTCTGACGGGGAGAGACCGGTCTTTTCTTGATTGCCATAGCTTATTGTTGTTCTTGCTGCAAAGGAGCGGCAGCCTTCATATTCACGGTCATGGCCTGAATCATGCGGGCGTAGATCTGATTGAGTTGCTCGATCTGCTGCGCCATCTTGCGTGTCTGGTCATTGATCTGGTCGATTGTGCCAATCTGCTGGCTGGCACCTTTGAGTTGCATCTCATAGACTTTGCTGATACCGGTGAGCGTACGGTTGAGATTCTCCATTTCCTCGCTGTCGCGCGTCAGTCGCTCGCTTTGCTCATTGACCTTCTTCAGCGTCTCAACCAGTGCCTTGAGTTCTTCGACATAGTTGCCTTGAGCCTCGTTGAGCGCCTTGGCTTCTTCCTCGCTCATCTGTGGCACAAAGTTAGGCTGTGGCTGTGCCGTCGCTTGCGGTTGAGCCATCGGCTGTGACGAGGCTGCATACAAAGGAGCTGACTGTGGAGCAACAGTACCTGCAGACTGACTTTGAGCAGTCGCTGAAGCCTGGGCCGGCTCATAGGTAGCCGTTTCCTCGGCAGCGGCTTTTTGTTCCTCTCTGGTATAGGAGAACTGTCCGCTGGCAAGGTATTCCTCTGTCATGTGCGTGGGAATGTCGCGCCCGTCTGCCGTCTTGTCGAAAGGACGGTCAAAGGCAGAGATGAAGAACACGAAAACCTCCGTGCCCATACCGACAAACAACATGATATTGGCGCCCGGCAAATGCGTGAGCTTGAACAATGCACCCAAAATAACGACAGAAGCACCCCAGCTATAGGCATAGTTGAGGAAGGTCTGACCATCTACCGTGTCCATCCACTTTTGGAGACGGTACACCAAATTGTATTTGCTATGCTTTGTCATAATACTTATCTTTTCTGTTTTCCTGTCACGGAGTTTGCCAACGATCTGACACAACGGAAGCCAATATAGGAGCGCGGCTGGTTTTGATATTCCCATGAGCGCCATGCCGAGCGGATGAAGCTCTCGGGATCTTTCCACGAACCGCCACGCACACTCTTCTTTTTCAGTTTATAGGGATCCTCCTTTGCAGCATTGTAGCGCAACTGAGGGTTGAGATCGTTCATCGCGTCCACGCCGGCTTCGGTATAAACGGTGCTGGTCCATTCGGCTACATTGCCGGCCATGTCGTAAAGACCGTTGGTATTGGCAGAATAGCTGCCCACCTTAGCGGTGATCAGATTGCCGTCCTTGGTGTAGTTACCGCGATCGGGCTTAAAGTTGGCATAGAAGCATCCGTTGCCGTTCACCACATCCTGGTTCTCCCAAGGGAACTCGTTCTGGTCCTTGCCACGCGCGGCATACTCCCATTCGGCCTCTGTCGGCAGACGGTAACGCTGTACATAGCGTGCCTCAGGGCCCAAGCCCTTGAGCAAATAATCAGTACGCCAAGCGCAGAAGGCGTTGGCCTGCTCCCATGTCACGCCGACAACAGGATAATCGTTGTAGGCGGGATTGGAGAAATAATTGCGCAGGTAGACCTCGTTATCAGAGTTTTGGAAGTCATTGACCCAGCAAGTGGTGTCGGGATAGATGTTTACGATGTAAGTATTGAGGAAGTCCCAAGGTCCGGTCAGCGGACGGTTGATCGTCTGCCGCACGATATTGCCATCGTCGTCGACGTAGGCTGTATCCTTACTGATCATCACCTCCTCGTTAGGATCCACCGTGACGTCCGTGTTGAGATTGCGGTCTGCCGGGTTCAGTCGGTTGCGGCGCAAGGCTGCTGTGACGTAGTCGTAGACCTCATACTTATAGTTCATCTGCTTCCAGTCGAGCAGTTTCTCACCCGTCACAGGATTGGTGACATACAGGCTCTCGATAGCCCGCTGCTCATCTTCGTTGGGTTTACGCGGCAAGCGCTTGTTCCAGTTGAGATGCGGCTTCACGGGATCACCATTCTTGTCCTCTGTGATCATATAGGACTCGTCGCCGCCATAAGAAGGATCGGCCAGGCGGGTACGCAGAATGCTGTCGCGTACCCAATAGAGAAACTGCTTATACTGTGAATTGGTGATCTCGGTCTGGTCCATCCAAAAGCCGTCCACAGAGATATCCTTGGTCGGTGTAGACTTGCCCCAAAGACTGTCCTGCTTGCTCAGTCCCATCTTCAGGAAGCCACGGTTGATGCGAACCATGCCATAAGGAGTAGGCTCGTTCATGACCTTTCCGCCAACGCCGACAACTTCACCACCGCGACCGGACGATGAAGCGGACTTGGCACTGAAGCATCCTGTCAAGAGCAGGGAGCAGGTCAGAACACTCATTAATATAAAGATATATCTTCTCATATTCATCTTGATTTCATATTGTCGATCGACAGCAACATCAGAGGATTCTCACGCTCTTATGGAGGTTGCGTCCCTTTTTCGTCAGGTTGAGATCATGCTGATAGCCGATGAACAGCTCATGGCTGCCATTGCCTATGCTGATCGCTGACGTGTAGACTTCATAGCTGTAGCCCACCACGATGCCATGGAAAGAGCCGCCAAGCAGCACCGTCACGGAATTCGTGGGACTGTAGCCTACGCCGCCATACAGCACTTTACCATTGTTTTGATAATACAGCCGGCCCGTGACATCAGCGCGATAAGCAGTGCCGTCGGTACGGGCGAGCATTGACGTTCGCAATGATAAAAACGGAGAGCGGAATTGAATATTGTATCCACCGGTCAAATAATAGGTGCGATCAATTTGCAATTCCTGGCGATCACCCAGCGTGATCAATGGAGCTGTGGCATGCTGAACGGAAAGGCCGGCATACCAATTACGGCGCTGAAAATACAGACCGGCGGCAAGGTCAATGCTATTGCCCGAAGCTGTAGCAAAAGCAGGATCGTTGGCATCTTCCACATCCAGTTTGGAAGCATCGAAACTCTCGTTCAAGAAAGATACCTGGGCGCCGATGCCGAGTTGTCCGCCAAAGAGTTTGGTACGAAAAGCATACTGAAGGCCTAACTTCTGATGGGTGAACAGACCGAGCTTATCGTTCTGGAACTGAGCACCGACACCGTGATAGGTCTTCAACGCATAGAAAGGCATGTCGGCCGAGAGATAAGCCGTCTGAGGATTGTGCTCGAAACCTGCGAAATCCAACGCGTAGGCCGCCACGACATTCAACTTGCTCTGCTTACCGACAGCAGCCGGATTGAAAGAAGTCTCCATGTCGAAATAATGACTGAAGGAAGGGTCATACTGAGCCTTGGAAATGCAGACGCATCCCCATAGCATAAACAATATGATGTATAACTTCTTTCTCACAACACAATAACGTTTCAAGCCTTTCTTTATTGTTTTCTTGGGGTGATCAGACTAAAAAAGCCGTCCCTTACGGAACGGCTTCATCAGTCAGGCACTATCGTAAATGCCCGTTAGTATTCGTCCTCATTCCACAAAAAGTCGTCTTTTGTTGGGTAATCAGGCCATAGATCTTCTATACTGTCGTAGACATCACCCTCGTCCTCAATCTCTTGAAGATTCTGAATCACTTCATCTGGAGCGCCAGAACGTACAGCATAGTCAATTAACTCATCCTTCGTGGCTGGCCATGGAGCATCCTCCAACTTGGAAGCCAAATCTAGTGTCCAATACATAGTCTTAAGTGTTAGTCAATTAAATTTGTGGCGCAAAAATAAGCAAATTATTCGAAAAGCCAAATTATTCGCTTATTTTTTTAGCCGCTTATCCTTATTATAATAGTTTTTTATACAAACAGAGTGGTTATTAACGACTCTTTAATCATCATCCCCATCAACTAATAGTTGACTTTGTAGATGTGAGGGTGTAACTTGGAATTGAAAAAGATGATAGCCTCATTGTACAGATCAAAACACGCAGTGGCACCTGCATCAATGGCCTGTCGCATCGTATCTCTACAAGAAAGGGAACGAGAACGAAGATCAAGAAGTATCAAAACGGAATCGTCAGACACATGCTGCAACGCTTCCTGCAAAGAGCCATTTGCTGATAGCAAAGCTATCTCTACCTTATTTGGTAACTCAGAAATACATTGGGTCCGGTGGCACCCAGCAGAAACATAAGCCTTATATCTTCGTAAGATGTCATCGCTACCAAAGTACCACTGACGCGGTCCAAAGTGATTGGATAACCTCAACAGCAACTGCCCCAACTTTCTTTCATCCTCGTCTCTTGACAACGTTTTCAAATCGTCGTAAGCATAATAGGGCCACCGCTCCGTGATCACTTCACGAAGAAAACGATAAGCAAAGGGTGACTGCACGCCAAAACCTCTCGTACGCGGCAGGCGCAAGAGTGTAGACAAGAACTTATGTAACGAAGATAATATTGTTAGCATAAGTAAGAAACGAAGTCTACACGAATATATTGTCTGTCTTTCGAGCCTAACCAAACGAACATAAAAGACTCGCCAATAGAATGAAAATGAAGAATTGAGGTAGACGAGGCCCTTCGGTATTGACTTTCTAACATCTAATAAACACAAAAAAAACCTAGAAGAAGTATTTAGAGCCCTACTGCTGTGTGTTATCTGAAAGAAAACTCGTATTTTTGCACCAGTTAACAAGTTGGGCGTTCTCCCCGTCCCATCGATCTGATGGTGACAGGAAGCCCTATATATAATAATGTGTAACGAGGTACCGACAACGACAGCAAGGATGGAAGCGCTCTTCAAGCGTTTCTACAAGCCGCTATATCTCTATGCGCTGACTTTTCTCTGCGACGAGGAGCAGGCCAAAGACATTACGGGCGGCGTCTTTCAGACCGTTTGGGAGATGCTGCGTGAGGGCAGTCTGGCCCCCGACGACCGGCAGGCTGTCGGATTTCTCTACACGACCGTACGCCACCGCTGCCTTGACAAGCTGCGACACGACAAGGCCATAGACCGCTACACACGCCTGCAAGTTGGCACGACGCCACTCGGCACTGAGGAAGAAGTTATGGAGTTTGAGCAACGCATACAGCAGGTCAAAGAAGCCATAGAACAGTTGCCCGAGCCTGAGAAGTCCATCCTCAAGTGCACCTATTTCAGAAAGATGACTTACCAGGAAACGGCAGAACTGCTCCACACTTCGGTGAACATGATTCACAAACGGATGAGCAAAGTGTTCAAGATGATGCGAAAAATGTTAAAAGAAGAATACACATAGGCACCAACAGCACGTACTCGGAGTAATATTACCAAAATTGCACCATCTATGACAACACGCAACAGCAATATTCCTTCCAAAGAAGCCCAAGGAACATCCCCGCAGGAAAGCACTATCCAAGATGCCCGTCTCACGTTTCTCGTTGAGCGCGCGCTCCTCGACGACACGCCGTCGCCCGATGTCGAGGTGGCATTTCAGACTTGTCGATGCCGGATAGAAGCGCAGGAAAAGTCGGTGAAAGCAGACGGAGAAGCACAGGAGACAACTCAAAAAACTAAAGAAGCAAGCGAGAACGCAACCGTCACTGCAAATCCTTCGCGATGGGCCGTGGTGGGTAAAGTGGCACTGGCCCTCGCTGCGTCCCTATTGCTATTTTTCACCCTCTTACCTAAGGGATGGTTACACAATGACAACCAGTCTTCACAAACCATCACTGCTAAGAAGATGACGACCATCGACGATGCCCACCAGCAAGGCGGCGTGTCGCTCATAGCTGGCGACAAAGTTCTCTCTAACGTCTCGGCCCGGGACCGAGGCATCACTGTTCTACCCGACAACATCATCAAGGTGGAACGCAGTGCACAGCGTGATGCAGAGACCTACACCCTGCATGTGGCCAAGGGCAAGACGGCACAGCTGATTCTGCCCGACGGCACTCATGTATGGCTCAGCGTGGACAGTGAGATTGCCTTCAACAGCCACTTCGGCGAAGGCGCCCCACGACGTGTGACTCTCCGCGGCGAGGCATTCTTCGACGTTCACCACGACACCGCATCACCCTTCACCGTTGATGCCGGCGACTGTCACACTACTGTCTACGGCACACGCTTCAACGTTCGCAACATTGAGGGTGACGCACCACAGGTGACACTCGTCAGCGGCAAGGTCGGCGTAAGCTATCACAGCAAGACCGTCATGCTCAGTCCGGGACATCAGGCCGTACTCGACAACGGAGACTTGATGACGCAGGAGGCCGACATGGACGTGGCGCTGAGCTGGAAGGAAGGACACTTCTATTTTGACGGGCAGTCGCTGCGGGATATCGTCAGCGAGATAGGACGATGGTATGGTATGCCCGTGAGCTATATGTCGGACGCTGACATCAACACACGTCTGCATTTCAATGCCGAGCGCAGCTGGCCGGTATCACGCGTCATCGATGAGCTTAACAAGATTAGCCATACAAAGGTAGAGATTCACGACAACAGACTGAGAATAGACTGACCTCCATTTTAACATTTCTTTAAGGCACAAAACTCCGAGGCTTGACGTATCGTTTACAAGTAAGAGAGCTGAATAAACATTTAATAAGTCACAATACTTTATTACCGATGAATCATGCAATGAGAAAAGCCGGGGACCGGCAGGGACGACAAAGATGCACACTGCTGTGCCTCATGCTGCTCTGCTGGTGCACCATAGCCCTGGCACAGGTGAGAAACCGTATCTCCGTATCGTTCAGCAACGAGAAAGCCACCACAGCTCTAAAGAAGGTGGAAAAGCTTTCGGGGCTGAAGATACAGTACAACTATGATGATGTCAACTTCCGCGTCACGCTCAAGGCTGACAACCAGGCCCCCGTGGCCGTCGTCAACCGGCTTATCAGCGGGCACGGCCTCCACGCCGACCGCAAGGACGACTACATCGTCATCATGCGCACTGCCAACATTCCTCACGACAAGAATATCGGTGACGGCAAGCACCTTGTGGGCATCGTCATGGACGAGAGCGGCGAGCCTATCATCGGTGCTGTCATCCGCGACCGCGCCAATGGTGTGGGCACGGTGACCGATGCCGACGGCAAGTTCTCCATCGACGCTAAGAGCAACCGCATTGTGCTCAACGTCAGCAGCATAGGCATGAAGGACAATCAGTGGCGGGGCAACCGCGACGACTACGCTGTGGTGGTGCTGGAAGACAACGCGCAGGAGCTCGACAATGTCGTCATCACAGGTTACCAGCAACTCGACCGCCGCAACCTCACCAGTTCGGTCACCAGTGTGAAAATGAGTGATATAGACCGCCCCGGAATGAGCAGCCTTGACAAGATGCTGCAAGGACGCATCCCCGACCTCGTCGTCAGCAATGCCAGTGGTGAAATCAATGCTGTGCCGAAGATACGCATCCGCGGTACCAGCACTCTCATCGGCGACCGCGAGCCTCTTTGGGTCGTCGACGGCATTATCGTCAGCAATCCCGTCAACCTCTCGGCCAGCGTACTCAACGATCCTGACTATGTCAACCGCATCGGTAACGCCATCTCAGGTATCAACCCTCAAGACATAGACCGTATCGACGTCCTCAAGGATGCCTCGGCAACAGCACTGTATGGTACTCGCGCTGCCAATGGCGTCATTGTCATCACCACAAAGAAGGGTCGTGAGGGCAAGCCCATCATCTCCTACAACTATACAGGTACCTACCGTCGTCGTCCACGATATTCCGACCGGAAGATAGATCTCATGGACTCCAAAGAGCGCACTGCCGTTTCCCGCGATATGGTCGGCATGCACTATAAGTATCCTTCCTCCATGGTCCTCGTGGGCTATGAGGATGCTATCGACAAATACTACAGCGGACAGTATTCTTGGCAGCAGTTCCAGGATGCCGTCAACGCCGATGAGACACGCAATACCGACTGGTTCAAACTTCTCTGCCGTGACGCCGTCTCCTCTGACCACAGCGTCAACATCTCCGGCGGATCCGACAAGTTCCGATACTACGCCTCCGTGGGCTACACCGACGACGAGGATGTCATCAAGGACAACTACAACAACAGGATCACCTCTGCCACCAACCTCGACTTCAACCTCAGTCAGAAGTTTGCGCTCTCGCTGCAGCTCAGCAGCTACCACAGCAGAAAACGCTATGACAAAGTCAATGCCATCGACTACGCCTATAACACCAGCCGTGTCATACCGGCCTACAACGACGACGGCACCTACTACTATTATAAAGGCACAGCAACACAGGGCGCCTACAACTACAACATCCTCAACGAGCTTGACAACAGCTACAACAAGCAGAAGGACAACGGCTTCAAGTCGACCTTCAATCTCAAATACACAGCCTGCGACTGGCTCTACTTCAATGCCATCGCCTCCTTCTCTACCGCCAACACCACACAAGAGGGATGGTATGGTGAGAAGAGCTACTATGCTGCCAATGAGCGGCAGAGTGAATATGGTGTCACTCCAGACCAGCCGTCGATGAGCAAGATGCCCTTTGGTGGTGAGCTGTCGGAGAACAACACCGACATGACGGCTTGGACCATGCGTCTGCAAGGCAACATGAATAAATATTTCGGTGCCAACCTCCAGCACAACATCAACCTCGCTGTCGGTGTCGAAGCCAGCAGCACGCATTACACTGGCAACAGCTACACCCAGCGCGGCTATTACAGCGATAGAGGAAAGAAGTTTGTCACGTCCATACCCAACACCTATACCTCGTATCTCACCTGGCTGAGCACCAACATGCCTACCATCGTCGACACACGCACCAACCTGCTGTCGGCTTACGGTACCCTGTCTTACAGCTACAAGACGCTCTTCACCCTCAACGCCAACACACGATACGACGGTAGTAACAAGTTCGGCGACAGATCCAACGAGAAGATTCTTCCCGTATGGTCTGTCTCCGGCCTCGCCAACGTTCTCGACATCACCAACTGGCATCCTAAATGGATTGACAACCTTACCTGGAAGATCTCCTACGGTGGTCAGGGCAACATGCTCGACGGTCAGACACCTGTACTCACCATCACCAAAGGTGCGCTCGATACTCACTACAACGAGATGACATCGACTGTGGCAAACTTTGCCAATCCGGACCTGAAATGGGAGAAGACCCACTCCTTCAACACCGGACTGGAGATGGCGTTCCTGCACAACCGCCTCATGATGGAGATAGAATACTACCACAAGATGACTGTCGATGCCTTTATGAACAAGACCATCAGCGATGTCAACGGTTTTACCTCCTATGTCGTGAACTCGGGAAAGATTCTCAACAAAGGCTACAGCTTCTCTATCACCGCTACTCCCGTGCAGACGAAGAACTGGAACTGGCTGCTCTCTGCCTCCCTCTCCAAAATCATCAACCGCATGGAGACAACACCTGGTGGCGACACGTATAAAATCAGCGACTACCTCGACGGCACAGCACTCGTCAACGGCCAAGCCATCGGCACCTTCTACTCCTATCGCTTCATAGGCCTCAATCCTCTCAACGGCGGTCCGCTCTTCGACGACTGGCAGGACAGGGCAAACGAGCTCGTGGGACTCGACAACTACGAAACGGCAATGCGTGTCCTCTCGCTCTCTGGCAGGAGAGACCCCGATATCACGGGAAGCTTCTCCTCATCACTGACCTATAAGAACTGGCGCCTCGGCATCTTCCTCGACTATGCTGCAGGCAACAAGATACGGCTCTTCAAACTCTACGGACAGAACGGCGGCAACAGCGACCCCGGACAAATCTATCCACAGTACAACCTCAACCGCGCCGTCCTCAACAGATGGAAGAAGCCCGGTGATGAGCAGTACACCAATATCCCCGCCATCATGTCTTCAGATGCACCCGGATACTACCAATACAGCCAGCATTGGTCCAATGGCAGCAACTACCAGGGTGTGGCCATCGCCAACGACGCCTGGACGATGTACGACTACAGTGATCTCCGCGTCGTCAGTGCCGACTACCTGCGCATCGCCAGCATCAGCCTCACCTATGAGCTTCCCGCCAACGCACTGAGGCAGCTCCACCTTGAGCGACTTGCCATGACTCTCACCGGCAACAACCTCTACACCTTCTGCAACAGCAAGCTCAAAGGACAGACACCCACACAGTCCGGCTTTGCCGAGGTGCAGCTCTCCGACACGCCCTATTTCACCCTCGGTGTCAATATTCAATTCTAATGCTTATCCATCATGATACACGCAATATATAAATATATGTGCGCCGCTGCCCTGCTCCTCTCCGTTACCGGCTGTGGCGACTTCCTCAAAGAGTACAGTCAGGATACCGACTATGTCGACAGCTGGGAGGACCTCAACGAGCTTCTCATCGGCAATTGCTACCTGCCACAATATCAGTCCAGCACCCTTGGACAAGCCAATGACGACAATCAGTTCTTCCTCCACTTCCTCGGTGACGAGCTCGATGAGAACCTCTCCACCAACGACGACAACTTAATGGAGTATGACGGCAAGGAACGTGTCTTCGGCTATTTCACCTGGCAGGCTCGTTCCGGACAGAACGACAGCTACACCGGCTATAATACCGAGAACGGAAACTGGACGCAGATGTACAAACTCATCAACGTGGCCAACAATATCATCTACAGTGTCACCAAACTCAAGCAGAACGATAACGCCGCTCAGCTGGGCAAGATAAAAGTCGACGGTGAAGCTCACTTCCTGCGTGCCTACTATTATTTCTTCCTTGCCAACCTCTACGGCAAGGCCTACGACCCTGCCACGGCATCCTCCGACCTCGCCGTGCCGATCAAGACCTCGGAGAACGTTGAGGACAAGTCGTTCCAGCGCAATACCGTACAGGAAGTCTATGACCTCATACTCTCCGACCTCGACATCGCCGACAAGGAGCTCACTGCCTATGGTGCCCAACCTAGCAAGTACCGTTCCGACTCCGTCGCCGTCCACTTCCTCAAAAGCCGCGTCTATCTCTATATGCAGAACTGGGAGATGGCGGCGCGCTATGCTCAGAAGGTCATCAACGAGCATCCTACCCTGCAGAACCTCAACGCGCTCAACCAGAAAGCCGGCATCCTCAACGCCGCCTCTCCTGAGCTCATCTTCTCCATGGGAGGAAACGCCATGCCCTGCTACACGATGAACTATATCAAGAGCTTCACCATCACCGACAAGATCTACGGGCTCTACAGTGACGATGACCTGCGCAAGTCAAAGTACATCTGGACCAACGGCGACTTCCACGGTTATGCCAAGACACCCATCATAGCCACGAATCTCACCCAGGAGCCCACAGACCCACAATATTATTTCTATGCCTACTACTCGCCCACCTCGTTCAACCATGTCGACATCTCTGACAAGTTCTGCTTCCGTTCTGCCGAAGCATACCTCATCAAGGCCGAAGCCGAGGCATATATGGGTCATGAGGATGCTGCCCGCCAGGCCCTCAACACCCTCCGGGCTCAGCGCTATGCGCCAGGCACCGACTATGCCGTCACGGCTACCGGTGACGACCTCATCAAGACGATACGCAACGAGCGGGAGCGGGAGCTCTGCCTCGAAGGACAGCGATGGTTCGACCTCCGCCGCTACCGCGTCTGCCAGGTGCTGCCGCAGAAAGAGACTATCACGCACCATTATTATTACTACGAGAGCCGCAGCTCCTCCAGGCGCACAGCCCTCCACACTTTCATCCTCCAGCCCGACGACTGGGGTTGGGTGCTGCCTATCCCGCAGGAAGTCCTCGACGCCAACAACGGCATGAAGAACAATGAGCGCGGCACGAGGACATACTCCTCAACAGCACTGTAACAATCACCTCTATTCACAACACACAGTAATCATGAGACATTACTTCATTTATATACTCGCCCTCACAGCCTGCCTGACTATCGCAGGCTGCTCGGACGACGACGAGCTCACACCGTCCTACGCTGACCAAAACCGATTCTTAGCCACCGACAGCGCTACCAACCCTGTGTCGGCCATGCGCAACGAGTTTTATCGGGAGACGGGCTCCTACCTCCTCTTCAACGATACCCTCCGCCATGAGGCCATAGGCACCGACGCCGAGGGCAACACCCTCTATGCCAACGAGCTCCTCGACGTGTCCTATGTCATGGCGTCCAACGCACAGCGGACGGCATTCAAATACCAATATCTCACACAGATAAGTGATATGAAGGACGGCATCAGCTTCCTTGAGGACTATATCCTGCCACATCTCGGTCCCAAGCTGCGGCCTTTCTCCTGGCTCCTCGTCAGCCATATCACACGCTATACCGTAACGGATGGTGTCTACACCCATGATGCCGAGCCACAGTGTGCTGTAGGCAACAGGACTACGGCACTGGCCCTCGACGTCCTCGATGGTGCCGACAAAGAAAAAAAGAAAAGTACAGCGGAAAGTATCCTCGTAGACCTGCTTAGCAACAAAGTGGCGCAACAGCCAGCTAAGGCCCTCAACGCCTTCACACAGTATTCGGCTGCGTATTATGGTCACAACGTGGCAGACCCACACTATGACGACGAAGGTAACATGAAGGATATGAACAACGCCGGATTCATCGACGGCGCCTACTCCTGGGGATACCTCTTCTGGGGACAATATCCTGCCCAGAACGACGACATTGCGTCCTACGTCAACCTTGCACTCACACAGACGGAGCAGGAGGTGAGCACACAGTATGCCGACTACCCCACTATCATCACCAAGTACCAAGCCATGAGACAACTGCTCACGGACCTCGGCTATGTATACTAAGAAAACACCAACAAAAAGACAGAAGACAATGAACAGAAAACATATTCTTTCGCTCCTTGCCGCAACCCTGCTGACAGCTACGGTGTCCCTGCTGACGGCCTG
>ERZ773245.1157-NODE-1157-length-20816-cov-3.593709_pt1 | contig 20816 bp, 12 predicted proteins | sample MGYA00580988_ERZ773245 | MGnify/ENA primary metagenome ERZ773245 (study PRJEB29015, sample SAMEA2737792) | human gut metagenome | biome: human gut; feature: human-associated habitat; material: faeces | place: China | collected 2012 ... | reverse complement strand
TATAACTCAATATATAAAATTAATAATTATGCAAATATAATAACCAGATAGAACCTAATAAAAGAATTGTGGAAGACACAAGATACACATTTTTATTAAAACAAAAGCTATCTTTCTGAATAAAAATTCTTCCTTCAACAACTTTCCTTTTTTATCGTTTCTGTCATTGTCTGTCGTGAAAGCATAGTAAGCTCCTGATAATACAGACATTATATATGATATATTTTAAGATTTCAAAAAGGCGCAACCTTCGCCTAATCACAAAAAAAACAGAAAAAACTTTGCCGGTACTCTTTTTTTTCTTATATTTGCCCTATCTAAGACCAAACCTATAATATAATCATGAGCTTTCTGTACACCCAAATACATCATACACTCCTGAGACTCGCCACAGGCATAACGATTGTCATCATCTTGCCCCTTTTGTTCTCATGCAAGCATTCTGCCCCAAGTCAAACGGATCAGCATGAGCGCATAAACCTGGACAGTCTGGCCGCTACCTACACAAGCGTGGACCGTCTAAGGCTGTTGCAAAAGAAAATGGAAAGAGAAGGAAACACGACAGGCAGCATGATCGTGCAAAGACACATCGGCAATCTTTTACGCCTCGACAACCATTTCTCCCAAGCTCTGCAGATCCACTCCGACTGCCAAAGCCGCGCTCAGGCGGCCAACGACAAACTGGAATGGATACAAGCCACTAACGAGATCGGTACCGACTATCGCCGGGTTTGCATTTTCTGCATGGCCCTGCAATACCACTATAGAGCCTTGACGACCAGCAACAGTTACGCTGACACCAGCTACATCGCCAGAAAATGTAAAGCTGCTGCGCTCAATGGTCTGGGCAATGCCTACCTGGCATTACACAATTACAGCCAAGCCGACAGCTTGTTGAAAATGGCTTTGGCAGAAGAAAAAGCAAGGAATTCGATCAGCGGCATAGCCACCAACTACGCCAATTTGGGCAGTGTCTATGCACGCTGTGGGAAGCAAGACTCTGCCTGGATCTTTTACAAAAAGGCAATGTACTACAACCAAAAGGCTCACAACGTGATGGGGATATCACTCTGCCACACCTACTTCGGATCACTCTGTGAGCAAGAGGGAAAAGACCAGCAAGCCCTCCAAGAGTACCAAACCGCCTATCAGATGATGGAAAAGTCGAAAGACGCATGGTATATCCTGCCTTCGCTCATAGCTCTTGCAAAATACTATGTGCATACCTCACAATGGACTGATGCCAGCCACTACCTGGCCTCGGCACGCGACTTAGGAGAGAAAAACCACCTTACCGAATATCTGGTCGACATCTATAGCCTATACTATCATTATTACAAACAGCAAGGTGACTACCGCAATGCCCTGCTGTTTCACGAAAAAGCAAAGGCAGAAAAAGACAGTCTCATCGACGAAGGCCGCATTGATCATATACAGAGTGTCAGCCTGAACATCGTGGAAAAGGCAAATGACACGCTCCGGCAGGAGCGCTCTTCCCGCCAGCGCGCCTATACTATATTTGTGATCATTCTCGAAGTTCTGATTGCTGCCTTCATCATGCTTCTCTACTCCCAAAAGCTATGCAAGCAGACTATGAAAGGCATGCAGCGTGTGGCGAACTTGCGCGAGGACTTCTTCACCAACATAGCCTACGAGTTCCGTACTCCGCTCACCGTCATCTTAGGACTGACCCGTTCCATGCAAAACGATTCCCATACCCTGGACAGCACTAAGGAGAAGGCCAAGACCATAGAGCGCCAAAGCAATGCCATACTCACAATCATCAATCAGGTAATATCCTCCAAGATGCTCCCGTCTGTCGTCAAAGACGATGAATGGCGGCACGGAAACATCAGCCTTTTCATGGAAATGATCGCACAGTCTTATCAGGACATAGCAGAGCACAAAGGCATCAACTATCATTTTATCAAGGAAGAAGAGATAGAAATGGACTTCGTGCCCGGATACGCGGCAAAAATCATGAACACCCTGCTGGCCTATGCTTTCAAATACACTTCCAAGAACGGAACTGTCACCGCTACTGTCAGTCGTGAGAAAGACACCCTGCATCTCACCGTGAGCGATACGGGCATTGGCATGCCTCCAGAAGTGGCAAACAAGGTCTTCACTCCTTACTTCCTGGAAGAAGGCAATATAAAAGACATAGACACCTGCATCGGCCTCTCAACGGTCAAGCAGATTGTTGATCTCGCAAAAGGCAACATCACTCTGCAAAGCGACTTAGGAAAAGGCACCACCATACACGTCACCCTCCCCATCCACAGCGATTATGCGCTCTCTCCCGATACGCAACAAGCTACAGCGCAGGTGGAGGAGAAAACGGAAGAAGAGCTTCCTTCCAACACCCACAGCCAGGAAAAACTACCACATCTGCTGGTTATCGAAGACAACAGCGACATAGCCAACTTCATCAGCTCCATATTCACCGGCCAATGCGACCTGAGCTTTTCCACAGACGGCAATGAAGGTCTTCAAACGGCCATGGACTGCATTCCCGACCTGATCATCATAGACCGTTTCGTCAATAGAGTCGACGGACTGGAACTGTGCCGGCAGATACGCTCCAACCCCGTTATCAATCACATTCCCATCATCATGATCACGGCAAAGGTGACCGGGCAAGACCAACTGGAATGCGCCAAAACAGGTATCGCCGTCTATCTGTCCAAGCCCTTCACTGCCGAAATGCTGCGCACACATGTCGGCAACCTGCTCAAAGGACGGGATCTGATGCTGAAGAAGTTCGCGGAAATATACGAAGAGCGGAAAGTCAGTCCCGTGGAAAGCGCGTCACCACAGACAGCAGCCAATCTGCAATTCCTGCACAAAGTCACGGACACCATCTACCTGCTCATTGGCCGTCGAAAAAAGGTGACCGTGGCTGCCCTTGCCTCAAAGGTGTGCATGAGCACCAGCCTGTTCTATCGCAAGATGGTCGCCATGACGGGTATGACACCTACAGCATATATACAGCGGGCAAGAATCAAGAAAGCCATGAACCTCATCGACAGCCGGCAAGGCATCAGCCTGGCCGATGTCGCCGACCAATGCGGCTTCGACGCTTACCCCAATTTCGTCAGGTCTTTCAAAAATGTGTGTGGCATCACCCCCACCGACTATCGGCGAGGAATAGATACCAAAAAGTAATGTTGCTTCCATTTGTTTGCGTTAACATCGTCGAAATATTTGTTAAACAGATACATAAAGTCAGCGGATTGTGTTAAAGAGACAATAAAAGACAAGCGCCAAGTAATAATTTTACCGCATTTTTATTATCTTTGTAACGTCTTCATTCGTTTTGATGTATTGTTGTATGATACACTCATCTCACTGCAAGGAATCCGCTTCCTCTTGAAGGCTTAAACCTATGATATAAGATAATAACTTTATGACATTAAGATCGGCAATAAAATCATTCGTAATATCCGCATTATTCGCCTTAGCGGCGGAGCCCGTCCTGGGACAGGACCTGCTGGCACGACAAGCCCCTATCGACCGCCGCGCCAAGAAGTTGGACTCTATTGAGGTCAGCCATTTCGCAGAGAAAGAAAACCTGCAGTCGCCCGCTGCCAAGCTCTACGGCGACGAGTGGGACAACCGCTACGCACACCGCGCCATTGCGCTCCCCGACTCTTTCGTCATCAACCTTCGTCATTTCTGCATGCCCACGCCGAGCCGCGTCGTCACCAGTAACTTCGGTAGTCGCTGGGGCCGTATGCACAAAGGCCTGGACATCAAAGTATATATTGGCGACACCATCCGTGCCGCCTTCTCCGGCAAGGTGCGCATCGTGCGCTACGAAGCCAACGGCTACGGCAACTATGTCGTCATCCGTCATCCCAATGGCCTTGAGACCATCTACGGCCACCTCTCCAAGCAACTCGTCAGCGAGAACGAGCAGGTGCGCGCCGGCGAGCCCATCGGTCTGGGCGGCAACACCGGACGAAGCACAGGCTCTCATCTCCATTTCGAGACGCGTCTGTGCGGCGTAGCCCTCAACCCGGCACTGATGTTCGACTTCCGCAATCAGGATGTCACGGGCGACTACTATGTCTTCAACCGCCGTCGCTACGATTCGGAGTCTGATCTCGCCACACGTGCCCGCGGCAAGGTGGGCAATGGCGGATACAGCAGCGAGCAAGTCCGTGGCGGATATGCCGGCAGCGACAGCGGCGAGCGTATCTACTACAAGGTGGTCAAGGGCGACTCCCTGGAGTCCATTGCTGAGAAAAACAATATTTCTGTCGATCAGCTCTGCCGTCTCAACGGCTTCCGCAAGACGCAGCGCGTGCGTCCCGGCATGATCGTCAGATGCGCATAAGCATTTAATCAGATACTCCATAACAAACGGGCTCAAGCGTTTCCATCTCTTTTGGAAACGCTTGGGCCCGTTTTTTATGCTCACACAGAGAAATAGAGAATCGGAGATGCACACCTTATTATATATAGAGCTCACGGAGATGGCTTTGCCTTACTGAGTCCATAGAACGAGCACTACCTTCAAAAGGCTTCTAACAAGTCCTCTTATATTCTTCTATAGTTAGCTCTTCTCATGTGCATAGTTGGCGTAATTACCCAAAATCTGTTCAATGTGTATCACCTCAGGGCAAGAGTCCCATGTAACTCATAAAAACTTTAGCACGAAAAGAGGTCTCAACTTAAGAGTGGCTTAATATTCTTTATATTCGGCAATATTCTTTATTCCATCTTTGATGGAGCGTTAAACCTTCAAAGCCATACATGCGAAAGCTCACGCAAAGGTAATTGTTGGATAAACTGACAAAAAACGGGCCGCGAGAAGGCGTCCGTTGAAAATAAAAGTAGAGTAGGCCGAAATTTCGCGAATTTTGGTCCGTTTTATAATATACTGATAATCAGTATGTTGTAAAATATACGTTTTTGAGGTCTTGTCAACGTACCTTTCTGATGGAAAATTCTCTAGAGAATTATCGGTCAGAAAGGCGAGATGACCACATCATCTCACCTTTTTGATCGCTAAAAAGCGCCGAGATGACCAAGTAAAATCACTGAGATGGCACCTTCATCAGGCAAAAATCAACGAAACAGATGCCTTTCGGCTGCTTCATAAACAAAAAAGCCTGTTCGCCACTCTCTATATTGAGAGTTGCAGCGAACAGACTTTTGTCAAGAAAAAAAAGCGGAAGGATGAACCACCGGGGCTGTTACCTCTTGGCTATCAGTGCTACGGCGTAGGCGCTGATGCCTTCCTCACGTCCGGTGAAGCCGAGCTTCTCAGTCGTGGTGGCCTTGATGCTGATCTGGTCCTCATCACAGCCGATGACGTGGGCCAGACAAGTCTTCATAGCCGGTATGTGCGGGTTGAGTTTTGGATGCTCGGCACATACCGTGGCGTCGATGTTGCCAAGGACATAGCCCTTGTCAGCCAACAACTCCATCGTCTTTTTCAGAATGATCTTACTGTCCATGTTCAGCGTCGTGTCGCTGGTGTCGGGGAAGTGATAGCCGATGTCGCGCAGGTTGGCAGCACCGAGCAGCGCGTCGCAGATGGCGTGGATGAGCACGTCGGCGTCGCTGTGTCCCAGTAGTCCTTTGCTATGTTCAATCTTGATGCCGCCGAGCCAGAGGTCGCGGCTTTCGACGAGTTGGTGGACATCGTAGCCCATGCCCACACGAGGTATATTGTAGCTTTGCATTTCGTTGAGATGTTATTGTGATATAGAATAGGAGTTAGCGCCGGTGCAGCAGATCCTTGATGCCGTCCATGTCGAAGCTCAGCGACAGGCGGAGCGTCTGGTCGAGCGGGTTGGTCTTGGCCGTGGCGATGACATATCCGGCGTCGAGCGAGAAGACGCTCATCTTGAAGCCCGCACCGACGGTGAAGTACTTCATGTTGCCCTGACTCGGATCCTGATGATGATAACCAGCGCGAAGCGAGAACTTATCGTTGTAGGTATACTCGGCACCTACGCTCCACTGAATCTCTTTCATCTCGCCTTTGAAGCCTTCTGGCGAGTCGCTGAAACTTTTGAAGATACCGCTGATGCTCGACGTGTTGTTGTAGTGCTCATGCACCCACTGGTCATAGCCCTGACTGTCGCTGAGTCCCGTCTCCTTGGTGTACTGCTCCATGGTCGGCGGTGTCGGCACCAGGAACTTATTAGCGTCCAGCGCAATGGAGAACTTGTTGTATTCGTCGATAGGCACCATCAGCGACGTACCCAGTCTGAGGTTGGTGGGCAGGAACTCGGCAGCATCCGAACCGCTGAACGTAATCTTACTACCTATATTCGAGATGTTGAGACCGAAGGCCAGCTGACACTCGCGTGATCCGATGGTAGGATAGGTCTGATAGTAAGCCGAGAGATCTGCGGCGAAGGCCGATGCCGGTGAGTTGTCCTCGCTGGTGTAGTCATAGCGCAGGTCGGAGTAGATCCAGCGCAGTGTGGCGGCGATGGAGAACTTCTCACTGAGCATGAGCGAGTAAGAAGCGTCGATGGCCATCTCGTAAGGGTTGACGGTCATGGCGTTGTCTGCATCGCTGGTCTGCACCTCACCGAGAGAGAAATAGCGCAGAGAACCCGACACGGCACTGTGCTCACCGATGCGGTAGTATCCGGCGAGATAAGCCTGGTCGATGTCGTTGACGAGTTGGCGGAGCCAAGGCGTGTAGTTCAGCGCCACACCGGCACGACTGATGGTAAAGGGATATTTTGCCGGATTCCAGTGTTGCGAGTTGACATCGGGGTCTGTTGCCGCTCCTGCATCACCCAAAGAGGCTCCTCGTGCATCGGGAGAGATGGTCTGTGAGATGATGGCATATTGCACAGGGTTGAACTCGTCGAGCTTTTCCTGCGCAAAGGTCCATAGAGGTAGGGCCGCAAAGAGGGATGCCAGCGTGATACGTGCTGTTCTTGTCATTCTGAGGATGTGCTATATATATAATAAGGTGTAGACTCCCGGAGTAGGGGAGAGAGCTACACCTTCATAAACGTAGAGGGTATGTCGATTATTGCCTGACGACGATGAGTTTCTGTGTCTTTGAGGCGTAGCTGCTGCCGTCGGCGCACATGCGCACGCGGTAGAGATATACGCCGGTCTGCAGGCGGCAGCCCTGACCGTCGCACAGATCCCAGTCCTTGGTATACGTGCCGAGGTTGGTGACGCCGGTGTCGGTATGTTTCCACAGCGTGCGGCCGCTCATGTCGAAAACCTCGATGCACACGTCGACCTTACTGCCTGCCATGTCGTGATTGACGATGAATGTTGTGGTGTTGTAAGCTGGATTCTTCGACACGCCAACCGAACTGATCGTCGGTTGCAGGCTCTTTGCCACCACAAAGTCGAGCGTAGCTGTCGACGAGTTGTTGAGGATGTCCCAGGCACGGAAGGTCAGCGTGTGCTTGCCCGGTTCGAGCGATGGGATGCTGTATGCCGTTCTGCCGCTGGTATAGGAGCCGAAGTCATAGGTAAACTCGTCGTTGAGCGAATAGACTTTGTTGGCATCGCCGTCGATGATGAGCTGCAGGTCGTGACCCACGCCGTTGCCCGTGGCGTTGATGCCGCTGGTGTCGCTGATCTCAGCCACGAAATAAGGCGTACAGTTCACCGTGCCTCCGTTTTGGAATTCCGGTGTGTTGAGATAGCAGAACATTCTCGGGCCTATTGTGTCGGCGGAGGCCGTCGTGGATCCGCCCACGGTGAAGTGGTCGCTCACGCCGTTGGCGATGCTGGTGTGCTTGCTGTCGACGGCGTAGACATTCACCAGTCCGCTTTCGTCGCTGTAGTTGATGTCCATCGGCACCGAGAAGGTGAAGGCGAAGCGTCCTTTGCGGATGCTGTCTGAACCTGTGTAGAGAATCTTGTTGCGGCTATAGAAGACGAAGGCAGAGTCAGCCTCTGCGCTGTAGTTCTCCTTGCAGACGATCTTCTCCTTCGAGTCTCTGACCACTGCTGTGGCTACACCGCTGAAGTTCTCTGCGTCGGCCTTGTTGACGTGTCCGGCGATGCGTGCGATGCTTCCGGCCTTGAACTTCGGCCGTGTCGTCGAGGTGGTGGGGATGCCGTTGATCGAGTCGATGACGGCACACGGCTCGGGCAGGTTGAGTCTCAGAGCGGGATCGCCGAGCAGCGAGTATTGCAGTTTGTTGACGGTGCGGTCCTGTCCGGTGGTGATCATTTGGTTCTTGGCCTGTCGCTGTGCCTCGCCGAGGGTCAGCGCTTTTCCGTCTTTGCGGCTGAGCACGGCAGTGAGGAAGGCGCGGTTGATGAGCTTGTTGTAAGAGGCGAGCACCGTACGCGTGGTACCGAAGAAAGCCACAGCCCCGCCGTTGGGATTCACGACGGCCGCCGTGCCGATGTTGTCCTCAATGTCGTCAAAGGCCATGATGTCGCACGAGGCCGTGATCCACAATGGCAGGTTGGTATTGGAGAAAGTCTGGAAGTCAGCGAGCTTGAGCACACCCTCGTGTGAGATGAGCGTGGCGCTGCCGTGCCCTGCATAGTCCATGATGAGCGCGCCGTTTTGCTGTTGCCGCTTGATGATGGCGGAAGCCTCGGGATAGGAGTGTCCTGTGGCCGAGGCCTGCTCGGTATAGGCGTCCCACATCACCTTTTTCAGTACATATTCAGGGTGCAGTGCCTCGATATAGTTGGCATTGTCGTTCTCGTCGTTCATGTGCAGGTTGTTGTTACCGTCGTCGCCCATGAACATCAGTTCGTTTTGCCAGGCTCCCGCGTTGCTGTTCTCGGCATAGGCGATGGTCTTGTCGACCATGACCTTAGCCTCGTTGACACTTGTCACGGGGAATCGCCCCACGGCGATGTCGTCCATGTCCTTGGTCATGGGATTGCCGCCCTCACCGTCGTCGAGTCGTGTGAAGAAGCCGTCGTCGACATAGCAGAGCACGGCGTTGAACGAGTTCTCGCTCTCGTGGCAGAGCAGATAGTCATCGGCATTGAGGGTGCGGCAGTCGCTGGTGAGCATGCGGTTGTCCCATACACCACGTCCGAAGAGCAGCAGATAGCGGGGCAGGTCGGCGTCGGTGGCCGCGCGGTCGTAGAGCATCTTCAGGTAGCGGCGGTAGGCGTTGCCATCGGGTGTGCCGCTGCTGAACTCATTGTAGAGCTCATCAGCCTTGACGACGCGCACGCGCAGACTGTCGTGCTGCTCGTGGAAACTTGCGAGCCGCTGTGCCTGCTCCAGGTATTTACCCGAGGTGGGGATGATGATCACCATGTCTGCGGCAGTGTCGGCATGATGGTCTTGGTTGGTGATGGTGCCTACCAGAGAGGGTGTCGGGAAGGTGGAGGTGAGGTCAGGCTTAGGCGCGGGATTGCTCCAAGCCATTGACACATAGTCCAGACGAAGTGGTCCGCCATCGTTACACATGATCTTCACGGTGTCGTTGGCGTGCAGCGTGTTGATGGCATAGGTAGCGTAGCTCTCCCCACCTTTGTTATAGTCGTTGTATTCACCACTGTTGAGCTTGATGCTCATCGTGCCGAGCACCGAGTCGTTGAGCATGATCTGTGCCGTGCTGGTCTGTCCGGCGGTGACGGCCACGGAGAGTTTTCCGGTCTTTGACTTTGACGCGTTGGAGAGCACGAGCCGCTTGGTGTTGCCTTGGCTGATGGTCTCGCTGTCGAAGAGGTTGCGTCCGCCGTGGTACCACGAGTATCCGTCGACCTCATAGAGGCTGTGATAGTCGTCGGCGGTGGGGTAGTACTTATTCAGAAATGTCGTGGAGTCTACTGTGACCACAGTGTCGTTGCTCTCTGTGAGGAAGTAATAGCCGTAGTCGGAATAGAAGTTGCGCGTGCGCCGTGCTGCCGTGTTGCTGCTCCAGCTCACGGGTCCTTTGGCATAGAAGAGATGTTTGCCGCCGACGATGCACTGCTCCACTTCGGGCAGGTCGTCGAGGGCCTTGAGTGTGTTGCCGTCGAGAACCTCGTCTTGCAGGTTACCGCCGTAGCCGTAGATCTTCACCTTATTAATGTCAGAGAATCCTGCCTGACGAACGAGACTACTGCTGAGCTGATAGATGCCCGAGGATGGGACACGTATCTTCACCCATCGGCCGGAGGACAGGACGGAATGTGGGGCATAGAGTTGAGTGTTGGGAGTTGGGAGTTGAAAGTTAAATGAGGCCATCCGTCGTGCCGAAGCTGTTGCGGCCTTCGCGTCTACACGCAGCATGAAGCTGGCAAGGATCTGGTATCTGCCATTGCGGTAGACGAGCGGGCAGAATGACAGCTGCAGGTTAGGCTGGCGGCGGCTCATCACCACCTGCTGTTCGATGGCGGGCAGCTTCGGCAGCGTCTCACTGCTCAGCCGGTGATAGGCTTCTATGTCGCTCTCTGCCATATCCACGAACTCGGGGTATAGAATAGACGGCGTGTACACCGAGTCGGCATAGTTCGTCGGCAGTGCGACGGTATAGGTAAACCGTGGCAGTGTGCTGTCGATGCGCACCTGCTCGTTGGTGAGGTTGAAGAAACGCTGGGCGGAGAGAGGAAGAGTGAGGAAAAGAAGGAGGAGGAAGAGGAAGAGAAGAGACCGAGCCCTCTCCCTAGCCCTCCCCCTGGGGGGAGGGAAAGAGCGGCCGGGTAAAGGGTGATATATGGGGTCTTTCATTTTTCCTTGTCGTTTAGTCATAGAGAACATAGAGGTTATAGAGATCATAGAGTCTATAGAGATTATAGAAATCATAGAGGACATAGAACTCATGGTGGAATAGAACTCATCGGTATCTTAGGCTCGGGCTCATTCCCTCCCCCTTGGGGGAGGGGTAGGGAGAGGGCTTCTTTTATTTACAGTTAAACTCCATCACCTTTCTCTCTTCGAGATACCCTTCCAGGTGGTCGTCGATATGTACGGGTCCCACACCGGCGGGCGTACCTGTGAAGAGGATGTCGCCCGTCTTGAGGGTGAAATACTGGCTGATATATGCGATGATCTCGTCGATCTTGTAGAGCATGTCAGCGGTGCACCCTTCCTGCACGGTCTGTCCGTTGATGTCGAGATGGAAGCGCAGGGCATTGAGATCGCGGAATTTTTCCTTCGGCACCCATTCGCCGAGACAGGCGGCACCGTCGAAGCCCTTGGCCAGATCCCAAGGCTGTCCCGCTGCCGACAGCTTATGCTGCAACTCGCGTGCCGTGAAGTCGCTGCCCACCGTCAGCGCGTCGTAGTAGCGGGGTGCGAAGCGCACGGGCACCGTCTTGCCGAGCTTACAGATGCGCACCACCACCTCGGTCTCGTATTCGATGCGTCCCAGGTGGTCGGGGATGAAAAACGGCTTATGATCCTTCAGTAGACTGGAGTCGGCCTTGAGGAAGATGACCGGCTCATCCGGTTTCTTTAATGTGCCGTGCAACTCTTTATTGTGCGCGGCGTAGTTCATTCCAATGCAGAATATCTTCATACTATGCTGTTTATCTCACGATGATCTTTTTTTGATGATGGATATACACGCCGCTGTCCTTGAGCTGGCTGACACTACGGCCGCTGAGATCGTAGTAGCTATCCTCGGTCGTCTTCGACGTGTTGACGCTCAGTTGACTGATGCCCGCGGAGGTTGTGGCGTACTTGCCCAGTGCGGTGAAGGCAGAGGTGGCGCGCCCGGTACGGCTGTCGAAGAGCGTGGCGTTGTACCATCCGCTGAGACTCGTGTCCTTGGCGTTGTACTCCGGCCACCACCAGAAGAGGCCGTTGACCTTATTATGCTTGTTGAGCATGGCGATGAGGTCGCTGACTGGCTGTCCGTCGTGGGTATAGTATGTGACTCCGGCCTGCTCATAGCGGGGGAGCATGGAGATGTCGCCGCCGGCGAGCTTCTGTGCACGGGCGGTGCACAGCGACAGGGCGAGGACGGGGATGAGAAGATATGCACGAATATTCATTTTATGCATGTGATGATTATGTTGCAAATTTAATATAAAAAGAGGAGAACACAAAATCGTGCCCCGTCATTTTCTGCCGTTTCGGTTTGCTTACGTCCGACTTTCTTGTAAGTGGGGTAGCCCTATGACGAATACAGGTGGTCTGTTGCTATCTTTTCTTCGTGCTACTGCATTCCAACTTGGTAATCGTTTGCATAAGCTTTTATGCGTTTTTTCTTTTGATATGCGTTGATAATTACGCTTTTCCTTTAATTTTGCAATCGGATAACCATTACTACATTTAGATCTAACGATCACACAATAATCATTAAAAACCAAACATGAAACAATTTAAACGACGGGTCTCCACACTGGTGCTCTCTGCTCTGCTCTTCAGTCAGGGCATGATGGCAGACAGCTTTGTTGGCGGCCGCACAGATTTCCGTGACGAGAGTATCTACTTCGTCCTTACCACCCGCTTCTACGACGGTGATTCCGGCAACAATGTGCTGTGCTGGGACAATCAGGAAAGCCAGAAGTCTACCAAAGACCCTTGCTGGCGAGGTGACTTCCAAGGCCTCATCGACAAACTCGACTATATCAAGGCTCTCGGCTTCACCGCTATCTGGATCAACCCCGTCGTGCAGAATGCTTCGGGATATGACTATCACGGCTATCATGCTTCCGACTTCTCGAAAGTAGACTGCCGCTATCAGAGCAGTGATGGCAGTAGCGGTGATGTGATGTTTAAGAAGCTCATCGATGCGGCACACAAGAAAGGTATCAAGATCATCCTTGACATCGTGCTCAACCACACCGGTAACTTCGGTGAGGCTAAGCTCTGCCCGGAGTTCACACGCAGCGAGAAGCTCGCCACACAAGGATCTATCTCCTGCATGAAACCCAATGCGAGTGTTCTCGGGTCTGACTATGACGACCTGAAATCCGGCGACCAGTATCAGCGTCGTCTGGCCTTGATGAAGAATACCGACGGCGAGAACCACGACACACATAACTACTGGCATCATGTCGCTAATGCATGGAACTGGGACGAGCCGAGCCGCTGGTGGGGACAGATAGCCGGCGACTGCGTGGACCTGAACACTGAGAACCCCGCTGTCGACGAGTATCTTGTGAAGTGCTACGGCGACTTCATCAAGCTCGGCGTGGACGGCTTCCGCATCGACACCTCCGGACATATCGCACGCTTATCGTTCAACAAAGCCTTCATCCCGCAGTTCACGGAACTCGGCAAGGAGTACGCCTCAGCCCGTAGTCTCTACGACGGCAAGGAGGCAGGATCACCGTTCTATATGTTCGGTGAGGTCTGTGCCCGTTTCGGTGGCGTCACTTATCGCGACCAGCCCAACCTCTCTCCTTATTATTATACGTGGGCTTCGAGTGCTTCCGACCTCAATAGTTGGAACAGCGACGCTTCGTGGTGGGACAACCAGGTCGTGCCCGAAGGAGCCGCCCCGCTTGGCAACATGACGCTGTGCCTCAACGAGCCTAACGTGAAGAAGACCTCCAACAACGCGTGGATGCTGAACGGTGCTTACCACACGCCCGACTACAGTCAGTCCAGCGGCTTCAACGTCATCGACTTCCCCGTGCACTACAACTTCAACAACGTGGGTTCGGTGATGAATATGGTCAAAGAGGACAACCTCTACAACGACGCCACTTGGAACGTGGTCTATGTCGACTCTCACGACTACAGCCCGCAGCCCAACGACGGCATCCGCTTCAGTGGTGGTACGAATCAGTGGGCCGACAACCTCACATGGATGTTCCTCTTCCGCGGCATCCCCTGCCTGTACTATGGCTCAGAGGTGGAGTTCCAGGCCGGCAAGAAGATCGATAACGGACCCAACGGTCCGCTCTCTGACACCGGTCGCGCTTACTTCGGACAGAACCTCGAAGGTACGGTCACCGCTTCCGACTTCGGCGTGTTCACCGCTACGGGTCAGGTCGCCAAGACCCTCAACCACCCGTTGGCCAAGCACCTGGAGCGCCTCAACCGCATCCGTCAGGCTGTGCCTGCACTGCGCAAAGGACAGTACACCACCGATGGTTGCTCCTCGACGAGCGGCTGGTCGTGGAAGAAAGCCTACAATGCCAATGGCGTGAACTCCTATGCATGCGTCTGTATGGACGGCGGCGCTACGTTCACCGGCATTCCCAACGGTACCTATAAAGACTGCGTCACGGGCGACGTGAAGACCGTCTCCAACGGTACGCTCACCGTGTCCTGTCCCTCTAACCAGGGCAACGCCCGTGTCTATGTCCTCAACGGACCGGGTAAGATCGGCGAGGACGGCCCGTTCCTCTACACCGTTTCTGCTGCCAGCGCCGACAACAGCGGACTGGCTGCTGACCCGGGTACGACATGGAACGATGTCGTAGAGACCACAGAGCCCACTGCCACGGTGACACCGAACGGCGGCTCCTTCACCTCTGACACACAGACGGTGACCATCACGCTCAACAACGCCACAAGCGGCTGGTATCAGATCGGCGATGGTGAGAAGGTAGCCATCAACGGTTCTTCTGCTACGTTTACTATCGGCGGCGACATGAGCTACGGCGAGTCGAAGACCGTCACCTGGAGCGCTACCGGTAACAGCGACGGCACCACAGAGACCAACAGCGACAAGGTGATGTTCACCAAGCTGGATCCCAACGCTGCCATCACCGTATGGGTGGAATCGGCCACAGCACCTTATATATATGTATGGTATAAAGATGCCAACGGCACTACACAGGAGCCCAACGGCGCATGGGCCAACACCAAGGCCATGACCGCTACAACCTATTCAGGCTGGTACTCCTATACGGCACCTGCCGGTGTGTCTTCCTTCAACTTCATCCTTCAGCAGAGTGCGGGCGGCAATAAGCTCACCGGTGATGTGAAGGATGTCACCGCCGACACTTACTATGCTGTCAGTGGTTCGTCGGCAGCCGTGACCAGCGAGCGTCCCGCTACCACCAGCACAACACCTACCGCCTACACGCCGACCATCAACGACGACAGCGAGATATCGGTGTTCTTCGAGACCAGCGGCAGCGAGATGCCTTACGTTTGGGTGTGGGATGCGAACAATGGCAATCGCAGCTACAATACCAACACGACATGGCCGGGCGATGCCATGAAGCTCGACGGCACTCTCGACACGGGAGCCAAAGTGTACAAATGGACTTACACGGGCTCGCTGACTACACTGCCCACCGGTATCATCTTCACCCACGACGGCGGTACGAAGTACAGCAGCGCCGATGGTATTTTTACTAATCATGGCTATTATACCACTTCCAGTTCGCTCTCTGCTACAAAGACCATCATGGCAAACACCGACAGCGAGGATGTCTATATCTACTTCCTGAACAAGAACAACTATGATAAGGTGTACTGCTATCTGTTTATTGACAAGGATGCTCACACCACTTGGCCGGGATTGGAGATGAGCTACGACAGCAGTGTGGAGCACGACGGCACGATGGGTTGGTACTCTTTGCAGGTTCCGGAGGGCTACGAGGACGCTTCGTTTGTCATCAACAACGGCAAGGACGGTATCGCTCTCAATGGTGAAACGGCTTACGCCAAGACGGCCACAGCAAGCATCTTTGGTATCAAAGCCAACGCGAAAGATCCTAATGCCTGGTACACTATCACCGGCGTAAAGGTCAGCGCTCCGACACAGGCCGGCATCTATATCCACAACGGCAAGAAGGTCATCGTGGTGAAATAAACCTATTCTCTGGTAAACATTCAAACGTTAAGTACTTTAAGACAATAGTATGTTCAACATAAAATCTATTCTGTTCTCAGCCTTTGTGCTGTTCAGCATGACCTTTTCCGCCTATGCCGACAACAGCTATGGCCTGAAGAGCAACATCCAGGATGGTGTCATCCTCCACTGTTTCGACTGGAAGCTCAGCGACATCAAAGCCGAGATTCCAAATATAGCCAAGGCTGGCTTCACCGCAGTTCAGACATCGCCGATCCATCAGAAAGAGGGCTACGGCTCGACATGGTATATGGCTTATCAGCCTTATGACTATGTCATCGGTAACGGGCTTGGCACTGCCGACGACCTTAAGGCGCTCTGCACCGAGGCACACAACTATGGCGTGAAGGTCATCGTCGACGTCGTGGCCAACCACACCAACGGCAACCTGAACTATGTGGCTGACTTTTGGAAGAACACCGACCTGTCTCACAACTATGGCTCTGTGTCGAACTGGAACGACCGTTATCAGGTCACACACGGTGAGATCGGCATGAAAGACCTAAAGACCGAGGACAGCCGCGTGCAGCAGAAGATCCATGCTTACGTGGAGAGCTTGAAGAGTTGTGGTGTCGACGGCATCCGCTGGGACGCTGCCAAGCACATCGGTCTGCCCTCTGAGGGCGACTCGTTCTGGCAGAACGTGCCCGACAAGAGCATGTACAACTACGGTGAGATTCTCGACGGCACGGGCGGCAACGACAGCAAGCTCTTGCCCGAATACCAGAAGTATATCTCTATCACCGACAACGGTTACGGCAATGGCTTTGCTTCTTCCTTCAGCAACGGCAGCGTGAACTCTTCCATCGGCAACTTCAATCAGAAGGGTGCTGCTACGGCCAAGCTCGTCTACTGGGGCGAGAGCCACGACACTTACGCCAACGATGGTGGTTCTTCGAAGTATATGAGCCAGAACGTCATCGACCGCGCCTATGCTGTCGTGGCCGGTAACAACGGTGCCACAGCACTCTACTTCTCACGTCCGTCCTCTACCGACAAGAACTCGATAAAGCTCGGTCAAAAAGGTTCCACTCACTTCACCAGTGCGGAGGTCGCTGAGGTCAACCACATGCACAACGTCTGTGCCGGTGAGGCCAACTACTATGTCCACAGCGGTAATGTAGCCGCACAGATACGCCAGAGCGGTGCGATCATCGTCCTCGGCAATGGCAGCAACCAAAGCGTGAGCTTCGCCAATGGTGCCGGTGACGGCAAGTGGCTCAAGGCCGGTACCTATACCGACAAGGTCGGCGGCGGCACGTTCACCGTCACTACTTCTACCATCAGCGGTCAGGTAGGCTCCACGGGAATCGCTGTCATCTATACGGGTGAGTCTAATAACAATGGCAACACGGGTGGAGAAACCGGCGGCAACACGGGTGATGAGGTTTCTGACGCTTACACGCCTACCCTTGACAAAGCCGATGAGGTCTCCTGTTTCTTGGAGACAGCAAACAGCAACGCAAAGATTTGGGTGTGGAACAGCACTGTCAAGCAGCTCACTGAGAATACATGGCCCGGTGATGCCATGACCCTCGTAGGTAAGGCTGCCAACGGTAACAACGTCTTCAAATGGACCTATACCGGTACTGAAGATGCTCCGACTAAGGTTATCTTCACCCATGACGGCGGAACAAAGATTGTAAACGCAGACATCGACTTCAAGAACCATGGCTATTATGTCGAAGGCGTATGGAACAAAGAAATCACTGAGGTGGAAGGCGGCGACATTCCTACACCGTCTGACAAGTACGTCTATTTCGACAACGCCGATAAGTGGAGCAATGTCTACTGCTACTTCTACGACGGCACCACGAGTGCGTCTGTATGGCCCGGTGAGGCGATGACCTTCGATGCCACGGCTACACACAATGGCAAGACAGGATGGTATAAGGTCATCATCCCTGCCGGCTTCACCTCCGCCAAATACGTTCTCAACGACGGTACCGGCGCACAGAAGCTCAGCAACAGCTCCGTCTATACCTCACAAGGCACTGTCATCAGTGGTAAATAAGGCTTGCTTCCTTTAAACGCTCTATGCTATACGCTTTCAGGCACAAGCCTGATTGCGAAGTCTTTGCTCCCCCGATGTCATGGTGGGAGCGGTAAGAAGGTTGTAATCAGATAATACGATTTGATTCATAACAAACAGGGCTGGCGATTGCCGGCTCTGTTTCATCTCTTATATTCCGCAGCTCTTCAAGGAAATACTCCGCTGTCTCGCCACCTTTTCCAAGGGAGTCCTTCTTCATAACGCCACTTTTTCAAGGGAGTCTTTGTCATTGTAGTGCCACTTTTCCAAGGGAGTTTTGTTGGGGAAGTGTTCGTGCATGTAGAAGTTATCTCTCGCCAAGGCACAAAGAACGCAAAGGGCTGGTGCATACCCGTGGGCGCTACCCAGCCTTCTCTTTTTCTTTTAACGTGCCATCTTCGATGGCATCAAGAATATAACCGAATATCGAGAATATAGGTATTCGTTATATTCGTTTATATTCTTTATTCCGCGTAGCGGTGCGTTAACCAAAAACTACCATCACTGGCTTTTAACCACATGTTTTGATAAAGTAAGTAGGAGGCGACGCGTCATGGTGGTTAGGACGCCCCCCGTCTCCCTTTGTATTGCTCTCACCCCTTGGAAGTAATCATTCCCCTTCTCCTTGGGAGAGGGGTTGGGAGTGAGGCTGTAGAGGGGTTAAGGGGGTGAGGCTTTTTATCCCCGCCTCTTTCAGTTCTTCTTTGATCTTCGCCTCACTGGTATTCTTGTTGACATAGGTGATGGCGAGCGTGTGGGTGGCTTTGTTGACCCAAGCGTCGTCCACTCCATCGATGAGAAGAGCGGCTTCTGCGGTCTGTCCGGTGGCTTGAGTGGCAGGCAGACGGAACAGAGCATAGCTGATTTCAGCCGAGGTGTAGTGGTTCACCGGCGTGTAGCCCAGCGTGGTGAGGCAGTCGCGTACCGCCTGCTTTTCCGTGCGGTTGGCATCGTAGCGTACAAACACCCATTGCTTGTCGACATGTGGTGCCACGCTGTCGACGCCCTGGATGCGGTAGAGCGCCTCGCTGATCTGCTGCGCCTTGCCTTCGTCGGAGAGCTCAGCGATGTGGAAGCCAATGCCGCGGCGGATCACCTCGTGCGGATCGTAGGCCGTGAGGCGGTAGCGGGTGTGGACGAGACGACCCTTGAGCGAGTCGAGGCAAGTCTTACTCTTGTCGTAGGTGATCGTGGCCGTGCGCCGTTCGAGGTTGAAGTTGATGTCGCTGACACCGGGATCTTGTGTGACGGCGACCATCACCTTATGTGCACAGTCCTCGCATCGCATCTGTTTGATGCGGTAAGTCTCTGTCACGGTCTGTGACCATGCGCTGGCTGTGCAGACCAGCGTCAGGAGAAGAGAAAGAAAGAGTTTTCTCATAATGGTAGTATTGAATTGTTTTTGTGTTGATATTAAAATCTCAGGCCGATGGCCAAGCTTGCCCTGCTGTTGTGCTGACTGTTGGCAGCATGGAGATAGCCCCCGTCGAGGCGGAGGAACCACATCGAGGTGCGGCCTTTGACGGTGATGGGCTGTTGATAGGTCAGCGCGAGGCGTGCGCTCCATGAGTTGACCGTGTAGTAGTCGTCATAGTCGGCTGTCCATACCTGCTGGGCATAGGGCGTGGTGGCATCGGCGAGACTGAGTCGGTTGTCAAAGACCTGACGCAGGCGGAAGGCGGCATCCATCCAGAAACGATTGGCAAAGAAGCCATGACCGGCAGCGAGCCCCCAGTCGACATAGTGATGGACAAACGATGAGGTGGGCAGATGATACTCGTTGTGGACAGAGCGCAATGCGCCGTCCACACCGATGTAGCCATTGATGCCGTGCTCCGACGCACTGTTGAGGCGGTAGCCCAGTGCGGCATCGAGCAGGCGCACGCGGTAGCGTTTGTTGTAAGTCATCTGGTTAACATACTGATAGGTGTTGTAACCCGTTGCGGAGTCGGTGGTGATGGTGAGCTGCTGGCGATACTCGTCAGCATAGCCTTCCTCGTATTGCAGACGGGCCTGTACGACATGGAGCCACCGTGATGTGCGCCATGTCGTCTTGTTGGCTACGGCATAGCGATAAACATGGTAGTGCCCCGGCTGATACTTATAGATACCGTAGATGCCTTCACTGCCGCGGTCGACACCAGCCTCAGTGAGTGAGGACCAGGATGGAGACTGCCAGGCATAGGAAAGGCGGAAGCCAAACTCATGGTTGACGTATTCGCGCATATAGCCGTTGTAGCCGCCGACGACTCCATTGGCGTTTTCCATTCCCGTCATCGTGTAGTATTTCATATTGGGATCAGTCTGCACCGTGGTGATGTCAGGAATCTTCTCTTTGTAACGGCGGTAGTGTCCTTCCAAGCCCAGCGTGGAGCGGCCGATGGAGTAGGTGAAGGACGGCGTGAGGCGATAGTCGAGTATCTCGCTTCTCGACCGTGGGTCGCGCAGACGGCTCAGGTCGCCGAGTTGGTAGTCGAGGCGCAGGCCTAAGCGCCAGGGGCCGAAGGCTGTGGTGCCGACGGCTGCCGTGAGGCTGATGTCCTGCCGGTCGTAGCTGCCCGCCACCTCACTGCCTGAGATAAACGGATCACTGTTGTAGGTCCGGCGCACGTCGCTCCACCGGCGGTTCTTCGTGCGTCCCATGTCAAAGTCGAACTTGCCATAGCCATAGAGGTAGCGGCCTAAGTGCTGATAGCGCTCGGTGAAGAAGCGGAGGCTGTTGTCCTGATTGCCTTCCTGCACGCGGTGGAAGTCACGGCTCTCGTGGCTGCCCTCCATCATGGCGACACCCCGGTCAACGAGGAAGTCGAGGGTGAGACCAGCCGCATTGGCGGTGGTGGACCAGAGCGAGGCGGCATCGGCGAGACGGTAAGCAGACTCATCAATAGTCTGAGCCTGAAGCATAGTAACATCGTGGCTGAGGCCAGAAGTCCAAGGGTGAGCGTCTTATGATCAATATTCATAGTTGCGTGGCGTTAGAGTGGATGAAACGGCAAAGTCGTTGGTCGAGTTGTTGGTATCCTGCAGGATATACTGTCCCTTGGCTACTTTGCGTGTGGATTTCTTTCGATAGACGGTCTCGCCGCTGTATCCGCTGGCAGCGTGGATGTAGG
>ERZ773245.1147-NODE-1147-length-20990-cov-4.946501_pt1 | contig 20990 bp, 15 predicted proteins | sample MGYA00580988_ERZ773245 | MGnify/ENA primary metagenome ERZ773245 (study PRJEB29015, sample SAMEA2737792) | human gut metagenome | biome: human gut; feature: human-associated habitat; material: faeces | place: China | collected 2012 ... | reverse complement strand
CTGATTGGGGACGGTTCTTTTTCCGAAAAAGAACCGTCCCCAATCAGAAAAAATGAATAAAATTGCATAAATAATAATAAAGTCTAGTAGAGGTGAAAATATGGATATAATAAAAACCACACTATTAGGCTTATTTTTTGGCACATTTGGAACAACATTAGGTGGAATAATAGGATGTTTCTTCAAAAATGTGTCAAATAAATTTTTAAGTTTCATACTATCATTTGCATCAGGCTTAATGATGTCAATAATATGTTTTGATTTAATACCAGAAGCTTTGGGAATAGCAAATATACTTACTGTAATATTTGGCATATTTTTAGGAATAATAGCAATGATATTTTGTGATTTATTAGTAAGCAAAAAATTTAATCAAAAAAGAGAATTACAAACAAATAATTTACTAAAAACGGGAATTATTGTAAGCATTGGACTTGCAATACATAATTTTCCAGAAGGATTAGCAATTGGCTCAGGGTTTGAAGCATCAACAAAATTAGGTATAGGTCTTGCAATTGCTATTTGTTTACACGATATACCAGAAGGAATATCAATGGCTGTTCCAATGAAAAATGGGGGAATGGAAATATGGAAAGTAATTTTCTATGTTGTATTATCAGGTGTTACAACAGGAATAGGAGCCTTCTTTGGAGCTATAATTGGAAGCATTTCTGAAACTATTATAGCAATAAATTTAAGTTTTGCAGCAGGGGCAATGCTTTATATTGTTTCAGGTGAATTAATTCCTGAATCAAATAAACTTTATAAGGGAAGAATGAGTGCTGTTCGGAAATATGATTGGTTTTATTATTGGTATTTTAGCAACTAAAATTTAATTTTCATAAAAGAAAATGCCCATTTTATAAAATAAATGGAAAAAATTACCAATTATTATTTACAAAAATTTCCAATTTTACTATAATATCTTTTATCAGCAAATTGCTAGGCACTATAGTAGAATATTTAATTTTATCTTGAAATAAAAGGAGGAAGATTATCTATGGATGCATTTTATAGCTTAGAAGAACAAGAAAAAATAATTTTAGAAAACCAAAAACTTGTATATTATCTGGTAAAAAAATTTAACGTAGTTCCGGATAATTATGAAGATTTTGTATCTGTTGGAACAATAGGTTTGATAAAAGCAGTGGCAACATTTGATGCATCAAAAGATATCAAGTTTGCAACTTATGCTGCGCGGTGCATAGAAAACGAGATTCTTATGTATATGAGAAAGGAAAAGAAACATTCTAGAGAAACATCTTTAGATGCACCTTTAAATGTAGATTCAGAAGGAAATCAACTTACACTCAGAGACTTAATTGCACATCCAGGTGATTTTACTGATGAAATAACATCAAGTGATTTATTTGAAAAACTTATAAATATTGTATTAAATTGCTTATCCCCAAAGGAAAGATTGGTAATGCTTTATAGGATTTCAAATGTAAAACAGAGCGAGATTGCAAAAATGGCAAACATTTCTCAAAGTTATATCTCGAGATTAGAACGGAAACTGTGCAAAAAAATCAAGTCATATTTATATGGCAATGTTGAATATAAGGAGATTTTCAAGATGAATAAAGCAGGTGATACATATAAAATAAGCTTTTCATCGAAAGATGTTAAACAGTTTAATAAGGCATTGGAATCAGTATTAAAAGATACGACAGATACAAAGAGCTTGCCTAATTTTAAGGTGGTAAACGAAGATGGACGGATCAAAATTTGGATTCCGGCTTATCCAGAGGCATTTATATTTGTTGCAAAGATTATTCAGGAATTGGATAATTATTCAATAATGTTTATTTCAAATAAGAAAAAGTAATTAAATAATAGTTATTATCCCTCTTTATCTATTTTAGATAAGGGGGGATATTTTTTTACGAAAATTTGGTATATGGTAGTGTAGTGAAATATATTGACATGAAACTAAAAAAAAGATATCATTATAATGTAAATAATAATAAAAAAGAGGATGTACATATGAAACATTTAAAAATAAATAAAATAAGAAGAAAAGGCTTAGTTTTTTGCTTTGTTGCAATTATATTATTGCTAATTACATTTGGTATTACAACTTTTGCCGCAACAAAGGAATATTATTTAGGAGATACAAATTTAGATAATGAAATAACTCTTTCTGATGAGCTGCTCATAAAAAGACATATATATTCGATGAAATATGAAAATAAATCTAACTGGAAATTGACGGGTGACGCATTAGTAAATGCGGACATTAATGAAGATGGTGTGGTAGATATTTCAGATATTTTATATATAAAAAGATATATGGCCTCAAAAAAAGATTCAAAAGTAGATAATAAACATAAAGAATGGGGAAAATTATGCAAGAAAAAGAGTAAAAATATAAATGAAAACAAATCATACACTTTAATTGTTAATCCAGGAGAAAAAGAATATAAGCAAGAACCTAACTCAACAGTTACGGTAACAGCACCAGAAGTTAATTATACTGTATCATTTGAAACAAATGGGGGAAATAGTATAGGTTCTAAATTATCTAAAAGAGAATTTTTAAACTGGACTTTGAAAGGTGCAGGAAAAATAGAAAACAATAAATTGGCTACAACAAAGTATACATTTGGAACTTCGGATGCAACTCTTACAGCAAACTATAATTCTGTTGGAAATGAGATTATTTTACCAAATTCTGAAAAAGAAGGAGCTGCTGTAGAGGGTTGGTATGATACGGAAGACTTGAAGAATAAAATAGGAAATGTTGGAGATTCTTTTTCACCAACAGGAGATATTACTTTATATGCTAAATGGATAGATGAGAAGATTGAACCAACAGGTATTTCGATTAATAAAAATAATGTAACAATTGATATTAGTGAAAACAAAATAGAAGAATTATCAGCACAAATTACACCAGCAAATAGTAATTATAATAATGAATTGACATGGAAAAGTAGTAATTCAAATGTAGCGACTGTTAGTGATAAAGGTATAGTTACAGGTGTATCAAATGGTCAAGCAACAATTAGTGTTGAAAGTAAAAATGGATATAAGGCAGAATGTAATGTTACTGTTGAAACAAGCCCTACAGGAATAAAATTAAATGTAACAAATAAAACATTGGATTTAAGTGGAGAAAAAACATTTACTCTTGAGCCAATAATTGAGCCATCAACTGCAAATGTAAATAAGAAAATAATGGTTAAAAACAGCAATGACAGTGTTATAAATATTTCTGAAAATGGAGTAGTTACAGGTATTTCAAATGGATTAGCAGTTATTACTTTACAAACAGAAAATGGAAAGATAGCAACTTGTAATGTAACAGTACAAACCAGTCCAACCAATTTAACATTAGATAAAGAAGAAGTAAATATTGATTTAAGTGAATCGACTACAAAAAATATAGTAGCAACAATTGAGCCAAGTTCAAGTAATGTTTATACAAAAATAAGTTGGAATACAAGTAATCCTAAAGTAGCAACAGTATCAGATGATGGAATTATTACAGGTATTTCAAATGGGGAAGCTACTATTACAGCAAAAACGGGAAATGGAAAAATTGCGACTTGTAAAGTTATTGTACAAACAAGTCCAACGGCGGTAGTTTTAGATAAAACAAGTATAGAGATTAATTCGGAAATTTCAACATATCAAAAGCTTATAGCTACAATTAATCCAGAAACAACAAATGTATATACTAAGCTAAGCTGGACAAGTAATAATCCAGATATTGCAATGGTTTCGGATGATGGTACTGTTACTGGAAAAGCTACAGGAGCTACGCAAGTAAAAGTTGAAACACAAAATGGAAAATATGCAATATGTGATGTCACAGTAAAAATAAAAAAAGAAGAACAAGAAGATACAAACATATCATTAAATAAAAATACGCTAGATATTGATTTATCAGATAAAATTAGCGAAAAATTAATAGCAACAACAAATTCTTCAGGAAAATTGACATGGGAAAGCAGCAAAAACGATGTTGCGACAGTTTCGGATGATGGAACAGTTACAGGTTTAAAAAATGGAGAAACGATAATTACAGTAAAAACATCAGATAATAAAACAGCAAGTTGCAAAGTTACAGTATATACAACTCCAAAAAGTGTAACATTAGATAAAACATCAATAACTCTTGACGAAAACAATTCTACTACAAAGCTTATAGCAACAATTAATCCAGAAACATCAAATGTATATAATTTGTTGAGTTGGAAGAGTAATAACTCGAACATTGCAACAGTTTCAGATGATGGTACTGTTACTGGAAAGGCTACAGGAACTACACAAATAAGAGTTGAGACACAAAATGGAAAATATGCATTATGTGATGTAGATGTCAACTTGAAAAAAGATACAACAATAACTTTAAATAAAGATAATTTAGTTATCGATTTATCAATCTCAAAGACAGAAAAATTAGTAGCTACAACTAATTCTCAAAAATCATTAATATGGAATAGTAGTAATATTGATGTTGCAACAGTTTCAGATGACGGAACAATTACAGGATTAAAAAACGGAACAACAACAATTACGGCAACTACTTATGATGGAGTAAAGGCAAGTTGCGATGTTACAGTTCAAACCAGCGTATCAGAAATAACTTTAAATGCATTAAGTCAAACATTAGACTTAAGTGGTACAAAAACATTTCAAATAATACCTACAATAATACCATCAACAGCAAATGTGAATACTACTTTATACATAAAATCAAACAATACTAATATTGCTACTGTATCAGAACAAGGTATAGTAACAGGAGTTTCTAATGGTAAAACTGAAATTATTGTATATAATGGAAGTGGTAAAACAGCAAGTTTAAATGTAACAGTACAAACAAGCCCAACAGGTATATATTTTAGTGAAAATAAAGATGACTCATCTAAATATTTAACAGTAGGAAAAGGCTCAAATTTGGTAGTTAATGCAAAATTGGAGCCAAGTACAGCTAATGTAAATACAGATATTAAATATAGTATTTATTCTGGAAACAATAAAGTGGCAAGTATTAATTCGAGCACAGGAGAGGTTACTGGTGGACAAGCAGGAGTAGTTACAATTAGAGCTCAAGCAAGTAATGGACAAACAGCTGATATTAATTTAAATGTAAAAATAGGAAATGAAGTTTTTGATACAGAAAAAACAATTAAACTAAAGGCAAATACATCAGATAGTCTTATATACAGTAAAGCTGTTGACCTTTCTGCAAATACTACAATAGGAAGCAAATCACATTTACAAAATTTTGCGGTTGCATCTAGCGGAGATATATATTATACTTCTTATCCTGGAACTAGTGATTCTACTGGAAAACATCATATATCAATAGGAAGGCCTAGTGAGACACCATATAAATGTATGACATTAAATTATTTTGGACATGGTAGTGCATTTGATTTAGAAAACGGATCTGGAGGAGGAAAAGTTTGGATTGACTCCGTTACAGCAGGATTAAATGATAGTACCAATTATGATGGAAATTATGCATTTTCGAGAATCCAATGGGCAAATCAGAGTGAGTATTATTTTGCAGCAGGTAGTGTTAAAGTAACAAATTCGGCTGGAAAAGAATTAAATACATATAATAATCCTGACGGTGAAAACTTTGTTGTATCAGATACTAGTGGAATTACTAAAAATTTAAGAACAGCAGTTGATGAAACAAATAGATTAATTTTGATAAGAAATGGAAGAGAATACTTAGTATATGATTTAGATGAAGCTTTAAATCTTCCAGATAAGAAGTATCAAGTATCTAGTAGCACAAAAGAACATAATTCTTGCACTATAGAATTTTGGGCAAAAAATATAAATGATTTAACACCACTTACTAAATTTAAAATAAAATCAGCACAAGAAGAAAGTGACATATTATATTGGGCTTGGCAAGGAATGGATATAGATGGGGATAATATTTATATTGCTGAAGGAGACTACACAAGTAAGGTTTCTCCTATTGTTCATAACGGAAAGGCTTTTGTTACAGTATTTGATTATATGTATGACAAGAATGGAAACAAAACAAGTAAGCCAAAAATAGAAGTTGTTGCTGTGAATGAAGAGTGGACGAATTCTAAAAAATTATTAGCTCAAATGGGAGACGATGGTTCTGGAGGATATGGTCTGGCACAAATCGAAGGTATAAGAGTAACAACTCAAGGCGGAAAAAAGGAAATGTATTTAGGGTTTGATTCTAACTTTAAATCTACAGGAAAGAGAAGTGCTAATATATTAAAATATACGTATTAGAGCTAGAGAAAGGAAGAGAAAATGAAAAGAACGTTTTTAATTTTATTGGGATTTATGTTCATATTTTTTCCAAGGGTTTATGCAAGTAGCGATTCCTGTGTGTTAAAAATTACACCTGATAAAACAAAAATAAATATAGGGGAAAGTGTAACACTTATTTTATCAGTATCAAACATAAATACAAAAAATGGAATTGCAATATATAACGGAATATTGGATTATGATTCTGATATATTCGATGTATCTGTTGCAGATAGTAGTAATGGATTATGGAAAACAGAAATATTGGAAAATTCGATTACATGTACGAAAATAGATCTTGAACCTGTAAAAGATGATCAAGAAATTGGTAGGATTATTTTAAAAGCCAAAAGTAATTCAAATTTGGAATATGGAAAGAAAAACATTACATTGAAAAATAATGAATTTGCAGATGAAAGTTCTTTTAGTATTAAAGATGTTAGTATATCTGTTGAAGTAAATAAAGCTAATGAGGATTGGAATGACAATAATGATAATACTACTAATAACAATAATACAAGTAATAGTGAAAATAATATTAGCGCAAATACTAATACAAATGTAAACAATAATGGAAATATTACTAACACCATTGATAATAAAGACGATGATAAAGCCAATAAAAATTCGGTTTTTGTAGTAAATCAAACTGATAATCCTAAGGCAAGTGGAAAAGAGAACACTGGAAAGAGTGGAAAGTTGCCATATGCAGGAATAATAAAAAAGTGCTCTATAATATTAGGAATTATAGTTGCAATTTCTGGAATTTATTCTTATTATAAATACCGTAAAATATGAAAATAGAGAATATAAATTATGCTTTTGCCATTATATGGCAGAAGCATAATTTATATTTTAAACAAAACAAATTTTTGCAATGTATTGACAACAAAAGACAAAAAATATATAATACAAAAGCAAATAAAAATGCTCGATTGGGACCAAAAAAACTACCTAAATAGGTTCCAATTAAGCAAGTGAAGGAGAAAAGGAAATGCCAGAAATACTAAATGGATTAAATGATAAACAATACGAAGCAGTAGTAAACACAGAAGGACCAGTACTAGTAATAGCAGGAGCTGGAAGTGGAAAAACAAAAGTATTAACACATAAAATAGCATATTTAATACAAGAAAAAAATGTGCTACCATGGAATATACTAGCAATAACATTTACAAACAAAGCTGCAAATGAAATGAAAGAAAGAATAGCAGGTTTAGTTGGTGAAACAGCAAAAGATATATGGATGGGAACATTTCACTCAATATGTGTAAGAATACTTAGAAAACATATAGATCAAATTGGGTATGATAGTTCATTTATAATATTTGATACATCTGACCAAAAATCACTAATAAAAAAATGCTTAAAAGAACTACAAATAGATGATAAACAATTTTCAGAAAAAGCGGTACAAGCAGAAATTAGTAATGCAAAAAACGATATGCTAGAACCTGGAGAATATGCCTTTAAAGTTCATGGAGACTTTAGAAGAGAAAGAATAGCAACAGTTTATGAATTGTATCAAAAGAGATTAAAAGAAAATAATGCAATAGATTTTGATGATATAATAAATTTCACAATAAAAATATTTAACGAAAAGCCAGAAATAGCAAATTATTATTCATCAAAATTTAGATATGTATTAGTAGATGAATATCAAGATACAAACAAATCTCAATTTACACTTGTAAAAATACTTGCAGAAGTAAACCAAAATATTACAGTTGTTGGAGATAATGATCAAGGAATATATTCTTTCCGTGGGGCAGATATTTCAAATATTTTGAATTTTGAAAAAGACTTCAAAAACACAAAAATAATAAAATTAGAGCAAAATTATAGATGTACAGGAAATATTTTAAAAGCAGCAAATGCAATAATAAAAAATAATGAAACAAAATATGAGAAGAAATTGTGGACACAAAATGGAGAGGGGTCTTTACCTAGAGTATATTCAGCAGATAACGAATATGATGAGGCATCATTTATTGTAGAGCAGATTTCAAGATTAAAAAGAGAAGAAAATTACAAATATTCAGATTTTGCGGTATTATATAGAATGAATACACAATCAAGAGCAATAGAAGATATTTTAAGAAGAGAAGCAATTCCATACAAGATGGTTGGAGGGCTAAAATTCTATGAAAGAAAAGAAATTAAAGATATTATTTCATATTTAAGATTAGCACAAAATCCATCAGATAATTTAAGTTTAACAAGAGTAATAAATGAACCTAAAAGAGGAATTGGAAAAACAAGCTTAGACCAAGTTGAACAATTAGCAAATCATAATGAAGTTTCAATGTATGAAGTAATTAAAGATGCAAATTTATATGGACTAAATAGAGTATATTTAAAATCTAGAGAATTTGTTGATTTAATAGAAGATGCAAGAGCAAAAAAAGATACAATGTCTGTTTCAGAATTCATACAATATATGTTGAAAAAATCTGGATATATTAAAGCATTAGAAGATGAAAAAACAATAGAAGCAGAAAATAGACTAGAAAACCTAGAAGAATTTTTAACAGTTGCAATGGAATTTGAAAAAGAAGAAGCAGAAAATACACTTCAAGACTTTTTAGAGGGAATGACATTATCTTCAGATATAGATAATGTAGAAGAAGCAGAAGATTCTGTAACACTTATGACTCTTCATAGTGCAAAAGGTTTGGAATTTCCAGTTGTATTTTTAGTAGGAATGGAAGAGGGAATATTCCCTGGATTTAGGTCAATTGGAGAACCAGAAGCAATAGAAGAAGAAAGACGTTTATGTTATGTTGGTGTTACAAGAGCTAGAGAAAATCTATTCTTAACATGTAGCAAAATGAGGACAGTATTTGGCTCAACAAGCTGTAATGCTCCATCAAGATTCTTAGAAGAAATACCACAAGAATTGTTAGACGGATATGAGGATTCATTTGGAACTGGAATTAAAAAGCCAAAAGAAGAAAGAGAATATGCTTGGACTTATGGAAATGGAAGTGGAGCAGGAGCTGGTAAAATCAAGTCATATAATATTAATGATATTGCTGGCAAAACAGTAGCTGCAGCAAGTTCCGTATTTGGAAAAGCTTCTAGTTTTGGAAGATCAGCAGAAAGTTTCTTAAATGGTCTTGGAAAATCTTCAGCAGGTGAAAGTGTTGACTTATCTAAATATTCTACAGGTGTTAGAGTATTCCACAAGAAATTTGGAGAAGGTGTTATTACAAAAACTGAACCAGAGGGCGAAGATTTGAAAGTGGATATCAGCTTTGATAAAGTAGGACATAAAAGACTTATGGCTAAGTTTGCGAAACTTGAAATTATATAGTATATTAAAATTCCAAATGTTAATTAATTTTTAGGTGCTTACTTTGCAAATAGAATTCATAGGAATTTTTAAGTATGCAAATTAAGCATAAAATAGAAGAATATAAGAAAAATTCCAAGAAAACAAAAGATAAGTACAAAGATTTGATTATTGAAAAAATAAAAAATATGGTATAAAATATAAAAAAATTTTGAGTATTAGGAGAGATAAAAGTAATGAAAAATGTACTTATCAAAATAAGGACTTCTTTGAAATTCTTTATATTAGTAAGTATAGCGACATTTCTTATAATTGGTGCTGTAATATTATTATATAAACCAATATATAGTGTTACATTAAATGGTGAACTTGTAGGATATTGTGCACAAAAGAGTAAATTACAAGCAAGAATTGATGATTTTATAGAAAATGGAAATGGCGATAATGGTAATGTAGCATTTGTAGAATTAGATGATATGCCAAAGTATAACTTATGTTTACTAAAAAGAGGAATAACAACAAATGATGAAGAAATATATCAAAAAATAGCAAAAACAGGAACTACATATTATAAATATTATGCAATATTAGATGATAATGAAGAAAAGTTAAGTGTATCTGATTTTTCAACTGCAGAAGAAGTAGTTAAAGGGCTAAAAGAAAAAAATAGCGAAAATTGTGATGATATACAAATAATAGAAAAATACGATACAGCTTTAGCAGATTTTTCAAGTGCAGAAGAGGCAATTTCGAACTTATATGAAGAAAAGAAAGTTGAACAAACAATTACAAAAGTTGCATCAACAAAAAGCACATCAAAAGTATCATCAAAAGGAAGTGGAAATGCATCAGGATTTTCAACATCTAGAAATATGTCAAGATCAACAGCATCTCTTGGAATTAACCTTATAAAACCAATTACAGGAACAATAACATCAAGATTTGGTTCTGTAAGTAGCATTAGGTCAGGAGCACATACAGGACTAGATATAGGAGCTTCATCTGGATCACCAGTAAAAGTAGCAGCTTCTGGAACTGTAATTTGGGCAGGATATAAGGGCTCTCTTGGTAATTTAGTTGTAGTACAACATACAAATGGTGTTCAAACATATTATGGACATTGTAGCAAAATTTATGTATCTAGTGGACAAAGTGTTTCACAAGGACAAACAATTTCAGCAGTTGGCTCTACAGGAAATTCAACAGGACCACATTTACATTTTGAGATAAGAGTAAATGGTGTGGCATATAATCCACAAAATTATGTATATTAATTTTTTCGTATTGGGGACGGTTCTTTTTTGAAAAAGGAACCGTCCCCATTTTTAAAATTATTTCCAAAAATCATTGCAAAAAAATAATAAATATAATAAAATTACATAAACTAACCATAAGAAAAAATAGGAGGAGAGAAACAATGCCAGAAAACCAAGATGAAATGAAAATAAAACAAATGATAGACGAATTAGTAGAAAAAGCCAAAAAAGCTTCCAAAGAATACCTAAAACTAGACCAAAAAACAGTAGACAACATAACAAAAGCCATGTCAATGGCAGGATTAGAACATCACATGGAACTAGCCAAAATGGCGGTAGAAGAAACAGGAAGAGGAATATATGAGGACAAAATAACAAAGAATATGTTCGCAACAGAATACATCTACCACAGTATAAAACACGAAAAAACAGTAGGAATAATCAGAGAAAATGATGAAGATGACTATGTAGAAATAGCAGAGCCAATAGGAGTAATTGCAGGAGTAACACCAGTTACAAATCCAACATCAACAACAATGTTCAAATCAATAATAGCAGCAAAAACAAGAAATGTAATAATATTTGGGTTCCATCCATCAGCACAAAAATGTTCAGTAAGAGCTGCTGAAATTTTAAAAGAAGCAGCAATAAATGCAGGAGCTCCAGAAAACTGTATATTGTGGATACCAGAGCCATCAGTTACAGCTACAAGATTACTTATGAATCATCCAGGAGTTGATTTAATACTAGCAACAGGTGGAACTGGAATGGTAAAATCAGCATATTCATGTGGAAAACCAGCATTAGGAGTAGGACCTGGAAATGTGCCTTGTGTTATTGAAAAATCAGCAAAATTAAAAACATCAGTAAATGATTTAGTAATGTCAAAATCATTTGATAATGGAATGATATGTGCATCAGAGCAATCAGTATTAGTTGAAAAAGAGATATATCAAGAATTTGAAGAATTAATGAAAAAAGCTGGATGTTATTTTGTAAATCCAGAGGAAAAAGAAAAATTAAAAAATGCAATGTTTGATTGGAATGACGAAACAGGTTTTAAACTAAAATCATTTATACCAGGTCAAAGTCCATACCAAATTGCAAAACAAGCAGGTTTCGAGGTACCAGAAGATACTAAGGTAATTGTAGTATATGAAGAAGGAATTGGAAGAGATTATCCATTTTCTAAGGAAAAGCTAAGCCCAGTTTTAACTTATTATATAGTAAACGATTATGAAGAAGCACTAGATAAAGCCGAAAGATTACTAGAATTTGGAGGTTTAGGTCATACTGCGGTAATCCATTCAGAAGATAGAGAAAAAATATTAGAATTTTCTGAGAAAATGAAAGCTGGAAGAATAATTGTAAACTCACCATCAACTCATGGAGGAATAGGGGATATTTATAACACAAATATGCCATCATTAACACTTGGATGTGGTTCATTTGGAGGAAACTCAACAACTGCAAATGTATCAAGTGTAAACCTTATAAATATAAAAAGAGTTGCAAGGAGGAGAGTAAATATGCAATGGTTTAAAGTTCCAGAAAAAATATATTTTGAAGCAGGTTCAATTGCTTACCTAGAAAAAATGCCAGATATAGAAAGAGCATTTATAGTAACAGATCCAGGAATGGTTAAATTTGGATATGTGGATAAAATTCTTTATCATATAAGAAAAAGAGCAAATCACGTACATTGTGAAATATTTAGTGAAGTTGAATCTGATCCATCATTTGAGACAGTAAATAGAGGATTAGAATTAATGAATAACTTTAAACCAGATGTAATAATAGCTTTAGGTGGAGGAAGCGCAATAGACGCAGCAAAAGGAATGTGGCTATTTTACGAACATCCAGATGCAGATGCAGAAGGATTAAAATTGAAATTTATGGATATAAGAAAGCGTACTTACAAATTCCCAAAACTTGGTGTGAAAGCAAAAATGGTAGCAATACCAACAACATCAGGGACTGGTTCAGAAGTAACATCATTTGCGGTATTAACAGATAAAGTTAAAAATAAGAAATATCCTCTAGCAGATTATGAATTAACTCCAGATGTTGCAATAGTAGATCCAGACTTAGTAATGAGCCTACCAAAATCAATTACCGCAGATACTGGAATGGATGTATTAACACATGCAATTGAAAGTTATGTATCAAATATGGCATCTGACTATACAGATGGGTTAGCTGAAAAAGCTACAGAGTTAGTAATAGAATATTTATTAGAAGCATATGAACATGGAGATAATAAAGAAGCTCGTGAAAAAATGCATAATGCAAGTACAATAGCAGGAATGGCATTTACAAATGCATTTTTAGGAATAAACCACTCTCTAGCACACAAAATAGGTGCAGAATTCCATTTACCACATGGTAGAATAAATGCAATTTTATTACCTTATGTTATAAAATATAATAGTAGTAGACCTACAAAATTTGTATCTTTCCCTAAATATGAATATTTTATAGCAGATGAAAAATATGCAAGACTAGCTAAAAAAGTAGGATTAAAGGCAGATACAACTGAGGAAGGAATAAATTCCTTAATTACTAAAATTCAAGAAATGAATGAAAAATTAAATATACCTAAATCTTTCAAGGATGCTGGTGTAGATGAAACTGAATTTTTGGCAAAAATTGATTTATTAGCAGATAGAGCATTTGAGGACCAATGTACTACTGCAAACCCTAGAGTGCCTTTGGTTTCTGAGATGAAACAAATTTTGATTGATAGTTATTATGGAAATGAAATAAAATAATTTTTCTGATTGGGGACGGTTCCTTTTCCGAAAAAGAACCGTCCCCAATCAAAAATTTTTTTCATAAAAATGGAAACAAAAGCATATAATATACTAATGCCAAACAACAGAAACGAAAAAGTAAAATATTACCAAATTTGACAAAATTCGAAAAAGGCGGTATAATAGAAACTGTTGTTAAAGGAGGTATCTGTTATATGCAGAAAAACAAAAAGAAACTATCATTAATAAAAATGATAATAGTAAGTTTAATATTAGTCTTACTTTCAGGAGTTGGAGTAATGGCTGTAACAACACAAGTGAATACAGTAAAAATCCAATTAGCAAATGGATATGAAATGACTGTGCTTACATCAAAGACAAATGTAAAAGAAATACTAGAAGATAATAATATAATATTAGAAAATAATGAAAAAGTAACACCAAATATTGATGAAGAAATATCATCAAATAAAACAATAAAAATAACAGACAAGTCTAATCAAGAAATAGAAGTTGCAAAAGTATCTGAAAGTGGAATTGAAACAAGCCTAGATACAATACTTGGAGCATATTCACAAATTACAGAGAAAATAGTAGAAGAAGAAGAAACAATACCTTTTGAAACTATAACAAAAGATGTATCAGATGGCGCATCATCTACAAAAAACAAAGTTTTACAAGAAGGTGTTGAGGGAAAGAAAAAAGTTACTTATAAAGTAAAATATCAAAATGATACTGAAATTGAAAAAAATAAAATTTCAGAAGAAACAATTCAAGAACCTGTAAACAAAATAATACAAGTAAGTTCAAATGTTATAACCTCAAGATCAGAAAGATCAACAAGAGGAAGAATAACAGGTACTGTTGCAGAATATCAAGAGTATGCAAGAGAAAGATGTGCGGTATACGGTTGGTCAGATAATGATTTTAGTTCATTAGTAAAATTATGGAATAGGGAAAGTGGCTGGAATCCAAATACCCGTAACAGTAGCTCAGGTGCTTATGGAATACCACAAGCATTACCAGCATCAAAAATGGCATCAGCAGGGTCTGATTATATGACAAATTATAAAACTCAAATTAATTGGGGATTAAGTTATATTCGTTCAAGATATGGTAGCCCATCTTCTGCTTGGAGTTATTTCCAAAGTAATGGATGGTATTAAAATAAAAAAAGCAAATTGAAAATATACTTCAATTTGCTTTTTTATCTTTCTAAAGTTTCATTAGTTGCCTGAGTCATAGGATTAAGCTCTCTTCTTTTACTAATCGACCTAGCAATTTTTTTATCAATAATTAATTTTAAATAGTCATCTGGGCTATCAATAGAATTATCCTTAAATTGTTTATAGAACTCTGAATCCTTATTAGGTTCAATATTATCGGCAATAAAAACAATTTTATCTAAAAGATTCATATTATCACTTCCTGCAACGTGACAAGAAATAGCATGAGAAATTTGATTAAATCTTTCTGGTTCATTTTTATTAAACTCTTTTTCAAATAAAAATGATCCGATTTTCCCATGAAGGGCAATAGGATTTCCCCAAAGTTCAAAATCATATATAGTAATATTATTTCTCATACATAAGCTTAGCATTTCTTTTTTTGATTGTGATTTTCCTATATCGTGCAAAAGGCCAGCAATAATTGCATCATCAACTGATGCGTTCCATCTTTTGGCAAATATTTTGCACATACCGAGAAACACAAATTGAATGTTCAAATTTATCCATTGTTGTTGGATTTTTTAGATATTTTTTTAGGACTAATATTGCGTTATTTATTGTGATATCCATTTGGTTTGACCTCCCAATTAGGGTCTATTATATAAGAAAAACGATGTTATGTCAAATGGGTTGCGAAAAAATGATTAAGAATTTCAAAAAACTTTACAAAATTACAAAAAATCTATATAATATATCCATATAAAATTGGACCAAAAAGAACCGACCCCGATGGTTCCAAAGAAAGGCGAAAAATATGAAATTAATATCTTGGAACGTAAATGGAATAAGAGCATGCCTAAAAAAAGGTTTTGAAGATTTTTTTAAATCTCAAGATGCTGATATATTCTGCTTACAGGAAACAAAAATGCAAATAATAGAAGGACAAGAAACCAAAGAAATACAAGAAATTTTAAATCTGCCAATATTTAATAATTATCATTGCTACTGGAATAGTGCTGAAAAGAAAGGATATTCTGGAACAGCAATATTTACTAAACAAGAGCCAATATCTGTAAAATACGGAATAGATATACCAGAGCACGACAAAGAAGGAAGAGTAATAACCTTAGAATTTGATAAATTTTATATGGTAGATATTTACACTCCAAATTCAAAAAGAGAATTAGAAAGACTTCGGATATAGGCAAATTTGGGAAGATGAAATAAGAACTTATTTATTAAATCTAAATAAGCAAAAGCCTGTAATTATGTGTGGAGACCTAAATGTGGCACATAAAGAAATAGACTTAAAAAATCCAAAAACAAACAGAAGAAATGCAGGATTTACCGATGAAGAAAGAGATAAAATGACAGAACTATTAAATGCGGGTTTTACAGATTCGTTTAGATATTTATATCCAGATAAAACAGATTGCTATAGTTGGTGGTCTTATATGGGAAAAGCAAGAGAAAAAAATGTAGGCTGGAGAATAGATTATTTTATTGTGTCAAATGATATAAAACAAAAAATAAAAGAAGCAAGTATTTATTCGGACATATATGGAAGTGACCATTGTCCAGTGGGGTTAGAAATTGAAATTTAGTAATTGCCCCATTTGGACCGGTTCTTTTTGGGAAAAATGCCCCAAAAAGAACTGGTCCAAATGGGGCAGAAAGGAAGTAAAAAAATGAAAGAAGAAATAAAAAGTCACGGAAAAACTTGGTTATTTTTCTTTACAATAGGAATCTGCTTAATGTTAGCTTACAAAATAATAGATGGTATAGGAAATTTAACAAGTGTAATAGGAAATTTAGTATCAATTGTATCACCATTTTTTGCAGGACTATTAATGGCATACTTACTATACATTCCAGAAAATAAAATTGAGAGGTCTTATAAAAAAGCAAAGCCAAGATTTATAAGAAAAAATGCGAGAAAATTTGCAATTCTTACAACTTATGTAATTGCAATTTTAATATTAGTAATAATAATTAATTTTATATTACCTGTATTAATAGAAAGTATAAATGAGTTAATAGGAAATATGGAAAATTATTATAATAGGGTTATAGAAACATATAATAACCTACCAGAAGATTCAATTTTTAAAACAGAAAAGGTATATAATGCATTAAAAGAATTACAAAATTTTGATGTTCAACAATATTTAAGTTTAGACAGAATAACAGGGTATGTAAAAGGAGTAGTAGGCTTTGCTACAGGAATATTTGATGTATTTGTAGCATTTGTAGTATCAATTTATATACTAGCAGAAAGAAATGAAATATTATCATTCTTTAAGAAATTGACAAAATCAATGTTTAAGGAAAAAACAGTAAATAAAATAGAAAGATATTTTTACAGAGCTAATGGTGTATTTTTCAAGTTTATATCAAGTCAATTTATAGATGCTTTAATAGTTGGAATTTTAGCAACAATAGTAATGAAAATATTAAACATAAAATATGCAACATTACTTGGATTTGCAATAGGATTATTCAATATGATACCATACTTTGGAGCAATAATTGCAATATCAATTTCAGCAATAATTACTTTAATTACAGGTGGACTTTCAAAAGCGGCAATTATGCTAGTATCAATTATAATTTTACAGCAAATTGATGCAAATATAATTAATCCAAAAATAATAGGAGACTCTTTAGAAATAAGTCCTATACTTGTAATTTTATCTGTAACAATAGGTGGAGGATATTTTGGGGTAATTGGAATGTTCTTAGGAGTACCTGTTGCAGCAATTTTGAAGATTTTGGTAAATGATTACATTGACAATAAACTTCAAGTGTAGTATATTATTTATGGAAAAGTAGATTTTAAAAATGCAAATAGAAGGGAGCGATTTATGAAAGAAGTAAAAAATGGAAAAATAATAATAAAATTCAGTATAATGTGGTTTTTTATAGCCATAATTATAATTGCATTAATAATTTCATTTTTCAAAAACCGTATATTTGCAACAAATACAGCCAATAAAGAAGAACAAACAATAGTTGCATTTGAAGAAAATCAAAAATCTATAGATGTAATTGAGGTAATGCTTGAAAACACAAATTCAGACAAAAAAATGGTAAATGAACAAAGAGATGTTCAATTTGAAACTCAGTATGAGGACAACCCTAATTTACCAAGAGATGAAGAACAAGTAAAACAAGAAGGCAAAATTGGAAAAATTCAAGTAACAGCATTACAAGAATATAAAGATGATCAAATGATAAATGAAGAAATAATAGATAGTAAGACTTTAGAGGAAGTAGTAACAAAAATAATATATAAAGGAACATCAGATTTTCTAAAAAAATATAGTGTACATATAGATGATCAAATGTATCTACTAGAGGCTGAAGATTTAAAAGAAGAAGCAAAAGATGATTCAAACACAATATGCAATGTTCCAAGATATTTGAATGTAAAAATAAAAGAAGCAGGAGAAGAATGGATAAAAGTTGCTTATAATGGAAAAGAAGGATATTTAAAAACAACAAACATAACATCAGAAGCAGTAACACCTATGATAAAAGAAAAAAATAGAATAGCAACATTAAAAAATAACTTAAATGTAGATATGGACTTAAGTGTACCAAGTGGACTAACACTTAGTGATTTCAAAACAGTTTTATCAAATAACCTAAGTGATAAAAACAAAATATTTGAACAAAGTGCGGAATATTTTTACAAGGCTGAGCAAAAATATAAAGTAAATGGAATATTTTTAGCATCAATAGGAATCCACGAAAGTGCATGGGGAACATCTAAAATAGCAAATGACAAAAATAATTTATTTGGTTTTACTGCGTATGATAGTGATCCATATAATAGTGCAACATCATTTGATAATTACGAAAATGCAATAAATAAAGTTGCAGAAGTTTTATCTACAAAATATTTACATGTTGCTGGAACAAAAATTAGTGATGAATTGACAGCTACAGGTACATATTTTAATGGAACATCAGCAAAATCAGTAAATGTAAGATATGCAAGTGATACAGGTTGGGCAGATAAAGTATTTAATTATATGCAATATTTATATAATAAGTTATAATTAGAAAAGGTAAATAAAAATGAATTTTAAAAGAAAGATAAAAATAAATGATAGATTCATAATACCAATATTTATTGCTAGTTTTATTATAATAATTATACTTCTGTTTGAATATGGTAATATAATAAGCAAAAATGTAAAATATAAAAAATTTGCAAAAGAAAATGTACAGGTATTTGAAAATAATAAAGAACAGGTTTTTAAAGTTGAAAAAATCCTTATATGTAGTAGTGCAAATGCTATAGATTTAAGTGAAAAGCAAAATCTTCAAGATATGAGTATTTATCAATATACAGACATAGCGGTATATATAAATAATGGAGAAGAGCTTACAAATAAAAATACAATAAAAAGACTTTATATTGATAATATAAGCTTAGAGGGAACAAGTGACATTGGTCAAAAAAGCTTAAATTATAAAAATATTTTAAAATTTGGACTAAAAAAGGACACGAAGACTAAAAGTGTAAATTCAAATAATGATAATTCAACACTAAATGTGTTTGAAGGCTTGTTAAATAATCAAAAATCGCAATCAAATACATCAGAATCTATAGATGTCGGAAGTATTAATACTGATGATGATGGAATGATAAGTTTAACAAACACTAATAATACAACTAGTGAAAATGCTTCAAACAATGATGCTAGGCAAAGTACAGAAAATTATAATAGCGAGCAACAAGAAAATCAAAATGAAAATATTCAAGGCAATGACAAAATAGAATTTAACATAGTATACACAAACGAAGAAAATGAAAAAGCAAATTATGATGAGCCAACATTTTATACAGATTGTTCTAATCCAATAACATTAGAATACTTAAATAATAACATAGTATCACATTACAAAATGGATGAAAACAAAAGTGTTGCATTTGATGGAAGCATTTTAAAAGAAGCTGGAATTGAAACAGAAAGTCTAAACTGTAAGGTGAAATTTAAAATAAATATAGTAAATAATAATGATGAAAAATATTCTTGTTGGATAAATTTTGCAATTCCTTTAGATGATATATATGAAGGAACAACAATGAAGGCAAAAACAACAACTAATCAAAAATATGTATTTTTTAGAGAATAAAAAATACATATTTTTTTATTTTGTTAATAAAATTTAGAAAATTACAAAATATAAACTTAGGTGATATAATGCAAAATTTTTCAGAATATGCTAATACTTTAAGAAGAAAGATGAAATTTTCCAAAGAAAAAACTATATTTGTATGTATTGGCTCAAACAAAGTTGTTTGGGATAGTATAGGCCCTTATGTTGGAAGCATTTTAAAAGAAAAAATTGGGGAAAAGTATGTAATAGGAGATTTAGAAAACAATATTTGCAGTCAGAAAGATTTAAAAAGTTATTATCCAATAGTAAAAAATAAATTTGTTGTTGCAATAGATTCGGCAATTACAGAAAACAATTTAAGTGGAGAAATTTTTGTTACAGAAAAACCAATTGTTATGGGAATGGGTGTATATCAAAATAAGGGAATTGTTGGAAATATAGGAATTAAAGCAGGTATAGATAGGGACTTTTGTAGCGAAAGATATGTTTTAGATATTTCTAAGATTATAGCTGAAGGGATTTGTGGGTGCTCACCATTTAGGGATGGTTCTCAGTGTGGGAGTTGTTTTTTTGATTTGGGACGGTTCTTTTTCCGAAAAAGAACCGTCCCAAATCAGAAAAATGACCGGTCCGAATGCACTAATATACACAAGAACCGGTTTTAATAAATTTATTTTCCTATTTTCCAAAATCAACTTTAACATTTTTGCGAGCTTCGTCATCTGATTTGAATAATTCACGAGCGGTGAAATTAAACATACCAGCAATTATATTTGATGGGAAAACTTGAAGTTTTGTGTTGTACATAGTAACAGTATCATTGTAGAATTGTCTTGAAAATGATATTTTGTTTTCTGTATTACTTAATTCTTCAGATAATTGTTTAAAGTTTTCGTTAGCTTTTAATTCTGGATAATTTTCAGAAACAGCCATAATTGTTTTTAAAGAAGCAGAAAGTTCGTTATCAAGTTTAGCTTTATCTTCAACAGTTGTAGCATTTGCCCAAGATGTACGAAGTGCAGCAATTTTTTCAAATGTTTCTTGTTCGTGATTCATATAACCTTTTACTGTTTCTACAAAGTTAGGTATTAAATCAAATCTTCTTTGAAGTTGAACATCA
>ERZ773245.1135-NODE-1135-length-21304-cov-3.828557_pt1 | contig 21304 bp, 20 predicted proteins | sample MGYA00580988_ERZ773245 | MGnify/ENA primary metagenome ERZ773245 (study PRJEB29015, sample SAMEA2737792) | human gut metagenome | biome: human gut; feature: human-associated habitat; material: faeces | place: China | collected 2012 ... | reverse complement strand
AGCTGCCGGAGCGGTGCTTAAGCCGCAAGGCGGGAATTGTGCGGTGTTGCCTTAGGGCTTGCAGGCGTGGAGTACGCCCAGCCCGCCGCGGATCTGCTGGCCTTTGCGCTGGCGCTGCCTATGGGGCTGTCCGTGCTGAAGACGTTTCGCAGTGATGCGCCGACACCGGCGCACACTTTACGCGAAGAATAGAAACATGGAGGAAAAGTATGTTAGTACCTGTTTTACTTTTTATCGTCGGTCTGCTGTTCCTGATTAAGGGCGGCGACTGGTTCGTCGACGGCGCATCTGCGCTGGCGCGGCGCTTCCACCTGCCGGAGCTGCTGATTGGCGCGACGGTCGTTTCCATCGGCACAACGCTGCCGGAGGTCATGGTTTCCACGATGTCGGCGGTTTCCGGCCACGGCGAGATTGCCTACGGCAATGCCATCGGTTCGGTCATCTGCAACTCGGCGCTGATCGCAGCCATCACGATTGCCGTGCGCCCTGGCAAGGTTGACCCCAAGACGCTGAAAACGCCGGTTATCTTCTTCTTTATCGCCGCCGCCATCTACTGCGTGGCTGCCTACGGCTTCGGTGAATTTACCCGCCCGATGGGCTTTATCATGCTGGCAATGTTCGTGGCCTACATGGTCGCCAACGTCCGGCAGATGAAGAACGCCCCTGCTGAGGAACACGCCGAAGAGGAAGAGCTGATCCCCTTGTCCAAGACGCTGATCCTGCTGGTCGCCGGTGCGGCGCTCATCGCCGTTGGCGCAAATCTGCTCGTTGATAATGGTACGCTGATCGCCCAAGCGCTGGGCGTGCCCGAAAGCGTCATCGCCCTGACCTTTGTCGCGCTGGGTACTTCTTTGCCGGAGCTGGTCACGGCCATTACTTCGCTGATTAAAGGTCACAGTGATTTGTCCGTTGGCAACGTTGTCGGCGCAAACGTCTTCAACCTCGTGCTGGTCAGCGGTGTTTCCGTTACGCTGGCTCCGTTCACCATCCCGCAGAGCTCGACGCTGTTCGGAGTAAACTCCAGCCTGGTGTTAGACCTGCCGGTCATGCTGGCCGTCATGCTGATCATGACAGTACCTGCCCTCGTCAAAGGTAAGATGAACCGCGCACAGGGTATTATTTTGCTGGCCATTTACGCAGCTTTCTGTGCAATCCAGTTTACGATGTAAACGCTAATTACAATAATCACTGGGGCGCTGCCGGGAAACGGCAGTGCCTTTTTTGTGGGGAGAGCCGTCTTGCGCGGTGCTGCCAGGTAGTTTGCCGGGCACGCTGCTGGGTAAAGTCCTGCCCAAAACGCGGAAAGAACAGCTGCCCACGATGTTCTGGCTATGTTCCATCGGCGTCAACTCAGTCATCAAGGCGTCGGGCATGACGGCGGTTGTGCTGGCACTTTTGGTGGGCTTATATTTTGATATCTGGTCTGCAACACAAGCCGGCGACAATACATTGTCAAAAGATTGCACAAACGCCCCCGCCCAAACAAGACTTTGTTGGGCGGGGGCGCTCATTTTACTCTTTTATTTATCTCTTGCCCAATCGGTACTTGAAATCTTCGTAGCCGAAGGACACGATGCTGCGGGTGGTGCCGCTGGCGGTGCGGGCAAAGATAGCGGGCAGAGGCATGCCGTTGAAGGTATTATTTTTGCAGGTGGTATAGATTGCCATATCGCCGAACACCAGCAGATCTCCCACGTTGGGAACGGCGTCCACGCCGTAATCCCCGATGACATCCCCGGCCAGGCAGGTCGGCCCGGCAAGGCGCACGGTGCAGGGCTTTTCTCCCGGTTCGGCTGCGGCAAACAGCGGCGGGCGGTAGGGCATTTCGATCACATCCGGCATATGGCAGGCGGCGCTGGCATCCAGAATGGCGATGGTTGTATCGCCGTTCTGCACCACATCCAGCACGCGGCTGAGCAGGAAGCCCGCGTTCAGGGCGCAGGCTTCGCCAGGTTCCAGATAGACCGTCACGCCCCAGTCCTGCTGGGCGCGGGTGATGCAGCGTTCCAGCATGGCGATATCGTAACCGGGGCGGGTGATATGGTGCCCACCGCCAAAGTTGAGCCACTGCATCCGAGGCAGCAGGTCACCGAATTTTTGGGCCACAGCGTCCAGCGTCGTGGCCAGCGCATCGGAGTCCTGCTCGCACAGGGTGTGGAAGTGCAGGCCATCCAGCAAATTGGGCAGCGCGGGGTTCGCCGCTACTGCGGCGTTCCACTGGGCGCGGGTGGTGCCAAGGCGGCTGCCGGGGGCGCAGGGGTCATAAATAGCGTGGCCATCCTGGGTGGAGCATTCCGGGTTGATGCGCAGCCCCACGCTTTTGCCTGCCGCTTTTGCGGCAGGGCCGAACTTTGCCAGCTGGGCGGGGGAGTTAAAGACGATATGGTCCGCGTATTGCACCAGTTCATCCATTTCGTCCGCACGGTAGGCCGCGCAGAACACATGGACTTCCTTGCCGGGCATCTCTTCCGCACCCAGGCGGGCTTCAAACAGGCCGCTGGCTTCGGTACCGGCCAGGTGTGGCGCCAGCAGGGGGTAGCAGTCATAATTGCTGAACGCCTTTTGGGCCAGCAGCACCTTGCAGCCGGTGCGCTGGGCCAGGCCGCCCAGAATTTCCGCGTTGCGGGTCAGGGCGTCTTCATCCAGCAGGTAGCAGGGGGTAGGCAGTTTTTCCAGTTCCGGCGGGATGGTTCCGCCGAGTGCCGCAAAAGGCGGCCGCATATCCCGCTGGTTCATCAATCCACCAGCACGGGGTTATGGTTTTCGCTGCGGGGCAGGCCGTACTTGTCCAGCGCATCCAGGAACGGATCGGGGTTGAACTCCTCAACGGTATATACGCCGGGCTTGGTCCATTCGCCGGTCAGCATCATCAAGGCGCCGCACATGGCAGGCACACCGGTGGTGTAGCTGATGGCCTGACTGCCGACTTCGCGGTAGCATTCCTGATGGTCGCAGACGTTATAGATATAGTAGGTTTTATCCTTGCCGTCCTTTTTGCCGGTAAAGATGCAGCCGATGTTGGTTTTGCCCTTGGTGCGGGGGCCCAGGCTGGCGGGGTCCGGCAACAGGGCTTTGAGGAACTGGATGGGCACGATTTCCTGACCGTTAAAGTTGATGGGGGTGGTGGAGAGCATTCCCACATCCTCCAGGCAGCGCATATGATCCAGGTAGCTCTGGCCAAAGGTCATAAAAAAGCGGATGCGCTTGACGTCTGGCAGGTTCTTGCCCAAAGATTCAATTTCCTCGTGGTGCAGCAGGTACATATCCTTCTGACCGACCTGGTCGAAGTTATATTCCCGCTTGATGCTCATAGCCGGGATCTCGACCCACTTGCCGTTCTCCATATAGCTGCCGGGGGCAGAAACTTCGCGCAGGTTGATTTCAGGGTTAAAGTTGGTGGCGAAGGCATAGCCATGGTCGCCGCCGTTGCAGTCCAGGATATCAATGGTGTCGATGGTGTCAAACTCATGCTTGGCGGCGTAAGCGCAGTAAGCCTGGGTAACGCCCGGGTCAAAGCCGCAGCCCAGCAGGGCAGTCAGGCCGGCATCCTCAAACTTTTTCTTATAGGCCCACTGCCAGCTGTAATCAAAATAGGCGGAGAAGCCTGCTTCCTTGCAGCGCTTTTCATAGATAGCGCGCCATTCCGGATCATCGGTATTTTCCGGCTCATAGTTGGCGGTGTCCATATAGTTGACGCCGCAGGCCAGGCAGGCATCCATGATGGTCAGATCCTGATAGGGCAGGGCAATGTTCATGACCAGATCAGGCTTGTAGCTGTTGATAAGATCGCACAGCTGCTGCACATCATCGGCATCCACCTGGGCGGTGGTGATTTTTGTTTTGGTGTTGGGGGCCAGCTTTGCCGCCAGGGCATCGCACTTGGACTTGGTGCGGCTGGCAATGCACAGCTCGGTAAAAACATCGCTGACCTGGCAACACTTGGAGATGGCTACACTGGCCACGCCGCCGCAGCCGATAACAAGAACTTTGCTCATGATGGTACTCCTTTATGTTTTATTTGAATGTAGGGTGTACAGATCTTCGATCAGTCCAGCGCCAGCAGCAGCTCACGCAGCACTTTGCAGGCAGTTGCGGTGGAAACGCCGCTTTGGTCCAGCATGGGGGCCAGCTCGTTCACATCCGCGCCGATGATGTTTGCTTTGGTTACGGTGCGGATGGCTCCCAGCAGCTGCAAGAAGCTGACTCCGCCCGCTTCGGGGGTTCCGGTTCCGGGGAATGCCGATGGATCCAGGCAGTCAAGGTCGATTGTCAGGTAAACCGGCACATTTGCCTGGCACAGCCAATCGGTCAATTCCTGCAGACCGGTGAAATCGAACTTGTGAATATCGGTATGGCGGGCGGCAAACTGGAATTCTTCCCGATCGCCGCTGCGGATACAGAACTGGTGGATGCGGCCATCGCCCAAAAGGTCATGGCAGCGGCGCAGCACACAGGCATGGCTGAGCTGTGCGCCGAGATAGTCATCCCGCAGGTCGGCGTGAGCGTCAAAATGGACGATGTGCAGGTCGGGGTATTTTTTCACGGCAGCCCGCACAGCCCCCAGCGTGACGAGATGTTCACCGCCCAGAAGCAGGGGCAGCTTGCCATCCCGCAGGATCTCTGCCGCGCGGGATTCAATATCCACCAGAGCGCTTTCGCTGGAGCCGAAGCAGAGCTCCAGATCTCCGCTGTCAAACACGTTGCAGTCGGTCAGGTCTTTATCCTGATAGGGGCTGTAGGTTTCCAGGCCATAGCTTTCGTGGCGGATGGCGGCAGGGCCAAAGCGTGCGCCGGGGCGGTAGCTGGTGGTGGAATCGAACGGCGCGCCGTACAGCACAATGCCGGCGGTACGGTAGCTGCTGTCACAGCCGATAAAGTTTTCTACATTGCGGTGCAGCATCAACAGTCCTCCACTTCGCGCAGCATCTCTTCCAAAAATGCCGGCAGGTAAAACGCCCCGACATGCAGCCGGGTGGTGTAATAACGGGTGCGCATGTTCAGCGCATTCCAGGCGTCACCGTCCATATCATTGATGGGGTGGTATTTTTTGCTGGCAAAGCCGAAGAGCCAGTAGCCCGCAGCAAAGGTGGGGATGTGCGCCTGATACACCTTGCTGATGGGGAAGGTGCTGGCAATGCGCTTGTGGCTGCGCTGCATGGCGGTGGCATCCTCGGCATAGAAAGGGCTGCCCTGCTGGTTTACCATAATGCCGTCATCGCGCAGGGCGTTATAGCAGTTGCCGTAAAATTCGCGGGTGAAAAGCCCCTCCGACGGGCCGAACGGGTCGGAGGAGTCCACAATGATAAGGTCATATTCATCCTCACACTTGCGGATGAACTTGAGTGCGTTTTCGTAATAGATATGCACGCGGCGGTCATCCATACGGCAGGCGTTGCCGGGCAGGTAGGCGCGGCAAGCTTCAATAACCTGGGGGTCCATTTCCACCAGGTCAATGCGCTCCACACGGTCATAGCGGGTCAGTTCCCGCACAACGCCGCCATCGCCCGCGCCGATGACGAGGATGTCCTTTGCGCTTCTGTGCACCGACATCGGCACATGGGTGATCATTTCATCGTAAATGAACTCATCGCGCTCCGTCAGCATGACATTGCCGTCCAGCGTAAGCACCCGGCCAAATTCCGGCGTTTCAAAAATATCAATGCGCTGGTAGTCGCTCTGTTTGGAATAGAGCTGGCGGTTGACCCGGATGCTGTGCTTTACATCGGGGGTATGAAATTCCGAAAACCACATTTCCATTGTACAAACCTCCTTCTTAATGTGTATCTGAAAACAAAGAAAATGACGGATATTTCGCAAACACAAGCAGGATTTAGCGTAAAATCCTGCTGCGCTTGTAGAAATAGACGATATTTTCGACTTTTCAGATACACCCTAAATAGAAAGCATAGGCTGAAAACGTACCGGGGCGATGCCGGGCTGCTGCAACGCTCGGCAGGCGGGGAGATGGAATGCCCGCGGTTTTAGTGCCCAAGCAAAAAGTCCAGCACATCCCAGCCTTCGCTGCCGGTCTGGCGGTACAGCTCGGTGTAGCCGCAGTTGCAGCAGCTGATGGTGACGAACTTTTTGTTCTGGATGTCAAATATTTTGGCGAAGTTCCCGCCGGTGGCCTGCAGCCGGTCCGATTCATACTGCTGGCAGCCGCATTTGGGGCAGATGTATTGGTGCTTTTCCATAATGGATTCCTCCGTATTGTAAGGCTGGGTCAAACGTGGCTCAGCCAGTCGGCCAGCGGCAGGCAAAGCAGGTTGGGGGTAACTTTTGCCGCGGCGCGGTGCAGCGTGCACACCAGCCCCGGTGTGCTGACGCGCAGGTTCAGCGCGCTGTCCCGCAGGGCGCGGCGCACAACATCCTGGCTGCGGCTGGCCAGCGGATAATGGCGGAAGCCATGCCCGCCTTTTTCCGCAATGCCAATGAACTCGGTATCCTTGACCCAGTAGGGGCATACCGCAGTAACATGGATGCCCGCAGGGGAAAGCTCGTAATGCAGCGTCTGGGTGTAGCTGAGCAGGAACGCCTTGGTGGCGGCGTATACGTTCAGCCCCGGAATGGGCTGGAACCCCGCGGTGGAGCAAATCTCCAGTACCTGACTGCCTGGGTGCAGATAGGGGAACGCCGCATCGGTCACATCCACGGCGGCGCGGCAGTTCAGGTCGATCATGGCGTCGTTGTCTTTGGCGGGAATATCCACCGTCGGACCCATGCGCCCCATGCCTGCCGCATTGACCAAAATGCGGATGTCCGGCAGTTCATCCTGCAGGGTGTTGCGCAGGTACTCCATATCGCCCGGGCGGGTCAGGTCAAGCGCCAGCACCCGGATGGGCACCGCGCTGATGGATTGCAGCGCTTCCAGCCGGTCGCGGCGGCGGGCGATGGCCCAAATTTCTTCCACTTTGCCCTGCTCCGCAATCTGGCGCACAAACTCGCGCCCCAAACCGCTGGAAGCACCGGTCACCAATGCAATTTTCATGGCAGTTATCCTCAATCGCAGGGCAGGTTGGGTCTGTCCTGGTCGCCGTCAGCCTTGAAAAGAACAAAGCCGTCCGGCTGGTTGGTAAAGTAATAATATTCGGTGTTCTGCCGCAGCGGCGGGGTCAGATAGTTGGGGATGATGACCCCATCGTCCTCGCGCCGCTCCGTCAGCCCGGCGGCGGCCCATACGGCGGCAGGAATACCGGCGTTGTAACAATCCAGATATTCCGCGCCCGCGTCGTGCAGCAGCTTGTCCAGTGCGCCGCCAATGCGGGGCAGAACAGCATCATCGCCGATAAAATCCACCAGCCGCACCACCGGTACGCAGCCGGTCTCGGCAGCTGTGATGGTGCGGGTGATCGCGTAAGCCAGCAGGGCACCGGCTTCCTGCACTGCCCACACATCATAGCTCTGGTGCGGGTAGGCAAAGTACCGGCGCTGCAAGTACCAAAGATCTTTGTGTGGCGTGTGGCTGCTGTGGGGCAGGCCAAGTTCGGCCAGCGCAGCGGCATCCGGCACACGGGTCAGCGGCAGGTCATCCTGTACCGGCAAGGGAGCAGAATTTGGACCCAGCACCGCCAGCTGCCAGCCCTTTGTATCGGGTGCGCCAAGGCGGTAATAATGCGGCAGGCGCTCGGCCTGCCAGCCCAAAAAGTGGTACAGCACACAGGTGTTGGCGCGGATGTTGTTGCAGGCAACCACGCGGGCATTCAAAAGCCCGGACAGGGCGTCCATCAGCTCCAGCCCCACACCATTATGGCCCTTTGCGGCAACCCAAACTGAAACCCAGACATCCGGCGTTTCGCTCTGGTTGGCCAGAATGTACCCGGCGGCGCACAGAATTTCGCCGTCCTGCTCCGCCAGCGCAAACTGCGGGGCGGCACCGGGCGTGTGGGCATAATAGAACTGGTAAAAATCGGCCCGGTTGATCAGCGGCAGGCGCATGTCAAAATTCTGGTTGATGAAATCCGCAATGCGGGCATCCTCGCCGGGGCGGGCTAAACGCAGCACAAGGTCAGACAATGGTGGAACCTCCCGTGACCGGCAGGGTAACGCCGGTGATAAAGCGGGCTTCCTCGCTCAACAGGAACGCCATGGCCGGGGCAACATCCTCCGGCGTGGCGTTGCGGCCCATTGGGTTGTCTGCCGCTGCGGCCTGCACGATCAGGTCCGGCGTATCCTTCAAAAAGTGGGTCTCCATCATGCTGGGGGCCACGCAGTTTACCGTTATGCCAAAGCGGGCGTACTCCACAGCCAGGCTTTTCACCAGCCCGCCGATAGCGCTCTTGTTCATTACATAGGCAGCTGTGTTTTTGGGCGGGCAGCCAATGGTGTAGCTGGTCTGGATAAACAACACCCGGCCAAACTTCGCCTTACTCATGGCGGGCAACACCGCCTTGCACAGCTTGACGGCGGAATGTACCTGAATCTCCCAGTCCTTCTGGAACCGGGCTTCATCAAACGCTTTGAACTTGGCGTTCACCACCGGCAGGGCCGGCAGGTGTACGAAATGGGTGGGGCAGGGCAAATCTTTGCCAAAGCGGGCGCACAGGGCATCCACCGCTTCGGGGCTGGAAAGGTCCGCGTCAAAGGTAACAATGCGGCCGGGAAATTGCTGCACTAAGGCATCCAGCCGGGCCAGATCGCCGCAGCCCTGTGCCAGAATGGTGCGGTCCTCGCCGGGGGCTTCGGTCAGCAGGCGGCGAATCAGTGCGGCGCCCACATCGCTGGTGGCGCCGGTGATGAGATATGTATATGCCATGGAAGTTACCCTCACTTTTATTTGGCCAGCCCGGCTTTGATGATGCCGCGCGTGACCCGTTTGCCGTCCTGGTTGGTGATAACAGCCTTGATCTCCGCTTCAGCCACGGCTTCACTCACGTTTACCACGGTGCCGGTAATGGTCAAAGTATCCCCAATGAAAACCGGCTTGGCGAACTTGCACTCCACGCCGTGCAGCAGGCAGTGTTCGCCCGGCAGGTAAACGCCCGCCAGGGTGGAGAAAAAGCTGGCACCCAGCATGCCGTATACCACGCGGCCGGGGTAGCCGCGCTTTTGGGCGTATTCGGCATCCATGTGGATGGGGGAAACATCCCCGGTGATGGCTTCAAACCGGGCCATCATCTCTTCCGTTACGGTAACGGTAAAGCTTTCGCTCAGGCCGGGGGTCATCTCGGCCAGTGTGTAGTGGTTCATCTTAACCCACCATGCGGGCAACCAGGTCCAGCAGGTCGCCAACGTTTTTCAGGTTGCGCACATCGGCCAGCTTGAATTTGATGTTGAACTTTTTCTCGATGGCGGTCAGCAGGTTGATCTGCTCCAGGCTGTCCCAATCCTCAATGTCATCAGCGCAGGTGGCGCGGGTGATTTCCAGGGTATCATCGTCAAAATTATCGCGGAAAATTTCCTGTACAGCTTCCAGAATTGCCTGTTCGGTCATAGTTAGAACACTCCTTACAAAAATAAACACATTATATAATGACAGCAATCATTCAAGATGGCGGCTTGCCGCAGGGGACACTACCACATCTTATTAAATAGAAGTGTACCATAAAATGCCCGGCAACACAAGCGCAGACAGGGTAAAAGGGGGCTACAGGCCGTAATCTTCCAGTTTTTGCTGCAATTCGGCTTCGGTATAAATGCTCACGCCCTGCTGCAATGCCAGGCAGTCCGGCTCCGGCAGCAGGCGGGTGTATACATCGTACTGCGCCAGGGGACCGGTGCCGTCCGGGGTATACAGGGCCAGCCGCCCGGCGTTATCTTTTAACAAGTATTGCGCCTGCGGCTGTTGTTTTTGCACCGGAACAAAAAACACTGTTACGGCTGCGGCAATGCACAGCAGCGCCAGCATGGCCAGCCCCAGCAGGTAGCGGCGATAGCCCCGCGGCAGTTGGTAACGCATGGGCAAAAACCTCCTTCTATTTTGTGGTATTCGCAAATTTCACAAATCAAATAGTACGCTCCTGCAAGCAGTATGCCCGGTTTGGCGGCACCCAAACCGTAAAAAAGTGAAAATTGTCTGCCTGCTACTGTACTTTTGGCAATACTTTGTGATATAATTCATTCTATGGCTTTATGTCCATCTGCGTGACCGCGCTGTGCGGCCGCGTATCAGTGCAGGCGCAGGCAGGCTTCGCGCCTGCCGCAATTATCCCAAAGGAGGCGGTCCCCATAGACCCCAAACAGGAACGGCACATTTCCATGCAAAGTGCAAAAAGCCCGGAAACAGCCGCAACTTCCGCCCAAAAGAAAAACGGAAAAAAGAAAAAAAATAAGCCGCGCCGCAGTATATTCGGCACCATCATGCGGTTCATTGGCTGCCTGCTGTGCGTTTGCGTCATGGCGGCCAGCGCCGGTGCGGTGCTGCTTTCGCTGTATGTGGTGCAGGTGACCGAGGACCCGGACGGCAAGCTGGACCTGGATGAGCAGAAGCTCAAACAGACCTCCATTGTGTATGACCGTGACGGCAACGAGGTGAACACCTTTGCTGGCGAAAATAACCGCATCTGGCGCGAAATTTCGGCCATGCCGGAAAACCTGCAGAATGCGGTCATCGCCGTTGAGGATAAGGATTTTCGCAGCGAGCCCGGCATCAACGTCAAGCGCACCATTGCCGCTGCCCTGAACGAGTTTACCGGAAACGCGCTGCTTGGCTCCAAGCAGGGCGCTTCCACGCTGGAGCAGCAGCTGGTCAAAAACCTGACCGGTGATAGTGAACAGGACATTCTGCGTAAGGTGCGCGAGATTTTCCGCGCGTTGGGCCTTTGCAACATCCTGGAAGCTTACCTCAATACCATCCCGCTGACCGGCACCATCTATGGCATGGAAGCCGGCGCGCAGGAGTATTTTGGCAAGAGCGTGGAGGAATTGAGCCTGGCCGAATGCGCCGAGCTGGCTTCCATCACCAAGAATCCCAAGAGCTTTAACCCGGCTACCAACCCGGAAAATCTGCTCAAGCGCCGCAACCATGTTCTGGCTTTGATGCGCAACCAGGGATATATTACTGATGAAGAGTGCACTGCTGCACAGGCGGAACCCATCACCCTGGCCGAGAGCAAATCGGCCACCGAAAAGGTCACCCGTACTTCCCGCAACTCTTATTTTGACGACGCTTTGTTTGCGGATGTCACCCAGGCAATCATGGAGCAGGAAAGCTGCACCCGTGCCGAAGCACAGGATAAGATCTTCTCCGATGGCCTGCGCATCTACTCTACCCTGGACCAGAAAGCACAGTCTGCCATGGAGCAGGTCATGCTGAACGAGGACACCGGCGACGGCGAGCTCTTCCCGGCCCTGTGGCACGAGGAAGAGGTTTCTTCCAGTATCCCGGCGGACAGCGAGATTACCTATGACGAGAGCGGCCTGCCGCTGAACCCGGACGGCTCTTCTGTGTTCACGGACGATGATGTGCCGGTCTATGCCGATAAGGAAAACACCACCCTGAAAACCAGCCAGGATGACAACGGCAACCTGATCTTCTATGAAAGCGTGCGCACCCAGGCGGCTATGGCGTCCATCAGCATGGAGGATGGCCACCGCGGCGAGATCGTTGCCCTGGTTGGCGGCCTGGGTGAAAAGAAAGTAGACCGCGGCACCAACCGCGCCACGCTGCCCCACCAGACCGGTTCCACCATGAAACCCATTGCTGCTTATTGCCTGGCAGTGGACAGCAAGATCATCAACTATTCTTCGCCCATGGCGGATACGCCGTATTACCTCAAGAGCGACCATCAGGTGCTGGATACCGACCGCTGCCTGAAGCTTGGCCTTTCTACTGACAAGTATAATGCAGTCAACCAGTCCCGCGATGATGTGTGGCGCGACTGGCCCACCAACTACGGCGGTGCAGGCGGCGATGGTGCCACCATGCTGGTGTATGATGCACTGCGCCGCTCTTACAACACCATTGCGGTCTGGATCGGTTCCTATGTCGGTGCGGAAGAGATGTTCAGCTTTGCGCATGATACCCTCAACTGCACCTATCTGGATCCCGAACATGACGTTGACCTGGCGCCTCTGGTGCTGGGCTCCCAGAGCCAAGGCCTGACGGTTGTGGAGCTGGCTGGCGCTTACTCCATTTTCAATGACGGCAAGTTTACCACCCCGCACTACTGGACCGAGATCTATGACTCGGACGGCAACCTGTACCTGGATAACAGCAAGCGCGTTACCACCGTGCAGGCCATTGACCCTGCAGCCGCTACCATCATGAACCGTCTGCTGAGCAACGTGTGGAAAACGCCCGGTACGGCAAACGGCATGAAGCCGGAAACCGAGGGCATTGATACCATCGGCAAGACAGGTACGACCAGCGACTTTAAGGACTATACCTTCGCCGGTGTTTCCCCATACTATTCCACCGCTGTGTGGTGGGGCTATGATAAGCCTTACAGCATGTGGGGTGTGGATGGCACCCTGGGCAACAACGGTAAACCGACCCAGCGCGCCTTTAAGCGGTATATGGAAGCTGCCCAGGCTGATAAGCCTGCCAAGGACTTCTATTATGATGACTCCGTTGTGCAGAAGCAATTCAGTACCTCCACCGGTGCGATCGTATCCGGCGGTGGTGAGACCGGCTACTATACTGAGGACAACCTGCCGGATGACAGCTATTCCACCTTGACCGACCCCAGCGTGAACACGCTGGACCCGGCGGCAGGCTGATCGCGTAAAGTTCCAATAGTCTGAAAATTCAATAAGCCAGATCGGGCACAGCAGTTTACAAAGCTGCTGTGCCCGTTTGTTGTATTGGAATGGAGGACATGCTATAATGGCAGCAGCGAGAACCATGCGGGTGAGGAGAAAATGCACGGCCTTTTTGCGGCTTTAATAAGGCGGGCAAAAGCGTATCAAATGTACGTGCACGAATGAAAGACACACTTCCACCGCATAAAAACAGATAAAAGCACGGGAAGATTCCACCGCACCAACAGGCCAGTTGTGCATCATGCTCAAATACACAACATTTTTTCTAAAATGCTTGCAAGCCGCGCACACTTGTGGTATGATTATCCCCGTTGTGAATACACATGTACATAGGAGGGAAACAACATGGGCGAGCGCCGTTTTTTGTTGGTAGATAGCTCCGCTTTGCCGGATGTGTTCCTTAAGGTACTGCAGGCCAAGGAGCTTCTGGCTTCCGGCAGCGTGAGCAATATTTCCACGGCAGCGCGTCAGGCGGGCATTTCCCGCAGTGCGTTCTATAAGTACAAGGACTATGTGTTTGACGCCGAAACCGGCCGCGAGGCCATTACCGTGATCGCCACCCTGCTGGACAAAACCGGCGCTTTGCAAAGCCTGCTTTCCGGTATTTCGGCAGCGGGTGCATCGGTTGTTACCATCACCCAGTCCCGGCCGGAAAATGGTACCGCGCAGGTGGAAGTTACCGTGCGCACCGGAACCATGCAGATGACCGTTGAGGAAATGCTGACCCGGCTGGCCCGTCAGTCGTTTGTGGTGGAAGTGCACCGCGGAACCTGAAAGTGAACACACGCCGCCAAGGCGCACAGAGCGGAATACCGGATGCGGGCAGCCGCATAAGGAACAAGGGGAGTATAGTATGGCTAAAATTGCAATCATGGGATTCGGCACCGTCGGCAGCGGTGTGCTGGAAGTCTGCCGCCGCAACGCCGCATCCATTGCCCGCCGCGCGGGTGAGCCGGTGGAGGTCAAGTACATCCTGGATGTGCGTGATTTTTCTGATTCTCCGGACGCAGCGCTGTTTGTGAAAGATATCAATGTGATCCTGAACGATCCGGAAGTCAAGGTCGTTGTGGAAACCATCGGCGGCACCCGCTTTGCTTATCCGTATGTGCGCCAGTGCCTGGAAAGCGGCCGCAGCGTGTGTACCTCCAACAAGGAGATGGTTGCCACCTATGGCGCAGAGCTGCTGGCTCTTGCACGGGAGCATAAAGCAGCGTTCCTGTTTGAAGCCAGCGTGGGTGGCGGTACCCCCATCATTACTCCCATGCACCAGTGCCTTGCCGCAAACCAGATCAGCCAGATTCAGGGCATTGTGAACGGAACCACCAACTTTATGCTGACCAAGATGAAGCGCGAAAACATGGGCTTTGATGCCGCGCTGAAAATTGCCCAGCAGCTGGGCTATGCCGAAACCAAGGATCCCGGCGACGATGTGGATGGCCGTGATGCCTGCCGCAAGATCGCCATCCTGAGCAGCCTGGCCTGCGGGCATCATGTTTACCCGGATAACATCCCCGCCCGCGGCATCCGCGATGTGACCGTGGAGGATGTAAAAGCTGCCGAGCAGCTGGACTGCGCCATCAAGCTGATCGCCTGGTACCATGAAAACCCTGAAGGCGCAGCCGATGCGTTCAGCGCCGGTGTGGAGCCGATGCTGGTGCCGGAGTCCAACCAGCTGGCGGGCGTGAACGATGTGTTTAACGCTGTGCTGATGCAGGGTGATATGCTGGGCGATGTTGTGTTCTATGGCAAGGGCGCCGGCAAGCTGCCCACCGCCAGCGCCGTTGTGGCCGATGTGATCGATGCCCTGAAGGACGGCAGCAAGATCCATGACAGTCTGTTCTGGAAGCCCGCCGAAAAGCTGGATCACCAGCTGGTGGATACCGCCAAGTATTCTTATTACATCCGCACCGCGGGCGTGCCCGCCGCCGCGCTGCCCAATGTGGCCGGTCCCGGCAAGCTGGTGTTTGACTATGGCGATTCTGCCGCGTACCTGATCGAAGCTGCCACGGCTGCGGACTTGGAGGCTGTGGCAGCCAAGCTGGAAGTTCTGGGCGGCCGCCTGGCGCTTGTGCTGAAAAAGCTGCCGGAATAAGCCCCGGCAGGGAAGGGAGCACATAACATGATTACCGTAACTGTACCGGCAACCAGCGCCAATGTCGGCGCCGGGTTTGACAGTCTTGGCCTTGCGCTTTCCATGCACAACGTGTTTACCTTTGAGGAATGTGACCGCATCCGCATTTCTTCGGTGGATGGCACCCATGTGCCGACCGGGGCAAACAACCTGGTCTACCGCAGCGCCCGCGCTGTGTATGACCAGCTGGGCATTCCGCTGCGCGGCCTGCGCATTACCCAGCGCAATGATATTCCCATGGCGCGCGGCCTGGGTTCCAGCTCTGCCTGCATTGTGGCGGGCATTTTGGGTGCCAACGCTTTGCTGGGCAACAAGCTGACCAGCCGCCAGATGCTGACCCTTGCCACCGCCATTGAGGGCCACCCCGATAACGTGGCCCCCGCCATGCTGGGCGGCTTTGTTACCAGTGTGTATGACGAAGGCCAGGTTTACAGCGTAAAAAAGAACATCGATGAACAGCTGGCATTTGCCGCTTTTGTACCGGATTTCCGCCTGCTGACCTCCAAGGCGCGCGCCGCGCTGCCGGATATGGTCAGCCATAAGGACGCCGTGTATAATCTGTCCCGCGCCGCGCTGGCTACCGCCGCGTTCTGCGATGGCGATTACAGCCTGCTTGGCGTGGCAACCAAGGATTCCCTGCACCAGAAATACCGCCTGCCCCTGATCGACGGCGGGGACGAAATGTTTGAACTGGCGCAGGACCTGGGCGCGCTGGCTGTTTATATTTCTGGCGCGGGTCCCACCATTATGGCGGTTGTCCCGCGTGACGATCAGGAATTCTTTGCCCGCGCGCAGGAAGCTCTGCCGCAGAGCGAAAAGCTAAAGCATTTTACCGTTTACCGCCTGCTGCCCGATAACACAGGCGCAACGGTGGAATAAGGGAACAGGGAGGAAGAGGTCTTTATGGGTCTTATCGTACAAAAGTTCGGCGGTACCTCGGTCAAGGATCGTGACCGCATCTTTAATGTTGCGCGCATTGTGGCCAACACCCGCAACCAGGGCAACGATGTTGTTGTTGTTGTTTCTGCCCAGGGGGATACCACCGATGACTTGATTACCAAAGCGGCCGAGATCACCAGTGATCCGTCCCACCGCGAAATGGATATGCTGCTGGCCACCGGTGAGCAGATTTCCATCTCGCTGCTGGCCATGGCGCTGCAGGAAATCGGCGTTCCGTCCGTCAGCCTGACCGGCTGGCAGGCCGGCTTCAACACCGACCGCGCTTACACCAAAGCCCGCATTAAGCGCCTGAACACCGAGCGTGTGGAAAGTGAACTGGCCCGCAACCGCGTGGTAGTTGTAGCTGGTTTCCAGGGACTGAACCGTTCGGATGATATCACCACCCTGGGCCGCGGCGGCAGCGATACTTCCGCCGTTGCCTTGGCAGCCGCTCTGCATGCAGACCGCTGCCAGATCTATACCGATGTGGAAGGTGTGTATACTGCCGACCCGCGCAAGATTCCCAAGGCCACCCGCCTGAAGGAGATCACCTTTGACGAGATGCTGGAACTGGCATCCCTGGGTGCACAGGTGCTCAACAACCGCAGTGTAGAACTTGCCAAAAAGTATGGCGTCGAGCTGGAAGTTCTGTCCAGCATCAATCCGGTGCCCGGCACCGTTGTTAAGGAGGAAACCAAAGTGGAAGGTATGCTGATCAAAGGCGTTGCAAAAGATGAGGACGTCGCTGTTGTTTCGATCCTGGAAGTTCCCGATGTGCCGGGTATGTCCTTCAAGGTGTTCAGCCTGCTGGCACAGAAAAACATCAACGTGGATATCATTCTGCAGTCTTCCGGCAGCGCTGGCTGCAAGGATGTGATCTTTACCTGCTCCAAGGGCGAAGCTGAAACCGCTCGCGCAGTGCTGGAATCCAACAAGACCCGCTTTGGCACTGATAAGATCACCGTCAACAATGACTGCGCCAAGGTCAGCATTGTCGGTGCCGGTATGCAGAGCCACCCTGGCACGGCTTCCACCATGTTTGAAGCTCTCTACAGCCAGAACATCAACATCCATATGATCTCTACCAGCGAGATCAAGATCAGCGTGATCATTGATAAAGCCGATGCTGACCGTGCTGTTGCCGCTATCCATGATGCTTTCATCCAGTAAGCGGTAATATCCATCTGGTGTAAAAAGTTTACAAGTTTCAGCCCCTGCCGCCCGGCGGGGGCTGTTGCCATATCCGGTACGGAATGGTATAATCAAACGCGCAGCCGGGTGGGAATCATTCCCGCAAGCCCGGTTGTGCCCAATGTATTCTGCTGCAAAGGAGGTAACATATGGAATATATGGACGAAACCACCCTTGCCCACAAACACACCAGCCCGTGGCTGATTGCGTTCCGGATCATTTTTACCATTGCGCTGGTCTGGTGCATTCTGTTTATCTTTCATAACTCGCTGGAAACCAGCTCCATCTCGTCGGCCCGCAGCCATGAGGTCATGCAAAAAATCAATGCCATCCTGGCACATCTCAATATCGGCCCGCTGAGCGAACATGTTGTGCGCAAGCTGGCGCATTTTTCAGAGTTCACGCTGGAAGGCTTCCTGCTTATGCTCTGCCTGCGGGTTTATCCCCGCCGTTTTGTGCGCCATGTCAGCTGGCCCATGCTGGGCGGCATGGCGACCGCGCTGCTGGATGAAACCATCCAGCTGTATGTGCCGGGCCGCACTTCGTCCGTGCGGGATGTGTGGATCGACTTCGGCGGTGTGATTGCCGGTTTGTTCGTGGCCCTGCTGTTGCTGCTCATCGTGCGCGGGCTGACCTCTTTCCATGCCATGAAAAAAGAAAACCGCCGCCTGCGTGCCGAACGGGCCGAGCTGCTGCGCCAGCAGCGCGCCGACCGGATCAACGCAGCGGATGACCGTCCCGAAAGCCCAGATAGGAGAGAATATTTATGACAGAACAACAGGCGATTGAAGCCCTGCACGCCCTGCCGCGCCTGCCCCGCAGCGGCGCATCCCTGGAGCGTATGCAGGCACTGCTGGACCACCTTGGAAACCCGGAAAAGCAGTTTAAGTGCATCCATATTGCGGGCACCAACGGCAAGGGGACCCTTGCCGCTATGACATCTTCTATCCTGACCCATGCGGGCTACAAAACGGGCCTTACCATCAGTCCGTATGTTCTCAATTTTCGGGAGCGTTTTCAGATCAATGGACAGATGATGTCCCCGCGCACCCTGGCCAGCCTGACCCGGAACGTGCTGGATGCTGCCGATGCCATCATCGCTGAGGGCGGGGAAGGCCCGGTGGAGTTTGAAGCCGTTACCGCCATTGCCTTCCTCTGGTTTGCCCGCCAGAAGTGTGATTTTGCCGTGGTGGAAACCGGCCTTGGCGGCCGCTATGACGCCACCAATGTCATCCCCGCGCCGCTGGTTGCGGCCATTACCCGCATCGGCATGGATCATACCGAAATTTTGGGCGATACCCTTGCCGAGATCGCCGCCGAAAAAGCCGGTATCATCAAAGAGGGTAGCGTGGTTGTCTGCTACCCCGAGCAGCCGGAGGAGGCCATGGGCCCGCTGCTGACCGCCGCGGCCAACGCGCATACCTCGCTGGTGGTGCCGGATACCGCCGATTTGCAGCAGCTCAAGTGCCGCCCGCTGGAAAACTATGTTGATTACGGCGGCTATCGTGCTCTGCTGCAATTCCCCGGCAAGCATCAGGCCAACCATGCCGCTATGGCGGTGGAAATTGCCCTGGCCCTCTGGCGGGAATACCATTACGAGATCCCCGATGAAGCGATTGAAACCGGTCTGCGGGATGCCAAAATGCCCGCACGGATCGAGGTCATGCGCCGCCACCCGTTGCTGCTGCTGGATGGCTGCCACAATGCCGATGGTACCGCAGCCCTTGCTGCAACTCTGAAAGAAGCCGGATATGACGGCAACCTTGTGGCGGTCCTTGGCCTGCTGAAAGATAAGGATCACAGCAAAATGCTGGAAAACCTGGCCCCCTGCTTTGAGAAGGTCTTTACCGTCACGCCGGATAGCCCCCGCGCCATGACGGCAGAAGAACTGGAGGAGGAAGCCAAGTACCATATGGATGCCGAAGCCGCCCCCAGCGTGGCAAAGGCCATCCGCCTTGCGGTGGATTACGCCGATGAAAACAACCTGGCTGGTGTGGTGGTGTGCGGCAGCCTTTACCTTGCTGCTCAGGCCCGTCCACTGCTGCTCAAAGAAGCGGAAAAGTAACCCCGATTCCAACAAAATATGCGCACAGCGCCCTGTATACTGGGAACATACCCCAGCAGCAGGGCGCTTTTTGCTGCTATTACCAAAAATGAAAGAGGTGGACAACCCCCTTGGCGAAAGTTTGTTTTGTTCCGGCGCAGGGAACATTGGCGGCTTACCTGACCGGTGAGATCGACCACCATGCCGCGCAGGCCCTACGGCGTGAAATTGATGCGCAGATCGATGCCCGCATGCCGGAATTGCTGACGATGGATTTTTCCGGCGTTACTTTTATGGATTCCTCCGGTGTGGGGCTGATTCTGGGCCGCGGGCGCCAGATGTCCGGCCTGGGTGGGCGGCTTGTTGTGCAAAACGCACCGGATACCGTGCGCCGCATGCTGGACCTGGCGCATATCCATTACGTTTGATCGTGGGGGAGGTCACATCATGAAAATGCTGAATCAGGTCAAAATGACCTTTGCCAGCCGCAGCGTCAACGAAAGTTTTTCCCGTGCGGCACTTGCGGCGTTTCTGGCCCAGGCGGACCCGACCGTGCCGCAGCTGGCGGATATCAAAACAGCCGTGTCAGAAGCTGTCACCAACTGCATCGTCCATGCCTATCCGGATACCGTCGGCCCCATTACGATGACGGCTGTTTTGTATGAGGGCGGCAATGTGCGCATTACCATATCGGATAAAGGCGTTGGTATCCCGGACGTTGCCAAGGCAATGGAGCCAATGTATACCACCGGCAACCCGGACGAGCGCGCGGGCCTGGGTTTTGCGGTAATGCAGAGCTTTATGGATCGGGTCCATGTATCCTCTGCACCGGGACGGGGAACACGCGTTACCATGAGCCGTCACCTGGATTCCCGGTGAGTTTTGGCGTGTGCGCTCCTACATAGGGCAGAATCAGCCAGTACAGCAGAGTGGAATCTGTTGACCGTTGCGGATATGCCCGCTAAAACCGGAACGAATCAACGCCTAGTGGCAGGGCAGACGTTCGTTCCCGATTGCAGGGAGGCAGCTGATATGGTAACCGCAAATCCCACCGCACTTTTTACCACATTACCGCGCACGGAGTTCATCCAGAAAAATCTTGGCCTTGTACATTCCTGTGCTGGCCGCTTTACAGGCCGCGGCATCGAATACGAAGAATTGTATTCGGCGGGCTGCCTGGGGCTTGTCAAAGCGTGCGATGGGTTTGACCCGGACCGCGGGGTCTGTTTCTCCACCTATGCGGTGCCGGTCATCTTGGGTGAGATCAAAAAGCTGTTCCGGGACGGGGGAACTGTTAAGGTCAGCCGTTCGATCAAAGAACTTGGATTAAAAGTGACAGCGGAACGGGAACGCCTGATGAAGCTGACCGGCGCAGAGCCAACCGTGGCACAGCTGGCACAAAACCTGGGGGCAACGCCGGAGCAGGTGGCGGTATCCATTCAGGCTGCTATGCCGGTTATCTCTCTGACCCCGGCGGATGATGAGGACGGAACAAGAGAATGGGATATCCCGGTGGATTCACCGGAAGAAGTATTGGCGGAACGGATCGGTTTGGCGGAAATATTGAAACGACTGAATGAATCTGACCGGCAGCTCATCCGCCTGCGCTTTTATGCAGGCAAAACCCAAAGTGAAACGGCACAAATCCTTGGTACTACCCAGGTACAGATATCGCGCCGCGAACGAAAGATTTTGAAATGGATGCGCAAAGAGCTGACAAGCGAATAAGAAAACACAAAATGATGGCTGTTTTTCCGATTCGGAGCCATAAAAACTGTGCGATTCGACAAAAGTATGACTTCTGCACGTTTTGCCCTTGACGATGACACTTGCATGTGCTAAAATAACACCACTTTGAATAGCACAGGCGATATCCAATAGGGGGCGCCTGGCTGGACAAAGCAGCATCAGAAAATTTGGAAAAACCTCAAAAAAGCTGTTGACAAATCAAACCTGATGTGGTATCCTAACAAAGCTGTCCGAAAGACAGCGGCTGATTGAAAAGATTGTTTAAGAAAATTTCAAAAAAGTACTTGACAAACAGGACTTGATGAAGTAAAATAAACAAGCTGTTTCAAACAGCGCAGGACCTTGAAAATTGAACAATACTGAAACTTGTGGAACCTTAAACGTGATGGAAAATCACGAAAAACAATTCCAAAGCCGAGAGATCGGCAAACAAGTAATTCATACAGGACGCAAGCGATTGTGTCTGAGTGAAGTTGATTTAACACTTTATGAGTGATAAATACCATTTATAAAGAGTTTGATCCTGGCTCAGGACGAACGCTGGCGGCGCG
>ERZ773245.1131-NODE-1131-length-21409-cov-4.444413_pt1 | contig 21409 bp, 16 predicted proteins | sample MGYA00580988_ERZ773245 | MGnify/ENA primary metagenome ERZ773245 (study PRJEB29015, sample SAMEA2737792) | human gut metagenome | biome: human gut; feature: human-associated habitat; material: faeces | place: China | collected 2012 ... | reverse complement strand
CTTTCGTCTGGAGGGTTAGCCCCTCCGAAAAAGAGGGTAAGCCGCCCGGCTCTCTGGTTTCCCATGTGCGAAGTATATCATAACTTATCAAATCAGACAACGATATATCGACAAAATCCCCTTAGATTACTCTAAGAGGATTTGCTTATTTCGAGATATTTTTCTATAAAAGTGCGTCAAAAGGTGTGTCAGTCTTTTATTTCATATCAGAGAATTGTTTCGGAACCCCTATAAAATAAGCATTCTTTGGATTATTTCTCATCCACCACCTGAAAAATAAAAAACTTCAGATAATAACTTTCATCCGCCGCCCACAAAATCGGATGATCCGGTGCCTGTGTACGGAATTCCACCTGACGGAGTCTCTTATGTGTTGCCTTGGCAGCCTCTTTCACAGTCTTTGCGAGAAGCTCCTGCGTCATAAAATGAGAGCACGAACAAGTGGCAAGATACCCGCCATCTTTCACTAACTTTAATCCTTTCATGTTAATTTCACGATAACCTTTGATTGCATTTTTTGTCGCCTCGCGGGATTTTGTGAACGCTGGTGGATCCAGAATGACTACATCATATTTTTCTCCTGCCTGTGCGAGTTTTGGAAGTTCATCCAAAACATTTGCCTGACGGAAATGTACGTTGTTTTCCAGATGGTTCAATCTCGCATTCGCCTCTGCCTGACTGACTGCATATTCGGAAATGTCAAGTCCGGTGACATCTACAGCCCCGGCGATTCCTGCATTCAGTGCGAACGTTCCCATATGTGTAAAACAGTCTAAAACTTTCTTGCCTTTGCAGATACGCTGCATGGCTAGACGATTATATTTCTGGTCGAGGAAAAATCCTGTTTTCTGGCCATTCGCGACATCGACCATATAATGAACACCGTTTTCCACGATCTCCACATTCGTGTCAAACGCATCCCCGATGAAGCCTTTCACTTTGGAAAGCCCCTCTTTCGTTCGCTCATTTGCATCGCTCCGCTCGTACACGCCGCGGATTTTGATACCGTCCTCTGCCAGAATTTCTTTTAAAAAGTTCACGATTATTTCCTTGAACTGCTCCATGCCAAGTGCCAGACACTCGACCACGAGCACATCCTCATATTTATCGATCACTAAGCCCGGCAAAAAATCAGCCTCACCGAAAATAATACGGCAGGAAGAAGTATCTACGGTTGTCTTGCGGTACTCCCATGCATTTTTCACACGCATTTTCAAAAATGCTTCATCGATCTCCTGATCCGGTTTTCTCGTCATCATGCGGATACGGATTTTCGAGTTCTGGTTGATAAATCCTTTTCCCATCGGATACCCGTCAAAATCATGTACAGTCACGACTTCTCCGTTTTTGAACCGTCCTGTAATGGTGTCTATCTCATTGTCAAAAATCCACGCACCGCCCGCTTTGATGGTACGTCCTTCCCCTTTTTTCAATGTCACAATTGCACTCATGTCAGCTCTCCTTATTTAAAATCTTTCTCTCACTGTTTTTTCTGTCATTTCCACTCTATCGGCATATTTTAGCATGGTTTTCTGCGGTTCACAAGATTTATGATGGCTCCGCCTGATTTTCTTTGTAATTTACGCTTGTAGTTTTATAAAAAAGTATTTCTCTTCTTGCAAAATATCTCCTGACTTACGATAATAAAGACAGGGAATGCTTTTTCGTGCTGTTTCACGAATTTGCTGATCTTCCATGATAAAACACTGGATCATTCTGATTTTGAAAGGTAAGACTCTTATGATAAAAATAAGTTTATGCATGATCGTAAAAAATGAAGCTGCCATCCTGTCCAGATGTCTCGACTCTGTCTGTGACCTGATGGATGAGATTATTATTGTGGATACCGGCTCCACCGACGATACAAAGGCTGTAGCAGCAAAATACACTGACCGGATTTACGATTTCGCATGGAACAATGATTTTTCTGCTGCAAGAAATTTTTCTTTTTCCCTCGCAAATATGGATTATATTTACGCACCGGATGCAGACGAGATACTGGACGAGGAAAATCGCAAAAAATTTCTTTTGTTAAAAGAAGCCCTTCTGCCGGAAATTGAGATCGTACAGATGAAATACCGCACCGTCTCCGAATTTAACACCGTTTTGAATGCAAGAACCGAGTACCGGCCAAAATTGTTTAAACGTGTCCGGGAATTTGAGTGGATCGATCCGATCCACGAGACGATCCGCCTCACACCGGTTGTATTTGACAGTGACATTGAGATTTTGCACATGCCGCAGTCTATGCACCACAAACGGGATTTTTCCATTTTTGTGGACGCCTTCAACAGAGAGGGGACATTTTCTGCCAAGCTTCGCAGCATGTATGCAAAAGAATTATTGAAAACAGGGGATGAAAAAGATTTTGCGGAGGCACTTCCGATTTTCCGCCTGATATATGATTCCGGCACAGACACCGACGCACAGAAAGAAGCCGCCTGTGTGCTCGCACACGCCTACAGGATTGCCGGGGACACCAACCGCTTTTTCCAGATGACACTGCGGGATATGCTGTCAACACCATGCGCCGAAATCTGTCTTGAACTTGGAGCTTATTTTGAGGAAGCCGAAGATTATGAGGAAGCTTCCCTCTGGTATTATAATGCTGCGCATGAGACATCCAGCATTTTAGATGTACACACGGGCGGCGATCTGCCGCTTCAGGGATTGATCCGCTGTTATAAGATAATGCTTGCAGTTCTGCCGGAGGATGATCCGTTTGCCGCACTTACCGCAAATCAATATGAAGAGGCTCTCGCCGATGCCAGGGAAGCACTCGCCAACTGGGATGTGCCGGAAGAATTATAATTCCTTGCGGAGTGTTTTACTCCAGTCTGCCACAGCGTCCGTTTGTGGCAAGAACAGAACATTTCTGCCCCAGAGTGACTGCGCCGCCCTCGACCGTTGTGACAACGCCGCCGGCTTCTTCCACGATCAGCGCTCCCGCCGCAAAGTCCCACGGACTCAGGCGCAGCTCAAAATATAATTCTGCGCGCCCTGCCGCTATACTGCACAGATCGATCGCTGCGGAGCCGCTTCTCCGCACATCCAGCGCTTTCTTAAAGTATGCGTAAGCCATCTGAAATGATTTTTTGCTCAGTTCTTCGTAATACGGTGCTGTGCCAAATAATACAATGCCCTCAGAGAGAGGATTTCTGGAAACATGAATCGGTCTTCCGTTTAAAAATGCACCCCTTCCACGTTCTGCCGTGAACATTTCATCCAGATACGGATTGTATACAACACCTATATATTTTTCATCGTCTTTTGCCAGTCCTACTGAAATCGCACTCACATGATAGTCTTTGATAAAATTTGTCGTTCCGTCAATCGGATCCACAATAAACGCAAATCCTTTTTTGATTGATGCGTGCACGTCATCTTCTTCCCCGACAAACACTGCCTCCGGAAGTATTTCAAGCAGCTTTTTCCGAAGGGTTTCCTGTACCTTTTTGTCATAGACTGTCACAAAATTAGCGTGTCCTTCCTTCGTCTCCACCATATTGGCAGTCCGCACTGCGTCCAGCACGATTTTTCCACATTCACGCACTGCATCCGCAATTTTTTCCACAAGTGTGCGGTTCAATTTGTATAAAACCTGTGTTTCACGTTCCAGCCAAGGAATTTCCGGTGCAAATGTGACCTGCTCTTTTATTTTCTGATCCATCTGTGCGATATATGCTTTCTGTAAAAAGTCATGCATCTTCTTCTGCTCTCTTTTTAATAAGGAAAGATTGCTCTGATATGCCTTCTCCACAGTCACAAAAGTTCCATGGAATCCCAGTTTTTCCTCGTAATCGTCCTGCACTCCCGGCGCTCTTTTATCGCTCATCAGCCAGCACTCGTAATAACAGGATTTCATCTGAAAATAACTTTCCGGATCCTCAGTATCAATGTTCTGCTCAAATGTTTCCCCGATTTTCACCCCGATATGGATATCCGTGTATCCTGTCTCCTCCGTGATCTCCCGAAGCAATGTTTCTTTTTCCGTCTCACCCTCTTCCATGCCACCACCCGGGAATTTGTAATCACCGCGGTTGGTCTGTACCATAAGGATTTTATTCTGATAATGGATCACGCCGCGGACTGCGGTTCTTTGATTGATATGTACCGGTGTTTGCGGCAGCTCGTCCGTGATAAACTGTAATTGAAACTGCATATTGCTGTCCCCCTTCTGTAAACGCATATGTTTTGATGTTAAAAGCTTAAATGTATTTGCATAAAAAATCAAGATGCCTCGTCTTAAGCCCTTGTAAAACATCTCATAAAGTGTTAAAATATTAATTGATAATTTTTTAACAAACATTGCCTGTGTTTTTTATTTACTGAAAATGAAACACAGCATACATTTCATTCCAAATTTAGGGGAGGTATTTACAATGGATTACTCACAGGAATACAAACAGAAACTTGTTTCCGCAGATGAAGCTGTAAAATTAATCAAATCCGGTGACTGGGTTGATTATGGATGGTGCAATGGTACGGTTGACGTTTTGGATCAGGCACTGGCAAAACGTACCGATGAACTTAAAAATGTAAATTTACGCGGTGGTATTTTATTAAAACCGCTTGCTGTTTTTGCCCGCGAGGACGCCGGTGAACATTTCACATGGAACTCCTGGCATATGTCCGGTATCGAACGAAAACTGATTGCCCGCGGATGTGCTTACTATTCTCCGATCCGCTACTCCGAACTGCCTCGTTATTACCGTGAATCCTCATGTCCGGACGATGTTGCAATGATCATGGTTGCGCCGATGGATAAACACGGTTACTTCAACTTCGGGCCAAACGCATCCCATCTCGGTGCAATGTGTGAGACTGCCAAACATGTCATCGTGGAGGTCAACGAAAATATGCCACGCTGCCTCGGCGGTACAGAATGCGGCATCCATATTTCCGATGTCACATATATTGTGGAAGGAAACAATGCTCCGATCGGTGAACTTGGTGCAGGCGGTCCTGCCACTGATGTTGATAAAAAAGTTGCCCAGCTTATCGTAGACCAGATTCCAAACGGTGCCTGCTTACAGCTTGGTATCGGAGGCATGCCAAACGCTGTCGGTTCCCTGATCGCAGAATCTGACTTAAAAGATCTTGGTGTCCACACTGAAATGTATGTAGACGCTTTTGTTGATATTGCAAGAGCCGGAAAGATCAACGGTTCCAAGAAAAACATCGACCGTTTCCGCCAGGTTTACGGTTTTGGTGCCGGAACAAAGAAAATGTATGATTACCTTGATGAAAACCCAGAACTTATGAGTGCTCCGGTAAGCTACACCAACGATATCCGTTCTATCGCAGCCCTGGATAATTTTATTTCCATTAACAACTGCGTAGATATCGACCTCTTCGGACAGATCAGTTCTGAATCTTCCGGTATCAAACAGATCAGTGGTGCCGGCGGACAGCTTGACTTTGTTTTAGGTGCTTATCTCTCAAATGGTGGTAAGAGCTTTATCTGCTGCTCCTCTACATTTACTGATAAACAGGGCGTTATGCATTCCCGTATCCGCCCGACTTTAGCAGAAGGTTCTATCGTAACCGATACACGTGCCAACACACATTATGTTGTAACCGAGTATGGTATGGTAAATCTGAAAGGACTTTCCTCCTGGCAGAAAGCTGAGGCATTGATCTCTGTTGCTCATCCTGATTTCCGTGATGAACTGATCGCTGAGGCTGAGAAAATGCATATCTGGAGACGGTCGAATAAATAGTTGACCGGAGTTTCACTTAGGAACTGCCGCTTGCAGGTGGTGTTACGGATTTTTAGATTGAATTTTATAATTTAGGTTATGTACAAAATATTGCAGTCTGACATGTTTATGAAAACATGAATGTGAAATGGACGAATATTGTGTTTCGTTGCGTTAAACATTGCGATGAACCTCTCTGATCATTTGTGTTCAGCAGAGGCTTCCACAAATGGAGAGTTTCATCTCCATAACGCAAAACGAAAACAATATTCGTCCATTTTACATTCATTACTCCATAAGTTATGAAGCTGCAATATTTTGAATATACCCTCCATAGAAATTCAATTTAAAAATCCGTCAATCCAAGCTACGAGCGGCAGAAATCAAAGGTTAAACTTTGAGAGATTTGCCCTTCACAACCTATAAAAGCACCACAAAATCTGCGACACTACGTCCGTTAAACTCCGATTATAGCATGAATACCTACGGAGAAAAATAAAATGCAGATATTTTTTAAGTTGGTTTAAGGTTTCCCTGTTAAGATACAGACAAATCAAAGAAAAGCATAAGCAAAACAAGGAGGATTATATGAGATATAAAAAATGTAAATTAGTATGTGGATTGATGGTTTGTGCGTTGATGATGACAAGTGTAACCGCATGTGGAACCAATACAATAGAGAGCAGTACGGAGACAGAGAGTACGACAGAGGCAAATACTTTTGCCTATACAGATGGAACAGAAGAAGAGCTGGTTTCTACGACTGTGATGGCGAAGGTCGACAGTGTGGATGGAAATAAAGTGACATTAAGCGTCGGTGGCGGCATGGGAGTAGCACCAGATGGAAACGCCCCAGAGAAACCGAGCGACAGCGGGGATGATAGCAGTGCACCGGAGAAGCCAGATGACAATGGAAGCAGCAATGGAGATGGAAACGGAAGCGCACCGGAGAAGCCGAGTGACAATGGAAGCAGCAATGGAGATAGAAACGGAAGCGCACCGGAGAAGCCAGATGATAACGGCGACAGCAAAGGAGGGGATTCAAATGTGCCAGAAAAACCAGACGACAGTGGAGATAGCAATAATGCATCAGAAAATAATGGCAGTGCTCCAGAGAAATCATCCGATGATGGACAGGGCGCAGGTGAATCCGATGGAAATGCACAGCAAATGTCAGGTGAAATGACGCAGGCAAGTGCACTCCTTACCATCAATGATGAGTCCGTGATTAAGGTTCAGGATTCGGACAACAACACGACAGATGGAAGTTTAAGTGATATCACGGAAGGAACGATGATTCAGATCACATTTGATGAAGAGGGCAATATCACAGAAATTACCGTATCGCAGGGGATGGCAGGCGGTCAGCCTGGTGGACAACCGGGAGGCACTGCTTCGGGTGTTGACAGTTATGATGCAGTGACAGAGTACGCAGAAGATACCGAGGTGGATGGAGAAAGTTATTCATCTACCGGGACAGATGAAAATGCAATCTTCGTTTCAAACGGAGCAACTGCTACATTGAAAAATATCACAGTAGACCGCACTTCGTCCGACAGTACCGGAGGGGATAATTCCAGCTTTTACGGGGTAGGCGCAGCAGTGCTTACAACGGATGGAACAGCCTATGTAAAAAATGCAGATATCACGACAAATGCAGCAGGAGGCGCAGGAGTGTTTGCTTATGGAGATGGAATTGTCTATATTGCCGATTCTGATATTTCCACGGAAAAAGATACATCCGGCGGTATTCATGCGGCAGGAGGTGGAACCTTATATGCGTGGGATTTAAATGTAGAGACACAGGGCGAATCGTCTGCAGCAATCCGGAGTGACCGCGGAGGCGGAACAATGGTTGTGGATGGAGGAACTTACACAAGTAACGGAACAGGTTCTCCAGCAGTTTACTGTACCGCAGATATCGCGGTAAATAATGCAACGCTGACCGCAAATGGTTCCGAAGCAATCTGTATGGAAGGATTGAATACCATTCATTTATTTGACTGTGATATCACAGGTGATATGCAGGATTTAAGCCAGAATGACACAACATGGACGATCATTGTATACCAGAGCATGTCCGGGGATTCCGAGGTCGGTAACAGCACCATGCAGATTGTGGGCGGAAGTCTTACTTCAAAAAATGGTGGTTTGATTTACACCACAAATACAGAGGCAAATATTTTATTATCTGATGTAGATATCACCTATTCCGATGACAGTGAGATCACAAATCTTTACAACGAGGGTACCATTGTAGATGTAGACGGCAAAACTATATCAATTGTAGGAACAGATGGAACTATATATGTAGAAGGAACAAGTTCTTACACTATTACAGTAGAAAAATATAGCGATTCCGCCGACTTTAGCGGAGCAGTAGAAGCTGATTCGTGGACGGACCATGAGGTTGCTAAGCCGGAATGCTAAGAACATTGGTTTATAAACCATAATTGGACAGCTTTTAAATAGGACAAACTAAAGGGCAAACGTTCGCTGTTGACAAATAAAATTTGCATCATTAAATCGTGAAAAAATAAAATTCATGCAGTGATTGATCTTTTCCTGAGATGCAGGTTTGAGGAGGTAATCTAAAGCTGGACATGCAGGAAATGTTAAACCACGCTTCCGCCGGAAGAGGCTGCCGCGGCAGATGAGCCACTGTCGCAGGTGGCTGTATCTACAGTGCCTGCATCGGCGGTGGCATTTAACTCGGCATTCATCTGAGCGTCCATGTGTGCTTCCATCTGTTGTAATTCACTCATCTGCAGTCCGACATAAGACAGATCGACTGTTACTGCACCGGTTGCAGTGGAATTACCGCCGTGTTTGTAATCCATAGTATTTTGCAGATATTTCATATCCGCTTCGTTGATGTTGCTGCGCTCTTCATTGCGGTGCATACGGCGTTTGCGGATGATTTCCTGACGTCTTGATTTCTCTTTCTGTACCTGCTGAATCTCCTCTGTCGCCATCTTTTGTTTCAGATTATTTTCTTTCTGGTGGACGCGGCGATTCACTTCGGACTTCTGCTGCATTTCTTTTGCTGATTTTTCACGTTCATATTTCCGTTGTAAATTTTCTTCCTGTTTCAGATTAGACACCTTGGACTGGGCGCATTTTACCATTCTTTTTGCGTGTGCGAGGGCAATCTGTACCTCACTGTCATCATATTCCCCGGTTCCGAGGCAGTGCTGTAAATTATTGACGGTGCTTTTTGCCTTGGTGAGAACTGCAGCGGCAGTCCGCGACTTTGTGGCGCGGATAAGCTGTGAGGAGATTTGTTTTGCATTATAATTAAGAGATTTTTTGGTTGACTTCCCTGTGCTAAAGGAACTGCTTTTGGAAATTCCAGTGTTTCTTGTGTTGATCGTGGCAGTGGAGAATCCATTCATCGTTCCGCCAAAATAATTGCTTACGGTTAAGTTCATCTTTATTTCCTCCGTGAAATAAATTTGACTACTTGTTTCGATAATTTATATATCGGTAAGTTGGGGGATTTTGTTCAGTGTATCTAAGTGCTTTTGGTTGCATGAAAATTTAAAAGAGGATATACTTTTTTATATATTTTAGCAAAAATATATGGAATTTTTGCAGATAAGACAGGGATGCCTGTCCGATGAAGTTGTAGTATAAAGGAGCACACATACATGGAAAACGAAAAACAGAAAAAGATTTTATTTGCGCTGATTCCAATTGTGATTGCATTACTGTCATTTTTTGTGATCGCGCGGTTTACTTCTTCGACAGAATTTAATGCGAAGACAATTCAGTCATTGGACGATAAGAAAACAACCGTCATGGAGCTTGCCGCAGCATCCACGGCGGCATCAGCAGCGATCACATTGATTCCGGGGGATGTCGGAACTCCAATTGCTAACAAGCTGGCAGATTTGAGCAGTTATTTTCTGATTGTATTATGTGCCATTTATCTGGAAAAATATCTGGTGACGATCACCGGATATGCGGCATTTAAGATACTGGTTCCAATTGCATGTGTATTTTTCTCCGGGTATCTGTTGTGGAGGAAAGAGATATTGCGAGTGGTCGCACAGAAATTCCTGCTTTTCGGACTGGCAGTGTATCTTGTGATCCCGGCGAGCGTGAAGGTGGCGGATATGATCGAGACAACCTATGCGTCATCCATCGAGAGTACGATAGAGACTGCGAAGCAGACAACCGATGAGATAGAATCTGAAACAGGAGAAAGTGGACAGATGGACGATAAGAGCAGCAATGAAAAATCCCAGAGTGATTCAGACAGTGACAGCAAAGAAAATGCCGGTGGATTTTTCTCAGGACTTTTTAATAAAGTGCAGGAAGGAGTGTCCACAGCGACTGCGAATGTGGAGAATGTGTTGAATAACTTTATCGAGGCATTGGCAATTTTGCTTGTGACTTCATGCCTGATTCCGATACTGGTGCTGATTTTCTTTGTGTGGCTGGTAAAGATGCTGCTTGGACTAAATATTGATATTCCGACATCTGTCAGAAAATAGGAAGGACTCATCCATGGACATCAAAGACTGCATCATTTACGAAAAAACAATCCCTGCCCACCCGGCAGTATATGACGATTTCCCGGAGAATCTTCTGCCGGAGCTGGCGGAGTACCTGAAGTCGCACGGAATCGGGAAGCTATACTGTCATCAGACGGAAATGTTTGAGAAAGTGACTTCCGGGAAGAATGTTGTTATCACAACATCAACGGCGAGCGGCAAGACCTTGAGTTTTTTACTCCCGGTTTTACAGGATATTTTGAAAAATCCGCTGACAAGGGCAATCTTCATTTACCCGACCAAGGCACTTGCGGCAGACCAGTACCGTGCGATCGCACCGTATCTGGAGTATTTTGGAGAGAACCGAATTGTGGCGGGCGTGTATGATGGGGATACGCCGGTGGCGGAGCGTACAAGAATCCGGCAGAGTGCCAATATCATATTGACAAACCCGGAGATGGTGAATGGGGCATTTCTGCCGAATCACAGCAAATACGGGTTTGATTTTATTTTTTCCAATTTAAAATACATTGTGATCGATGAGCTGCACACGTATCGTGGAGCGTTCGGTTCGCATCTGGCAAATGTATTCCGCAGACTTTCAAGAGTATGCCGTTATTATCATTCCAATCCGCAGTTTCTTTGCAGTTCTGCTACGATTGCCAATCCGGTGGAGCTTGCAGCAGAGATCTGTGGAAAGCAGTTTGCACTTGTGGATAAGGATGGCTCACCAGCAGCAGAACGTGGATATTATCTCATCCAGCCGCCGAAGATCATGGGGAAAGACGACAACTATTATGGGCAGGTCCGCATTACGACAGTGGCGGCAGAACTTTTGCCGGAGCTGATGGATGAAGGAAAAAATTTTATTGCGTTTACGAAGTCCAGAAAGAATGTGGAGATCGTCTTAAAAGAGACGAGAGATCATTTAGAAGCGGAGGGATTTTTAGGCACGCATAAGCCGGATGAAATCTCCGGTTATCGTGGCGGTTACACGCCGCTTGAGCGGAAACAGATTGAAAATCAGATGATCTCGGGAGAACTGATGGGACTTGTATCCACGAATGCATTAGAACTTGGAATTGATATCGGAAAGATCAGTACCACGGTGTTAGTCGGTTATCCGGGCACCAGAGCCTCATTCTGGCAGCAGACAGGGCGTGCCGGAAGAAGCGGGAAAAGGAGCAGCAACTATCTCATTCTCGACAATCAGCCGTTTGACCAGTACATTGCGCTTGAGCCGGGCTGGCTGTTTGAGGGAAGCAGTGAAAATGCTGTGATCGATAAGAATAATCTGATCATTGAGTTGGCGCATATCCGTGCGGCAGCAGCGGAGATTCCTTTGACGCTTGATGATATTTCCCTGTTTCCGGATCTTGGCGAGGCAATCCCGGTACTTCTCCGCGCTGAGGAACTGTCGGGCCACAATGGAAAATTTGCGTGGTCTGGCGGTGAGTTTCCGGCGGGTGATTTTTCCATGCGCAATATTGATGAGAAGCGCTATAAGCTTCTGCACAAGGACAGTGGAAAAGAGATCACAGAGATGGACGAGAGTCAGGCGTTCCGCGAGCTTCACGATGGTGCGGTCTACATGCATGACGGCGTTGCCTATCAGGTGATAAAGCTTGATCTTGAGAGCCGGACTGCCTATGCAGTGCCATTTAATGGAAATTATTATACAGTCGCGGCAGGGGAAGCGAATGTGAAGATCGTTCACGAGAGTAAAAATATGCCGCTTGCGCGCACAGAGCTTCATTTTGGCGATGTCAATGTGAGCGATTACGTTTATATGTTTAAGAAAATGCAGTTTCATAATCATCAGAATCTTGGCTATGAGCAGTTACCGAAGGCACTCTCCAAAGACTATGATACGGAGAGTACCTGGATGCGTGTGCCGGAGAATGTGGTCAGGGTTTACCGCGGACTGATCCAGGTGAATGAGAATACGAAAATGGTGCGGAACAATTATTATGAGGGCGTCTGTTTTGCATTGAAAAATGCTGCCCGGATGGTGACGATGACAGAGCAGGAGGACATCGGGGTCATTACATCGGCGAATGCACTGGAACTTGCGTTTGACACAAGCTCGGACGTAGACATCTATTTTTACGATAAGTATGTGGGGGGACTTGGATTCTCTGAAAAGATTTATGATAATATGGAAGAGATTATCATAAATGCCGTGAAGCTTGTAAAAGGCTGTGGATGCAAAGATGGCTGTGCCGCCTGTGTGGGAGATTACCGGCTTGACAGGCAGATGGTACTTTTCGGACTGGAAAACCTGCTGGAACACTGGGATGTCCCGATGGGAGTGAAGACCGCAGAGCATGCGCCGTCCACGTTCAGGAGAAAAGAGTTCTCGTTTGAAAAGTTAGGAGAGCAGTGGCAGGAGTTCTGCAAAAAGATTAGTGAAAACGGAGAGAACTTTGCCGCATTTTTACAGACCGTTCCGGCGGTCGAAGTGAGAGAGCGGATGCTGATCTTAAAATTATCCAGCGCCTTTTATGCTGACTGGGTGATGGAGCCGGGAAACCGCGAGAGCCTTAAGAATATTATCAGTTATTATGCGGATGTGCCGGTTGGATTCCAGATCCAGGTGGCACTCGCAGATGAAGTGAGAGAGCCGGATAAGGACGCGATGGAGAAGATGGAGCGGAGGCTAAAATGAAAACAAGAGAAGAAGCAACAAAATACGGACTGTCATTTCCAGACACTTATCTGGAAACGCCGTTTCATGATCCAAACTGGGAGTTAGTGCGTGTGCATGGAAGCAAAAAGGCATTTTTGTGGGTATATGAGCGGAACGGATACATCAATCTGAATGTGAAAGTGCGCCCGGAGTGGCGCGATTTCTGGAGGGATGCCTATGCGTCCGTGCTTCCGGGATATCATCAGAATAAAGAACACTGGAATACGATCATTTTAGACGGGACAATCCCGGATAAGGATGTGAAGCAGATGATTGCAGAAAGCTATGACATTATCACAGACAGTCCGACGAAGCGTATTTATGAGGCGGTGAAAACCATTCCAAAAGGTAAAGTGGCAACTTACGGCAGGGTGGCAGAGCTTGCCGGAAATCCGAGAATGTCCAGAGCTGTTGGAAATGCCCTGCACCATAATCCGGACCCGGAGCATATCCCATGTTACCGTGTTGTGAATTCCAAGGGAGAATTAGCAGGGGCTTTCGCTTTTGGCGGAGAGAATGTACAGGCGAAGCTTCTGGAAGCAGATGGCATTGAAGTGGTGAATGGTAGAGTGGATTTGAAAAAATATGGAATTTGAGGATTGTAATAATAGATAAGTTCAAAAAGGAATATCCAAAGTGCAGTAAGGAGCAGTTTCTATTTCATTTCATGAAAAGAGAGATAGGAATTGCTTTTTTGACATGTAATCTGAAATCTGTCGGGCTGAAAATTAAAAATCAGTCGGAATGGAAATACAAAATACGTAGGAATAAAAATATAAAATCTATCTGGTTAAAAGTGCAAAAATTATCGGATTAGAATTGCAAAATCTATCGGATTAGAATATAATAAATCTTGAATATATGGGAATAATAGTTCCAGAAACATCCTTTCATTATATGGAGAAAAGTATGAATAAAAGAGATTATAAACCAAGACTGATTGATCGGAAATTAGAAGAATATCTAAACACATTTGGTGCAGTTTGTGTGGAGGGACCAAAGTGGTGTGGAAAAACATGGTCATCTTCTTATCACAGCAATAGTGAGATTATGATAGGTAATCCGGATGGAAATTTTCAGAACAGACAACTGGCGGAAATGAGTCCGGCACTGGTTTTGGAGGGGGAAAGTCCAAGACTTATCGACGAATGGCAGGAAGTTCCACCACTGTGGGATGCGGTAAGATATAAAGTAGATCAAAGTGGGGAAAAAGGACAATTCATTCTCACAGGATCAGCAACACCGAACCACAAAGGCATACTGCATAGTGGAGCGGGAAGGATTGCAAGGCTTAGAATGCGTCCAATGTCATTGTACGAGAGTGGCAGCTCAAGTGGGGACATTTCTTTAGAAGCTATTTGTACTGGGGATGCGCCATCAAAGATAACGGGCGAAGTGGATTTAAGGAACATTATTGATTTTATTATCCGCGGTGGATGGCCTGCCAATCAGGAGACAACTTTAAAACAGGCAGCGTATCTGCCGGTGGAATATATTAACGCAGTGCTGGATGATGATGTATACCGGATTGATCATGTAAAAAGAGATAAACATAAAATGCAATTGTTATTGCGTTCACTTGCCAGAAATGAAGCAACAACGGTAACAAATAAAAAGTTAAAAAATGATATGAAAGAAATTGATGATGAAGATATTGATGTAGAAACCGTTGCAAGTTATCTGGATATTTTTGACAGATTATTTTTAACAGATAATCAAAAGCCTTATGATTCGAAATTACGTTCTTCTGTAAGAGTGAAACAGGCTGAAAAAAGACACTTGTCTGATCCGTCATTAGCAGCGGCACTTTTAAAAGCAACACCGGAAATGTTATTGAATGATTTGAATACATTGGGATTTTTGTTTGAAGCTCTCTGTGAGAGAGATATGAAAATTTATGCGGAATCGTTCGATGCGGAATTATATCACTATCAGGACTATAATAACAACGAAATGGATGCGGTTATCTCAATGCCGAATGGAGAATGGTGCGGTTTCGAGATAAAACTTGGGGCAAATCAGATTGATGCGGCGGCACAAAATTTAACACGTATCCGTAATGAGATAAGGAAAGATGGGGGAAAAGAGCCGGCAGCCTTATGTGTTGTCTGTGGACTTTCCAATGCAGCATATATGCGCCCGGATGGAGTCTATGTAGTGCCAATCACAGCATTGAAAAATTAATTTGTTATAGAAAAAGCAGGGAATGCCATTGAATTTGAATTACACACAACAGCTACAACGTCTAAATGAATACCAGAAAGCAGCCGTTTTCGATGAGAGCAGCGCCTGTCTTGTGAACGCCAATGTGGGAAGCGGTAAGACGACGGTTCTTATCACAAAGGTCATGTATCTGCATTACGAGAAGCAGATTCCATATGAACAGATGGTCGTTCTGACTTTTACGAATAAGGCTGCGGATGAGATCAAAGAGCGTCTGTATGCGCTGGAGCCGGAGATCAAAGAGGAACAGTTGTGGGGCTTTGGAACATTTCACAGTGTGTGTCTTACGATGTTGAAGAAAATGCTTCCAGTGGAAAATCTGGGTTATACCAAAGAATTTATGGTGATGGATCCGGACGAAGAACTTGAGATGGCAGAGCAGTTGATCTTAACTTATCAGCTGAAAATCAAATATAAAAACCGGCTGAAAAAGCGTCTGGAACAGAAAAACAGCAAATATCAGGATGATATTGAAAAATTAAAGGCATTGCTAAAGGAAGAAAAGAGACGTCAGGATAAAATGACGTTTGATGAGCTGCTGGACAACACATGTAAATTGGTGAAGATGTCAGCAGAAATAGAAGAAGTATCAAAAAAGAATGCGAACTTGCAAGACAACGAGAATACAGGAATGCAAGATATCTCCTGGATCATCGTGGACGAAGTGCAGGACAGCGATGAGAAACAGTTAGAGCTCATCGACTGCCTGAAAAAAACACAGACCTGTTTTTTCGCAGTAGGTGATCCGAATCAGGTCATTTACAGTTGGCGTGGAAGTGCTTTTCATATTTTTTATCAGCTGAAGACCAAGTATCAGGCAACGGAGCTGACACTTCCGGTAAATTACCGTTCCAGCATTGAAATCCTTGCAGTGGCACGGTGCTTTATGCAGCAGGGAGGCACATTGCAGGGCGGCAGGGAGAGCGGTGATAAAATTCAGATCCGGAATATGTATGATCCGTTTCAGGAGGCAGACTATCTTGCAGGCAGGATCAGGGAACTGCATGCGTCAGGGCTTCCATACCGGGAAATAGCAGTATTTTACCGTTTGCAGAATCAATCGGAAATTTTTGAACATGTTTTTGAAAAAGAAGGCATTCCATTTGAAGTTTCGTTAAAAAAGACTGTGAAAGACATCCCGGTTCTGGACTGGCTGATCAAGGTACTGCGTTTTTCTGTCAATCCGAAAGATAAAAGCTCCGGTATAGCAGCACTTGCGGATAAGAAATATGGAGACGGCATGTCGGTGAAGGAAGCGGAGAAAACGATCAATATTCTGAGTGAAACCCGAAAAACACAGACAGAGATTTTAAAGTCAGAAAATGCGAAAAGCGGATCAGACATCTGTGAAAAAATGCTTGAATTTTCAAAAGTATATGCATCAAAACAGGTTGCACTTCCAGAAGACCTCTGGAGCTATTTTTCTCTGGAAAATCATCTTCATCCAACGACAGCTTCGTATGTAGAAGACAGAACCTATGTCATGGACTTTTTTACTCGCATGATCACCTACCAGAAAGAGCAGCAGAAAAATGTCGTGGAAGGTTTTTCGGAATTTTTGAATATGGCGTCTTTGTATGGAACGAATATTTTGAAAAAAGAGATACATAATGAAAACGATACTGTAAAGCTTATGACACTTCATGCATCCAAAGGGTTGGAGTTTTCCCATGTTTTTATCACAGGTGTGAATTATGGGCTGATTCCTTTGCAGACCAAAAGTTTTGAGGAGGAAGAGGAGGAGCAGCGTCTCTTTTTTGTCGGAATCACAAGGGCGAAAGAACATCTGGAACTTTCCTATTACACAAGTCCGGGACAGTACCGGGCAGCACCCGGGCCGAGCAGATATCTGCGCATGATACCGGGAAATCTGGTCGAAGGACAGGAGAAGGACAAGGAGTCCTCGGCAACGCATTTACAGGATCTGAAGCGCCAGATCCTTGCAGAGCGTGGAGAGCATAGAGAACTGCAGGAAGCCGGCAAAATATCAGGGGGAAAAAATCCATCGGCGAATACAGGAACAAAGAACATTTCGGTAGGAAATGAAACTGTAACCACAGAAAAACGCCGCGTCCGTCATCCAAAATACGGCACAGGTTCCGTGGTAAGAGAGGATGACATGATGCTCACTGTTGACTTTGACGATTATGGAGAAAAAGAACTCATGAAAATGTTCAGCGGTCTGGAAGAATTGCCGTGATACTTATATATTGTCAGGTATCGGGCGGCTATGAAAAAGAATAGCGTACTTGTACAAAAAAGAAAACAATTCCTACCTTGACAAGGGGAAATAATGCGTTATAATACTTATATCATATCAAATAACTAGGAAATATCAATTACAAACTAATTTAGAGATAGAAAGAGGTACAAAGATATGAGTAAACTGATTTATTTAGATAATGCAGCAACAACGCAGGTATATCCGGAAGTGTTACAGGAGATGCTTCCATATTTTTCAGAAGTATACAGCAATCCATCTGCAATTTACAGTTTTGCATCTGAGAGCAAAAAGGCGGTTGATAAAGCAAGGACTTCCGTGGCAGAACTGATCAATGCGAAGACAGATGAGATTTATTTTACAGGCGGCGGCAGCGAGTCTGATAACTGGGCATTAAAGGCAACCGCAGACGCTTATGCGTCCAAAGGAAAACATATTATCACAAGCACGATTGAACATCACGCGATCCTTCACACCTGTGCTTACCTGGAGAAAAAAGGTTTTGAGATCACGTATGTGGACGTTGACGAAAACGGTAAAGTAAAGCTGGACGAGTTAGAGGCAGCAATCCGTCCTGATACAATCCTGATTTCCATAATGACAGCAAATAACGAGATCGGAACCATCCAGCCGGTCAGGGAGATCGGACGTATCGCACATGAACATGGCGTATTATTCCACACGGACGCTGTACAGGCATTTGGACATATTCCGATCGATGTGGACGAGATGAACATTGATATGCTGAGTGCCAGCGGCCACAAGATCAACGGACCAAAGGGAATCGGCGTAATGTATATCAGAAAAGGCGTGAAGATTCTTTCCTTCATCCACGGTGGTGCGCAGGAGAGAAAACGTAGAGCCGGAACTCTGAATGTACCGGGTATCGTAGGTATCGGTAAAGCAGCCGAGATCGCAAAAAATACCATGGCAGAGAGAAGTGCAAAAGAGATCAGCTTAAGAGATTATCTGATCGACCGTATTTTAACAGAAATCCCATATGTGAGATTGAACGGTGACAGACATGACCGTCTGCCAAACAACGTAAACGTATGCTTCCGTTATATCGAGGGTGAATCCATGTTGATCTTATTGGATCAGGCAGGTGTCTGTGCATCCAGTGGTTCTGCATGTACTTCCGGATCATTAGACCCGTCTCACGTATTGCTTGCGATCGGTCTTCCTCATGAGATCGCACACGGTTCTCTTCGTCTGACACTTTCCGAGAAGAATACCGTAGAAGAGATCGATTTTGTTGTAGACGAGTTAAAGAAGATCATTGAACGTTTGAGAAGCATGTCCCCATTATATGAGGATTTCGTAAAAAAACAGAATAAATAAATTTTTCAATCACATGATTTTACAGTGATCAAAATAACAGGTTATTTCAAAGAAAGCAGGATAAAAAGTATGTATAGTGAAAAAGTAATGGATCATTTTAACAACCCAAGAAACGTTGGAGAGATTGAGAATCCAAGCGGTGTCGGTACCGTTGGTAATGCAAAATGCGGCGACATCATGAGAATGTATCTTGACATTGATGATAACGGGATCATCCAGGATGTAAAATTTAAAACATTTGGATGTGGCGCAGCCGTTGCAACAAGCAGTATGGCAACCGAACTTGTAAAGGGAAAAACGGTACAGCAGGCGTTGGAAGTGACAAATAAAGCCGTAATGGAAGCTTTAGACGGACTTCCACCAGTGAAGGTTCACTGCAGCCTGTTGGCAGAGGAAGCAATCCACGCTGCATTATGGGATTACGCAGAGAAAAACCATATCACGATCGAGGGACTGGAGAAACCGGTGAACGATATTTCTGAGAAAGAAGAAGGCGAAGAGGAAGAGTACTAAGCGCTTTTTCCGGAAGGCACATCAGACTGTCAGGCAGATTTATGAAAAAGGTAAACTGCCGGCAGTCTTTTTTGTGCAATGGGAAAATTCTCATATCTATTTCATTCCAGTTATGGTAAAATATAGCTATTGCAAAAAGCAGAATAGCAGATCATAAGGAAAACGAATTGAGGATAAAAAGATAATGGAAGATTTACAGGTAGAAGATTTTAATGATCCAATAGAACATAAAGCAGAGCAGACAGCAGACGGTATTAAGACACCGGAAAATCAGGAGAATGATGAGGAACAAACCTCCATTTTCAAAGAGATCATGAGCTGGGTGATTCCGTTTGCAATTGCCTTAGTGGCAGCGCTTCTCATCAAAAACTTTCTGATCATCAATGCGGATGTGCCTACCGGGTCAATGGAGAATACAATCCTGCCGGGAGACCGTTTTATCGGAAACCGGCTTGCATATGTGGTTGGAGAGCCAGAGAGAGGGGATATTGTTGTATTCCGGTATCCGGATGATGAGAGCGAGATCTATGTGAAGCGTGTGATCGGGCTTCCGGGGGATACCATCGATATTGAGGATGGAAAAATATATATCAATGGATCGACAGAGCCTTTACAGGAGGACTATCTGAAAGAAGAATGGACTGTTGCCACAGGTCCATATACATTTGAGGTGCCGGAGGGATCGTACTTCATGATGGGAGATAACAGGAATGATTCCTGGGATGCAAGATATTGGAGCAACACTTATGTGACAAAAGACAAAATTTTAGGGAAAGCACTTTTTACTTACTGGCCTTTTGCACATTTTGGAAAACTGGAATAAAAAAGGAAGAGTGACATGGTAACATTATTAGCAAAAATATTTATCAAAGACTCAGAAGATAAAATAAAACAGCGCGAGGCATACGGAATGCTGTGCGGTGTGATCGGTATATTATTTAATGTACTGCTTTTTATCGGTAAATTTCTCGCAGGAACTTTAAGCAATTCCATTGCGATCACAGCAGATGCCTTTAACAACCTTTCAGATGCAGGTTCTTCGATCGTGACACTGCTTGGCTTCAAGCTTGCAGGGGCAAAACCGGATACGGAGCATCCATTTGGACATGGAAGGATTGAGTATGTTTCCGGCCTGGTTGTGGCTGCGGCAATCCTTTTGATGGGTTACGAACTCGTCCGTGACTCCATCGGAAAAATCATGCATCCGGAGGAAACAGAGTTCACGCTCCTTGTGGCAGTGATCCTGATCGCATCCATTCTTGTAAAACTATATATGGCATATTATAACCGTGCTATTGGAAAAAAACTGGATTCTGCAGCGATGAAAGCGGTTGCCACAGACAGTTTAAGTGATACCGCAGCGACAACGGTTGTGCTTCTGGCATCCGTATTCACCCATTTTACAGGAATCAAAATTGATGGCTACTGCGGTCTGGTTGTGGGCTTATTAGTCGGTTATGCAGGTTTTGACGCTGCCAGAGAGACATTAAATCCATTGCTTGGACAGCCGCCGGCACATGAATTTGTAGAAAAAATAGATGAGATCGTAATGTCACATTCGGAAGTATGCGGAATGCATGATCTGATCGTCCATGATTACGGCCCGGGCAGACAGATGATCTCATTGCATGCAGAAGTTCCGGCAGAGGGAAATATTTTGGAACTGCATGATGTGATAGACAATATTGAGAATGAACTGCGCGAGACACTTGGCTGTGAGGCAACGATCCACATGGATCCGGTCGTGACTTCGGATGAGCATGTGAGTGAGACGAAAGCAGCTATGGTATCTCTGATCAAAGCAATTGATGAAGATTTGTCCATTCACGATTTCAGAATGGTGAGTGGTGGGACACATACGAACCTCATTTTTGACATTCTCGCGCCATTTGGATTCCGTCTGACGGACGAGGAACTGCTCACAGAAGTGCTCCAGTCTGTGCATGAGCATTTCGGTGATAACTATTACGTGGTGACAAAAATCGATCATTCTTACATATAAGACAGAAAAAAGCCTGCATCGAAAGGATATTTCCTGAGATGCAGGCTTTTTCTGTATAAAATACTTTACCTCAATTAGATACAATAGAAAATTTTTGAAACCCGGTGGTACGGTCGGATATCTAATATATGAAAGGTGGGTGAAAGATGAAAAAAGAAGAGTACTCTTTAGTTTATAAAGCAATTCATGGGGACAGTCATGCATACGGCGAATTGATTC
>ERZ773245.1126-NODE-1126-length-21561-cov-2.892123_pt1 | contig 21561 bp, 17 predicted proteins | sample MGYA00580988_ERZ773245 | MGnify/ENA primary metagenome ERZ773245 (study PRJEB29015, sample SAMEA2737792) | human gut metagenome | biome: human gut; feature: human-associated habitat; material: faeces | place: China | collected 2012 ... | reverse complement strand
TTCCGTATACTCTCTGTGAAGTTGTAAGTCCATACCGGTTCTCGTATACCTCACCTAAAGAATTCACCTGCTTTGCACCAACTCCCTGTGCTATTGTTCCTGTAGGAGCTATTGTATCTTTACATCTTAAAGCTATAAAACGCATTTCAAACGTTGTCATCTCTGCACCTGCATTAATACCCATAGCAAAACCAGCACCTGTATTAAATGGAGGATACCACATTTTATGTCTTGAAAATCCTGGATTGTTAGGCTTGTACAATCCAGCCGCTCCACCAGTCGCACATAATACCTTCTTAGCTCTTATCTCATAAGCTTCACCAGTATCAATATTAAAACCAACAGCACCAAGAATTGTATTATCCTTTACTATGTAATCAGTTATATTAAGTCTGTTAATTACAATTACATTTTCAAGACTATTTACTGCATCTGCAAGTATTGGCTTAATATTCTCACCGTTAATCTTAATATTACGGTTGCCTCTTGCAACATATCTGCCATTCTCATCTTTAAGAATTACAAGTCCAAGCTTTTCCATCTTGGCTGTTACTTCGTTAAGTCTTTCTGACATTGTAAGAAGTAAATCTTCCCTCACAATATCGTCAGCATCTTTCTTTGCATATTCAACATAATCCTCTGGCTTTCTGCCTTCAACTATGTAAGCATTTATCGCATTAACACCAGCCGCAAGACAGCCACTTCTCTTTATATTCGCCTTTTCTGCAATTATAATTGAAGCATCTGACTTTTCCCTTATTGTAAGTGCCGCATAACAGCCTGCTGTTCCACCACCTATAATAAGCACATCTGTTGTTAATCTGTTTAAACCATTAATCTGCATAAACTTTCCTTTCTCATTGTAAAACTTGTCCACAGGTCTTTATCAGATATATACTAATCTGAAGCTGTGCGTATACACACAAAGCATTTAACCTGGCAGAAACATAACTTTAATCTGGTTAAATATAGAATACGTCATCATCCCTCATACCCTTGTTCTCGCAAAGATATGTCTTTTCATCATCAACTGCGTATATTCTATATATAAGAACGTGAACCTTTTCCCCAACCTGTAGCGGCTCTTTCTCAAGTGACCACTCTCCTGTTATCATTGTTCCTCCAATATTAACAGTTACATCAAGATGATTGCCTCTGAAAAGAATATCCTCAACACAACCTTCCTCAGCAGCACTGTTGTACTGCTGGAGCTTTCCATACTTAGAAAGCTTCACAAATTCAGGTCTTATTATTGCTCTTTTAGCTCCCTGTATCTCATCAAAACCTTTTAATTTTGAATAATCATTAACCTCAGAAGCTTTTCCAATGAATTCAACAACAAATGGTGTTGCTGGAGATTTGTATATCTCTATCGGACTTCCCATCTGCTCTATCTTTCCGTGGTTAGTAATTATAATCTCGTCAGCTACTTCAACAGCTTCGTCCTGATCGTGTGTGACGAATATGCTTGTTATTCCAAGCCTGGTAACCATACTTCGAAGCCACGTTCTAAGTTCTGTCCTTACCTTTGCATCAATCGCCGCAAATGGTTCATCTAACAGAAGCACTGATGGATTAGGTGCTAACGCTCTTGCAAAAGCTACTCTCTGTCTTTGTCCACCTGATAACTGGTTAGGATACCTTTTCTCAAGACCTGCAAGCCCTGTTATATCAAGAAGCTCTGTAACTCTTTTCTTAATCTCATCTTTTGGAACTTTCTTAAGCTTAAGTCCAAATGCTATATTATCATAAACTGTCATATGTCGAAAAAGAGCATAGTTCTGAAATACGAAACCAATCTCTCTTTGATTAGCTGGTACATCATTAACTCTCTTTCCATCAATATATATATCTCCAAAGCTTGGTGTTTCAAGACCTGCAATCATTCTTAATATTGTTGTCTTACCGCTTCCCGAAGGACCAAGCAATGCAACAAGCTTTCCCTTTTCTATTCCGAAATTCACATTATCAGATGCACGAAAGTTTCCATACTGCTTAAAAATATTCTTCATCTCAACGTACATTACTTTTGCCCTCCTTTCTTATAATCACTTTGTCTGTGTTCAAATATATTCCTTAATACAAGAACTATAATCGCTATAATTACTAATATTGATGATACTGCAAATGCCGATGTTATTGATGTATCTGTACCCGACATATACAGTGCATCTATCTCAAGTGGAAGCGTGAATGTCTCTCCTCTTGTCTTTGATAATGCATTAACCGCACCGAACTCTCCTAATGCTCTTGATGTACATAGAATTATTCCGTATATCAACGACCATTTTATATTAGGAAGAGTTATCTTAAAAAATATTGTAAAACCATTAGCACCCATTAAAGCCGCCGCTTCCTCCTCGTCCTTTCCGAGTGAGTTAAGCACTGGTATTATCTCTCTTGATACATATGGAAATGTAACAAATATTGTAGCAAGCACAACTCCCGGTATCGCAAAGGCTATTCTTATATTGCTTCCTGTAAACTCATTAAACCATCTTATAACAGGATAGAAAAAACCAATTCGTCCAAATGTCATAAGAAACGCAAGACCTACAATAACCGGTGATATAGAAAATGGTATATCAATAAGTGTTGCAAGCACCTGCTTGCCTTTAAAATCAAATCTTGTAAGTAACCATGCCGCTATAATTCCAAATAATGTATTAATAACAACTGCAGCAACAGTAGCAATAATTGTTACCTTCAACGCACTCAATACATATGGAGTTGTTATTGATTTAATGTAAAAACTAAAGCCCTCTTTTAATGAACTTGCTATTATTGATAATAGAGGCATAATCAGCATAACTGTTATAAACAAAACAGTGATAAGAATACATATGCTTCTTGTTCTTCTTTTTCTTTTTTCAAGCTTATCATTCTCGCTCATATTTAACCTCCATTTTCTCTACATTGTACGCTTTGCCTGCCTCATCTGTATTATATTAATGATAAGAAGTATCAGAAAAGATATTATAAGCATAACAAGTGCAATCGCTGTCGCCGAAGCATAATCAATATAATTAAGCTTCTGCATTATTACATAGGATACAACCTGTGTATGTTCTTTGGCACTGTTGCCTGATATGTATATAACGCTTCCATATTCTCCTATTCCCCTTGCAAATGCAAGTCCGAAGCCTGTAAGAAGTGCCGGGCTGATTTCTGGAAGGATTACTTTAAAAAATGTCTTTGATGGGCTTGCACCTAACATATATGCCGCTTCCTCATATTGAGAATCCATCTTTTCAAGAACAGGCATTACCGCTCTTACAACAAATGGAATTCCTACGAAGATAAGTGCAATAACAAGTCCGATATGTGTGTAAGATACCTTTATACCTATTGAAGCAAGCGGTTTGCCAAGTATTCCGGTTTCAGAATACATTTTCGATAATGTAATACCAGCTACCGCTGTTGGAAGTGCAAATGGAAGTTCTATAAGTCCGTCAAGCACTCTTTTTCCAGCAAAATCGTATTTAACAAACGTCCATGCAATTATTGTTCCAAACACGCAGTTGATTACTGCCGCTATGAATGAACATCCAATGCTTGTAACAAAAGAATTGACGACATTCTGCTTAGTAACCAGCCTTATAAATTCGGCTGGTGGAAGCTTAAGTGAATATACCATAACCGAAGCAAGTGGAATTAATACTATAAGTGATAACATAGTAACTGTAATTCCAAGTGTTAAATGAAATCCCGGTATAACATGTACTTTTTTATCTTTACCGAATTTTCTGCTATTCTTTATTTCATCAAACACTGTATCATTGTCTGGCTGTTTATTATTATCAATTGTTCTATCAGTTGTTATAGATTTCATCAAACCAGCCTCCATCATCAAAATATATCTTGTATGCCTGAGTCCAGTCGCCGTAATCAGCTATTGTATCAAGCTTTATTGTAAGATTGAATTTACCACTATATTCATTCAATACCTCTTCATCTGTTGGTCTGTATCCATAATCTGCGGCTATTCTTTGTGCCTGCTTTGAATACAGGAATGATAAATATTCGCTTGCAAGCTCCTCTGTCTTGTTGACTTTAACATTATCATCTACAACTGCCACACTTGGCTGTGCGAGAATACTTACAGATGGTGTGACAATCTCATATTCATCAGGATATGAAGCTAATGATGTAAGTGCCTCATTCTCCCAGGCAATAAGCACATCGCCTTTTTTATTCTCAACAAATGTTGTTGTTGAGCCCCTTGCTCCGGAATCCAGCACTGATACATTAGCATACAGCTTTCCTAAGAATTCCTTCTGCTTATCTTCACTGTTATACTTATCTCTTGCATAGCTTAATGCCGCAAGGAAATTCCAGCACGCTCCACCACTGCTCTTAGGATCTGGTGTTATAACCTCAACACCATCTTTAATTAAATCATCCCAGTCTGATATATTAAGCGGATTGCCCTTTCTTACAAGAAATACAATCGTTGAAGTATACGGAGATGAGTCTTTATCATATTCGTCCTTCCAGCCTGCATCAATAAGACCTGTATTCTCTATAAGGGATATATCGTGTTCAAGTGCAAGTGTAACAACATCTGCATTACAGCCTTCAACTACTGAGCGTGCCTGACTTCCTGAACCTCCGTGAGATTGTATAACCTTTATCTGCTTTCCGTATTCAGCCATATAGTAATCGGCAAAGACTTTGTTATATTCCTCATAGAACTCTCTTGTAGGGTCATAAGAAACATTAGTTATTGTAAGTCCATCTCTCTTACTGCCACAGCCTGCCGCTATATATGTCATCGTAATACACATAATAAGAAGCATACATAATTTATACCTTTTTTTATTAGAATGTCCGTTATGTTCAAGATATTTCATAGGTCTGCTCCTTTCTTATGGGCTTTAAATTTATTATATACCCACCATTCATACATACATAGTGTGTTAGTATGTTTATCACTTAAAAAATATTGCCAGACACCTTTGCTGCTGTCTGGCAACCCTTGGAAATTATTGATATAATAAACCTTATTTCCTATAAAGTCAATATGTTTATGTGTTTATTTTAAAATTATTTTAAATTGATGTTTACAGCCTCTCCTGTCACTATGACTGCCGGTGATGTTATGCCTGCTTCTCTTACCTTTAATTCAATATCAGCAAGTGTACCTTTGACTATTCTGTATGTATCATCAAATCCACCTGTAATAACTGCCGCTGGAGTGTTCTTAGGCTTACCTCCGCTTACGAGTGCCTCAGTTATCTGTGCAAGATGTGTAAGTCCCATAAGGTATACACAAGTTCCATTCATAGAAGCCGAATTTCTTATTTCTTCATAAAGTGAGTCCATATCTTTGGTATGTCCTGTGACAACACTAAAGCTTCTGCTTACATCCCTATGTGTAACTGGTATGCCTGCCATTGCAGGAACTGCTATTGCTGATGTTACTCCTGGTATTTCTTCTGTTTCTATGCCATTTGACTTAAGATAGAGCATTTCTTCTCCACCACGTCCGAATACATATGGGTCACCACCCTTTAATCTGACAACAAGCTTTCCTTCATTGGCTTTCTTTAAAAGGAGTTCGTTAATTTCTTCCTGTGCCATACTGTGTCTTCCATTTCTCTTGCCAACATATATCTTTTCACAGCTTTCAACACAGAATTCCATAAGGCGGTTATCAATCAGGTCATCATATACAAGCACCTGTGCCTTCTTTATGGCATTTAACGCCCTTACAGTTATAAGATCATAAGTTCCACAGCCTGCACCAGCAATTACAACCTTGCCCTTGCTGTAAGAATATTTCCCATCTGCCTTTGTTTCAGCATTTGTATTATCTTTACCAGTAATCCTCTCACTTACTTTATTAATAACATCCTGTAATTCGTCCTTGTCAAGCTCTCTGCCAAGCACCATACATTTTCTTGCAGCTTCCTTGAATATATCAGCTCTCATAGAGGCATCATCTACATTCTCTTTAATACTATCCCTGATTGAACCAAGATACATAAGTATATCTTCAATATCCGCAGGAAGCTCCTGTGCTATTCTATTCTTAATATCTGCCGCAACATAAGGACTTGCTCCCTGGGTAGATATTCCTATAGATAAATCTCCTGCTTTGTATACAGACGGAAACAGAAAATCACAATTATCCTTATCGTCTACCGCATTTATAAAAATGTGGTATTTGCGGCATACGCCTGCAACATATGCGTTAAATTTTGCATCATCTGTAGCAGCTATACAGAATGAACATCCGTCCAGATCTGAATTAACAAATTCTCTTTCAATAATATTAATGCCTTCAATGCTCTTTATGCTATCGCTTACCTTTCTTGCAACAACTGTAAGTTCCGGCTCATATGCAAGAAGCTTGCTTATTTTATGCTCTGCTATTCTGCCTCCTCCGATAACAAGACCTTTCTTTCCTTTAATGTCAATAAAAAACGGAAAATAACCCATAGTAATTCCTCCTGAATATTTTACCTATCAATGTACAATATATCCGCTAACTGCTTGTAGGCTTCACCCCACTTCGCATTAGGTTTTAAGTTATAAAGCTTCTTATCAAGAACATAGTAACGTCCCTGCTTTACAGCAGTTAATGACGACCACGCCGGATTAGATGTAAGAAGCTTATCTATATTACGGATAGCCGCATCTGTATCGTTGCCCTGTGTTGTAACAAATATGTAATCAGGGTCGGCTACTACAATTGCCTCAAGGCTTAAATCATCAAGCAGTGATGTATCTGAGTCTGCTATATTAACACAGCCCAAATCCTTTAATATCTCACCGCCTACTGAGCCTTCGCTCTGCTTTGCCTTGACACTGCTTGACGAAGTTCTTATAAATAATATCTTTGGATTGCTGCCATCAGCTCTTGATTTTATAGTATCTATCTGCTCTTTAACATCTGTTCCATTAGTCTTATACAGATCTCTCCTGCCTGTTATCATAGTACATTTGTCAAGCATATTAAGATACTGCTCAAAATTAGATACATCAAAATATGCTACTGTTATTCCTGCATTTTCAAGTGTCTGCATAAGTGCTATATTAGAATCTGTATTACAGCTTGCAATAACAAAATCTGGTCTTGAAGCTATAAGAAGTTCCACATTAGGATTTAGTATACTTCCAATATTGACAACATCACTTGAAAGCCCTAAATCAAAATTAGTCCATGTATCATTAGCTGTTGCCACTACACTTCCACCAGCTGACATCCATACATCTGCAAAACTTCCTATAAGTGTTGCTGTTCTTTTATAAGAAGTTACTGTAACTGTTCTTCCATAATCATCTATAAACGTATATGGATTGTCAGCTGAAGCACCTGCACCGGCATTATAACCAGAATTATCTACATTAACATCTTCTGTTGCAGTTCCACAGCCTACAAAAGCAAACACCATAACTACAACAAGTGCAAGTGATATTAACCTTTGTATTTTGTTAGTTATTTTTCTTTTTGTCATTAATTAAATCTCCGTTCTTAAATATTGTATATATAATGCTTGGGTGAAAAGCCTCCAGCTTATGATACCTACGGATTGTTCCGTACTGCACACATACAATTCTACACTGGTATTATAGATATTTAATAATCTGTTGTAAGATAACTCGTAACCGCATATACAACATTTCCATTATATATAAGCCTTGACCAGCCGGTATCACCTATTCCTGTTCGCAATGCTATATCTCCATTATCAAGCACATCTACAATATCACCTGATACTTCTGGGATACTTCTTAGATTAACCGGCTCTTTAGCAGTTACCTCCTCATTAACACTGTTAAAGATAATTCCCAATTCAGCTGTATTAAGGCTCTGCTGTGTCTGTCCCGACACTGATGACTGTGTGCCATAATTATAATTAAAGCTTGAATTGTAATTAAAATAAGCAACATTTACGTCAACATATCCTGATATTCCATCTATTCTGGCATTATTAGTATACTGCCACATAGCACACGCACCTGTGTATGAAGGATGTTCTACTGCTGGATATGTTCCCTCTTTATAAGATGCCACCCATATCGGATATCTGGCTTCTATATCCTGTATATTCCATTCCTTATTATTAACAATCTGACCCTTGCCAGCATATAACATGGCATCGTAGCCTTCTCTGTCCACAGTATCCATAAATGCAAGTGCATTGTTAGTTCTTTCTTCATTACTAAGATTATACATTCTGCTTGAAGGATTATTATAATCTTCACAATTGTATACAACAGGGTATGTTATGTCATAGGCTGATATATAATCTATGACCCAGCGTGCTTCCTCTATTGCTTCGTCCTCGTCAACCGCTGTCGAAAAGAAATACACACCTATATCTATGCCCGCTTTCTGTGCTCCCTCAAGATTGTATGACGCATATTCATCTTCGCATATAGTTCCATATATATCTGTACGGTATCCAACTCTTATCATCGCATAATCAATTCCGCTTTCTGCGACTTTATTCCAGTCAATCTTTCCCTGCCATTTGGATACATCAATGCCATTGGAATATGCCATATTATCATTAGAAAATGTTGTTATATTAAGCTCTATCCCATTCTCACTTAATTCCTGTGACATATTATCCGACTGTGGGTCACCATCTGCTAATTCAACATATGAATTATCTGCATCCGCACTGTTACCAGGAATCCCATAAGTGCTGTCAGCTACCTGTATTGTATTACTCACTAAAACATCTTTGCTCGCCTTTCTTTTATTAGTAACCTTGATAACAGGTATGCTTACACATACCCCGGCTGTTACTAATATCAATACAACTACCAGTACTGCTGCTATGTGATGTCCTTTACGTTTTACAAACTTCTTTATATTCTTCATAGCAATCCCCCATTTATGTTAAATCTTTATTTTACATTAACTCAGAATATCAAAATATAATTACCACCAATTTCATTACAATACTAATATTACACTAATTAGTCAATAACATATCTTCTGAATATGTTAATTTTAATAATAATTTTATGATTATTTTGCACAAAAAAATGTTTTGAATATAAATCTTGCATACACTATAAGTGGTGCTATAATGTTTGTTAAAGAAATAACAATATATACAGACGAATACCGTTCAATAATTCCAGCTTAACTGGACATTATATTATCCGGCTGTATAAGAAATGAGGTATAATTATGAAAGTAAATAGTAGAAAAGTTGCTGTAATTGGCTGTGGTTTTGTTGGTTCATCATCTGCATTTGCACTTATGCAGAGTGGTCTGTTCTCAGAAATGGTTCTTATTGATGCAGATACAAAAAGAGCCGAAGGTGAAGCTATGGATATAAGCCACGGCATATCATTTGCAAGACCTATGCAGATATATGCTGGTAATTATGATGATATTACTGATGCCGCAATTATTGTTATAACTGCTGGCGCTAACCAGAAGCCTGATGAAACAAGACTTGACCTTATCAAGAAAAATGCGGCTATTATGAAATCAATTGTTGGCGAAATCAAGAAACGTGATTTTGGTGGAATTCTTCTTATTGTATCTAACCCTGTAGATATTCTTACACTTATTGCACTTAAAGAATCTGGTTATCCATCTAACAGGGTAATTGGTTCCGGAACTGTACTTGATACAGGCCGTTTCAAATATCTGCTTGGTGAACATCTTGACGTTGACAGCCGAAGCGTTCACGCATTTATTATTGGTGAACACGGCGACAGCGAGCTTGCTGCCTGGAGCAATGCAAGAATAGGCGGTCTTAAGGTTAATGACTTCTGCGAGCTTCGTGGTCACTTCAACCACGAGCAGTCTATGAAGAAGATATTTGAAAATGTCAGAAACAGTGCTTATGAAATTATTGAAAGAAAACATGCCACATACTACGGAATTGCAATGGCTGTCAAAAGAATATGCGAGGCAATCGTTCGTAATGAGAAATCCATTCTTCCAGTATCAAGCCTTATGACAGGCGAATACGGACTTAATGATGTTGTCCTTAGTATTCCTGCTGTCGTCGATGAAACCGGCGTACAGAAGGTAATTCCTATTGAATTGAATGATGAGGAGCTTACAAAATTAAAAGACTCTGCCAATATTCTTAAAGATATTGCAAAAGATTATATCTAAAAGATTATAAACAGATTTTATTAAAAACCTGCTGTAATAAATGTATATTATAATACATATATTACAGCAGGTTAATTATTACCCCGTTATTAATCATACAGCAGAACAATCCACCGCATTTTTATCAATTATAACGTTATTTATGAAGATTTAAAATCAGAGTTACAACTACTCTGCACTACCACTATCTGCCTGCAAAGTATCCGCATTCCCTGTTTCTGGTGTTGTGTCATTGCCAGCCTTATCTGACGATAAGCGGTTGTTTACCATATCTCTAAGGAGCTGGTATATAACCGATGTGAGCGGAATAAAGAATATCATCCCGAGAAGGCCGAAGAACTTGCCGCCTAAGAACACCGCCATTAATGTAAAGAGTGCCGGAAGTCCTACAGAGCTTCCTACAACCCTTGGATATATGAACTGTCCCTCGATAAACTGAACAATCTGAAATACGATTACAAACCATATAGTAAGTACCGGATTGGTGAATAGCACAAGAAATGCACCAACAACACACGCTAAAAATGTTCCTATGTATGGAACGAACTGGAACACTGCCGCCATTATGCTTATAAGTCCGGCATATGGCATTCTGCATATGCTAAGTGTAATAAACATAAGCACGGCAAGTATACAAGCCTCAACGCACTGTCCTGTAAGGAAACTTGCATAAGTCTGTGCAAAAAGGTTAGTAACACCTGTAACCTTAGAAGATACCTTCTTTCCAAATACAGCTTCTGTCTGTGAAAGCAGGCGTCTTTTATCCATAAGCACATACACTGCAATTATCACAGATATACTAAGATTAAACAAAGATGAACCTATCTGTGGAATACCCGTAAATATGCTCTGGAAAAATGCTCTGGCAACCTCTCCAGACTTTTTAAGTATGCTGTTCCAGTCAATCTTTTCAACATAATCATTAATAAACGTAAGATGTTCATCATATTTATCCAGAATATCAGTCACTACATTTACATTATTATCAAAATTCTTTATAAATCCAGTAATCGACTCTATCAAATCCGGAATAATAGACCACATTATAACAGCGAATACAAGCACAACTATAACTATTGTCACAACTAGGCTTATCCCGTTGCGTGCCTTTTCTTTTCTTAAGAACTTTACTTTCTTTGACAGCTTCTCTAACTGTCTTGACAATGCTTCCATTGGCACATTAAATATAACCGCAAGCATACAACCTAGAATTATTGGATTCAGAATCTTAAAAAATGTTCCTATACCACCAAATATATTCCCTATATTAAGTGCTACAGAAAGACTTATTGCCATAACTATACCCAATACAATTATATTTTTATTCTTCTCTCTTTTTTCCATTAATACTTCTCCCAATTATTATATGAACTTCTGATAATGTAATATATTATGGCTTAAAATATACAATAATGCAATATTTTACAGGATAATTTACACTTAATTTACACTTTAAAATTTATACTGTTATAAGCTCCTGCACATATCTTGACCTCTTCTGGTGTCTTGACCCGCCATCTATATAGATAATATCAAGCTCGTCTTCTGCCCTTGTCATAGCAACATAAAATAGCCTGCGTTCTTCCTCATAATCATCAACCTTCCCCATATAAGCATATGGTGTCACCTGTTCATTCGCTGATATTATTATAACCTTCTTCCATTGAAGTCCCTTAGCACCGTGAAATGTGCTAAGATACACGCCTTCATTCTTATCCGTTCTCACCCTGTATTCCCTGTCAGTTATATATCTGTACCATTCAGACATATTATCAAACTTCAGTGCTTCCTTTTTCATAGCTTCTGACTGGTTAATGATATCCCCGCTGTCAAGTCCTGTATACTCTGCATACTCAAAAAGGTCATTTTCATACCCCATATCATCGTATATATAATTGATAAACTGTGTCGGATTATCTATCCTCGAAAGACTTCTGAAATCAAGAAACATATCATTGATTGTGTCGTTAATTCTTAAGCAATCCTGTCTGCTGGCATTCTTTGTACAGGCTTCGTATATTTTATTCCTGTCAAATTCGCAATTGTGCACAAGGTTGCTTCTTATATATCTTTTGGGTCTGTTAATTATCCGTCTAAGATCCGTCTGTTCCGGCACACCTCTTGAAAGCCTGTAATATGCAAGCATATCGTAAAAACATATGCCAAGATGAATATCATCCACATTATCCCTTGTAAAAAATGGCATACCTATCGTTTCTAATGTATTGACAAGCACCGAGGCCTCTTTCTTCACCCTGTAAAGTATTGCAATATCGCTTAAATGTCCGCCTGTCTTTACATAGTCATTAATAAGTGACACTGCCATATCTGCCTGCCTGCCATAAGATGCGGTCTGTCTTATGTGCACTTTTCCCTCACCCTGCCTGTATGCTGACATATTTTTGGCAATTCTGTTTTCATTATTTCTTATTACTTTGTCAGCACCTTCTATTATATATGGAAGACTTCTGTAATTAGTACCCAGAATTATCTGTACAGACCCAGGATATTTTCTTGAGAATTCCTTAAATATTGAGCTGTCAGCTCCTCTGAAACCATATATTGACTGGTCATCATCTCCAACTACACACACATTTTTCCTTAAATCAGCAACCATATATATAATCTCTGCCTGCAATGTGCCTGTATCCTGAAACTCATCAACCATTATATAGTCAAATATTCCCTGCCAGTATTCCAGCTCCTGCTTATTAGAGCTTAAGCATTTGTGACAATATAATATCATATCGTCAAAATCAAGCTTCTTATTATTCTTTTTAAATTCCTTATACTGGGAAAAAGTTATCTCAAGATATGCCTTAGAACTGCTTTTACTGTCCTGAATGTCAGCCGTACCGACCGCCATACTATTTATGTATTCATTACATTTTCTATAATACTCATCAAAATCATCAGGAACCCCTGATACTCTCTTATATAAAAGCTGTCTGTGAAATTCAGTAAAGAACTTTAATCTTCCGGCTTCCGATAATATATCTTCAGCCTTCAGATTATATGCTCTTGCAAGTACCGAATAACACAGGGAATGTATAGTTGAAAATCTTATGCCATCACTGCCATACTGCATTTTATACCTGTCTGCCATCTGCACTGCCGCAGCCTTGGAAAATGTAAGCACCAGTATTCTATATGGTCTCACACCCGATTTAATTATATTATTAGCCCTTGCCACTATAACCGATGTCTTTCCTGAACCCGCAACAGATATGATACACACCTGTCCATCAATTGTGTTAATGGCTTTCTGCTGTTCTTTACTATATTTCAATCAAATTCTCCTAAATTCTGAACTTTTCATACCACATAAGCACCATACTTACCATAAGTATAACTGATGATACCCATATTGTATGTATTCCAAATGTTTCTGATAAATTACCGCCTATTCCTGCACCAAGTGCAAAGAAAAATATAATTCCAAAATAATGAATTGCTTTAAATAACTGCTCTTTTTTTCTTTCTCTTACGAATACAGAAAGTGCATCTGTACCACTTCTTAAATTACCTATGCACATTGTGCTTGCATATGCAAAGCCGTTGACTTTTCTGAATGCCTGAACCTGCATAGCACACGAAAATGACACCATAATTGTTGCCACCATATTAAAAGTCTCTGGTATAAAACCTACAATTGTAAGTATTATAATTTCTATTAGAAGAACTAACTGTCTCCAATGGATTTTCTTTGCCATCTTGTATCTGGCATTAATCTGTTCTGTCACAAACACTCCAAGTCCGAATGCTAAGAAAGGAAACAGATACTTAATTCCACCGACTATATTTCCTGTCATAAAATTCTGACTCATAAGGACAACATTTCCTGTCTGTGCATTAGAGAATACTTTATCTCTTGTGAAATATGTATAAGCATCCTGAAATCCACCTGACACCGCAAGAACTGCACTATTCAGAAATGTTTCTGACATCTGGATTTGTTTCTTGGTTATCATAATAATACCAACCTCTTTCCTGTATTATCTGCGATATATCACTACAACATCACCATTCTGTATAAGTGTATCGCCAATAGGTATTATATTCTCTTCTCCTCTTTTTACAAGGGCAATTATAAGATTTTCTGGAAGATCCAACTGGCGTATTGTTCTATTGCACCAGTTATTATCCGAAGTTATGTTAATCTCCTCAAGCGAATCATTATCGCCATTCTCATATGCGGGAATACTGAGTATCAGATTATCCCCGCCGCATATCTTAGTATTGCCTCTTGTAATAATTGTTTCCCTGCCTCTTTTTATCATAAGTGCAATTGCACCTGTCGGCATATGTACTTCACTTATAAGCTTATTCTCCCAGTTATGGCCTTTAGGTATGAACATACGCATAAGCGTAATTGATGATTCTTCTTGATAATCATTAAATGTCTTACGTACATCTGATGTTTCATCAATCATATCCAACCGTCTTGAGACTGCTGGAAGAAGCGTTCCCTGAATTGCAACTGACAGAAGTGATATCATAAACACTATATTAAACAAATCCTTTGACATAACGCTTCCGCCCGCCATAATCACTATAGAGAACACTATTGAAGATGCTCCCCTAAGACCTGCCCACGACACTAAAAGGCACTGACGTACCGAGCATTTGAACGGCTTAAGTATCGCAAATACTACGGCCGGTCTCGCTATAAATGTAAGAAATACCGCAATTGCTATAGATATTGGTATAATTGTTAAAAATCTGTGAGGGTAGGATAACAATCCAAGCATAAAGAATATAACTATCTGTGCCAGTGTTGTTACACCATCAAAAAATGGAACAATATTACCTTTATTGCGTATCCTGCTGTTACCAAGCAGAATACCAAAAAGATATATACATAAGAATTCATTGCCACCGACTAACTGTGAAAATCCTAAGCCTAAAAGCACAACAGCAAGAATAAATATAGTATCAAGTCCATTTACAATTATATCTGTCCTGGTAAGAACATATATGGCAGCCACCGCAAGACCTATGCCAATAAGCACACCATATACAATCTGTGCAAATATAACGTATGGAACTTTTATAAGATTATCACCATTAAGAATATATATTCCTATAACAGTAAGCATATAAGCAATAGGGTCATTACTACCACTCTCTATCTCTAAAAGCGAAGCAACACCATCTTTTAAATTAAGCTTCTTACGTCTTAATATTGCAAATACACTCGCCGCATCTGTTGCTGACAGAACTGCTCCAACAAGAAAGCTTTCCGCTATTGGAAATCTCAATACAAAATAACAGAACAGCATTGTAAATGCCGCTGTAAGAATTACGCCACAGGTAGACAATAGAACAGCTTTAACAGCAACAGGTCTGGCAGTCTTCCATTTAGTATTAAAACCACCATAAAACATAATAAACCCAAGTGCAATATTACATATATATTCTGTCATAGTAAAATTGTCAAATTCAATTCCAGCTATTCCATCGCATCCAAATAACATACCTATACCTATAAAAAGTATAAGTGCAGGCATGCCGAACCTTCCCGAAAACTTGTCTGCCGCAATACACATAATAAGCACCAATGCTACTAATATTATTTCTAATGTCATACAATCTCCCTTTTAACGCCTGCCCTCATAAGCTGTATACACTTCTTTAGATATGAAGGACTTATCACTCTGTTATCTTACTTCTTCATTCACACTTTCCGAACTAATCTGTTTATTTAGTACATTTTTATCTATTGTGTCAAAGATAATATGTTCCTATAATATCAGTCTGGCAATTATTTGTCAAACATACAATTGTTTATATATTCTTTTATAATTCCGACAACTCCGTCAGCACCAATTCTTGTTTCATCTATACACATATCGTAATATGCCGCATTTCCCCATTCCTGATCAGAACAATATTTATGAAACTCTGCTCTCCTGCTGTCAGTTTCATTAACAACAACCTTCGCCTTTCTTTCAGAAATATTATGGACATCTGCTATATGCTTAATTCTCTCAGCCTTATCTCCGCTTAAGAATACGCTTACCTTGTCTGGTCTGTCAGAAAATGCGTAATTAGCTCCCCTGCCTATTATCACACAATCACCGTCACCTATTATTGGATAAAGGGCTTTTCTTGCCTCGCTAAGCAGTACATTGTTCTCGTCACTGCTTATAGAATGCATTAAAGCATTTACCGGTATCTCGGAGAAGAAATAAGGGAATTTATCATATATCCCTTTTTCCTTAGCAAGCTTAACAATATGTTCCTTATTATAAAATGTAAGTCCATACTCATCAGCAAGTCTCTGACCTATCTCATCACCCATACATCCACACTGTCTTGCAATTGTAATAATCATATTTATCCTCCATTCTCATTATTATATATATAAAATTTTTTCACACACAGAAATAATCTTCAATATTTTGAAACCTGTGTGTCACAACTTCTTATTCTTTTATAAGAAGTTCGCAAATACACTTGCACCAACTACTGTAAGTATACCTGCAACAGCAATTGAAAGACTGCTCATAGCACCTTCTATCTCTCCCATTTCAATAGCTTTAGCTGTTCCTACAGCGTGTGCAGATGTTCCTATCGCAACACCTTTAGCTATCGGGTCTGTAATTCTGAATACTTTACATATAAATTCTGCTAATATATTGCCAATTACTCCGGTTACAACAATAACTGCTACTGTAATTGTTTGTATACCGCCAAGTTCTTCTGATACACCCATACCAATTGCAGTTGTAATTGACTTTGGAAGCAATGTTACATATTGCTCGTGGGTAAGTCCAAAAACCACCGATAATACAAGCACTGTAACAAGGCTTGTGACAACTCCCGATGCTATTCCTAATATAATTGCCGCACAATTACTTTTTAAAAGCTCGAACTGCTCATAAAGAGGAATGGCAAGACACACCGTGGCTGGTGTCAAAAGCCAGCTAAGATACTTCGCACCGGCATTATAGCTTTCATAATCAACTTTACCAATTATTAATACAACCATAGTTACAATTATAGATATAAGCAGTGGATTAAACAATCCCAGCTTTAACTTCTTTTTAAGAAATGTTCCTGCCATATATGCGATAAGACTTATTGCTACTCCCGCAAATGCTGAATCAAGAAAAAAACTATTCATTATTATCCCCTCTCTTAGTACGTCTTACAATAAACTGTGTAACGTGTCCGCTTACACCCATAACAGTAAATATTGTTGCAACTGTTATTATGCATATCGGAACTAATATCGGCTTTAAATTAAGCCATGATGATATAAGACCTACTCCTGCAGGAATAAACATTACAGGCATAATTTCTATAAGAAATCGTCCTGCTTCCTTAACTGCGTCAAGCTTAATCAATCCTGTAAGAAGACCAGCAAATAAGATAACCATACCATAGATACTTGCCGGTACTGGAAGTGGTATGAACTTATTCATCAATTCACCCACTAACGAGATTACAAGAATAATCAAAAACTGTTTAAGATACTTCATAAATAAACCTCTTTTCTTTTGTGCTCTTATTTCATATATATTTGAACGGTCCAGTGCACAAATTCGCCAACTATTATATCTCTGCCTCGTTATATATATCAAGTGTATCCGCCAGAAATACACAAAAAATACAATAACACATATAAAAAAGAATATGTAAAAACACATTCCTGCACCGAGCACGGTCGCTTGCGATAAAATACATCTTCGTGCGAGTGTGCATAATCGGCATATAGTGCCTTTTATGTAATAGGGAATTCTATTGGAATTTCCTATTACATAAAAAAGCCGCAGCTATCAGATTATCCTGACAACTGCAGCTGCAACAAGTATACATTAAACCGTACACATTATATTATTATTTTCCCTGCTCTTTTACGAAATCTTCGTATAAAGGAGACATGCTTCTTAATCTTTCTACGATACCCTTTAATTCATCTACAACATAATCAGCATCTTCGATTGTTGCATCTTCACCAAGTGAAAGTCTTAATGAACCGTGTGCTATCTCGTGAGGAAGTCCGATTGCAAGAAGAACATGTGATGGGTCAAGTGAACCTGATGTGCAGGCTGAACCTGATGAACCACATATTCCCTTCTGATCAAGCATAATAAGCATTGATTCACCCTCAATAAATCTGAAACAGAAATGAACATTTCCAGGAAGTCTGTCTGTTCTGTCACCATTAACTCTTGAGTATGGAATTTCTGCTAACACTCTGTCAATAATGTGATCTCTTATTGCTGAGATATTCTTAATATTCTCTGACATATTAGTATTGGCAATGCTTGCCGCCTTAGCCATTCCGATAATACCTGGTACATTGTGAGTTCCTGCTCTTCTGCTTCTCTCCTGTGAACCACCGTGAATAAATGAACCAATCTTAACCTTGTTGCTTACATATAAGAAACCAATTCCCTTAGGACCGTGGAACTTATGTCCGCTTGCGCTTAACATATCAATATTCATTTCCTGTACATTAATAGGAATATGTGCAAATGCCTGTACAGCATCTGTGTGGAATATCACTCCCTTAGAATGTGCAATTGCACCTAGTTCCTTGATTGGCTCAACTGTACCGATTTCATTATTAGCAAACATTATGCTTGCAAGTATTGTTGTATCTTTAATTGCCGCTTCGAATTCTTTAGGGTCAACCTTTCCGTATTCATCAACATCAAGATATGTCACTTCATATCCGTGCTTTTCAAGCCATTCGCAAGTATGAAGAATTGCATGATGTTCAATCTTAGTTGTAATAATGTGATTACCCTTTGACTTAAATGCCTCTGCTGCTGCCTTTAATGCCCAGTTATCAGACTCGCTTCCGCCACCTGTAAAATATATTTCATTAGGCTTAGCCGCACCGAGAATAGAAGCTATAGTTTCTCTTGCTTCTTCCATATCATTCTTAGTCTTCTGTGCAAAACTATATACACTTGATGGATTAGCGTATGATTCTGTAAAATAAGGCACCATAGCATCAACAACTTCCTGTCTTACTGCTGTTGTAGCCGCATTATCCATATAAATAAACTTACTTATTATTATTATCCTCCGCATTTTGTTTCTGAATATCAACCTATCTATCCAATATGAAATATTATAAAGCAGACATAGTAATTGTCAAGAAAATTTTACAGCCGCTTCCTTTTCTTTATTTCTTTAACGTTATTATATCTACCCTATACTCACGAACCCGTGCTATCGCACTCTCTCGTCCTGCTTCGCACGACTGTTCGTTCGTTAATGGCACAAGAAAAGTAAATGTCTGCTTCGCAGCCGCTTCCTTTTCTTTTGTGCTCATTATATGATAGTTCCTCCACCAAGAACATATTCACCATCATATAATACAAGTGCCTGTCCTGGTGTAACTGCCCTTTGTGGCTTATCAAACTTACACTCAAGCGTGTTATCATCAATCATTCTTATTGTACAGTCTGCACCCTCATGGCTGTAGCGTATCTTTCCTCTTGCTCTCATTGGCTCTTTAAGGGCTTCAATTGCCATAAAATTAAGATTCCCAGCATACAATGTATCAGTAAATACATCTTTATTCTCACCAATAACAACTTCATTGGTATCAGGTCTTACTGCAACTACAAATACAGGATGTCCCATAGCAAGTCCAAGCCCTTTTCTCTGTCCAACAGTATAGTGGATAATTCCATTATGCTTTCCGATTACATTACCATCAACATCAACGAAATTGCCCGGAACTGACTTATAATCAGTAGTTCTTTCTATATATCCTGCATAATCATTATCAGGAACAAAACATATCTCCATACTGTCCGGCTTATTTGCAACCATAAGATAATTATCTGCCGCAATCTTTCTTATCTCATCTTTAGTATAATCTCCAACTGGCATAAGAGTGTGTGCAAGCTGGCTCTGTGTAAGATTATAAAGTGCATATGTCTGGTCTTTCTTTGCTGTTACTGAGTTCTTAATTGCATATCTGCCATTATCAAGCTGGCTTATTCTTGCATAATGTCCAGTTGCTATATAATCAGCACCTATATCAAGGCTTCTTTTAAGAAGCGATTCCCATTTGACATATCTGTTGCAGGCAATACAAGGATTAGGAGTTCTTCCTCTCTTGTATTCATCAACAAAATAATCAATTACACTTTTCTTAAATTCATTCTTAAAATTCATTACATAATATGGTATATCAAGCTGTCCAGCCACACGTCTTGCATCATCTACAGCAGATATTCCACAACAGCCATTCTCTGTTGTCTCTACTGCATCGTCCTGCCATATCTGCATTGTAACGCCAATGACGTCATAACCCTGCTCTTTTAAAAGATATGCGGCAACAGATGAGTCAACACCTCCTGACATACCTACAACAACTTTCTTCTTCATATATTCTCCATTTCAATCCATATTATCCGGTTATTATACATTTATCTGCAATACTGCATATCTCATCCCAGTCATCTGCCGAGTCTTTATCATATACAGCACACACCTTCAATCCAGCATTATGTGCCGCCCGAACGCCTCTTAGAATATCCTCATACACCCACGTATCAGATATATCCATTCCTGCTGACCTGGCAACCTTTTTATAGCTTTCCTTATCACTCTTTCCTATGCCGACATCATATACTGTGTATATTCCCTCAAAACATTCATATATTTCTAACCTTTTAAGAAGAATTTCCACACTGGAAGTATCGGAAGCACTGAATATTACAAGCTTGCTTCCAGCCTCATATTCTCTTCTTATAAGCTTTATCATTCCCTTCTTTGCAGGAATATCACTTGCATAATGCTTATTCATAATATCAACTGCTGCCTCTGTTATCTGTTCTAGCGATGTATCAATCCCAAGAACATTTTGCAGATAAGCCGCATATTCCGAAAGGTCCATAACTCCTGTTATCTCATCAAAATTCTTTGGAAGCTTAGCACCTCTTAAAATGGCATATTCCCTTGCACTATTCTTCCAGAACGGCATAGAGTCAACAAGTGTTCCATCCATATCAAATATTATGTTCTTATTATAATTAAACAGCTTTCTTGTCTTCTTATAAAGCTTTCTTGTCGCCTCCGAGCAGTCATCACTTGCAAATATCGCCGATACAACAGCAATTCCGTCCACGCCTGTATCCTTTAAATAATCACAGTTGTCATAATTAATGCCTCCAATTGCAACTATCGGCATATCAAGCATAGCTGTAAGCTTAAGAAGATTATCCCTGCTTAAATCTTTGGCATCTTTCTTCGTGCTTGTATGAAATACAGCTCCCATTCCAACATAATCAGCACCAAGTCTTGCCGCATTTGCCGCCTGCTCTGGTGTCTTTACTGTCATTCCTATTATCTTGTCAGGTCCTAGAAGCTCTCTTGCTGTTTCGTAGCTTGCATCACTTTGTCCTATATGAACTCCATCTGCATCTACAAGCATTGCTATATCTATTCTATCATTAATTACAAATGTAACATTATACTTATTAGTA
>ERZ773245.1123-NODE-1123-length-21586-cov-4.171567_pt1 | contig 21586 bp, 18 predicted proteins | sample MGYA00580988_ERZ773245 | MGnify/ENA primary metagenome ERZ773245 (study PRJEB29015, sample SAMEA2737792) | human gut metagenome | biome: human gut; feature: human-associated habitat; material: faeces | place: China | collected 2012 ... | reverse complement strand
TCTTCTGCCTCTTTATTTCTTGTAAATAGACATCAAGTTTCTTCATTCTCCGTCGTACCCGCTTTCTTCAAAAACTCATCATAAAGAGCGCTGTCATCCGACTTCTTGTTCATCGAACCAGCCGCCGCGTCCAGAACCAGCGACAAAATTTCATGCTTCGCCTGTTCGAGCATCTTGTCCTTCTCCCGGCGTGCATCCTCGCCCGCCTTACGGATGACTTTATCTGCCTCTTTCTGGGCGTTTTCAATCAGCTGGCGTCCTTCCTCACGTGCACTCGCACGCGCCGCATCCAGCACCTTGTTTTTCTCTGCTTCTATTTCATCCTGGCAGGCTGCGTATTTCTCTTTCTCCGCCTGCGCTTCTTCCTGCATCTTTTTTGCCTCATCATACTGAATGGCTGCATTCCGTTTATCGATCACTTTGTTGATCGGCTTAAAGAGGAAAATACGGATAATTGCATACCAGATTAAAAGGTTGATGATCGTAAAAACCAGGTTGATGTCCAACCGTAACATAGCCTTGCCCCACCTTTCGTTTTCTATCGTATCAGCTTAAAAGAATAATAATCAAAAGGGCAATAACGAAACCATAAATAGCAGTTGCCTCGGCAAGTGCCGCACCTAACAATAGAATCTTTGTGATTTTTCCCTCTGCCTCCGGCTGTCTTGCGACTGCCTCAGTCGCCTTAGATGTGGCGATTCCGATACCAATTCCGGCTCCTGCGCCTGCAAGAACTGCCAGACCTGCTCCGATTGCAATGATTGTACCCATAATAAAGTCTCCTTTTTGTAATTTTCTATTTCTCTTCTATTACTCGATTGATTCCTTGATAAAAAGCCCTGTCAGGAAGACAAATACATACGCCTGAATCAGACCGTCAAAGATATCAAAGTAAGCGCTGAACAATACCGGAAGCCCTACCGGAAGGATGTATTCAATCAATTTCATGATGACGAACGCGCCCAACACGTTTCCGAACAGTCGCATACACAGCGAAAGCGGACGAATGCCGATTTCCATAATGTTGATCGGGGTCATAATTGCCATTGGTTTGGTGAAGGATGACAAAAAGCCTTTCAAGCCGCCCTGTGCCCGGAATGTGGACACTTCAATCAGGATAATGCTGAGCAATGCAAATGCAACCGTGACGTTGATGTCTTTGGTCGGCGGTTTAATGCCGAAGCCAAACATCCCGATGAGGTTGGAAATGCCGAGCAGCAACAGCACAGTACCCAGATATGCGAAATACGGTCTACCGGCTTTGCCCATGTTGCCTTCCAAGAAATTGTTCACCCACGTTACCGCAGATTCGAGCATCGCCTGCCCACGGCCGGGAACAATTTTCAGATTGCGTGTCAAAAGCAGAACCACAATCATGATGAACGCCATAATGCCCCACATGACCACAATGGATTCATGCACGGGGATTCCACCGAACAGCGGAATGGTAAAGGCGACCTCGGTTTGCAGTTCTTCTGCCAATGCTTCTCCCATCTTCTCACCATCCTCTCTCACAAGCTCTTTTGCAGTTTCTGCAAAAGGCATCTGCCGTCTTGGTATCAACGGCAGCATTCAAAGTGTTGAATGTTAGAACAGTGTCGTTTACTGCTCTGCTTTCTATTATACACACGGCTGTGTAAAATTGCAAGCATTAAAATGCGGCAAAATGACGGATATGGGACAATCTTCCGGAAACTGTTGCTTTTTACAAGTTCCCAAAAGTACCGAAAATCTTTCGCATTTCATTCTCCACTTTTAATCATTATAGAACTTTCGGAGCAAAAAGTCAACGGTTTCAGACTTAACTTTTTACACGATTTTCCGTGAAAAATAAGGCGTTTTTCGTCAAAAAAGTACATTTTCAAAAGTCGCCGTCCACAATGTCAAAAGTTATTATTTTTTCATATCGTTTTTCGTGCATCTCCACGAAAGGACAATTGTTTGCACAAGATAGACAGAGATTCCAAAAGTGTGCAAAAATCATCAAAAACAAACAGAAGCACCGTTACCCATCGGATAACGGTGCTTCTGGATTGATATAGAATAGAAGAGAGGATAGCATTACCAATATTCTACAGAACCATTGCTCCTGAAAAAACAAGCGTTCTCGAAAATATCCTGCTCTGTAGAAGGTATTTTTATTTTACCACATTTTTTTAGAAATGTCAACTATTTTTTTCGATTTTTTCACATGCAGTTTTGTATAAGTTGCAACAGAGCAAAAAAGACCGCTTTCCAGCCGGAAATATCGGCGGAAAACGGTCTTTCTCTCACTTCCTGAAAAAGAAAATCTTAGTTCTTCATTTCGTAATGTTCGCCAATCAGGGATGCATTTGCTGCCAAAATCGGACGAATGCAGTTGTCCACAAATTCTTCGGTCTGCTGTTCACTTCTACCTGTGAAGTTTTCCGGCTGCAAAATCGCATCCAGTTCTTCCTTGGTAATCATGAACATCGGGTCAGCCAGAATCATATCGCACAGGTCATTTTCCAGACCATCTTCCTTGACGTGCTTTCCAGCAATCATGGAGTATTCCCGAATCTTTTCGTGCAGTGCCTGACGGTCGCCGCCCTTCTTAACGGCATCCATCATGATGTTTTCGGTTGCCATAAACGGCAGTTCCCGCATAATCCGCTGCCGAATCATCTTCGGGTAAACCACCAGACCATCGGTTACATTCAGCATGATGTTCAGGATTGCATCCACACCCAGACAAGCTTCCGGAACAGAAATCCGCTTGTTTGCAGAGTCGTCCAATGTCCGTTCAAACCACTGTGTTCCTGCAGTGAATGCCGGATTCAGGCTGTCAATCATGACATAACGGGACAGAGAGGTGATTCGTTCGCACCGCATCGGGTTCCGCTTGTATGCCATTGCAGACGAACCAATCTGGGTCTTTTCAAACGGTTCTTCCATTTCCTTAAAGCTCTGCAACAACCGCATATCGTTGGAGAACTTCGAGCAAGACTGTGCAATGCCGCTCAGAGTTGCAAGAATCTGGGAGTCAATCTTTCTGGAATAAGTCTGACCGGAAACCGGAACAACACCAGTGAAGCCCATTTCTTCTGCAATCATCTGTTCCAGCTTCTTTACCTTTGTGGAATCGCCTTCAAACAGTTCCATGAAAGAAGCCTGTGTGCCCGTTGTGCCCTTTGAGCCGAGCAGTTTCAGGTTGGCAAGCCGGAAATCCAGTTCTTCCAGATCCATCAGCAATTCATTCATCCACAGCGTTGCACGCTTGCCGACCGTTGTCAGCTGTGCCGGCTGCAAGTGGGTGTATGCCAGTGCTGGCATGCCCTTATACTGCATGGCAAACTTCGACAGATTTGCCAGAACATTGATCAGCTTCCGGCGGATGATTTTCAGAGCGTCCCGCATGATGATAATATCGGTATTATCGCCAACGTAGCAGGAAGTTGCTCCCAAGTGAATGATGCCCTTTGCGTGCGGACAAACCTGTCCATATGCATAAACGTGGGACATGACATCGTGACGAACGACCCGTTCCCGTGCTTCTGCAACATCATAATCAATGTTATAAACATTGTCTTCCAGTTCCTTTACCTGAGAAGGTGTGATCGGCAGACCGAGTTCCATTTCTGCCCGAGCCAGAGCGACCCAGAGCTTTCTCCAAGTAGAAAATTTCTTGTCAGCAGAAAAAACGTGCTGCATTTCTTCGCTGGCATACCGTGTACAAAACGGACTTTCATAACTGGTTGTATTCCGCATGATTTTTAATTCCTCTCCTTTTGATAATCCTTGAATGGATGAACGTGTACTTTCTATTATAGCGGAATTTCCTGTATTCGTCAACCTTTTTCTTTGACATAAACGCCGCCGGCTGCTGCATATGCTGATAACAAAATGTCATTTCAACAGACAGGAGGCGTTCCATGATGCAGGGATTAACCCAACAGGAAGCAAAAAACCGTCTGCGACAGGACGGGAAAAACGAACTCGCAGAAGCCCCCAAATCCAAACCCGTCCGAATGTTCCTCGGACAATTTCGGGATGTCATGGTTATGATTTTGCTGGCAGCAACCATGGTTTCTGTTTTGCTGGGCGAATGGACGGATGCCATCACCATTATTTTAATTGTTCTGCTGAATGCAATTTTAGGGTTCATTCAGGAATTTCGGACAGAACGCACCCTCGAAACACTCCGGCAGATGACTGCCCCCACCGCTGCCGTCTGCCGAGATGGAACATGGCAGACCATTTCCGCTGCGGAACTGGTACGGGGTGACCTCATCCGGCTGGAAGCCGGCGACCGTGTTCCGGCAGATGCTGCCCTCGTGACTGCCAGCGGCATTGCTGCCAATGAATCCATTTTAACGGGCGAATCGGCTGCTGTTTCCAAAACTGCTGGAGAAGAAACCGACACGGACAACGCCCTCCACAAGAAAAATGTCGTCTATGCAGGAACTGCCATCCTGCGAGGCTCTGCCACTGCCTGCGTCATTGCAACGGGTACAAAAACGCAGATGGGACAGATTTCCGACTTGCTGCACGATGTCACAGTTTCTCAAACACCGCTGCAAAAACGTCTTGCCGGACTGGGAAAAGTCGTTGCATTGCTCTGCATTGTCGTGTGTATTCTGGTCTTTTTCGCAGGAGTTTTCCGAGGAGAACCGATTTTTGATATGCTGATGACGGGCATCACCATTGCCATTGCTGCCATTCCGGAAGGCTTACCGGCAACTGTTACCATTGCCCTTGCACTGGCAGTCAGCCGCATGATGAAACATCAGGCTCTCGTCAACCGTCTGCACAGTGTTGAAACGCTGGGCTGTGCTGGAATTCTCTGTGCGGATAAAACAGGGACGATTACAGAGAATGACATGACTGTCACAGACTTGGTGATTAGTACTGCACATTTCTCTGTTGACCAGTGCATTCGCCAACAGGGGACGGCAGTTTCTCCTGAACAGCATCCGGCTTTACAAACTTTACTGGAATGCTGTATGCTCTGCACCACGGCAGAACATACCCCCGGACAAAATCCCATCGGCGACCCGACAGAAACCGCCCTGCTAATCGCAGCGGAAAAGGCTGGTTTCTCTCGGGAACGCTGCAAGCAACGCTATCCCCTCCACCATATGGAACCTTTCGACAGCGAAACCAAAAAGATGGAAGTCACGGTTTCCTACAACGGCACAGAACGGCAATACCTCAAGGGTGCAGCAGACCGTGTGTTGCCACTCTGCACACAATTGCTACATGGAACAACGGTCACCACGCTGACGGAATCGTTTCGGGAAGAAATCCGCTCCGCTGTGCAAACTTTGTCAGAACGTGCTCTGCGAGTATTGGCGTTTGCCTATCGGGAATCAGATGGTGACTGGATTTTTCTGGGGTTGAGCGGTATGTTAGACCCACCTCGAGAATCTGCGAAGCAGGCGATTCGCACTTGCGAACAGGCGAAAATTCAAACTGTAATGATTACCGGCGACCACAAAAAAACTGCCCTTGCGATTGCAGAGCAAGCAGGGCTATTGCATGGAAAAAAGGCGATGACAGGACAGGAACTGGATGCTTTGAGCGATGAACAGCTTGCCGCTTGTATCCAGGAATATGCAGTCTTTGCAAGAGTCAATCCTGCTCATAAGCTGCGGTTGGTACGTGCCTATCAGAAAACGGGGGCAATTGTCGCAATGACAGGAGATGGTGTCAACGATGCTCCGGCTCTGAAAGAGGCAGATGTCGGCGTTGCCATGGGGAAATCCGGCACAGAAGTTGCAAAACAGGCGGCAGATGTAATTCTATTGGATGACAACCTGTCGACTTTGGTTTATGCTGTGGAGCAGGGACGCTGTATTTATGCCAACATCCGAAAATTTGTCCGCTATTTGCTCTCCTGTAACATCGGGGAAGTCATCACGATGCTGCTGGGAATTCTCATGGGCATGCCTGTGATTCTGCTGCCCACGCAATTGCTGCTGGTGAATCTGGTCACGGATGGGCTGCCAGCGATTGCCCTTGGCATGGAACAGCCCGAACCGGATGCCATGCGGCAGCCACCTCGAAAACCAGAAGAGCCGTTCTTCTCCGGCGGTCTGTTACAGCGAATTGTCTTTCGAGGGCTGTTAATTGGAGTCTGCACGCTGGGAGCGTTCTCCATGGCACTGCGACTCGGCGGAACGCTGGAGGCTGCCCGTACCACTGCTTTGTGTACGCTGATTCTCTCGCAGCTGATTCACGTTTTTGAGTGCAAGTCAGAAACAAAATCGCTGTTTCATCTGCCACTCTGGAACAACTGGAAGCTGCTGGCTGCCGTTGCGGTTTCTGCTGGCATCTTGTTTGCAGCGGTGGAAAGTTCGGCTCTACAGATGATTTTCACGACTGTTCCGCTGTCGCTGCCACTCTGGATTGTCGTTGCGGTTTCTTCGTGTGCAATTCCGATTTGCTCGGCAATTCTATTCCAAATCACTGCAAAGAAAAAGGGCGAACGATAAAAAACAGCCCCTTTCTTTCAAAAAGGACTGTTTTTTCCCTCAATTTATGATAAACTATATCATAAGCCTGTTATTCTGTGCCTTCCATCGGCAGCAGTGCAAATTCTTCCGGCAACAATGATTCTACTGGTTCTCCGGACTCTGTATTTGCCTGTTTCGATGAAGTGCCAATGACATCCGCCCAGCTTGGCTGCATACCAGAAGCAGACTTTGCATAGTACGTCAAAATTGCAACGGCATCTTCTACAGAAATTACACCATCGCCGTTGATATCAGCAGCACTCGTTGCCAAATCATTGATGTGAGCAATCTCAGAGAAGAATGTGGTATATCCGGCAGCACGTCTTGCATAATACGTCAAAATCTGTATGGCATCATCTACACTAACCGTAGAATCTCCATCTACATCGCCCATTTCATAGGGGTCAGGCAAGGTGGTTGTCGTGGTTACAATTGTAGTTGTCACCGGTTCGGTGGTCGCTGTTGTCAAATCGGTGGTTTCTGTTTCGATTGGTATCGTCGTTTCTGCTGTGGTCTTTGGAACAGAAATGGTAATGGTCAACTTATAGAATTTCTGGTTGACCAACGCCCCAACGATAACACTTCCTTCGGAAACCGCTGTCAATACGCCATCTTGGTCAATCGTTGCAACGCTGTCATCCGTCGAAATCCACTGAGGCACTTCACCCTTTTCCCCTAAGTAATACAGTTGCAGTGTTGCACCGATTTGGTGAATCTCCTTGATGTTTTTCTGCGTAACGACTCTTCCGTCCCCCTCTAAGGTTGTTCCAGTAACTGGCTGCTCCAGAGAGGTAATTGTTGTGGTCTGCGTAGTTCTCGCAGAAGTTGTGGTGTTGGAAGGCTTCGTTGTGCCTGTCGTGGCCTTTTTTGTGGTAGTAGTCGTTGCAGTTGCTTTGGTCGTTCCTGCTGTGGTTGCATCCGTTGTTGTTTCAGTTGTCTGAGCATGTCGTTGCTGCCAGGACAACAGCGGATAACTACCCGTAATACCGGAATAAGCTGCTCCGAGTTTTTGTGCAAAGGTTGCTTTCTGCATCTCCGATTGCTTCATTGCCGTGCAAATTTCTCGGTCAATTGGCTGCGTATCCGTCACACCGGATTGATAATAACACATTGTGCAGTCAGCATTGCTGTCCCCAACAATACCACCTATTTTTTCATTTCCAGAAACCGTTCCGATATTGAAACAAGTTTCAATCGAACCACATTCAAATGCTCCAACCACGCCGCCAGCTATGGTATTTCCTTTAATCGCTCCGGTGTTGTAACAGCTCTGCACGATGCCGCCACTCTCTTGTCCAACGACACCGCCAGCAAATTGCAGCGAAGAAACTCTTCCTGTACTGCAACTTTCTGATACAGTTGCACAGATGCTCTGCCCAGCAATTCCGCCAGCTGCTTCCTGTCCGGAAATAAATGCGTCATTGCTGCAACGGGAAACTGTTCCGTTAAAGTTCACGCCGCAGATACCGCCAGCCATGTAATACCAAGAAGAGATCACAGCTCGATTTTCGCAATTTTCAATTGTTCCCTTATAATTATAGCCGCAAATACCACCTGCAAAGGTATCACAGCTACTTAGATAACTTTTTTCGATGGTCAGATTTTTTACCGTTGCTGTTCGATAAAGTCCGGCAAACAAGCCTGTTTCCCCGCTTTTTTGAGCATATAAGCCCGAAATTGTATGTCCATTGCCGTCAAATGTTCCATGAAACAAGGATTGATTGACAATCCCAATCGGAACCCAAGTGTTAGACGGCCGTGCTTCGGCGGTTTCCCATTTTTCCCAGTTGGTCAGCGGATTCATCTGTAAATCTGCTTCCAGCGTAATGGTCACGCCCTCAAAGTTAGTTGTTCCATCGTTCACTAATTTTGCCAGTCCAGCCAATTCTTCCGGATTTGAGATAGAAAGCTGTGTTTCGCCTGCCTGATACCAACTGGTATCCACAGTTCCGTTCCAAGCTGCTGAAAAAACGGAAACATTTGCAGGCAGACAAGCGATTGTCAACAATCCTGTGACAAAAAAAGAAATCGCTTTCCGGCAAGTGTTCTTTCTTAATTTTTCCATAATTTCCACTCTTTTTCTATTTTTTAAGTACTATCAAAATTTTTACTTTCTCTCTGTTTATTATACGCACTTTTCTATGGAATGTCAATGATTTACGGATAGAACCGACATTTTCCACAAAATGAAGATTCTTTCACAATTGTAAGTTGAAAAAGATTCCTAGAAAAACTTGCATTTCTTACCATTTTATTTTCCCTTTTATGGTAATTATAGGTGCATCTTTCTGATTTTGCGGAAAAATCACCTGTTTTTTCCTATTTTTATGAGATTTTGCCAAAAATAGCAATGGTTTGTTGCGGTCAATTCATGACAGTTGCTTACTTTTCAACAATTCACTGTTCTCTATTTACATCTGACTTTTCCACATTGGAAACGTTCTCTTGTTCGTAATTTTTCTTTCAAAAATAGATAAAAAAATGGAAAGCTGCTTAAAAAGCACTTTATGCTATCCGATATTTGTTCAAATCCTTTTTCAGAGGTTGTCCCAATCTGGAGCATATCCAGCGGATTTCTTCGCATAGTACGTCAAAATCAAAACCGCATCTTGCACGGAAATCACGCCATCCTCATCAATATCGCCCCTTTGAATATACTGAAACTGGGCATCCGTTTCCGGCTTTAATCCCACCGATTTCTTTGCATAATAAGTCAGCACCATCACAGCATCCTGCACGGAAACTGTACCATCTCCGTCCGGATCGCCCCGTTCCGACTGCACAACGGGAGCATCTGCTTCCGTTGTGATTTGCTGCACAGTAATAGCAATTCCGGTATCAGCTGCAACCATAGTATCGGTATAAGCAGCAAGTGGAATGTTTGTTTCCAGCATCAAACAGAAAACCTCAGCAACTGCGTGCGGAAGCAGGGTTTTCACCTGATATGTTCCGTCCCGTGTAATATGCACCTCGCCGGGGGTTGCTGTATCTTCCTCTGTTCCAAAAAATGTAAGATCTTCCGCAGCACCCAACAGGGAAACCACATAGGGTTCTGAAAGTTTGCCCAATCCGGAAATCGTAAATGTCACGCTCAAATAATCAGAAGCCGAACTCGGCTGCAAGTCGGTACAGTTGGAATTGCCCCATTCATTCCGCAAATTCAGCCGCAAATAAAGCCCATTTGTGGTAAGGCTGTCTGATGACTGTGTATAGGGCAGTGCGGTTGCGGTTGCAGATACGGGCAGGGACAAGCTGCAAATGATCAGGCAAATGGTAAGCAGAACTGCAAAAATCCGAGCAGGATACATGGAACACAAATCCTTTCTATCATAAAGTACAATCTTCTGCTATTATACAAATTCTGTGGATTTTTGTCAATGTGTGGGGGAATGTTTCGAATGGATTTTTTTGTTCTGGGGAAAATAATTGCGTACGGTTCGGCAAAATCGCTTCGCTCTTTGCCTTTGTGCTGTTCGCCGGTGGTTGCGTTGTCCGAATTACCTATGAATCTTTCTTAGATTTCGGTTTTTCTGAATTTTTTATGCTTTATAGAACGGCGAACAGCAGTTCACTTTATTTCTCTTAGATTTCTATTCCTGCTAATTGTCCACTCTTTGCAGGTGGCAGCTTGCCCCCTGCACCCCTCCGCCGAGCTGAGCCAGCTCGACCGCAGTTCGCCTGCGGCGAAAGATTTTTACAACGTCCTGCTTCAAAATAAAAACTCCCCTGCCTGTTTCTTTTAACAAGCAGAGGAGTTTTAAAAATTCCAATGAATCGCTTATGCTTCCATCAATTCACAAATCAAATTTGAGAATGCAACTGGGTCTGCAATCGGCATGCCCTCAATCAACAATGCCTGATTATACAGCAGCTGGCTATACTTGCCCAGCGTTTCATCATCCAATGTTTTCAGCTTCTGATAAATCGGATGTTCCGGATTCAGTTCCAGAACCGTTTGCGCCTGTACCGGCTGGTCAACGCCCGGCATTGCATTCAAAGTCTTTGCCATTTCCATGGACAAATCTCCTTCGTTGCTCAGGCAAACCGGATGCGATTTCAGTCTACCGGACAGCTTTACCTTTGCAACCTTGCCATCCAATGCCTTCTGCATGGTTTCCAGCATATCCTTGCTTTCGGTTTCTTTCTGTTCGAGTTCCTTCTTTTCTTCTTCACTCTCCAGATTCAAATCATTTGCAGAAACGGACTTGAATTCCTTGTCCTTATACTTCATCAGCATTCTGATTGCAAATTCATCTACACTGTCGGTAAAGTACAGGATTTCATAGCCCTTATCTTTCACCAGTTCGGTCTGCGGCAGAGCCTCAATTCTGGCAATGCTTTCGCCGCATGCATAATAAATGCAAGTCTGGTCTTCCGGCATCCGGTCAACATATTCTGCCAGACTGGTCAGCTTCTGATCCTTAGAGGAGGTAAACAGCAGCAAGTCTTGCAGCATATCCTTATGCATACCATAGTCCGAATAAACACCATATTTCAGCTGCAAGCCAAATGCCTGATAGAACTTTTCATACTGTTCCCGTTCGTTCTTCATCATCCGGCTGAGTTCGTTCTTAATTGTCCGTTCTACACTCTTTGCAATCAACCGCATCTGGGCGTCATGCTGGAGCATTTCACGAGAAATGTTCAGGGAAACATCTTCGGAGTCTACCAGACCCTTTACAAAGCTGAAGTAATCCGGCAGCAAGTCTTCGCAGCGTTCCATAATCAAAACGCCGTTTGCATACAGCTGCAAGCCCTTTTCATACTCCTTAGAATAGTAGTTGAACGGTGCTCGTTCCGGAATATACAACAATGCATCATAAGTAACCGTTCCTTCGTTGTGTACCAGAGCGTGATGCAGTGGGTTGCTGTAATCGTTGAACTTGTCCTTATAGAAGTTGTTGTAATCGTCATCCGTCAGTTCGTTCTTGTTCTTCTTCCAGAGCGGTGTCATGCTGTTCAGTGTCACCAGTTCTGTATATTCTTCGTACTCGTCCGAATCTTCCTTCTTCCGGGACTTGGTCATTTCCATGCGAATTGGGAAACGAATGTAATCGCTATACCGCTTTACCAAAGACTGAATCCGGTACTGGTCGAGGTAATCGCTGTACTTTTCTGCTCCCTCTTCCTTGTCTTCTTCATCCGGCAGGAGTTCCAGTGTGATTTCTGTACCAACAGTGTCCTTGTCACATTCATCAATGGTATAGCCGTCTGTTCCCTCAGACTGCCATACATATGCTTTCTCTGCACCAAATGCCTTGGATTTTACAGTCACCCGACTAGCAACCATAAATGCAGAATAGAAACCAACACCGAATTGACCGATAATCTGGTGGTCATCTTCCATCTGGTTTTCGCTCTTGAACTGCAAAGAACCACTGTTTGCAATTGTTCCGAGGTGTTCTTCCAGTTCTTCCTTGGTCATACCGATCCCATTATCTTTAATGGTCAGGGTACGGTTTTCTTTATCTGGAATAATTTCAATGGCAAAATCCGATTTCGTCATATTGACGCTGTCATCCGTCAATGAACGGAAATACAACTTGTCAATTGCATCGCTTGCATTAGAAATCAATTCCCGCAGGAAAATTTCCTTGTGGGTATAAATCGAATGAATCATCAAATCTAAGAGCCGCTTGGACTCTGCTTTAAACTGTTTCTGTTCCATATCCAATCCCGACTGCGTTACCGCAGCCGCTCCCTTCTGAAATTAGCACTCTTTCCATTTGAGTGCTAACACTATTATAGCACTTGTGCTAAATTCGTCAAGGTGTTGATTCGATTATTTACAGTTTGTTTACATTTAGAATGATTTTTGTTGGTGTTTCTTTTGGCTCTTTGCAAATACTATGGATATATCCGAAATCAAAACCAATCTGAAACTTTCACCCAGACAGAAAAAACCGCTGCCCGAATCCATCTCCGAACAGCGGTCATTCATCTATTTCTATTTTTTATTTCAGCAAAAAAACTTTCATTGCCCGTTTTCCAATGGCTTTTGTTTCAACGAGATTCAAACCACCATTGACAACGCCTCCGGCAACGGGTACAACCTTTACCAGATTGATAACACCCTTTTGCCCGAACTTTGTCAGAAACCGAAAGCCCAGCTTCTGATTGATTTTCGTCAGAACCGTTCCCGGCAGTTTCTTTAACAACTGCAAAGAAGCTCGGTTTGCCGTCTTTACCCCAACCTGTTTCAACAGATTTCCGACTTCGACTTTCAACAAAGTTGCAAACACCATGGATTTCACAACATCATCTTGCAACGAATAACCGCCCATGACTGCAATGGCTGCAATCATGCGAATCTGCACGTACATGGAAGAGCCAATATCGGCGGTAATGGTTGCCGGCAGCGTAATCAATCCGCCCAATCCGGTCAAAAATCCAGTTGTTGTGCACTTGGTAACCTGCATCCGAATTAACTGCTCAGCTGCCTGTTCTTTCTTTCCGCCACAGTTCGATAAGTATTCCTGTGCTAGTGCTTCCACAGACTTCGCCCCAGGAATGCCCTTTAATGCACCATCGTATAACTTCCCCAGCAAGTTCCAGCCCTTTTCACCCTCTTGAACCTCTTTGCCTTTCTCAGCGTTTAAATCTATGATTTGTGTTGTTTCTGTTCCCATACATACCGCCCCTTTTTCCATTCTTCGGCAAGTTTTTCTCTTTTGATTATAATCAAAATTATTTTTCTTGTCAAGATTTTTCGAATTTCCGCCCCTGCAAAAATTCTATATGAAAATCAGATTTCAACTTTCATGCTGTTTACATTTGAAAAATTGTCCGATACGCTATTTCATGATTGCGAGGTGATGAAATGAATCTGGATTACAAGCAAATCGGAAAAAATCTTGCAAGGCGGAGAAAGGAACTGCGACTGAAACAATATGAAGTCTGTGAGCGTGCCGGTATCAACGATAAGTATCTCTCCTGTATCGAAACCGCCCGTTCGATTCCCAGTCTGGAAGTGTTCCTGCGGCTCTGCGAAGCCCTCGAAACCACTCCTGACCATATTCTGTTGGGTTCTGTCTGCGAAACAGATCCCACACAATCGGAAGCAGTTCTATTGGAAAAGTTTCGTTCGCTTTCTCCAAAAGGTCAGCACCTTTCCCTTGCATTCATGAATTGGATTGCCGATGAACTCGACTGTTTCTAATTCACTCTTCCATTATACCCATGCTTGCAGACAGGCGGTTGTCCGTTTAAAAACATTTTACAAATTTCATGCAAGTTCCCCGTTTCTGTTGTTCGATAGAAACGGGGAACTTGTTTTTTTCGAGCGGCACGAAATGCATTTCATCCGGAAAATTCCTGTTCAATTTCGACAAAATTTTGATTTTATTTTCAATGTTTCGTTTATAATCCAATCATCTTATTTCTAATGTTATAAACTTTCTTGAAAAATCATTGAATTTACAGCCAAATCCCTTGCCATCTGCGAAATTCTGTGCTACAATGTTTTCATACCATTCCGGTTTTCATGGTCACTGAAATCGTTTCCGTACGACTTCACAAATCCCCAGTGCCGGAATGCAGACCAAAAACCAAAGGACAGAAAACGGCAGACAAATCTGCCCATATACATTCCATGGCATTTCTCGATAACTCCAGACATGCCACTGCAAGACTAGATTATCCAACACACCAACCACCATTTCGAGTGCGGTAATGATAAACGCCCCCGACAACGCCTGCAACAACAGCGTATGCCGTGGAGCTGTGCCATGCAGCCGATACAGCAGCATGCCCACGATTCCGCCCAGCAGCGTCATCGTCCAGTGGGTATATCCTCTTGCAGCAATCTCCAACAAACTATAGATAAAACAACCCAGCAAAAACATGATTCCATATTCATAGGCATGGATTTTCTGCGGTGCAGTCATCGCTGTTCCAGCCTCCTTTCCATGATTTTTCTGGATTTTCACCACATCCTGTCCTTTAGTATTTACCATCCAACCTTGTGGTATACGATATAGAAAGAAAGGAATTTTATCCATGAGAAGAAGTGGCATTTTAATGCACATCTCCAGCCTGCCCTCTCGCTATGGCATCGGCAAACTGGGTGCATCCGCTTATCAATTTGCGGACTTTCTGAAAAAAAGCGGTGTTTCTGTTTGGCAGATTCTTCCGCTCTCTCCGACTAGCTACGGCGATTCTCCGTACCAGTCTTTTTCCGCTTATGCCGGAAATCCATATTTCATCGACTTTGAACAGCTGGAAGAACAAGGTCTGCTCGAACATACCGATTATGCAGATGCCAACTGGGGCAGCCCAAACAAAGTTGACTACGAACGCCTCTATCAGATGTGCTTTCCGATTCTGAAAAAGGCATTTCAGGCATTTGACCGCACAAATCCGGATTATGTTGCATTCTGTGAAAAGCATCGGGCTTGGCTGCCGGATTATGCCCTGTTTATGGCTCTGAAATTTGCCCATAATGGAAAGGCATGGACAGAATGGGAACCGGAACTGGCAATGCGGAATGCAGAATCCCTGCAAAAGGCTCGCTCGAAATACATCGAAGACGTGCAGTTCTTCCAGGTTATTCAGTACTGGTTCTATTCGCAGTGGGATAAGCTGAAAACGTACTGCAACGAAAATGGCATCTCCCTCATCGGTGATATGCCGATCTATGTTTCCTATGACAGCGTAGAAGTCTGGTCACAGCCGGAACTGTTTGAACTCGACCGACAGCACCGCCCGATTGCCGTTGCAGGTTGTCCGCCGGATGTCTTTTCTCCAACGGGGCAGCTCTGGGGCAATCCGCTCTATGATTGGGATTACCACAAGAAAACCGGATATGCATGGTGGATTCAGCGGCTGGCGTTTGCTACCTCCATCTATGACACCGTTCGGATTGACCACTTCCGTGGATTTGAAAGCTATTACAGCATTCCTTACGGCAACCCAACTGCCGAAATCGGCGAATGGAGAAAAGGCCCAAATACTGCCCTGTTTAAAGCTGCACAAGCTGCACTGGGCGACCTCTCTATCATTGCAGAAGACCTCGGCTTTATCACGCCGGAAGTGCAAAAAATGCTGGATGCCTGTGGCTATCCGGGGATGAAAGTTACCCAGTTCGCATTCAGCGATGGGGCAAAGAACACCTACCTGCCACAGAACTACAAGACAACAAACTGCGTTGCCTATACGGGAACGCACGATAATATGACACTGAATGGTTGGGTTTACGGGGCAAGCGACAAGGAAATCAGCTTCGCAAAACGCTATTTACGGGTCAGAGATCGCAAGGATTTACCAGAATCCTTGCTTCGCATCACCTGGGGCAGCATCGCAGACCTTGCCATTGGTCAGGTGCAGGATTTCTTGCAAGAACCGGCAAACGCTCGGATGAATACGCCGTCAACTGCGTTTGGCAACTGGCAGTATCGCACCACCGCCAAGCAGTTCAACCACAAGCTTTCCAAGAAAATTTATCAGTTAAACGCATTGTATAACCGTCTGCCGGAAGAAGAAGATTCCGCAGCCGAAACCGATATCAAAGAAATCGAACAGGAGGACTGAACCCCATGCAGAAAGATCAACTGAAAGAACAATTGACACAGGCTCTCGCTGGCATTGCTCCGAAGGATGCCACCCCGCAGCAGCTGCATCAGGCAATCGGGGACGTTGTCATGCATAACATCGCTGAAAACTGGAACAAGAGCACACAGGCTCATGAAACCAATCGCCATGCTTGCTATTTTTCCATGGAATTTCTGGTTGGACGGGCAGTCTTTAACAACCTGCTCTGTCTGGGCTGCTACAAAGAAGTGGAAACCGCTTTGCAGGAAATGGGGGCTTCACTCGCTTCTCTCGAAGAAATCGAAGACGCTGCTCTCGGAAACGGCGGTCTGGGACGGCTGGCTGCCTGCTTCCTCGACAGTGCTGCAACCCTGAATCTGCCGCTGGACGGCTATGGTATTCGCTACAAGTACGGTCTGTTCAAGCAGTCGATTGTGGACGGCTTCCAGAAGGAAGAACCGGACAACTGGATGCAGTACGGCGATGCATGGTCTGTTCGCTGCGAAAAGGATGCTGTTCTGGTACACTTCAACGGTCAGACGGTCAAGGCTGTTCCGTATGATATGCCAGTAATCGGCTGCAAGACCAAGCACATCGGCACACTACGGCTCTGGCAGGCTGAACCAGTCCATACATTTGACTTTGACCTGTTCAACCAGCAGAAATATCTCGAAGCTGCTGCGGAAACGGTCTATGCAGAAGATATTTCTCGGGTTCTCTATCCGAACGATGATACTTGGGACGGCAAGAAACTGCGGTTAAAGCAGCAGTATTTCTTCTGTGCCGCTTCCCTGTCTGATATTCTGAAAAAGCACAAGGCAACCTATGGCACACTGGACAATCTGGCTGATAAACTGGCTGTTCAGCTGAACGACACCCATCCGGTCATCTCCATTCCGGAACTGATTCGCCTGCTGATGCTGGATGACAGCAAGCGGACATTTGCCGATGCATTCGCCATTGCACAGAAGGTTTTCCGCTACACCAACCACACGGTTATGCCGGAAGCCCTCGAAAAGTGGGATTGCCATCTGGTGGAAGAACTGCTGCCGGAACTCTATCCGATTATTGTACAAATCAACGAAGCCATGCTGACCGAACTTTACCAGAAGAACATTCCGCTGGAACAGATTGCAAAGATGAAGATTATTCAGAATGGCATGGTGCACATGGCACATCTGGCAGTTTATGCATCCTCTTACACCAACGGTGTTGCTGCCATCCACACCCAGATTCTGAAAGATACGGTTCTGGCAGACTGGTACAAGGTATGGCCGGAACGCTTCCTGAACGAAACCAACGGCATTACCCAGCGGCGTTGGCTGGCACTCTGCAATCAGGAACTGTCTGGACTGCTCACCAAACTGGCTGGCTCTGATGCTTGGATGACCGACCTCAAGCAGCTGAAGGCTCTGGAAACAAAGGGCTCACCGGATGTTCTGGAACAGTTCTGCTCCATCAAGCAGACCAAAAAGCAGCAGCTGGCGGATTTCATCGCTGCAAAGGAAGGCGTTACCATCGACCCGAACAGCATCTTTGATATTCAAATCAAGCGGTTACACGAATACAAGCGGCAGCTGCTGAATGCATTCTCTATCCTGTATCTCTATGAGGGCATCAAGGACGGCAGCATTCAGAACTTTACCCCGACCACATTCCTGTTCGGTGCAAAGTCTGCTCCAGGCTATCGCCGTGCAAAGGCAATCATCAAGTTCATCAATGAAGTTGGCAAGCTGATTGCCAATGACCCAGACGTGAACCAGCTGATTAAAGTGGTATTCGTTTCCAACTACAATGTATCCTATGCAGAAAAGCTGGTAGCTGCAGCTGATGTTTCTGAACAGATTTCTACTGCAGGTACAGAAGCCTCCGGTACTGGTAACATGAAGCTGATGCTGAATGGTGCAGTAACGCTGGGCACTTATGACGGTGCAAATGTCGAAATCGTAGAAGAAGCTGGCGAGGATTGCAACTATATCTTCGGTGCAAAGGTTGAAGAACTGGAAACCATTCTCCCGCAGTACGACAGCCGCAAGATTTTCTCTGAAAATCCGAAAATTCGCCGTGTTGTAGAACGTCTGATTGACGGCACACTCTCTGACGGCGGCAGCGGTGACTTCCGGGAACTGTATTATGCCCTGCTGGATGGTGCAAGCTGGCACGCTCCAGACCATTATTACTTGCTGGGCGATTTGGAAAGCTATGTGGCTGCAAAGCTGCGTTGCAATCAGGATTACCAGAACCGCATGGATTTCGCTGCAAAACAGTGGAAGAATATCTGCAATGCAGGCAAGTTCAGCTCTGACAGAACGATTGCTGGCTATGCAAAGGATATCTGGCAGATTGACCCAGTTACTCTCTAAGCTACGAATTATTTTGAAACGATACAAACGGGAATGCTTCTTACAGCGTTCCCGTTTTTCTTTTTGAGATATGTTAAAATTACACAAAATTATCCGTTAAATTTTCAAAAATATTGATATTATTACAAAGATTCCAGTGGAAATTTCTGCTATAATGAATACAGAACAACAACCAAAACGGTTTCAACCGATTATAAATTACAGGAGGATGATTCATGATGAAATTGACAACCACTCGTTCCATTGCTGCATTTGTTGCAGCTCTGTTGCTGTCTATTACTTGCCTGACCATTAGCAGTCTGGCTCTGACCGCAACGCAGACAGACACACCAATGATTACAGCAAGCATCCAAGAAGAAGAAACACCCCTGTAACCCAAGGAGGTTGATGGTTATGAAAAAGCAAGTTCTTGCAGCGAGTGCTGCATTATTCTTATCCGTTATTTGTCTGGGGGCAATGCGTGCCGTTCCAGCAAAGGCAGCTGTACAGGAAACCGCAGCAGTTGCAATTTGCGGTACTGTAATTGTCCAACAAAATCAAGTTCCAGAACTGCCGTCTTACACAGACCCTGTGATGGAAACAACCATTGACGAAGAAGAAACTCCGCTGTAAAGATTTCATTTCTGTTCATAAAAAAAAAGAGCACCTTTCTGAAAATGAAATGCTCCCCTTTTGTTAGACAATGTGGTATAATAGAAATATACCAATAAAAAGTCTAACGAAAGGGGGCATTTTTATGCCAAAAGGAAAGCCGAACAAAAGATACACACCGGAATTCAAAATCAAAGTAGTGGAAACAATGCATAGAGAAAAGTTAAGCTATCGTGAAACTGCACGTCAATTTGACATATGCGATCATGATAGAGTAGCAGCATGGGAACGAATCTATCTTGAGGAAGGAGCAGAGGGACTTTACATAGAACGCAGAGGAAGGAAATCCACAGGGCGACCTCCGAAAATTAAGGAAGAAGAAGATCTGATTGCAGAAGTACAGCGTCTTCGTGCGGAGAATGCATACTTAAAAAAATTGAATGCCTTGGTTGCCGAGCGGGTACGGCAAGAGAAAAAGCACAAGTGATATGGGAACTGAGGCATGAATTCAAGATAGGTCTGCTCATTGATGTAGCCGATATCCCTCGCAGCACCTATTACTATTACAGCAAGCAATTTGATCATCCAAAGCCGGATCGATATGCTGAAATCAAAACTGAAATACGTCACATTTACGATAAAAGCAAAGGTCGTTACGGCTATCGGAGAATTACCAAAGAGTTGAAGAAGAAGTTTGTGATCAATCACAAGACCGTACAGAAACTGATGCGTAAAATGGGCATATTTTGCCGTGTCCGTATGCATAAGTACCACTCATACAAGGGTAATGTCGGCAGAATCGCACCGAATCTTCTGGAACGGGATTTCAAAGCAGATCAGCCAAATCAAAAGTGGGTAACTGACATTACTGAATTTGCATTGTTTGGAATTAAGCTGTATCTGTCACCAATCATTGATTTATATAATGGCGAAGTGATTTCATACAATCTAAGTCGCCATCCGAATTTGAATCAGGTAACGGATATGCTTGAGAAAGCATTTACAAAAATACCGGACAACACAAATCTGATTCTTCATTCAGACCAAGGCTGGCAGTATCAACACAAGCACTATCAGAAAATGCTGAAAGAGAAAGGCATCCGGCAGAGTATGTCCCGAAAGGGGAATTGTCTTGACAATGCCTGTGCTGAAAACTTTTTCAGCTTGCTAAAGACAGAATTACTATATTTACAAGAGTTTACCTCAGTTGAACATTTCATATCAGAACTTCATGAATACATAGAATGGTACAACAACAAACGCATCAAACTTAAGCTGAATGGCCTATCTCCTGTAGAATTCAGACATAAAGCTGCATAACAAAAGCGACCAAGATTCCTCTTAGTCGCTTTGCATAAATTTTCTTTTGAATCTTTGTCTAACTTTTTGGGGTCAGTTCAAAAACGAAAGGTGCTCTTTTTTGGTATCTGTTTTTTTTATTCTTCCGGCAAAGTATCATGCCAGCCAATTTCCCCATCGGATTCATAGAGATATTGCCCCGTGTCGCTGTTCTGTACATAGTATCCGTCTGGAATACCCTCCTGATAGGTTTTTTCCAATGCGGTACAGAACAACTCCACTCGCCGCAACGTGGTAGCCTGTTCCAGTTCACACGCTGCATTCACTTGAGCGAAAATCTCCGCAATGCGGTTGTAATCAGGGGCATTGGTATAATATAGCTGTGCTGCCCCATAGGTTAGAAAATAGTCGTGAGAATTGTATGTTTGCCCCGGTTCTGGTTCGGTCAAATCTAAGTAGAGAAATACGCCGTCTGCTGCATCGGGGAATTGCTCTGTAAAGTCTGCAATCGCCTGTTCTCGTGCGGTGTCATCATCTGGAATTGGCTCATCTGAAAGCTGAATACCAACTGGCATTTGAATCATCGTGCTGACTTCCTGTAAACGATTACAGAGGGCTTGTCGGTCTGCTTCGGAATCTATCACATCTTCTGACCAGAGCAAGGCTGCTGTTCCGCCATTCCAGACCTGCGGAGCGGACAGAACAGAAGATTCCGGTTCTGTTGGCTGCGGTGTATGCATCGCATACAAAGCAATGCCGATAATTAATAGAATTGGGAGCAGAATCAATGACACCAGCCAGAATCGAAACGGATGTTTCTGTGAAACGGGTGTTTCTGTGTGCAGTGCTGGCAATAATTGCCCACAGTTGTCACAATAGATGGATTTTGATTGCTGCTGTGCACCACAGTAAGGGCAAGTCATGCGAAACACTCCTTTTTTGATGAAATAAGGCTGTAAGTAACGAGCCGCAGGCAAACAAAAGTTTTTTGATCCAACAATTTTTCAAAAATGTTGGCGAGGTTCAGGGCGAGTAGCCCTGATCGCTGCCCGCAGGCAGCGAAATCCCCGTGCCATCCTTTTGGCACACGGAGGGGGTGGTGAGAAAAGCGACAGCTTTTCGAGGCGGGGCGAACAAGACCGCTCCGCCTTGTGAAACCTTAGCAATAATCTGTTATCTTGCAACTGTTCCGGGGGAACAGTTGCAACGAAACATCTCAACGAAATACATTCTTAGGAATACCGATTTTCAGCGTCCGGCAAAAGGGGGTTCCACCCCTGCTTTTGCCTGCCAGCATGCTGCAATTGCCCCGTTGCCTTGTCCGAATTT
>ERZ773245.1117-NODE-1117-length-21675-cov-5.915957_pt1 | contig 21675 bp, 17 predicted proteins | sample MGYA00580988_ERZ773245 | MGnify/ENA primary metagenome ERZ773245 (study PRJEB29015, sample SAMEA2737792) | human gut metagenome | biome: human gut; feature: human-associated habitat; material: faeces | place: China | collected 2012 ... | reverse complement strand
AGCTTGCTCGCAAAGGCAACCCCATCACTTCTGCACCATAGCTCCATTCGGGAGCAGAAGCCTGGACATGACTATTTTCCTTAAAATCTTCTCTTCGTGCATTTCGTGTCCTTCGTGGATAAAAGATATGCTCTGCTGTCCACGTGAGACCTCCGAGGTCTTTCCACTCTCCTCGCTCTATACCCCAGGTCGCTCGGTGCCTTGCGGTCGCGCTACGCGCCGTCCTCACTGCACCTCTACGACCAGGGGGCATTCATGGCGCGACCCCGCTGGGGTCGGTGCTCCACCCTGTCTGGGCAGGCTATTTTCCAATTTAAAAGCGAGCATTACATCGTGCGACGGTCGTCGCAAGATATCGCATAATATTTTCAGATGTATCGTTAAATGCGGAAAGCGGTGTCTTAACAACGAAAAGAATTCATGTGGGAATAAAATGTTGCTTGATAATCAAATAGTCACAAGGTAAATGGTACAAAAATGTGCACATAGAAATCCAGTAATTTATTGACATTCTATGCTATTGACACGTTATTGCATTAGCAAACTTTGAAAGTTGGTACTTGAATTTTAGATATTATTTTATGTGTAGGCTACTCTCCAGGATTAAGAAAATGACCTTCTATCCTTGCCTTTTCAAAACAAATAGTTACCTTTGCAAAAAAAGAAAGGAAGATTATGGCAATAGAAATAAAGGCAATACCTACCTTGGAAGGTAAGGATGCAGAAAGATTCATAGAGCGTGCTGATGAAGCAGAACGCGAGTTCAAGGGCTTTGACGGCATAGAAAATACACCCGCATTTAAGGCAGAGCATTCTGCGTAAATCAGGAATGGCAAAATAATGGGATTTCTTGATGAGCGCTGTTTGTTTCAAGAGCTTACTGACGAGAAAATGGCTATCAGTAAGCCTTTTTATTGTGGGAATAACGATTTGGATGAGTTTTTCCATGAGGATGTAACAAAGTTCAATTACATCATTTTTTAACAAAAATCGTAAATTTGCAGCGAGAAATAAAAACCTGAAGAACAAACAACATAAAAATGAACTTATGAAGAAAATCTCGTTGATAGTGATGAGCTGCATAATAGCTTGCGGACTGTTCGCCAACCACGGCATCGTGAAGGGCGGAGATATGTCGCCTAAGGTAGAGGACACGGTATCGATTGACAAGAAAATCACTGATAGTCAATGGCTATCGAACAACTCCGACACGTTGGAAGTGGACACAGCTGGCGAAGACTCGGTGGTGAATGTGGTGGCCTACTTCTGCAAGGGCGACACCTGCGAATACTGGATATATGAGAATGAGTGGAAGGTGAACAGCAAGGACACGGTGAAGACGCTCGACGTATCCACCCAGGTGCGCCTCGTGGTAAACGATTCCACCAGCAAGGGCTATAAGATGAGCTACACCTTCCTGGACGTAAAGGTCGATTCGGTGGGCGACAACTTCCGGGACAAGATGATGGCCATGATAGCGGAGCGCACCGCCAAGAGCGTGATAGGCACCACCATCAACTTTGAGACCGATGAATACGGTCGCATCACCAAGATTACCAATCTCTCGCAAATCAAGAAGCAGGCAAAGGCTCTCTTCAAGGCGAGCATGAAGGACATCGCCGCCATGCCCATCATGCAGGCAATGAAGAAGGCGATAGGTCTTGACTTCATGAAGATAGCCAACCATGCTAACTCCGACGAGGTGGTGGAGGGCTACCTGGAGGAGCTGAAACTGCTCTTCGCCTTCCACGGAAGCCAATATGCCGTGGGCGAGCGTCACGAGCACGAGGATGCCACCAAGGATAGCTACGCCAACGACACTTATATCAATGCCAGCCTAGAGAAGAATGGCAACTACACAATCTCCTGCGAGGTGGTCAACGTGATACCAAAGGAGACCGTGAAGGAGGTGATGGACGGACTGATGGGTGCCATCACGGAAGGACTGAAGGGCAAGAAGACCGAGGACGGCAAGGATCATGATGGCGACATCAAGGACTTGAACGACGAGTTTAAGAAGGAGATAGACAAGGCAGTTGACCAAGATGCCCAGACCTCGGAGTATCTCAGTGTGACCTGCTTCGAGGATGGCTGGCCTAGCAACGTGTTGAAGCAAAATAAGACTGTGATGGCTGGCCGTGGCAAGCTGAAGCAGAAACTCATCGAGGCTTGCCGATTCGCACAGCGCGAGAAATGATGAACTATTTCGACCTGTACAGATTGAATACAAGGTGAAGGATGCCAACTTTATTGTATTAACAGACTCTGTTGGTAATGAGCCAGAAGGTGAGACTGCAAAAATTTATATGTTGAAAAAGTAAAAAATATGCGACTTATAAAAAACGTTGATAGTCATTTTGCTACTCACGTTTTTTATAAGTCGTGACACATTACTTGATTATTTATTCAAAAATTCTAAACAAACCATACATTATAGACACAAAACCAACAACATATCCTTTAAGATAATCAATATAGCATGTTGTAAAGCTCGGTGGGAAATTACGCCTGTCTTTGTATGTGATATTTAGGAATGTAATACCAAAGAATATTGCACAAATACTATCATATCTTTTAAATAAGATGGTTGTTATTCCTAAGCATATCATCAAAATTGAAAAAATCAAGTAAGTGCCATTTTTTATGGTACTTACCGACTTCTTGTGCTTAATAACTGAAAACATTATTGCAATTCCTGTTATAGACGCCAATATTCCCCAAACAAAAATATAGTTCATATTATTACTTTTTGCAAATTACGTCAAGTCTCCAATTCCTCTATGCTCACTGAAAGTAAATCAATGCACACCTCCTTTAAGGAGGAATGTGCATTTTGATTTAGTGTGGAGCACGAAACCAATAATGGAATCAATAAACTAATTATTTTTTTTCGTCATAGTTTTTTAAAGCCTGTTGTAATACGTTATTGTGCCGTTCCGTCCAACCAAACAGCTAACAATGTGGCTCTCTGTCTAAAACGAAAAACGGCGTGCCACCCCAAAAAGGCAGCGCGCCGAAATAATGAAATAATAATGTTTTAGAATTCCAGGCGGAAACCTACCTGTGCATGCCAGCGGCTGCCAGTATCGCTTGCCACAGGCTTGCTGTTGGTATTGAACTGGTAGACACCAGCGCCATTCTCAATCTTAGTCAGTGTCAGCGGGCTGAGGTTGTAAGCGTTTTCGTAGTGAGCGCCCCAGTGCTTGTTGAGCATGTTGGCGAAGTTCATCACGTCGAAGGTGATTTGGAACTTACCAACGCCTTTGATGTTATAGATGTTCTGAGCAACGTGGAGGTCAACCTCGTTTTCCCAAGGAGTGAGGTTAGAGTTACGTTTAGCATACTCGCCACGGTGATTTTTAGCATAGTCATCGTTCTCAATCCACTGCTCGAAAGCTTCACGGCTCTGCTCAGCAGTCATGTTCTTTGTGCTTGCGAAGTTCATCTTAGCCAGCTCGTCCTTTGTCGGGATGTAGAGCAGGTTGTTGCCGCGGAAGCCATCATTGTTGTAATCAGCTTTCTCGTTCATCGTCAGAGAATAGCGGCCACCGCTGAAACCATTGTAGTTGATGGCTACTTCAGTGTTCATCCAACCATTCCAATATTTCGGAGAGTTGTAAGAAACCTGAATACGAACCTGATGAGGAATGTCGAACTTCGACCAGCTCATCTCGTTCTTGTCATTGGTGTTACGGCTGTAGTTGTATTTCCAGTTAGAGTAAGCAACAGAAGAAGTACCGTCGTTGACACTGTAAGAGTGACCGAAGATGTAGCTTGCCATGACATCAAGACCGAAGTCGAAGGACTTCTCTGCCTTGACAGAAACATTATAAGAATAGCCCTTGTTGGTATTCTTCAGGTTGACGATGCTATAGTAAGGCAGGTTCTTCTCGATCTTGCTGTAAGAAGTGACGGCAGAAGCCTCTACGCCAGGAACAGCATAGATCTTGTCGCCCTTGTCCTCATAGGAGAGGTTCTCAAAGAACACATTGTTGAGGTTCTTGGAATACAAGCCCTCAAGAGTCATCTTCACGTCGCCAGGCAACATCTGCTCCAGGGCGAGGTTGGCACGTAACACCTGCGGGAAGCGGAAGTTCTTAGCTACGGTCACGATGTCAGGAGACAGACCTTGTGAAGAAGTCTTGGCAGCTGCCATAGGATCCTTGGCATACTTGCCGAGGGCGGGCGCACTGTTGTTCTTTGTGTTGATGGTGGTTCCCTTAGCCTCGATACCATTGTTGACGAAGGCATTGGAGAGCCATACATAAGGAGCACGGCCGGAGAAGATACCGACACCGCCACGGAGCAATGTACGATGGCTGGCATCTGTGTACCAGTTGAAACCTACACGGGGAGAGACGAGTAGCTTAGCGCTTGGCATCTTGCCCACCTCTACGCCGAGGTTGTGATCAGCAGCGAAGGTGTTGAAGGCTTCGTTTGTTGTCGGAGAGTTCAATGTGGCGTTGAGATCAAAGCGCACGCCATAGGTCACATTCAGCAGCGGGGTGATATCCCACTTGTCCTGTGCATACAGACCGAAGAGTCCGAACTTCATGGTAGGAGCCCATTTGGTGTCACCGCCTGTCAGCTCTGGATCGGTATACTTGTATGTGAACTTGTAAGGAGTGTCAGCTAAGAAAGCGTCGAGGTCGTTATAGTACCACGCACCATTAGCACCCTGAATGAAGAGGTTCTTCATCTTGTAGAACTCATTGTGAGTACCGAAGGTGATGGTGTGGTTGCCTTTGTACCAAGAGAGATTGTCCTCAGCAGTCCAAATATCTTGATTGAGGTAGTTAGCAGCACTACTGAACTCAGTACCAATGTTGACAGTATTCATAGAGGTACCGTCACCACCTGCAATACTACCAATCTGCACACAAGGTCCTTGATAAGGAATATCACGGCTATCGCGAATGAAGCTTGCAGAAACACGAGCCTCGTTGTAGAGTACAGAGCTGATGTGAGAGTTCAACTCTGCTACGAATGAGTTGGTCTTGTTGTTCATGCGATAGCTGGAGTTGCTGAAAGTATAAGTTTTGCTGTTCAGTCCGTCCTTGTCATCGTAAGAGTCGTTGTGCTGATAGCGGAAAGCCAAATGGTTGTTCACGTCGATGTTCCAGTCCAAACGGGCCAAGAGACCAAAGGACTTCGTGCCGAGCTCTCCTTTACCATAAGATTCCTGAATACCGGTCAAGTCGTAGTATTTGTCAGCGATTTGTTTCAGTGTAGCCTCAGTGACATATTTGTTGATATATCCTGGGTAGATAGTAGCAGGAGCCTCTGTCTTCTTATACTCTGCGCTGGCGAAGAAGAAGAGCTTGTCCTTGATGATCGGGCCACCGAGAGTAGCACCGTAAGTCTTAGTAGAACGCTGGGAGAGTTTGTCCTCAGCATAGTCTTGCAGGCGGTTGTATTTGCTGTACATGTCCTGGTTGGTGTAGTACATGTAAGCACTGCCGTGGAACTGGTTGGTACCACTCTTAGTGATAGCGTTGATGGCACCGCCTGTGAAGCCGCTCTGGCGGACATCGAAAGGAGCAACGCTCACCTGCAACTCCTGGATTGCGTCCATGGAGATAGGATTGGCATTGGTCTGACCGCCATTGGTACCGCTGCCGGCGAGTCCGAAGACATCGTTGCTCACCGTACCGTCGATCTGGAAAGAGTTGTAGCGATTGTTGATACCAGAGATAGACACACCGCCTAAACGCGAATTGGAGACCAGTGGAGACAGCTTAGCCACATCGTAAAGGTTGCGACTGATAGTCGGCGTGTTCTCAATGCGCTGCTGGTTGAAGTTAGCAGCGGCACCGCCACTGTTGCGTCCACCCTTACCAAGGACAGTAACCTCACCAATCTGCTGTGCATCCTCCTTCATGTCGATGTTCAGCGTACGAGGCTGACCCAACGACAGCTGGATGTTGTCGATGACCTCATCCTTGTAACCGATGTAGTTGACGGTGACCTTGTAGGGTCCGCCGACACGCATACCCTGGATGGTAAAGCGTCCGCTTTCATTGGTGACAGCGTTGTAGCGTGTACCTGAAGGTTCGTGGATGGCGGTGATCGTAGCACCGATGACGTTTTCACCACCAGCCACCACCTTACCGTTGAGGCCAGATGTGGTGACCTGTGCCATCATGGTTGATGAAATCATCAACAGAAGCATGATGAGCATAAAATGCAATCTTCTTTGCATACCTTTAATAATGAATAATTAATACCTTAGGGCTAAACCCCTGCTTAACGAATCCACTGCAAAATTAAGCAAAAATTTCCATAATACTGTTGCAAAGCCACTACAATTTTCTATTTTTCTCGTAAAAATATCAATATAAGGTATAATTTAGGTTAGAGGAAAGGAATAACGAGCTCTAAAGCCGCCGTTACACAACACCATATCAGGGTTGAAGATGATGTGGAACTTATGCAACGCGACCGTTACACAGCGTTTTTTTGCACGAAAAAGTCTTTTTCTTAGGGAAAAGTTTTATAGTTATGCTTTTTTTGTTAACTTTGTGACTAAATAAAGAATCAAAAACAGAAAAGCATTATGATTATTGATTTCGACAAGATACCCGAAGTACATATCGATGGCTTCAAAGGTGGGAAAGGAAGACTCGACACACGCAACTACGATGATGGCAAAGCAAAGATCATGTACTCTACGCTTCGCCCGGGAGCATCCTCGGGATTGCATGTCCATGAAGGCAACTGCGAGATAGTTTTTGTTATCAGCGGCATCGCTACTTTCCACTACGATGATCATGTGGAGGAGTGCCGTGCCGGGCAGTGCCATTATTGCCCCGAGGGACATAGTCACTACATGGAGAATCTGACTGACCACGACTTGGTCTACTTTGCCGTGGTGAAATAGCTTTTTTGCCGTTGCCGTATTTGTTGCAAACGTCCTTCAGCTGACAGCCGTAGCAACGGCCGTGGGCATTGCGGACAGCATAGACGATGCGGTAAGCGACATAGGCGACGCAGATGGCGACGACGCATATTACTATGATGTGTTGTGTCATGGATCAATCTTTTTTAGTAATACCTTATTATTATATATATACATTAACGCTTAGACAAACCATTTCAATATATGGCTCAACAAAATAATCATCTTGTCATCATGGCAGGCGGCATCGGCAGCCGCTTCTGGCCGATGAGTACAGAGGAGCGCCCCAAGCAGTTCATCGATGTGCTGGGAGTGGGTCGCACGCTGATACAGATGACTTTAGACCGTTTTCAAGGCGTGTGCCCGATGGAGAACGTATGGGTCGTCACCAATGAGCGCTACGCCGACTTGGTTCACGAACAGTTGCCCGATGTGCCCGTTGATCATATCCTGCAAGAACCGTGCCGCAGAAACACAGCACCCTGCATCGCCTATGTCAGTTGGCGCATCAAGATGACCGACCCGAAGGCCAATGTCGTCGTCTCGCCATCTGATCATATCGTCACCAACGTCGATGAGTTCCGTCGTGTCATCACTTCTTGTCTGAAGTTCGCCGGTGAGACAGATGCTGTCGTGACTTTGGGCATGAAGCCAACACGCCCTGAGACCGGCTACGGCTATATCCAGGCTGATCTCACCTCCAACTCACCGCGCAACCGCGAGATCTACCGTGTCGACCAGTTCAAGGAGAAACCCGATCTGGAGACTGCCAAGCACTATATCAGTGAGCATAACTTCTTCTGGAATGCAGGCATTTTCGTTTGGAGCGTAGAGACCATTGTCAATGCCTTGCGTGTCTATGCACCGCGCATCAACAACATCTTTGAGCGCATACAGAATGTCATGGACACGCCACAGGAGCAGGAGACTATTAATAAGGTGTATCCCGACTGCGACAATATCTCCATCGATTACGCTGTGATGGAGAATGCAGAGGAGATCTTTGTCTTCCCGGCAGACTTTGGTTGGAGCGACCTTGGCACGTGGGGCTCACTGCTGTTGCAGAGCCAGCGCGACATGTACGGCAACGGACTCATCGGCAAGAACATCCACACCTTTGAGTGCCGCAACTGTGTCGTGCACACTACTCAGGAGAAGAAGGTGATCCTGCAAGGTCTTGACGGATATATCGTCGCTGAGCATGACGACACTTTGCTGGTCTGCAAGCTCTCGGAAGAGCAGCGCATCAAGCAGTTCCAAAACAATTAACTGTCCGTGGCTTTCGCCAAAGATAACTTTAAATACATCATACTATGCTGACCTTTCCTTGTGCCAAGATCAATCTTGGATTGAATATTGTCGCCGAGCGGTCTGATGGCTATCACGACATACAGACCGTGTTTTATCCCATTCCGCTCACCGACGCTTTGGAGATCAAACACATGGATCCCGCTTTTCCCTCAGATCATCCTTGCGATCTGAAGGTGACGGGCAATGCCGTGGACTGTGACGAGCGTAGCAACCTCGTAGTGAAGGCCTACGACCTTCTTGCTGCCGACTTTGAACTTCCGCCTATTCATGCCCATCTTTTCAAGCGCATCCCCTCGCAAGCAGGACTGGGCGGCGGCAGCTCTGATGGAGCCTTCATGATTCGTCTGCTCGACGAGCGTTTCCGGCTGAACATCGGCATTGCCGAGATGGAGCGCTATGCGGCTAAGTTGGGTTCCGACTGCGCATTTTTTATTACTGCCGAACCGTCGTATGCTACCGGACGTGGCGAGATCCTTGAGCCAGCCGATGGCCCTAAGGGCAATCTCCACGGCTATTCGATCGTGGTGGTGAAGCCCGACGTGGCAGTGTCGACACGTGAGGCCTATGCACAGATCGTTTGTCACATGCCCCGCAAGTCTTGCCGCGAGATCGTGCGTCAGCCGATTTCCACATGGCGTGACGAACTGACCAACGACTTCGAGGGTCCTGTCTTCAAGGCACATCCCGAGTTGGCGCGTATCAAGCAGAGCCTCTACGACATGGGAGCGCTCTATGCTCAGATGAGTGGCAGCGGCAGTGCCCTTTTCGGTATCTTCCGTGAGATACCGCAAGGAGTGGAGGAACAGTTCAAAGATTGCTTCGTAGCGTCAGCAGTACTGTAGGCTGAATGACCTTAAGCAGGAATAAAATACGTTCTACTGCTTAAAAGAAACGCATTATGCGTTTGGGCTTTTAACGCTTCATCTTCGATGGGATAAAGAATAAAACCGAATGTTGAGAATATTATTTGGTATCAATATCGAATCAACCATTTATTATTCTCAATATTCGGTTTTATCTTTTATTTCGCATAGCTGAGGGTTAGCCTGTCAAGGCGACGTATGTTTCCATAAGACGAGGTGCCTGCTATTCTCTTTTCTGTGGCATGATCACTTCTCGGTATTCGTTCTCGAAGTTGGGAGTGAAGATACCCTTTCCCATGTTGGCCTTAATCTCTTCGGGACTCCAGAAGCGGCCACCGGCAAGTTCGTCTTTGCTGGGACATACCTTGCCGTCGTAGACCGTGGTGAAGACCCATACCAGTTCCTTCTCGCGCTGGCTCTCGAAGACATAGTGCTTGATGAAGCGTGGCGTGTAGTCGGTGATGCCGAGTTCCTCACTTACCTCGCGGTGCAGCGCCTGTTCAACCGTCTCGCCGTAGTCGACATGACCACCGCATGCCGTGTCCCATTTGTCGGGCTGAATGTCTTTCCAGTGAGGTCGCTGCTGCAGGTAGAGGTCGCCACGACTGTTGAACACATGCAGGTGCACCACCGGATGGAGCACCTTGCAGCCGTCGTGTGCTTTTCCGCGTGTGATTTTCCCGATTACGTGTCCGTCCTCATCAACGACGGGAAACAGTTCTCCTTTGTTATCCATATTCATTTCACGTCTGTTTAGCTATTATTGTCCGTAATATTTTGTCATCTCAAATCTTTTTGCTATCTTTACAGATGAAAGAGCAAGATAAACGAATCATATCCTATGGAAGTAAATCTCGACTTGATGTCATTTGTCGAAACGAGCATTCTGCCTCGCTATACAGCCTTTGGTCGCTCCCATGGTCTGAGCCATGTGCAGCGTGTCATTGCCAACTCTTTGGAGCTGGCACGGCGCACGGGTGCTGATATCAATATGGTGTACGCCATAGCAGCCTATCATGACCTTGGCATGAGCGGTCCGCGCGCCATCCATCATATCACCGGCGGCAAGATCCTTGCGGCCGATGCCCGGCTGAAGAAATGGTTCTCGCCCGAGCAGATCAACATCATGAAGGAAGCGGTGGAGGACCATCGCGCCTCGGCCTCGCATGAGCCACGGAGCATCTACGGCAAGATTGTCGCCGAAGCCGACCGTGATCTCGATCCCGAGGTGGTGTTCCGTCGTGCCGTAGAGTTCGGTTTGGAGCGTGAGCCCAACAAAGGCCGTGAGTGGCAGTGGCAGCGTTTCGACCGCCACATGGAAGAGAAGTACAGTGCCCGCGGCTATATCCGCCTGTGGATTCCCAACTCGCCCAATGAGGAGAAGCTCAAGCAGGTGCGTGACATCATCGCCGACAAGCCCCGGCTGCGCGAGGTTTTCAATCGTCTGTTTGATGAGGAGAGCTCGTCAAAGCGCTGAACGTCTTCTTTCCTTTGACATAGTATTGCCAGACGATACTCATCGGTAAGCGTTCGGGCACCGTCGTGAGCTTTCTGCTCATCTTGATGGCCTCACGGTCAGCGTCAAAGTCGTGGCGCCATTTATAGAAAGCACGGCGTGCCCGCAGGATAGCGATGAAGTCGCGCCAATTGCGGTTGACGATCAGCGTTTCCAAGGCGGCGATGTGATCAAGGATCCATCTCATGTGCATTACGGTTTGCAGCTCCTCGTCGGGCAGGTTTTTGTAGAGCATCGTCAGGTTGTTGCGGAAGTTGAGGAAAGTCTTCATCGGGTTGCCCTGCGGCAGAGTGCCGCCGCCGACATGGTATACTTCGCTTTCGGGAATGCACACCACGCGCCGTCCACGCTGCCGCAGTCGCCAGCAGAGATCGATTTCCTCGTTGTGCGCAAAGAAGCGCGCGTCGAGAGCTCCTGCCTCCCAATAGTCTTTGGCACGTATCATCAGACAGGCTCCCGTAGCCCACAGCACATCCATCTTATAGTCATACTGTCCGTTGTCGCGCTCCACGGTGTCGAAGACACGGCCGCGGCAGAGCGGATAGCCAAAGCGGTCGAGGAAGCCGCCGGAGGCACCAGCATACTCGAAACTGTCTTTGTCGGCCTCGCTGAGCAGTTTTGGTTGACAGGCTGCCACGTCGTCGTGGCTGTCCATATACTCTTGCAGAGGCGTGAGCCAGTGGTGTGTCACCTCCACGTCGGAGTTGAGCAGCACATAGTAGTCTGCCTCTATCTGCCGCAGCGCACGGTTGTAGCCGTCGGCAAAGCCGTAGTTGCGGTCGAGCACCAAGGTCTTCACTTCCGGGAACTTCTGTGCGAGCATCTCCATCGAGTTGTCGGTGGAGGCATTGTCGGCCACCCACACCTCAGCGTCGTTGCGTGAGTATTTCAGCACGGTGGGCAGAAAGCGTTCCATCATCTTCCGTCCGTTCCAGTTCAATATGACGATAGCAGTCTTCATTGTTTTTCGGTTTTATTTTGCTATGATGGCTTTCGCAAGTAGCGTATCTTCTTTTCCACTCTTTCTGAAATCGCCGAGTGTCACGTTGAGGATCTCATTGTCGTACTCCTCGCGAGCCTCACTGGCGGGCAGTGTGACACGGATGTAGTTGTCGGTGAAGCCGTGCATGGCGTGTCCGGCAGGAGCTTTTTCGAAGAGCACGGGCCGTGTCTGTCCGATATAGTTTGCATAGAAGTCATGCGTCTTTTTGTCGGAGAGTTCCAAGAGCCATTTTGACCGCTCTTTCTTGTCCTTGTCGCTGACCACGTAGGGGATGGCAAGGGCCGATGTACCTGGCCGTTCGGAATAGGGGAAGACGTGGAGCTGTGTCACAGGCAGACTGTCGAGAAAGTTGTAGCAATCCTCGAAGTACTCCGGCCGCTCGCCGCGACAGCCCACCATCACGTCGACGCCGATGAACGCGTCGGGCATGAGCTCTTTGATAAGGTTGATCTTATGTGCGAAGACATCGCGTGTGTAGCGACGGTGCATGAGTTTGAGCACCTCGTCGTTACCGCTCTGCAAGGGAATGTGGAAATGCGGCATGAAGGCGCGCGAATGTGCACAATACTCGATGAGCTTGTCGTCGATGAGGTCGGGCTCCAGCGAGCTGATGCGGTAGCGCTGGATTCCTTCTACGTTGTCGAGTGCTTTGACCAGGTCGAGGAACGTCTCGCCGGTGGTCTTGCCAAACTCTCCGATGTTCACACCGGTGAGCACGATCTCCTTTCCGCCTTCGCTTGCAGCCTGTCGGGCTTGTTCCACGAGCGAGGCAATGGTGGGGTTGCGCGAGAAGCCGCGGGCGTAAGGAATGGTGCAGTAAGTGCAGAAATAGTCGCATCCGTCCTGTACTTTCAGGAAGTAACGGGTGCGGTTGCCGCGTGAGCACGACGGCTGGAAAGTCTTGATGTCCTTGGTCTTCTCGTGGTGGAAGGCGTGGAGATGTCCCTCGCGCGGCTGAGTCCAGGCGTCGGAGAGGTACTGTATGAGGTTGGCTTTCTCATTGGAGCCAAGCACGAGGTCCACGCCGTCGATAGCACTCACCGTCTCGGGCTCGAGCTGAGCATAGCATCCTGTGACCACGACAAAGGCATCGGGGTTCTCGCGCACCATGCGGTGGATGGCCTGGCGGCATTTGTGGTCGGCCACCTCGGTCACCGAACAGGTGTTGATCAGACAGATGTCGGCGTGCTCGCCCTCGTGAGCGGTCGTGACGCCCATTTCGCTGAGCAACTTGCCAAAGGTGGAGGTTTCAGAGAAGTTGAGCTTGCAGCCCAGCGTGTAGTAAGCTGCTTTCTTGCCTTGGAAGGCACTGGTATTGATCATGCTTCTTTTCTTTTTTATGCAAAGGTACTGCTTTCCCGCGACATTCTCATCGTTGAAGCAGGGAAAAGTGATGTCTCTCTCCTTTTGACAGACTTTTGTTGCAACGACCATAGACAAACGTCCGATTGTGAAAAACGTCGCGTGTTTTCTTTGTCATGTGGAGATAAATGCTTAATTTTGCGATGACGATGTCAAACATCATGTTTACAACTACATAGGCACTAATCTTTAGATATACACCTATTACTATTACTGATTACAGTCTGGAGATCTATCTCCATGCAACAAAAGTAGAACTTATGAAGAAAATACTGTTACTCTCCGCCATGGCAGCCTTTGTCGCTTCCTCCATGGCACAGACCCTGCACGACGGCCCCACCATGGGATGGAGCTCGTGGAACACCTTTGCCTCCAAGATCAATGCGCAACTCATCGAAAGCCAGGCCAAGGCCATGGCCGACAAAGGCTTGAAGGCTGCGGGATATACCTACGTCAATATCGACGACGGCTTCCAAGGTGGGCGTGACAAGGCCACGGGGCAGCTCATCATCAACCAAGACCGTTTCCCAGGCGGGCTAAAACCCGTGGTGGACTATATCCACGGGCTCGGTCTGAAGGCTGGCATCTACTCCGATGCCGGACACAACACCTGCGCCGGATACTACGGCGGGGAGAAGCAGGAGGATGGCACGGGGCTCTATGAGCACGACCAGCAGGATTGCGACTACTTCTTCAAGAACTTGCACTTCGATTTCATCAAGGTCGACTACTGCGGTGGCGACGCCGGACAGAACAGTGAGCGGCTCGGGCTCAACGAGCAGGAGCGCTACACAGCCATCAGCAAGGCCATTAAGAATACAGGGCGCGAGGTGCGGTTCAACGTGTGCCGATGGAACTATCCCGGCACGTGGGTGAGCGACGTGGCTACATCCTGGCGCACGACCACCGACATTGCCGACGCTTGGAAATCGGTGCGCCGCATCATCGGTGAGAACCTTCCGCTGGCCGCTTACAGTCATCGCGGTCACTACAACGACATGGATATGCTCGAGGTGGGGCGCAGTATGAGCGCTGAAGAGGACAAGACGCACTTCGGTATGTGGTGCGCGATGAACTCTCCGTTGCTCATCGGCTGCGACATGACACGCATCAAGGACAACACGCTGAAGCTCCTGACCAACCGTGATCTCATCGCCATCAACCAGGATCCCGTCGGTGAGCAGGCCTATGTAGTCAAGTATGTCAACGGTTGCTACGTGCTCGTGCGTGATGTCGACCGTGCGCAGGGTACCCATCGAGTGCTCGTGGTCTACAACCCGTCGGACGCAGCGCGTCAGGTCAAAGTGGATTTCCGCGATCTCTGTTTAGGCGGGCGGGTGAGCATGCGCGACCTGTTTGAGCAGAAAGACCTCGGATGCTTCAACACTTCCTGTTCCGTCGACGTGCCTGCCCATGGCTGCCGCATCTATCGCTTGCAAGGCCAGAAGCGACTGGAGCAAACGCGCTATGAGGCTGAGACGGCCTATATCAGCAACTATCAGGAGATCTACAACAACCAGGCGCTTAAGACGGGTATCTACGAGACTGCCGACGGACTCAGCGGACACTTCAAGGCTTCATGGCTCGGCTGCAGCGAGAAGAACGACCTGCGCTTCCGCAAGGTCTATAGTCAGCGTGGCGGCGACTACCGTCTCACCATCGCTTATCTCAGTGGCGAAGACCGCAACGTCGATGTGGAAGTGAATTGCAAACGCGTGAAGACGCTCACCGTCAACTCCGGCAGTGCTTCCACGGTGAAGACAACAGCTCCCATCACCGTTCATCTCAAGAAGGGCTACAACGAGATTCGCCTCTCCAACGCCAAGAGCTGGATGCCCGACATCGACTACTTCGAAGTTGCAAAGGGAAGATAAGGAAGCGGAGCTTTAGCTTGTTTTCCTTTTACATGAATATCCTTGAATTAAAACAGATGATACATATACTGAATTCTTGTCTTTCCGTCTTCCTATAGTCATCTTCTTTCGTGACTATTACTCCTTTTATTCGAAATGGAAGTAAACCGGCACCCAATAAACTGCGACTGCCCCGTCTGCCGTCTGTATGTATCCCAAGTAGAACGCGCCTGAATTGCGTGCCGCATACCATTGGCAACCATAGGTGGGCAGTATTTCAAAATCACTGATGTCTACGCCACCATCCTTGCCATAAGGATAGAGATGAACATAATCGTCGGCATACCAGTAGATGGCAGGGTATCTATATTCATAACCGCCCCAATCGTCCTCGATATAAAGCGAACTTCCTGCTGGCAGGCTGACACTGAGCTTGCCGTCTTTGATCGTCAGTACCAGACCATAACCGCTGTGCATGAAGTCTTTGATGCGGTAGACACCACCGCCAAGATCATCGGCTGTCTCCTCCCACTTCTGTTCGAAATAGTTGGGAATCCAGAACTGTATCTTCACCGGTGTCAGTATGGAAGCACGTGCATCGAGTGTGATGCCGCCGTCGAGATAAGAATATGGGTCTGCTTCGTCAGAATTGAGTGAACTACAAACAAAATGAATATAATTTTTATAATTAATGGAATATTTATTTCATGTTGATACAAAAGCGTATCTTTTGGCAAACATTCTATAAGTTGACACGTTAAAAGATAGCCGTCACACCGGCCATCAGAATGACATATCTCAGTAACTTACCAATCGCGATACTGAGCAGACTGATGAAGAAATTGGCGCGCATTAGTCCCAAGGCTATCGTGATGGCAGAGCCGATGATAGGCAAAAATGCGAAAAAGCCCATCCAGGCACCGTGTCCCGCCATAAAGTGCCGTGCCTTGTCGATGTCGCGTCGCTTCACGTGCAGGTAGCGCTCGATCCACTCCAAGCGACCCAAGCGACCCACACCATAATTAAATAAGGAGCCAGCTACGTTTCCGAAGGTGCCATAGACGACCAGGGGAATCGGATGCAAGCCGGCAGCTAAGAGTCCAAGCATCACGGCCTCACTGCTGAAGGGAAAGAAACTGCCGGCAAGAAAAGCGGCCAGTAGCATGCCCCAATAGCCGTAGTGCTGCAGAAGCAGTGTCAGTGTGTCCATCATTGCTCTCGGTCTCCTATATATAATAAGGTGTAAGTGGTGATTATAAGAGGTTGTAAACCGTCAGCGCAAATGCGGCGGCTATAACAACAAAAAAGGTGATGTTGCTGAGTCGTGAATGCGTCAGAGCTAAGAAATGGCCGATCAGAGGCGCAATGACGACAATAGCCAAAGACATGAAGCCATTGAAGAGGGATGGAAAGACCAGCATCAGTGCCATGCAGGAGATGCTTAGGGTGATAAACATCTCATAGATCATGCGCGTGCGGATCTTGTCCTGATAGGAATAAATCAAGAAGTGTATACTGCCCAAGGCTGTGATGATCATCAGAAAGATGAATGTCATCGCCTGATGGTCGTTGAGTATGGAGAGGTCAAACAGTGGACCGGGCTGAGCAAGTGCCTGGAAATGTAAGGCAAACCAGTCGAGATGCTGGAAGGCCACGGCGTAGGCACCGACAAACCAATAGGGCACCATCAGTCCCAGCAGTGAGGACAGGAAGGTGCGCGGGGTGAGTGCCATGATGTTTGTACCAAGGATAATCCACAAAAGTGGTACAAGATAGAGTATATTTACAAAGGGGATACTGGCCAAAGACAGAGCCGCAAAGGCATAGAATACCCATCCTGCGGCATGTCCGTCCTGATAGGCATGAAGCAGAAAAATAAAGAAGACGATCAACCCCATCTGTGCCCATCCGGTATTGGTAGAGGACAGAAGGAAACTGGCCGCTGTTGTCATTACGATGAAAGAGCACGACACCATGCGGCTGTAGACGCGTATGAGGGCGTTGGCATTGTTGAGCTCAGCCATGAGAAGAGAAGAAATGCCTAATAAGGCCATCTGCAACCAGGTGTCATGACCCAACAATACCTGTATGACCATAAAGCCGGCCATATATATCAACGTCACCGGCAATGCCATGCGACTCTCTGCTATCCTGTTTTGTAAACGTCTTATCATCCTGTCAAACTAAAGATTCTCACCCATGTCAAGCAAGAATGGGATTATGTCTGCAAGACATGTGGTTGATAACAAAAGCTTCTCTTCCCCAAGGGCGATGACGCGCCGTGGCCTTTTACCCTTGGGGATGAGAAATGGGGGCTAAAGATCCTGCCCGATATCGCTGCGGAAATACTTTCCTTCAAACTGTATCTTCTGTGCTTCCTGGAAGCTCTTCTTCAATGCTTCCTCTTTGTTGCGTCCATAAGACGACACAGCTATGACGCGTCCGCCGTTGGTGACAACCTGTCCGTCCTTCATTGCCGTACCGGAATGGAAGACGATGCTGTCCTCAACCTTGTCGATACCAGTGATCGGATAACCTTTCTTGTAAGCTTGAGGATAACCGCCGCTGACGAGCATTACGCACACGGCAGCGCGCGGATCGACCTCTACAGGGTGCTTGTCGAGGTTGCCATTGGCTACGCCCTCAAAGAGATCTACGATGTCGCTCTTCAGTCGCAGCATCACTGTCTCGGTCTCAGGGTCACCCATACGGCAGTTGTACTCGATCACCATCGGCTCACCTTTGACGTTGATCAGTCCGAAGAAGATAAAGCCCTTGTAGTCGATACCCTCCTCAGCGAGGCCGTCTACGGTAGGACGGATGATGCGGTCCTCGACTTTCTGCATCCACTCCTTGTCGGCAAAGGGCACCGGCGATACACTACCCATGCCGCCAGTGTTCAGACCCGTGTCGTGCTCACCGATACGTTTGTAGTCCTTGGCCTCAGGAAGAATCTGATAGTGCTTGCCATCTGTCAATACGAAGACAGAGCACTCGATGCCACTGAGGAACTCCTCAATGACGACCTTAGCGGAAGCGTTGCCGAACATGCCGCCGAGCATCTCACGGAACTCCTTCTTGGCCTCGCCGAGCGTAGGCACAATCAGCACGCCTTTACCGGCTGCCAGTCCGTCGGCTTTCAGCACGTAGGGCGGCTGGAGAGTCTCCAGGAAGCGGATGCCTTCCTCCACGGTGGTGCCGTCGAAGGTCTCATAAGCAGCGGTAGGGATGTTGTGGCGCTTCATGAAGCCCTTGGCGAAGTCCTTGCTGCCTTCGAGAACCGCACCTTGCTTGCTCGGACCAATCACGGGGATGGAAGCCGTGCGGCTGTCGCTCTTGAAAGCATCATAGACACCGCGCACCAAAGGATCCTCAGGACCGACCACGACCATATCGATGGCTTTGTCCACGGCAAAGTCTTTCAAGGCATCGAAATCGTTGACACCGATCGCTACATTCTCTCCTACGTTGCTTGTTCCGGCGTTTCCCGGAGCGATGAAGAGCTTTGAACATTTAGGGCTTTGGGCAATTTTCCATGCCAGGGCGTGCTCACGGCCGCCACTTCCTAACAATAGAATTTTCATGAGATGATGAGTTGTAGAGTTATCTTTGATTTCTTTTTTGCGTTATATATATAATAAGGTGTATGCCTGGATGAGAGACTATCACTAAGCGACTGTCGACGGCAGACTTCACCTCTATTTCTTTTCCTCACCTTCATCGAGCCATTGCCGAATGATGTCCACGATCTCGTTGCGCTCAATCTTTGGGAAAGAGGCGATGCGGGTGGCATGGCTGCCACGTGGTAAGACAAAGACGTGGATGTTGCGCTTGTTTTCTAAGAAGTCTAACTTTGCCACGCCAGAACTGCCCCACGGGTCGAGACCGCCATAGATGAAGATCATCTTTGGGTCGTTGTGTCGCAGAAATGCCATCGTCTTGCGGTAGAGGGTGGGGTCAAAAGGCTCGTTGCGAAGGCTGTCCGGCAACATGATGCGACGGAGATAGTCCTTTGTGGTCTTGACAGAGAGCCATTTGCGCAGCGGCTTCACGTCGTAACCATAATAGCCCAACTGCTTGGCCGCCTGCACATTGAAGGACAAATCGCTCGACTGGATGGAGAAGTAGCCGGGATTGCTGATACGTATCAGATGGTTGAAAAGTTCTTCGTCGCTGGCCGTCGAAGCAGGGATGCTGCTCACCGGTGTGCCCCATTGCCACAGGGCAAAAGCGTACTCCAAAACGCAGAGGTCATAGATCTCGTTGAGCGGAGCCCGGAAAGTAAGTCCGTTTTTCGTGACATAGTCCTTGAAGAGTGGCATCAGCGCATTGCGACGCTGTAGCACCGTCTGCTGAAACGCCAAGACCCGCTGCCGCTCTTTTGGCGTTCCTACTTGGTCGCGCAGGAAGGGCTCGTGGCGCCCGTCCTCCACACTGCGGTTGACGGGAGCCACATAAGGCACCGAGATATTCACATCATTGGGATAGAACACGCGGTAGAACAGACATGTCTGTCCGCCTTTGCTGATGCCCGTAGCCATCCACTTGCCCTGATAAAGGCGGTGGAACGTAGCGTTGACATGGTGCAGGTCGGCCAGAGAGTTCTCTACGGTGAGATAGCGCCAGTTGCAGGGCTGTGGCGTGGAAGCGGCGAAATAGCGATACTCCACGAAGATGAGGTTGGCATCAAAGAGCTTGGACAGCTCCTCGGCATAGCCTTCCTTGAGCGCGTAGTTGCAGTTGTAGCCCTCTGTGACAAGTACCGTAGGCCGGTCGAAACCCACATGGCAGACGATGACCCGCTGTTGGAAAGTCCCCACCGTCGTGTCGTTTGGATCGATCCATTGGCGGATGTTCACCAGGTATTTATGGTCGTACTTGCTGCTCTTCAGCTCCTCAACCTTTGAGATGCCGGGCAGCGCCATGAGCTGCGCCTTGACGTCCTCCCCCCACATCTGCAAGGGGAGCAGCAAGGCAATCAGCAGGGGCAGGAACCTCAGGCCTAAGATACGATATGAAGCAATCTGCTTTTTCATTTCAGATAGTCATCAAAATACTGCGAAATGCGCTCATGGAGATGCGTGGACTGATGTCCTCGCATGTTGTGCGGTTCACCTGGATAGACGAAGAAGTCGGGCTGAGTGCCGTCCTGGATGCACTGCTTGATGAAAGTCAGCGCATGTTGTGGTACCACCACTGGGTCATTGAGACCGATGATGATCTGCAGCTTACCTTTGAGATTCTTGGCTTTGGACAGCAGACTTGAGTGAGCATATCCGTCGGGATTGGTCTGCGGCGTGTCCATATAACGCTCTCCGTACATCACCTCGTACCATTTCCAGTCGATGACAGGTCCACCGGCGACACCCACCTTGAAGACCTCGGGATGCGTGGTCATCATGTTGATGGTCATAAAGCCGCCGAAGCTCCAGCCGTGTACGCCGAGTCGAGTGCTGTCGACATAGCTCAGACTCTTGAGATACTTCACGCCCTCCATCTGGTCTTCCACCTCGTGGTCGCCAAGATGGCGGAAGGTGACTTGCTCAAAGTCCTTGCCGCGGTTCTCACTGCCACGGTTGTCGAGGATGAAGAGCAAATAGCCTTTCTGTGCCATGTAAGTTTCCCAGCCGCGGCTGCAATAGTGCCAGCGAGCGTCGACGTTGTGGGCATGCGGGCCACCGTAGACGTAGACGATGGTCGGATATTTCTTGTTCTTGTCAAAGCCAACGGGCAGTACCATGCGATAATAGAGGTCGGTCTTGCCGTCGGCAGCCTTGATGGTGCCGCAGCGATACTCTGGCACGGCGTAGCCCTTCCATGGGTCGGGAGCGGTGAACCAGCGCACTGTCTTCTTCGTAGCCACGTTGACAAGGTCGATGTTGCGCGGAACAGTTGGTTCCTGATAGTTGTCTACGATCATCTGACCGCTTTCGCTCAGTGAGGCATTGTGCCATCCCTTGCCGTTGTCGAGCAAGGTGCGCTTACCGTCTTTCAGGCTTACCATCCACGTGTTGCGCTGGATGGGACTGCATTCATTGGAAGCGTAGACGATGGACTTGAGTTTGGTGTTGAAGCCAAGCATGTCCATCACCAACCAGGACCCTTTGGTGAGCTGGCGGAGTTGCTTGCCCTCCTTATTAAAGAGGTATAGATGGTTGTAGCCGTCCTTTTGGCTCTGCATGATAAACTTGTCGTTGTCCCAGGGCAGGAAGACGATCGGATGGAGAGGCTCCACATATTTGTCATCGGTCTCGCGGTAGAGTTCAGCTTTCTTCTCGCCTGTGACTGCGTCGTAGCTCACGAGTCGGCAGTCGTTCTGATCACGGTTGAGTTCAAAGAGATAGATGGTCTTGCCGTCGGGACTCCATGCCGGATTGGTGAAATAGCGGTCTGTCGGGTCTCCGGCCTTGAGATAGACACATGTACCTTTCTTCAAGTCGTAGATGCCCAACGTCACTTTGTGCATCTTCTGACCCGCCATCGGATATTTCTCCGGTGCCAGCGTGGCGATGACACCCGGCTTGCCTTTCTCCAAGCTTTCGCTGGCCGCAGGTATCGTGACCAACGGGAAGTCGGTGACCATACTCTGGTCCATGCGTGTGAAAAGCAGTTTTGTGCCGTCGGGACTCCAGAAGGTGCCTTTGTTCCAACCGAATTCGTCGCGGTGGACACTCTGTCCGTAGACGATGTTGCGCGAGCCGTCGTTGGTGAGCGTCAGCGTCTTGCCTTTCCCGTCGAGCACACAGAGCTGATGATTGCTGACGTAGGCTATGCACTCGGTCGTGGGACAGTAGTCGCTGGAGACCACCGGCCCTTCTATCTCTCGTGTCCAGATCAGCCGTCCGGCCTTGAAATCATAGAGTGCGCGG
>ERZ773245.1116-NODE-1116-length-21686-cov-36.694651_pt1 | contig 21686 bp, 22 predicted proteins | sample MGYA00580988_ERZ773245 | MGnify/ENA primary metagenome ERZ773245 (study PRJEB29015, sample SAMEA2737792) | human gut metagenome | biome: human gut; feature: human-associated habitat; material: faeces | place: China | collected 2012 ... | reverse complement strand
CAAACTTAAGAACCTTAAGAACCTTCGGGGCGAAGCCCCGTCAACCCTCACACCGAAGGTGTGTCCACAGCAGCCCTTTACAGCGACGACATCATGCGGATGTGTCCGGCCAGCAGTTCTTTATTAATGTAAGCATGCACCTTTTCCATGGGGGACCCTTCAGCAATGGTTTCCCGGTCTCTGCTGCCGGCGCCGTGACTCTGGACTTTACCGTCGTAGTCATAGCGGGTCATGGAAAGGGTTTGGATCCGTTTGTGGGGGACGTCCATGCGGACCTGGTAAATGACGGAGGAGAAGTTCTGGTCTTTCCAGGGGTAGGAAATGCGGATCCAGAAGGTGGCGTAGCCGTCTTTATAGGAAATGGTATTTTTTTCTACGTCATAGGTGCTTCCGTGGAAACGGACGCCTTCTTCTTTATAAATGACGAGCCACTGGGGATTGGTAAAACGGGGAAGGGGATTTTCCACGTAGTGGCTGTACAGGTTCATGCCGAAGGAATGGGGCACCAGGGCGCTCCAGTTCTGGGGGTCGTCGCTGTAGGTGAAATCGTTGGTAACGGCGCCTTTGGCATCCAGAGTTTTCATTTCCGTGACCCGGTAGGTCCTGTGGTTTTTGTCGAATTCAATATTGGAAATGGTGTCGCCCTCTTTGGCTTTGGATTTGATGGACAGGGAAGAGCGAAGGCCGCTGTCCACGTAGGAGTCCGTATCCACCAGAGTGGTATCGGAGTCCTGGAAGGGGATCCAGTTTTCCGCCAATGCGGTTTCCCCGCCCACCATAAGGCAGGCAGCAAGTATGGGTGCTAATAGTTTTTTCATAGATATCCTCCTCTTTGGTGAGCTGATGGGACCGCTGTCCGCTATCCGCTGACCGCTGTCCGTAAGCTATGTGCCTGTATGCTGTATTCCCGAAAGCAAGGGAGTGCAGGAGCCTGTCGCGCCCGGGTCAAGCCACCATGGGGCAGCCACCCTCATCGGCTTTGCCGCTGTCAAACTTAAGAACCTTAAGAACCCTCGGCTCCAAAGGAGCCGTCCGCCTCTCTTATTTCAGACTTTTAATCACCCGTAAATCCTGGGGCGTCAGGAAGGGGGTGTAGGGTTTTCCCAGGTAGAGGGACAGGGTATCCACCAGACTTCTGATATGGGGGGCCTCCACGTGCATCATATCGGACAGATCCCGAAGGCTTCCCATGCCGCAGGGAAGATCTTCGGAAAGGTAGCGGCCCTTGAGGTCCGTAGGTCCCATGACGGTTTTATAGGATTGATTTTCCGTAAGGGCGTCGTAGAGATTTTCCTTTTTCTCTCCCCAGGAGGCGTTGAGCACGTCCAGAAGGGAGGAGAGGGAAAGGCCCAGGGCTTTCCCTATGGCAATCCGTTCCCCGTCGCAGGCTTCCATGTAGGCAGCCACCTTTGGGGTAAGGGAATCACCGAAGAAATGGAATTTCTCTCCGTTTTCAATGCGGGTCATGTTGAAGAGGCAGGCTGTCACGTGGATGATGGGATTGGTGGCGGACAGGGAAGTGGAGGCAGGGGAAGCGACCCGGCTCACCTTGGGCGCCATCAGGTGCAGAAGGGTGCTCAGTTCTCCTTCTTCACCAAGGCAGGAATAGCCGATTTCTTCTTTCATGGCCTTGAAATCCAATGTTTTGTAATCGGAAGAGAGGCGGGCGATGAAGGGCATATTGGCAGTTTCCGCAATGGAAATGGATGGGGCATCCTGCTGTTTGGACAGAAGGCGGCAGGCCTTGATGGCGCCCCAGCAGCCGTTCATGAAAAGCAGGCACTGCCCGTCATGAAGGAAGGGGGCGATTTCTTCGACGACGCTCTCATGGTCTGTGGCGTGGGTGCATACCATGAGGATGTCCGCTTCCTCCACGGCCTTTTTTAAATCTGTGGTAAAGGGAACGTACAGGGATGTGTCGATTTTGCCTCTCACTGTGAGGGGAGACTGGTTCCAGCAGGCTGCTTTAATGCGGTTTCTCACATACACCTGACAGGGCACATTTTTCAGATTAAAATAAGCGGCTCCGGCCAGTGCGGTGCTTCCGGCGCCGATGATGGAAATTTTCATGGTTCCTCCTAGAGTTCCGGCAAATGATTCACCGGATGATCCCTTTTATTATACTATATTTCTATAATGGAAATCTTAATAAATGGTTTCTAACAACAGAAGATATAAAAGATTGTATAAAGTCGAAATTTGTCTTTGGAATGTATTTGAATTAGTGAAACTAAGTAGATTTAATTTATGTAATTGGCTCTTGATAGGATATCAAAAAGAGCTATAATAAGAATATAAAAAAAGTGAAAACAAGGATTTGGGCATTTTAATAACAAGCAGTTAAAGCGGAACTTTGCTAAACTATAGAGCGGATTATTTCTATGGGGATTATATTGATTATATTATAGTATAGGATAATTTCTCTGTGTTTGGCTTCAAGACTACTTTGAGGTGCTTGCTTTTTTAAAAAGAGAGGGAATTATTATGCGCATCAAAAAAATTCTTGCAATGACAGCGGCGGCATGTTTATTAACTATTAGCTCTTATGCTGCACAAATAAATACGATTATTGATACTGGGAGTGGCATGTGGTCAGATCCGGAGAAAGTATATACCGAAGTAGATGAAAGCGTAAAAAGTTGGTTTGGCTTATCAGACCAAAGTATGGAAGAGTTAAATTTTAAAGAAAGACTTGCACTGAAAAATAAAAGTGACCTCACATTTATACCAACTGCGGATTCAGATGCAGCAGTACAGGTTTATAGAGAAGAAAGAGGTCGTGCAACTGCTGATGATGGAATGGTAACGGGAATGGTGGCACGAGACATTTCTTTAGATAGAGACGATTTAGCGGCATTAAGCAAAGAGCTGGGCTCTGATTATATTTTCTATTTTAGGATTACTAATTCGGAACCTACATATAGTGCAGGCTTTTTCAGTGCAGGGCAAAAAGTAAATGTGACAACAGACTTTCGCATTTGGGATGCTAAACAGGCCAAATATGTCTTTATTAAAAGATATCAAACTACAGGATCTTCAAAGTCCATTTATGTTGGCATGGGCTCAACAAGTCATGCAATTGAGAAAGGGCTGAAAAAGGCTCTTGATAAAATTGGTAATGACAAAGCCCAAATTGTCGCAGTGGTAAAATAGTATAAAGTTAATATTGATATGAAGAAAAGGCACAGCCAAAATTTGGCCTGTGCCTTTTCTTCATATCAATATTCCCTGCAGATGGTCCATTTCGTGCTGCACGATTTCTGCCGTAAAACCGGAGAACCTCTTTTTCTTCTTATGGAAATTTTCATCTTCATAGCGGACTGTGATATAGTCATAGCGCCGGCAGAGGCGGCGGCCAAAGAGGCAGAGGCATCCTTCCTCTGTTTTGTAACTGGTAAGGGAGTGCAGGATGATTTTTGGATTATACATGAGAAGGAGATGGTTTTCCTCCCTCACTGCAATGATGGCCTTCGTGCTGCCGATCATGTTGGCCGCCATGCCTACGCAGGTATCAATGTGGGCGGACAAAGTGTCCAAAAGATCCCTGCCTACTGCAGCATCCTGCCAGCCGGCCTTTTCCGCCTTCTGCTGAAGGAATAGGATATCTTTGACAATAGGACGAATCATGGAATGCTCCTTTAGTATTAAGTGACATTTGTGGCGGTGATTGGTATTCCCGATAGCAAAAAGAAGGGGGCGTCTGGCGCCGCAGGCTGGGTCCGCTTCGCTCAAAGGTTGTGTTCGCTAACGCCCAGGGGGCAGGGAATGGCTGTCGACTGTCCGCATGCCACTGTCCGCTGGGGAGGCGTGGCGCCTTTGGGCGCCAGTATAGATGCTGCTAAAGGTATTTCTTAGTGGGCTAGTGCACTAGTAAGAGTCATTATCGGTGCTTGACAAGATTCTTCGCCTGCGGCTCAGAATGACTGCGTTCGGCGGGAAGGTAAGTCTTGTAGGGGCTATCATCAAAGGTGGACTTTAAAATTTGCGGCGTCAGCCGCCACCACCACCCTTGGGCCCTAAAGGGCCCATCAAACCTACGAATCCTCCGGCCCATAGGGCCGGTCCATCTTAAGAACCTTTCGCGCCCAAAGGGCGCGGGGCCGCTGTGCGGCCCTTTACAGGGAGAATCCATTTGTCTCGTCTCCCGGCTTGTCCAGCCGGCGGGCGATATCGTCATAGGTCTGGGAGAGCTGGTAGACCACAATGTCCATGGTGGTACGGATGGTGGCGGGGTCGAAGTTTTCCGGGCGGGTGGTGAAGGTGACGTCCAGGAATACATTTTCATCGGAGCCGATGGAATATTTCACGATGGCGTGGTGGGCATTGAGGTCGTTCAGGAAGGCAAGGAAGGTCTTTCTGGCAGGGCCCTTGGGGGCAGTGCCCAGATGGATCCGGAGGAGGGTGTACATGCTGTTGTCCGTGATGACAGCGGCCACCAGTTTATGATGCTTTCCGGCGGGAATGGCAGTCATGAAGACGATGGTGTCGTAGGAATCATGGGTTTCCTGGCGGCGGAAGAAATTCAGTCCCTCGTCTTTCATGTATTTTTCAAACATATCGGCTTTTACATTTTTGGTGCGGTTTCCCTGGGGAAACGGAATGGTATTGTCAGACATAGGACGCCTTTCTGCGCAGCTTCTGCGCTTTCGGGAAGAGGCCATGCAGGGACTTTCGATTTCATCCTTATGAAACCGGATGCCGTGAATGCATGGCTGCTTTCCCGGTCATGGGAAATAGAATGATGATATTTGTATTATACAGGAAACAGGGCGAATAGGAAACGGGCAGGGGCAAAACGGGGCATTTTGAAATCTTGTCAAGAGGTACCAAAGAAACTGGCACTCTATATAAGCAATTTCTATAACAGGGCGGAAAGGGAGAGGAAAAATAGAGGATGAGTCAATTTTTTTATGATGAAAAGTGAAGGGGCTGTTTCGGGAAGGCCCATGAAATCTATTATGATGATAAATCATACAGACGCATCATTATGATTTTATGTAAAGAATGACAGAATCATTGTCAATCTAATTAAGTGATGGGTAGTCCCACTTTCAATGACATAATTAGATAGGCTTATGCTGATTGAGAAAAGGGGATTTTCCCGTGAAAACCGGGGTTATAATGGTTCCATCAAAAGAAACGCCGGGGTTTCCACGGACGAAGCATTCCCCGGGATGACAGAAATTTTAAGAAATGTGGTGATTTATATGGACTTAATGATGCTTCCTGAATTTGTTAAATTAGCCCTCTTTATGTTGGCCGTGTTTATTTCCAATATCGTGCAGGCCCTGACCGGCTTTGCAGGAGTCATGCTCTCCATTCCGCCAACCATTCTTCTCTATGGACCGGATATGGCCAAAGCAGTCATTAATGCCATCTGCTGGCTGGTGTGCGCACTCCTGATGTATCAGAACCGTCAGTACATCAACCCGAAGGAACTGCTCCGCATTGTGGTGTTCATGCTGGTGGGCATGGCCATCGGTATTCACCTTTACAACGTGGTGAATCCCCAGATTCTGGTACCTCTTTACGGCGCCATTATCGTAGGGGCAGCGCTGAAGAGCCTGATTTTCAAACAGAGCGCTTCCGCCCTGCCGAACTGGATCGCCATCCCTGTTCTTCTGGGAGCCGGCGTCATTCATGGCATGTTTGCTTCCGGCGGTGCCCTGCTGGTGGTATACCTGGTCGCTACCTTCCGGGATAAGGATTCCTTCCGTGCCAATGTGGCTTCCGTGTGGACCATCCTGAACCTGGTACTCATGTTCAATGATTATGAAAAAGGCCTTTACAATACGGAATTCTTTGAACTTCTGGGCCTGGGCGTGATTCCGCTGGTCATTGCCATCTATCTGGGAAATAAAATTCACGATATGATCAACCAGAAAATGTTCAACCGCGTCACCTACTGCCTCCTTTTGGCAGCAGGCAGCATGATCCTCATCTGATACTCTCTTTTGAAAAGGGCTGTGAAAAAATGGTCATCATTTCTTCACAGCCCTTTTTTATGACCGCCCCATGATGACAGGCAGCCTGCCTGCCGCATACCATGGGAGAGTGAGATTTCTCCACTCTGTGGAGACTCTGCATAGAGTTTCCAAGTCAGCCGAAGTTGGCCTCTAGCCTGCACAATAAGAGGCTTTCCTATTTGCGGCTGACCGGCTTTGGTCGAAATGACGACAGGACGGTGCGGCGTTTCTGCCATTTGGGGCGTGAGATTTCTCCACAGTCTCTTTTGGGCATGAAAAAAGAGGCAGTGAAGAAATGAGGAACACTTCTCCGCTGCCTCTTTGACTTACCGTCTTTCCATCATTTTCCGGATCCGTTCTCTCCGCATCCTGGCGGCTGCTTCATCCACGATAATGTGGTGGCCCGAGGGGGTGACGAATTCCGCTTTGGGAGGCGCCGCCTTTTTATCATTGTACAGGGCGTAATCAAAACCGCTGCCTAAAGCGCAGCTGGCGCAGTCCCTGCCGCTGGCGCCCCGCCACATGCGGTAGAGGCTGTAGCCAAACCAGCCGGCAATGGCTGCTGTAATCAGTATAGTTAACAGGGTACCCATGATGGTCCTCCTTTTATGATAATATTTCTCAAGTAAATTATACCATAAAAAGGGAAAGGGGGAAACTAAGATAGCTTTGCGGCTTGCCTGAAGCAGGCTTCAGCCTTTTATAATAAGAACAGCTTTCCTGCTGCGTTTGGGGAAGGAGCCTTCCTCTCCTTCTTCATGGACTGTCATCAAAGGGGCGGTGGATGGTATAATAATGAAATGAATAGAAACCGCCCTCGTTCCTTCCGGCTGGCGCCGGAAGTCTTGCGGATCAGTATTTCTAAAGAATGGAGAAACCTATGGTAACAGAAGAATTACAGAAAAAACAGGATCATCTGGAAGCATATCTGAAACAGCTGGGCAGCGTGGTGCTGGCCTTTTCCGGCGGCGTGGACTCCACCTACCTTATGCATGAGGCCCGGAAGGTGCTGGGGGACAGGGCCATGGCAGTCACCATGAACCTGGCGTCGGTACCGGAAAGGGAAGTGGCAGACGCCATTGAATACTGCCGCAGGGAAGGCATCCGGCAGGAAGTGGTGAAAATGGACCAGTTCGGCATCGAAGGATTTGCAGAAAATCCTTCGAACCGCTGCTATCTCTGCAAACATTTCCTTTTCAGCTCCCTTAAGAAAATCGCGGAAAAGGAAGGCTTTGCCTATGTCATCGACGGTACGAACCTCAATGATGCCTCCCAGTACCGGCCGGGACTCAAGGCCCTTGGGGAACTTGGCATCAGGAGCCCTCTCCGTCATGCCGGCCTCTACAAGGCAGACATCCGTGCCCTGTCTAAAGAAGCGGGTCTTCCCACCTGGAGCAAACCCTCCTTTGCCTGCATGGCTACCCGTTTCCCCTATGGAGAAACCATTACAGAGGACAAGCTCTCCATGGTGGAAAAAGCGGAAGATTTCCTTTTCTCCAAAGGCTTCAAGCAGTTCCGGGTACGGCTTCATGAAGGAAATCTGGCCCGCATCGAAGTACTGCCTAAGGATTTGTGGAAACTTTTCCGCATCCACGAGGAAGTAGTGCGCACCTTCCACAGCCTGGGCTTTGCCTATGTCACCATGGACCTTCAGGGCTACCGCATGGGCAGCATGGATGAAGTGCTGTAAGGGCCGCCTTCGGCGGCCCGGGTTCTTAAGATGGACCGGCCCTTTCGAGCCGGAGGGTTCTTAGGTTTGACGGCCCTTTGGGCCGAGGGTTGTGGTAGCGGCTTCGCCGCAGATTTTAAAGAGCGATCCTCACTGCTTTACGGAGCTCCATTCCGGTGGATGGGGATACCGGCGGATAGCGGTCAGCGGATAGCCGACAGCGGTCTTTACCGGCCCACCAGTCCACCCATTATTGTCATTGATGTACATATAAAGGATTTCATCATGGATATGAAAGATATACTGCAGAAGGTAGCCTCCGGCGCCCTGCGCCCGGAAGAAGCGGAGTCGCTTCTCCGGAAAAATCCGGCAGACCGGCCCTATGAAGAAATGGGATTTGCCAAGCTGGATACGGACAGGAAAGCCCGGTCCGGCTTTGCGGAAGTGGTATACTGCCAGGGTAAGTCTGACGCCTTTATCGGGCAGATTTTTAAGAAACTTTACGAAACGGAAGGAGAAGTCTTCGGCACCCGGGCTTCACCTCACCAGTATGAACTGGTAAAGAAAGTGCTGCCTTCCATTTCCTATGATCCTATTTCCCATATTCTGAAGCAGGAAAAGGAGAAGGACCATATCGGATGCATTGCGGTCTGTACTGGCGGCACTGCCGATATATCAGTGGCGGAAGAAGCGGCCCAGACGGCAGAATACTTCGGCAGCCATGTAGAACGGATTTATGACGTAGGGGTCAGCGGCATCCACCGGCTCCTGTCCCAGGAGGAACGGGTGCGCAAGGCCAGCTGCGTCATTGCAGTGGCCGGTATGGAAGGGGCCTTGGCCTCGGTCATCGGCGGCCTGGTGAGAAATCCGGTGATTGCAGTGCCCACGTCAGTGGGGTATGGCGCCAGTTTCCACGGCCTCTCTGCCCTCCTCACCATGATTAATTCCTGTGCCAACGGCATAGTGACCGTCAATATAGACAATGGATTCGGTGCCGGTTATGTGGCCACACAGATCAACAGACTGGCAGAAAGGGGAAAAGTGTAAATGGGAAAATCATTATATCTGGAAGCAGCCTCCGGCATTGCGGGGGATATGTTTGTGGCAGCCCTGCTGGACCTGGGAGCGGACCGGAAAGCGCTGGACAAGGCGCTTTCTTCCATTCCAGCCAAAGGGTTTACTGTGGAAATCGGAAGGGTGCAGAAAGCAGGCATTGATTGCTGCGATTTCAATGTGATTCTGGACAAAGACCATGAAAACCATGACCACGACATGGCCTATCTCTACGGTCCCCTGCCGGAAGCAAGGGAAGCGGTTCATGAAGAACACCATCACCATCATGAGGAAGAAGGCCATCATCATGAGGAGGAAGAACATCACTGCCACTGCCATGAAGAAGGCCATCATCACGAAGAGGAAGAGCACCACTGCCACTGCCATGAAGAAGGTCACCATCATGAGGAGGAAGAACACCACTGCCACTGCCATGAAGATGGCCACCATCACGAGGAAGAAGAGCACCACTGTCACTGTCATGAAGACCATCACCATCATGACCATGGAGAAGGGCACCATCATCATGAACACCGCCATCTGAAAGATGTGGAAGCGGTGATTGACGGCACGGACATGACCGAATCTGCCCGGATGCTGGCAAAGAAGATTTTCCGCATTGTGGCAGAAGCGGAATCCAAAGCCCACAATCTTCCCATTGAGGAAGTCCATTTCCATGAAGTGGGAGCCATCGACTCCATTGTGGATATCATTTCCGCTGCCGTATGCTTTGACAGTCTCCATATCAAAAACGTGATCGTACCGAAGCTTTCGGAAGGCAGAGGCACTGTCCGCTGTCAGCACGGCGTACTTCCGGTGCCGGTGCCGGCTACGCTGAACATTGTCACCGCCTATCACATGCCTCTGGAAATCATGGACGCCAAAGGGGAATACGTGACCCCCACCGGCGCTGCCATCGCGGCGGCCCTGGCCACCTCCCATGAGCTGCCTGCCTCTTTCACCGTTCTGAAAACAGGTCTGGGCGCAGGAAAAAGGGACTACAAGGAACGGACCAATATCCTCCGGGCCATTCTCATTGATGAAGCAGAAGGGCCCTGGGAAAAAGACCAGGTCGTGAAGCTGGAAAGCGATATCGACGACGCTTCCGGCGAAGTGCTGGGCTATACCATGAAAAAACTGATGGATGCCGGCGCCCTGGACGTCCATTTCACCCCTATCTACATGAAAAAGAACAGACCGGCCTATGAACTCACGGTGATCTGCAAGGAAGACAGAAAAGAAGCCATGGAAAACATCCTCTTTTCCGAAACCACCACCATCGGTATCCGCGAACTGGCGCCTCTCATGCGCTCCATCCTTCATCGGGAAGAAAAGGAAGTAGACACCGCCTACGGCCGGGTCCAGGTGAAGGAAGTCACTCTGGGCAGCGAAAAACGGCGCTATCCGGAATATGAATCGGTGAAGAAGCGGGCAGAAGAAAAACAGGTGCCCTTCCAGACCGTTTTTAATGCAGCGAAAAACAGCATATAAAAGACCCTGTATAAAAAAGCCGTGAAAAGGATTGCTATTTTCACGGCTTTTTACATGCATTTCTCACTTTATTCCAGAAAAAAGACTACAATAGGAAAAGAAAGGATTTCACAAAGAAGAAGGGATACTATGTTTGGACTTACAGCATATGCAGAAATCATTACAGGGCAGTTTCTCCTGAGCCTTGGTGCCCTGTTCTATACAGGCTGGTGGCTCACGGCCTTCCGGCCCGATGCCAGAAGCGGAGGGGCCCTCTCGGCCCTGCTTTTCCTGCTCCTTGCAGTCTTTGGCCTTTCCGGCACCGCCCTGACGGTCCACGGCATTCACGGCCTTCCCCTGCCGCCCTCCTGGCCCGGAGGGACCATGCTCCTGGCTTTGGCCCTTCTGGTATATTTCATCCTTCTTGCCGGTTCCGTCAAACTTTTCGGCCGGAAACCTACCACAGAACTCATCCTTCTCGTTCTCTGGGCCCTCATGGAAATCATGGTACTGGGAGTGCTCCATGAAGCAGGCGGCCTTGCCGGCGCTGCCTATGGTCTCACCTGGGCCGCCGTGGCTGCTGCCTCTCTCATCGCCTTTACAGCCTACATGATGTACTATCGCATGGATGATGACACCGCCTACATTACCGGAGCCGTTCCCCTGCTGGTAGACGGGGCAGTGACCCTGATGATCGCCCTGCTGGGACGGTAGCGGGATCCGCACTCATTCATGCAGCTGCTCCCCTGTCTGAGGGACCCGCTGTTTTCCTGTATTTCACCTTCCGGCCCTCCACCCGAAAAGCCTGATGATGTAAATGATAGTCTTCAGGGACCCGCTTACATCATCAGGCTGTTTTTTACCTGCCAGCAGGTTTTAAAAGTTCTGATGCACCGGAAGGTCTTTTCATGATTCATTGATATGGCCGCCAGTCATGGTGAGGCTGTCGATGACTCCCCGTACATCCCGGAAGGTGCAGTCGGTCAGCTCCAGCCGGGAGCGGATCAGAGCAAAGAGGGGAAGAACCGTTTCCATATCTTTGAAGGTGGTCCGCAGGAATTTCAGGTTCTGGCAGTCTGTGGCGGACACCAAACCGTAGCTGCATTCCCGGATTACACTGTCCCTGAGGAGAATGCTGCTGCAGAACCGGGCTTCATACCCATAGGTTCCGCATCCGTACAGGTCCATATGATCCATGGTCATATGAGTGACGCTATCCAGTTTCAGCACGGCGCCGTCACAGAATCCTTTTTTGAGTTTATGGCCCATCCGGAGGTGGGACAGTTTCAGGTTTCGGCAGTTGATGAATTTCAGTACCGGCGTATAGGGGAATTCTGTAACAATTTCTGCAGTAATGGTCTCCGTATCCAATCCCCGGATGGTGAGATCCTTGAACCCGGCAATGTCCAGTGTGCAACCATCGCCCAGATACAGACCGGCAGGGGCCGAATCATAGTAGTCGGAGTAGTGAAGCAGCCGCTCTGAAAATTCTTTCTCCTGCCAGTTTGACAGATTGTATTCGCCCGGTGCCAGAACGATTTCCGTATTGTCCGCCAGTGATTCCATCATTTCGTCTACATTGTGGACCAACACTGTTTTCTGGGCCCCCAGGGCCGCCGGAGTCATCGTCAGGACCAGCAGGATCCCTAAAAAAATACCCCTGATAAGCCTCATCCATTTGATTTTGCCAGGCTCTTTCATTACCAGACACCTCCTGTTTCTGGGAATCTCTTTACTGATTATGCCGCCGCAGCCCGACGTATGCACCGGCACAATCCTGGTGAGAATGCGGATTTCCCACGGGCTGCGGTTCCAGCATTTCTCGATCGTGACAGCATCCCCTCCCTGCGTTTGCGCCGCTTCTGCCGAAAGTCCCACCCCTGCTGACAGGATGGCGGTACAGAGAAGCAGGGGCAGGCCCTTCTTTGTCAAGGCGGAATGATTCTGTTTCATAGAAAACGAATCTTTCCTGTTTTCTGAGTATTCCGCAAGGATCCCGGCCTTACTTTTATTTTACTAAAAATGGCCAGCAAAAAAACCTGTACGAAAGTACAGGTTTTTTGCATGAAAGATGAGCAGGATATAATCAGACAGTCAGAGGAGATGACAGATACCAGGTAGCCTTCCTTCGGCGTCGTCATTCTGGGCGATAGCGTAGAATCCCGGCTCGTGGAGAAAAGGAACCGGCGCCGCCAACGACCGGTCATCAGGAAACACTGTTTTCCATGAGAACTTTTTTATTTTAAAGAGATTATATAGACAGAGAGAACTGAGGGGCCCGGAAGAGGCGCCGGCCTCCCTGCCTGTTACGTGCACACACCTTATCAAGGGACAGGCGGGAGACAGGAAGAACTTCCTCATATGAATCAGAACTCTCCGACGCGTCAAAACTTCACAAAGAACTCCTGAAGATGACCTGCCAGACATCCTGGTGGCAACTATGGCTATACCAGTTCTTCCTTGACGACACAGATATTCCGCTTAGGCGGCTGCTCCTGGCCGATTCATCGAAGCTGAACGCCTGAGCCCTACCGCGCATCAGCATGGGACGAATCAGGAGCTTTTTGCATGGCATGAAAAAGAGGCTGTGAGAAAGGATACCCATTTCTCATGGCCTCTTTTTATGCACCCATTTTCAGGAAAGCTTCTCCAGCACCGCCCGGCAGCCTTTGGCGATATCCCCATAGGTCTTTTCAAAATTTCCCGTATACCAGGGGTCCTCCACATCTCTTGCTTCTCCTGCCCAGTCAAGAAGGCGGGAGATTTTTTTCTCCGGATCCCCCTGGGTGAGACGGCACAGGTCATCCAGGTTCTCCTCATCCATGGCAATCACATAGTCCGCCTCTTCATAATCCTTCCTGGTCATGAGAGCCGCCCTTCTTTTCGTAAAGGGAATGTGGTGGGCGGCAAGAGTCCTTCGGGCAGGGGGATAGATATCATGGCCCACTTCCTCGGTGGTGGCGGCCATGGAAGAAATTTCATATTTCCCATCCAGTCCCCTTTGGCGCACCATGTCCTTCATTATCATTTCCGCCATGGGAGAACGGCAGATATTGCCGTGGCAGATGAAAAGGATGTGGATTTTATCTTCATGGTTCTGCATTGTCATGGAATGTCTCCTTTCGGTGCTTTTATAATCGTTTCATTTCCTGTTTCATTCTTTCTCTGGAAATTATCCCGGCAAGAACGGTATTTTCCAGCAGGGCCCATTTTTCATCTTTGCTCAGATGATGCTGCCGGGAGAAAGTATAGATACTGTGCCTCGTATAGAGGATATCTGTGACTTCGCCAGGCTTCCATTGCCCTAAGGAGGAATGCATCCATTTCCCTTCACGAATCATCATATAGAAGAAAATCTTTCCCGGCGCGCTGTGCATGGATTGGAACAGAAGGATCAGGCCTTCCTGCCCGGTATAATCGGCGCGCCAGTCTTCGTAGGGCTTTTTGTCGTATTGACTGACTGCGGAAATGAGTTTTCCAAAGAAGCAGTTTTTCAATCTGGCCATTTTATGTTTTCCGTCTGCTTATCTATTTCTATATGGAAGAAATCTTTCACAATCCGGTTCAGCTGTTCGGCTATTTCTGAAAATTCCCGGTTCAAATCCAGGGTTTTTATGGAAATTTGATTTCCGCTCATCTGATATACATGATCCGGGACAAGAGGTTCATCGGTTTTGGCGTAAAGGAGCATGCCGGCTACCTTATGGTTTGTACCTTTTAGCGCGGCTTCCTTATTTTTCACATAAGTAAAAATCTGATATAAGTTTTCTGAATGCAATGTCTGCGTATCAAAGTGTGTCTGCAGTGTGTGCTCATAATATTTGGCATCAATAATGAGCATCTGCTTTCCATAGACAAGGGTAATATCTGTCTGCATGACCGGAAGCAGTGCGCCATATCCGTCATCCAGCTGCCATGGGATTTGAAGGGCTTTGGAAGAAAATCCTTTTATGCGCGCACCAAACTCCTGGGCGTAGTATTCCAGAATAAACTTTTCGTATAGCCTCTCCATCCTCTGATTGTCTAGAAAACCGGCCAGCCGATATTCTCCGTGCTCCGTGGTCAGAAGGGTCCCTTCAATCAGCAACTGGCAGATAGCAAGCAGAAGCTGATAGGTCTGGTTGTTCCTTTGAAAACGGATGTCGGTCCATCGAATATGGGTAAGCTCTATTGGCTCGATTCCGGAGAAGAACAGCATTTCTTTCTTTAATTCGGACTTATATTTTTCTTGTACGTTCTTCTGCTTAAGCAGTAGAAGAACTGTCGATTTGAGAATCCGGTTCATCAGATTGTTCTCAGACAGCTCATCATAATCACAGGTCACGGCTATTTGATTCCGCATTTTGTTACGGATTGTCTCAGGAATATTTATCTTTCCACGAAGTGTGGTTAAGTTGTCTGCATGGCCCATGTATTCTTTATAGAGGCCCTGCTTCAACTGCAGACCGATGCCTTTAGACAGAATTGCTGCAAAGAGATTATGTATGTTATCGAAAGGTTCCTTCCGGATATTGTCATAAACCGATTTTCTCAGTGTGGTGAAAGCGTACGACAGCATGTAATAGATGTTTTTTATGAATATGCTCTTATCCTTTGTCATTGAAATACTCCGTGCAGGATATGGTCCCAACGCTGCACTTTGGTATCATCGTCGAACCAGTATTCAGAAAGCATGGGGAGAATATCATAGTTTACCACAGACTGCATCCATTCGTTGGTGCAGGTTTCTTTTGTCTTTCCACAGAAATAGCTGTGCCCTATGCAGAACCCCTTTCCCAGGGACTTGTCTCTTGAGATTTCCCCGTTCAGCTTTACAATTTCAGAAATCAGTTCGTTAAAAGTCCTGTTGTCAAGAGAATGCTGATACTCTTTGAATCCCTTTGATTCAAATGCCGGAGCCATTTCAAAGAAACTGAACCGGCGGCGCAGAGCATAGTCAATCATGGCGAGGCTTCGATCGGCCGTATTCATCATGCCGACGATGTAAAGATTTTTCGGAACGGAAAAGGGCATACCATTATAGGCCAGCGTTGCTTTTGTGCCGCGATAGTCTTTCTCAATCAGCATCAAAAGTTCCCCGAAAATTTTACTGAGATTTCCCCGGTTGATTTCATCAATAATAAAGAAGAACTTTTTATCCGGCTGATTTTCCGCTTTCTTACAGAACTGGTAGAATATCCCATATTTTAGCTCATAGGAATCGCCGGATGGTCGGTAGCCCATCACGAAATCTTCATAAGAATAATTCTGGTGGAACTGTACGAATTCAATACGGCTGTCATCTTTTTCGCCCATCAGTGAATAGGCCAGTCGTTTGGCGGTAAATGTTTTGCCTACACCGGGAGCCCCCTGCAGAATGAGATTCATCTTGTTCAAAAGTACTCCGGAAAGCCTGTCGTATTGATTTTCACTCATATAAACTTCGGACAGAAAATCCTTCTTTGTATAGGAAGTGTTCATATCCTTGGAAGTTAATGGGTTTTCTTCACGAATCATGTCCATGATGAACTCATATTCGTCTTTGGTCAATTTGAAGAAGGTGCCGTTTGGATTCTGGAAGAATTCCATCTGCTCAAGCTCCGGACATTCCTTCAAAGTTCGGTAATCGATGGGATTGACAAGAGACTCGGTTTTCTCAAAACAGATTTTCTTGCCATCATTTGCGGCGCTGACCTTAGCCAGTGCTACCACCTGCTTTACAGGGTTGGACTCATAACCGATAACTAAATCACCGGCTCTGGCGTCCACAAAATTCTGGAATACACGGCGTTTATTTCCATTCTCATTGAAAAGGGTATACTCCTGCACATGGCTGGTCTGCAAATTAGAAAAACTCCAGATTTTCGGATTCGCATTGAGCCACCAGTATCTATGCTCTTCACTGCTTTTCGGCTTTTCAGTAAACTCCATGTCGTCAGAATCTGCTTGATTCGATTCCTTATCAGCTGGTTTAGAAATATTGCGAGAAATATAAAAACCCACATCGAAGGTTAGTGTTCTTAGCTCCGAATCGGGATAGCAGTCGTCTGTCAACTGGCTCTTGAATAGGTCAATAAGTGTGGAATCGCGTTTTAGGCTCTCACGGATTTCATTGTAAAAATCGTAGAAGCTTTTGAGATTATCGGTATAGGAGCCTTTCTTAAATTTATAATTACTGTCTAATTTATTAGATACAGACCTTGCTTCACTATATTTATACACATAGTATTTATCCGGGTAACGGAGCCATAAATATGTGGTGATGGCATTTTCATGCTGGTAATGCTGTTTGGCGGTGCTTTTATACTTTTTAAGGAGAATGTTCGACTGCTTCTTGAAAGACTCAATTCGTCCAAATACGTCTTTACTCTCATCAAATAAGTCCATATACATGGCACGTACTTTTTCCGGCGCGGCGTGGGCAAATTCTATAATCATTCCCGCTGGAAAATTATTTGTTGAGGCCAGAAGATTGGAAGTTTTAGAAAGAGATTGACTGAGCATGTCTTCAAAATTCGCTGCGTGAATATCCCAGTTATCCTGAAAGCATTTGACTGCTTCCCATTTGTATTTTTCTTCATTCCAGTGTGTAGCGACGAAGTCTTTCTTATACTGCCTAAGAGCTTCTTTTAAGCGAAGTTGATTAAACATTTCTATAATATCCTCCATGACATGTCCGCACAGGTCAAAATGAAATTAAAAATAAAGATGCCGTATATGGGGCCTTTACTTATCATTATAGCAGTTTCATAGGAGGCCGTGAAAACAGATAAAAACGGATATCCGGCTTTCTACAGAGCAGCGGAAGATGCAAAAATAAAAGCCGGGGTGCTGGCGAAGGCAGCGGGAATTCACATTGGCGAATTAGATCATATTGATTATTCCTGGGGGAAAGTTGATTTTGAAGTTAGGCCGGTACAGGATGTGTGCTTTGAGAGTTGCGGCATGGCTCCTGCTGGAGGAATCAGTATGGATATCGAACCAGATGATATGGAAGCGGAAGATACGGTGACTGTTGTTTGGGAAATTATAAACGAAAAATAATGCCTATTGCATGGAGGGGGCCTATGCCTGCCGGCAGGAAAACAATTCATTTATTTGCTGAAATTTGGGAGAGCCAATTCCGCTGCCATCGTGCGCATCCTTCTCTTTTCTTTATAGAGGATTTCGACAAATGGTTTGGTAAGGAATGCGATTTCCTTGGCTTTCAAATGGACTGCGGGTATCAATTTGCAGACCGTTTGGAAAAAGAGAAAACCTTACATAAGGGGTGTTCCCCGGCGAATATGATCAGCCACATTTATAATTGGGGAGTTCTGGGATCCGGCCTGTTTTCAAAATGGCGCTATTTTACTCACTGGGCCAACGCCTCGTTGGAAAAAGACATTGATTGGTTTATCCTTGTGCTGCATCAGCTGTACAAAAGCTCTGCTTCAAAGAATTGATAAGAGCTGTTTTTTAATGTCCTGGCGTATTCTTAAAAGAGGTGGAGAGAGTTCATCAGCCATTGCTGTACAGGTCTTCCAATGTATAGAGAATGACACCGGGTCTGGGGGTCACCTGATAGCCGCTGCGGGAAAAGAAGCCGTATCTATGGCAGTTCATTCCTGTCTGTTGGACCTGTCGGATTTCGGTCTGAATCATGGCATCGGTCACAGGGGTCTTCCGGAATTTGGCTTCATAGAAGATGTATCCTTTGTCGTCGTGGGTGACTACATCAAATTCTCCATTTCTATGCTCTTCAGGTAAATCATAGGAATAGGTGCCGATGGCATCAAAAATTTCTGGAAGCCGGCCTTTTCGATTCTGGCGGATGAGGAACTGGCGGCACAAGGTTTCAAACTGTTTCGGGACGAAGGTCTCAGAAAAGTCATGGGCAATGTACCGGTCCCAAAACGTATCCGGCGCCATAATCTGCCGCTGTGAACTGTAGGGAAACAGATATCGGTAATAGAAGCTGGACAGATTGTCGCTGATGAAATAGCTGGCTTTCTTTTTGTTATTTCTGTCATTAATGGGAGCTTCTTTTTTCACCAGTTCCATGAGTATCAGCCGTTTCAGCACTTCGGCCAGCGCTGAACTGCTGGTGATATGGGATTGGGACAGAATATCCTTAAAACGGTGAAAGCCCCGTGCCAGTGCTTCAAATGCTTCGTTTGCATTGATGAACCGGGACAGTTCTCCCAAAAGATACATTTGGACTTCATTTTCCAGCCGGGCATCGGGCTCCACCAGCAGGTTCATCACATTTTCGCGGACGCTTCGGGTGGAATCTATGAGACGGTTGTAATAAGGCACGCCGCCGAAAACACTGTAAAGCCGCACCTTGTCTGCCGGAGAGAAGTCCGGGTAAAAGGCAGCCGATTCGAAGTAATCCATGGGATGGATATGAAGGCTCAGGGTGACCCGGCCATATAACGGATTTTCTTCCAGCATCAGTGATTTCATGGTATCCACAAAGGAGCCGCAGAGAATCAGCTTCAACTGGGAACGCTCCCGATAGGAATCAATCAAAGACTGTAAAATGCTGTCCAAACCGGGCACTGTCTGACGCAGATAGGGGTATTCATCCAAAACCAGAACCTGCCTTGTGCGGCAGGCTTGCTGAAAAAGAAAATCAAGCAGCTTTTCCATGCCCGTAAAGGCCAGAGGCGGATACTGATAAACCTCAGAAATCAAGGCAGACAGACTTTGGACGTTATTCATCTCCGTTGTCCGCTTGCATTGATAATACAGCCCCTGGATCTTTGAGGTTTTCAGAAACTGCTTAATCAGCTCACTTTTACCGATTCGCCGCCGTCCGTAAATCAGCACTACTTCCTGATTCGGGGAGTCATACATCCGGCGAAGCCGTTCCATTTCCACTTCTCTTCCAATAAACATGGAGCCACCTCCTGCTTTCCATTTTAGTCATATGGATTTTACTAAAATTCTTTTGAGTAAAATTATACTACATCATGCATTGTCGATTCAATGACAGGACTCTTTTTGTATTGTATAGGATAAAAATATATTTTATTAAAATTTGATGAGCACGCTTTTGCCGGTTTGAATGGATGAATTTTCACATTTTTTAGAGAATCATGATGCCGGTTTGCCACATTTTTCCTTGAAGCGGTTTTCTTTTTGTTCAATCACTCCATTGCCAACGGCTCTTTCTTTTATTTTTCCATGGTATACTGGATTCAGCAAAAGAATGATGATACTCTATGTAAAAATGAAAGAAAGGAAGAGAGCCGTGAAGACAGCCATTTACCATTCCCCTTTTGGAAATATGGAGCTTTCCTATGAGGAAGACGGGGTGATTTCTCTTCGGATGGCGGAGGAGGGGACGAAGGGGGAGGCGCCCTTCGGGCTGGCGCTGACAGTATTCCGGGAGCTGGATGAGTATTTCCAGGGCCGAAGGAAGACTTTTGACTTTCCCTGCCGTACCCATGGCACCGCTTTTCAGGAGAAGGTGTGGGCGGCGCTCCGGGAGATTCCCTATGGGGAAACGAGAAGCTACAGGGACATAGCCGAGGCCATCGGCCATCCGAAGGCTTACCGCGCCGTAGGCATGGCCAACAATGCTAATCCCCTTTTCATTATTATTCCCTGTCACCGGGTCATCGGCGCCGACGGGTCCCTCACCGGCTACGGCGGCGGCCTTCCCATGAAGAAGGCACTCCTGATGCTGGAGAAGAAGCATAGCATTTCATAAATACAAAAAGGGCTGTGAAGAAATGATTGAATGACATGGATACCATTCTTCTCTCCTGTCATTTCGATGGTGGGAGGGGAGTGGAGAAATTTCAGGCCCCATGGTACATGCAGCATAGCGGCAGGAGATCTCCGGGCTCAGAGTCTCTCTGGCGCTCAAAACCCTTTGCTCTACGACCGACAGGCAGCTCCGCTCGAGATGACGATGAGGCGAGTGGCTTACTATCATTGAACCCATAAAGACATACCAAAAGGGCTGTGAAGAAATGAATTCCATTTTTTCACAGCCCTTTTTAATTTACAGTTCGCTGAAGAGGGGCACGAAAGCCATGAAGGCGGTGCATAGGAGGGTGATAAGGATCACCGTAAGAAGGGAGAGCACTGTACCGTATCGGATCTGGGCGGAGGCGGAGAGGCCGTAGCCTATGGGGATGGCCCTGGTGGAAATGGGGAGGATGTAGGCGCAGTTGGCGGCGGCGATGGTGCCCAGGATGTAGGGGATGGGATTCAGGGAGAGGGAGGAGGTTATACCGATGACCACGGGAATGGAAATGGAGGCGGAGGCGGTGTTGCTGGAAATTTCCGACATGAAGCAGGCGAAGAGGCAGGCCATGGCCATTACCGGAAGGCCCGGGGAGAGGTGAAGGGCGGCGATGAGGAGGGAGAGCTCCTTGATGGCGCCGGTTTCAATGACCAGTTTCCCCAGAGCCAGACCGCTGGCAAAAAGGGCGATCATGCCCCACATGGCGTGGCTTTCAGCGTATTTCCAGGTGAGCATGGGATTTCCTTTTTCATCTTTCAGGAAGAACATGAGCATGCCCAGGAAGAGAAATACGTAGGCCGGCTTCATGGCAGGGAGGTATGGCGCAAAGAGGGGACGGAGGAAGGAGAGCAGGGTGGCGGCGGTGAAGAGAATGAGGCCTATGCGCTCGCCCCGTCTCATGGGACCGAAGGATTTGTACATGGAGCGGAAATAGTCTTTCGTGCCGGGGAGGGATTTGACCGGGCAGGGCAGGAAAAGAAGGAAAAGAAGGTTCATGAGGAAAATGAGGGTGAGCACAGGCAGGAAACGGATGACCCAGTCGAAATACATGAATTCATGGCCTGTCAGTTTTTCCAGATAGGAAACGGCCACCAGGTTGGCGGAGGAGCCGATGGGGGAGCCGAAGCCACCGATGCCGCTGCCCCAGCCGATGGCAAGGAGGATGGGAATGGCGGTTTGGCTGGTGCTGATGTCCTTTTCTCCGGTGAAATGGAGCATGGCCACGGCAATGGGACAGAAAATAGCGGCCACCACCACGTTGGGAAGGAAAACGGAGAGCGCCGTGGAAGCCAGGAACCATACAAAGATCTGGCTTTTCATGGAGGTGCCTATGGAGCAGAGGGCTCTTACGGAAATTCGTTTGTCCAGTCCCGTGGTGGTCCAGGTCAGGCAGATGAGGTCGCTGCCCAGAAGGAGCACCGCGATTTCAGAGAAGTACTGGCTGATCACGTGATTCATGGGAATGAGGTTGAAAAGGGAATTCACGATAATAGGGATAAAGGCGGTGACGTAAATGGAAACGGGCCGGAATATCCACCACAGCGCCATCCAGAGGGCGCAGGAAAGAGCCAGGGCAGAAGACTGCTGGAAGGTGCCGGTAAGAAGAAAGGCAGCAGCGCCAAAGGCGATGGGGCCGCTTAATAGTGCAAGATTCTGTTTCATGGAAACACCTCTTTTATGGACATTAACACGCCCCTTTGGGGCGTGGGGTTCAGGCGCCTTTCGGCGCGGTCGGGATCGGGACCGGGACTTGGGCGGTGCTTTCCAGTATTCCCGAAGGTTGACACGCCCTTACGGGCGTGAGGGT